>JACCDH011091911.1_pt1 | contig 26236 bp, 27 predicted proteins | sample 7442481 | NCBI WGS metagenome assembly JACCDH01 (sample SAMN15323433, study PRJNA562643) | freshwater metagenome | isolation source: river surface water | place: USA:Blue River Watershed | collected 2017-08-15 | reverse complement strand
CACGGCATCGCCTTGGTGTTCAAAGCCATCGAAGCGCCTCTGCGCGAGATCGTTTACAACGCCGGCGGCGAAGCCAGCGTGGTGGTGAACAACGTGTTGGCCGGCAAAGGTAACTACGGCTTCAACGCCTCCAACGACACCTATGGCGACATGATCGAAATGGGCATCTTGGACCCCACCAAAGTGACACGCACTGCTTTGCAAAACGCAGCGTCTGTGGCCTCTTTGATGTTGACCACCGAGTGCATGGTGTCAGAAGCCCCCAAAGACGAGTCTGGCGCTGGCGGCATGCCTGACATGGGTGGCATGGGCGGTATGGGTGGCATGGGCGGTATGGGCATGTAATTGCTCCTTGCCTGAGGCGCCACACCGGCGTTGCAAGGGCTTGCCGTGGCGATGCCACTGTCTACGCCCTTGCGCCTTGGTTTGGCACCTCATGCTGCGTCGAAGTGGCGTTGCTTACTTTGACAAATCCAATAAAAAATCCCCGCAAGCAATTGCGGGGATTTTTTTCGTCTGATCACCCGTTCGCTCACGCGCACAGGCCAACGCAAAGTTCAGTGCATGAGTGCTTCCAGCTTCACCGCATCCACACAGAATGCGCGAATGCCCTCGGCCAACTTCTCGGTCGCCATCGCATCATCATTCAACGCATAGCGGAACGAGGTCTCGGTGTGATGCACCTCGGGCCAATCCTGCTGCATGGCAGCCGATGCACTTAGGGCTTGTGTCAATGGCTCATTTGAGGCACCCAACTGCGCCAGCAACTCAGGCGCGATGGTCAGCAAATCGCAACCCGCCAAAGCGGTGATTTGGCCCACGTTTCGGAAACTCGCCCCCATCACTTCGGTGGCGATGCCGTGGCGTTTGTAGTGGTTGTAAATCGCGCGGACTGACTTCACTCCCGGGTCATTAGCGCCTGCGTTGTCAGCCTCTACCCACCCACCGCTTGCGGTGGCTCCTGATGCTCCGCCAGCTGACTTTTTGTACCAATCGTAAATGCGCCCGACAAACGGAGAGATGAGCTGGACCTTGGCGTCCCCACACGCCACCGCTTGGGCGAATGAGAACAACAAGGTGAGGTTGGTGCGAATGCCTTCGCGCTCCAACTGCGCAGCGGCTTGGATGCCTTCCCAAGTGGAAGCGATCTTGATGAGCACGCGCTCGCGCTGGATGCCCTGCGCTTCGTACAAAGCCATGATGCGCTTGGCACGCGCCACGGTAGCGGCCGTGTCAAAACTCAACCGCGCATCCACTTCGGTGGACACTCGCCCTGGGATGGTGGCCAAAATTTCGCAGCCAAAACGCACCAACAAGCGGTCAATTTGCGCATCCATCGGCTCGCTGCCGTGCTCGACCACCACCGCCTTGAGCAAGGGCAGGTATTCGGGCTTTTGTACCGCTTTCAAAATCAACGAGGGGTTGGTGGTGGCGTCTTGCGGCTGAAACTGCGCGAGCTGCTTGAAGTCGCCGGTGTCGGCCACCACGGTGGTGAATTGTTTGAGGGCGTCGAGTTGGTTCATGGCCAAATTATCAACGGATAAAAATACAGAATAATCAAGCCATGACCGTCTCCTCTTTGCCACAGCGCCCGCCTCTCCTCACGTTTTTCATCGTTTGGGTGGGCTTGGCCGTGCTCGATATTTGGGGGGTGCGTGACCACGCTTGGCTGCTCGAAAACATGAGGGGCTTGCGCTTTCAGGTCAACTTCATCATCAGCCTCTTGGCCATGGCGGGGTTGCTGTGGGCTTGCCGCGGCATGGCCCATCGCCAGCCGCGTGGGTCATGGGTGTGGGTGACCTTGATCGCCTTCGCATACTTTGCGCAAGCGGCTTACTTTGGGGTTTACCGCAAATACATCACGGTGTTTGATGTGCGGTTTTTCTTGCAAGACCCATGGATGTCCCTCACTTTGTTTGCTGAAAACGGAGAGACACTTCGCCCCCTCGTGGTGGCCGCCGTGTCTGCGCTGCTGTTGCGTGCCGTCATGCAAACACCCGCGCCCATCAAACGTTGGGGCGCGTGGCTGGGCGTCACGCTGGGCAGCGTGTTGCTGGTGTTCATCAGCCTGAATTGGTATGGTGCCCCGGCCTTTCAAACGGCGCCCATCGCTTACGCGGGCACGCTGATTCGCGCCACCGACATTCGCACGGGCAAAAACACCACCAGCACAGCACAACGCCCAGTTGTACCGACTGTCCAACGCGCTGCTGATGCACCCGATGTGGTGTGGGTGATTGGCGAGTCGTTGACCCCCAAGCACATGCAGGTGTACGGGTACAAACGGGCTACCACGCCCCATATTCAAGCGCTGCAAAACACCCATCAAGCGTTGGCGTTCCAAGACGTCTTAGCCACCAGTCCACGCACCATGTCGTCGGTACCCTACATCTTGAGTGGTATGCAAGGCGTAGATCCCATGGGCATGATTTACAGCACGCCGTCCATCTTCAATTACGCCAAGAGCGCGGGCTATCACACGGGCTTGATCACAGCACAAGACTTTCAATGGCGCAACATCGACAAGCTGTTTGTTGACAAAGACATGGATCACTTCCAACAAGGCACCGACTTTTCTTCCAAGGTCAATGTGTCCATCGGTGCTGACGATCATGTCATGTTTGACAGGGGGGTGAAACCTTTCCTAGACAAGGCTGCACAAAAGCCAACACCCTTGTTTCTGGTGGTTCAAATGAGCGGCAGCCATACGCCCTATGCGGCGCAAGTGCCACAAGACATGAAGCAGTTCTTACCCGAGGACTCCCCCATCGGCGTGAACGCTTATGACAACACCGTTTGGTACACCGACAAATTTCTCAGTCGCTTGGTGCAAGAGGTGCACGCCAAGCGTCCGAATGCTTGGATCTTTTTCACCTCCGACCATGGACAAGACATTGGCGACGGCGTCGCCAATAAATTCCATGGCTCGCTCACCCCAGACGTGATCCATGTGCCACTGATTGTGTTTGCACCCACAAATCAACTGAACAAACTCCGCATCAATGCGTCAGCACCTACGGCACACGCCGACATATTGGCTACCACGCTGGATGTGATGGGTGTCCGACCCGTCGCCCCGATTGACGGCTTGAGCCTACTCAAACCCATTTCCAAATCGCGCATGCGGGTGTCCACGTCTTATGTGAAAACATTGCACAACGACCCTGTGGCTGCACTCATTTTTGGTGATGGTCGCCGCTACCAAATTCAATTTGACCAAGGCAGCGTATTACTCAACGACGAAAAAACAGCCATTCCCTACAAAGAGCTGCCGCCTGACATCCGCGCCATTTTTGACCAACGCCTAGAAGGCAAACGATGAACAAACCCGTATTTATGCCAAGCAACAGTTTCATTCCTCGAAAAATTCTCATTCTCGGCGGTAGCGGCTTTGTCGGTCGCCATGTGTGTTCGCGCCTGAGTTTGCAACACCACCAAATCACCGTACCCACTCGCCGCTTGCCTGCCCGCCACATCCAAATGATGCCCGGCGTGACGGTGGTGCAAGCCGATGTGCATAACGCCAAACAATTGCAAACTCTGGTGCATGGCCACGACGTGGTGATCAACCTGATTGCCATCTTGCATGGCACAGAAGACGAGTTCAACCAAGCGCACGTCACACTCCCCTCGAATTTGGCGCGTGCGTGCCATGCCGAAAACGTGACACGGCTGATTCATGTCAGCGCCTTGGGGGCCGATGTACACGGCCCTTCGATGTACCAACGCAGCAAAGCACACGGCGAATTGGCCTTGCAATCGGCCGCACAAAAAGCCCCACTGGGTTTGACCCTGCTGCGCCCCAGCGTGATCTTTGGCAAGGACGACCAGTTCATCAACCTGTTTGCGAGTTTGCAAAAGGTCTTCCCTGTCATGCCCTTGGCAGGCGCCCACACGCGTTTTCAACCCGTGTGGGTGCACGATGTGGCGCAAGCCATCGTGCACTGCGTCAACACCCCCAGCACCGAAGACCAAGTATTTGAGCTGTGCGGCCCCGACATCCTGACGCTCACCGAGCTGGTGCAACTTGCAGGTCGCTGGGTGGGCAAAGAACGCCCCGTCATCTCGCTGCCCTATGCCATCGGTTGGTTGCAAGCTTTGTTGATGGAGTTTGCACCCGGCCCCACCTTGATGAGCCGCGACAACTTGGACTCTATGAAAGTTCACAACGTCGCCGCAGGCCACCTGCCAGGCCTGCGTGCCTTGGGTGTGTCTGAGCCCAGGTCCATCAAGCGCTTATTCGTCGCAGGCAAGTGATGAAAACCTACCTCGTCGGCGGTGCGGTGCGTGATGCCTTGATGGGTGTCAGTGGCTCTGACCGTGACTGGGTGGTGGTGGGCGGCACACCCGAGGCGCTGGTGGCGCAAGGCTATCAACCGGTAGGCAAAGACTTTCCTGTGTTCTTGCATCCCGACACGCACGAGGAATACGCACTGGCCCGCACCGAGCGCAAAACCACGCGTGGCTACCACGGCTTTAGCGTGTACGCCGCTCCAGATGTGACGCTGGAGCAAGACCTAGCTCGACGCGACCTGACCATCAACGCCATCGCCCAAGATGCGCACGGCCATCGCATCGACCCGTTTGGTGGCGAGCAAGACATCGCCGCCAAAGCGCTGCGCCATGTGACCGACGCCTTTCGCGAAGACCCCGTGCGCATCTTGCGCGTGGCACGGTTTGCAGCACGCTTCCCCGACTTCACCGTCGCCCCTGAAACCGTGGCGCTCATGCAAGAGATGGTGGCCGATGGCGAAGTCGATGCCTTGGTGAGTGAACGCGTGTGGCAAGAACTCTCACGCGGCCTCATGGGCACCAAACCTTCACGCATGCTGCAAGTGCTGCGCGACTGCGGTGCTTTGCAACGCTTGCTGCCCGAGGTGGACAAACTCTATGGCGTACCCCAGCGCGCCGAGTACCACCCCGAGATTGACACCGGCATTCACTTAGAAATGGTGCTCGACGCGTCAGCGCGGATGAACGCGCCCCTGGACGTGCGCTTTGCCTGCCTGTGCCACGACCTCGGCAAAGGCGCCACGCCAGCCGACGTATTGCCACGTCACATTGGCCACGAGCAACGCAGCGAAAAACTCACCCGCGCTTTGTGCACGCGATGGCGTGTGCCCGTGGCCTGCAAAGAGTTGGCCGAGTTGGTGGCGCGTGAGCACGGCAACATCCACCAAAGCTTAGGCTTTGGCGCAGAAGCTGTGTTGCGCTTGCTGGTGCGTTGCGATGCACTGCGCAGACCTGAGCGGTTTTTGTTGGCCTTGCAAGCATGCGAATGTGATGCGCGTGGACGCTTGGGCAAAGAGGACGAGGCTTATGCGCAGGGACCTCGATTGGCTTTGTTGTTAAAGGCGGCGCAGTCTGTTGATAGTGCTGCAGTGAGCGCGCAGGCGTTGCAGGATGGACTGAACGGTCCTGCCGTCGGAGCGCGCGTGGATGCAGCACGAGTGGCGGCTATCGCTTCCGCACTTTAAGCGCTATTCAAAAATAAACGAACGCGTCAAGCGGAGTTGGGTGTGCCTGCGGCAGCGACATCTAGCCGCGTAGCGGCGTAGGAGCAGAGCAGGCACATCCAACTCCGCTTGACACAGAAGGGAAGTTCAAAGCACCTTAGAAATCCCAGCGCACACCAAGCTGAGGATGATGGTCGATGCGAGTGGAATAAAAATCTCGCGCCCAAAAATCTTGAATCGAATGTCCCCAGGCAAGCGCCCAAACCCAAGCTTTTGCAGCCAAGGCGTCACAGCATTGATCAGCAACAACGCGAGGAAAACAACAATCAGCCAACGGGTCATGAGCGGTTCACAGCGCGTAAGTGCGGTCACCTTGCACAAAACCCATCGGCTCCCACTCGGTCGTGCCAAACGCCACCACTTTGAACAGCTCACCCATCTCGTGCTCGGTGATGAGCTTTTGCGCCATGGTTTTTTCATCCATCGGCGCATCCACCAGCGGTGGCAACAAACCGCAGTTGATCAAGAAATGCGCTTGGGTGGTGTAGCCCAACACGTTCAACCCAGCGTCTTGTGCAGCCAGTGCCACGCCCGTGAAGTTGACGTGGGCCGTGATGTCTTTGCGCCCCACATCGTCCAGCGGGTCGGGGTCTGACTTGTGCAGCTTGTGGCACATGAGGGTGCCCATGCTGCGTTGGGGGTGGAAGTATTCGCTCTCGGGGAAACCGTAGTCGATGAGGAAAGCCGCCCCTCCTTTACCCGTGGCTGCCTCGCCTGCTTTGAAGCGATCGGCCAGCGTGGCCACAAAGGCTTCGGCTTGGGTGTGAATTTCGGTGAGGTAATCGTGCTCACCGGGCACGTCCATGGGGGGGCGCAAGTCGGTGATGCGGTCTTGCCATTGCAAGGGCGAAGGCAAGTGCGATGGCCCCGCCGCGCTGGCAGAAGCATCGCCCGAAGTGGGCTCACGCCACACCACCCCACGCTCATGCCACACACCTGCCTTGCGCACCAGCAATTGCACAGGCATGGCATCGAGCACCTCGTTGCCCACCACCACGCCGCTGAGTTGTTCGGGCAAGGCATCGACCCACTGCACTTTGTGCGCGTGGGCTTTGAGGGTGTCTTGTTGGCGCTCGCGCAAGCTGCCAGACAAATCGACGATGGTGTAGCGCTTGACGCTGTCGCCGAGGCTATCTAACAGCTGCAAAGCCAAGGCGCCAGAGCCCGCGCCAAACTCCCACACCTCGTCAGTGCCTGTCACGTGCAAGGCTTCGGCCACTTGGTGTGCCAAGGTGTGGCCAAAGTGCTTGGACATTTCGGGGGCAGTGGCAAAGTCGCTGCCCGTCTCGGGCGTGAGGCCAAATTTGCGCAGGCCATTGGCGTAATAGCCCATGCCTGGTGCGTACAAGGCCAGCGCCATGAAGCGGTCAAAGCTCAACCAACCGCCCGCATTGGCAATCTGGCGTTGAATGAGGGCATACAAAGCCTGTTGGCTCGGGTCGTTGGATAATTGGGTAATCGTCATTGGGTGCAGATCGTAACTCGACCCACCCCATCTTTTCACCACCTACAGCTCACACACCATGCGCTCTTGGGCACTCATCACAGGCGGCAGTGTTCGCTTAGGCCGCGAAATCGGCCTCGCCTTTGCGCGCGCGGGCTGGAACGTGGCTTGCCACTACAACCACTCTGAAACGCAAGCCCATGCCTTGTGTGCTGAGTTGCGCACCTTGGGCGTTGAAGCCTTGGCGGTACAAGGCGACTTGGAAGACGAAGCCAGCTGCCAAAGCGTGTTTGACACCACCGTGGCCATCACCGGCACAGCCTTGCAATGCGTGGTGAACAACGCCTCCCTCTTTGTGCCAGACGAGGGCGCAGACTTTGACGAGGCACAGGCCTTGGCGCAAATCAAGGTCAACCTCATGGCGCCCATGCGCTTTGGCAAGTGGATGGCGGCGCTGCATGCGCATGACACGCCAGAAACCAACGGCGCTGTCACGAGCACTGCCAATGCGGCAACGCAGACTTCGGCAAGCCTTCATGCCAAGCCCAGCGTCATTCACGTGTTGGATCAAAAGGTGTTCAACCTCAACCCCGATTATTTTTCGTATACGCTCTCCAAGCTCGCGCTCGAGCGCGCGGTGAGTTTGCAAGCCCAATCGCTCGCGCCCACCTTGCGTGTGAACGCCGTGGCCCCTGGGTTGATGTATCTCAGCGGCCCACAAACCCAAGACAACTTCAACCGCGCAGCCAAGGCCAACTTGCTGCGTCAACCCATCCACCCCGCTGACGTGGCCAGCAGCGTGGTGTTTTTAGCCACCAACGCCAGCATCACAGGCACCACCGTGCGCGTGGACAACGGCCAACATTTGGTTCCGCTTGCACGCGATGTGATGTTTGTGGTCGAGGAGCTTTTCAAATCATGAACGACACCCTATTGCTTAAATGCCGCCGCTTGTTTTTGCGCGGCCTCACCGTGCAAGCGCACATCGGTATCCACGACCACGAGCTGCATTCGGCACAGCGCCTCATCATTGACGTGGACTTGTATGTCTCGTTCGCAGGCACCAGCCCCAAAGACGACCGCATTGACGAAGTGGTGGACTACGACTTTGTGCGCGCCGTGGTGCACGCACGCATTGCGCAAGGCCACATCAACCTGCAAGAAACTTTGTGCGACGACATCCTCGCGCACCTGCTCGAACACACGGGTGTGATGGCTGCCCGCGTGTCCACCCGCAAGCCCGACGTCTACCCCGACTGCGAAGCGGTGGGTGTGGAAGTGTTCCGTGCCAAACCCGGAGTGCTGTGAGATGGCAAGCAAAGGCACACAAATCCTCAACCTCACCGGCCTGCGCTTTGATGCGAACCTTGGCATCTTGGAGCACGAGAAGATTGACCCCCAACCCATTCAAGTGGACGCCGAATTGAACCTTGGCACGCAGCCCTTGCTGCCGCACGACGATGACATTTGCCATGTGCTGGACTACCGCAAGGTGCGCCAAATCATCATTGCCGAATGCACAGCAGAGCACGTGAACTTGCTCGAAACCCTCATTGGCAAACTCGCCCACCGACTCATGCAACTACCGGGCGTGCTGGGTGTGCGCGTGAAGATTGCCAAGCTCGAAATTTTTGACGACTGCGAAGTGGCCATTCGCATGGAAACTGGTCAATGGAATTAATCAAATGACAACTGCAGAAAAAGACCCCAAGCAGCTCAAGATCGAGCACGAGAACCACAAGCTCGAAAAACGCCTGTGCCGCCAAGTGGGCCAAGCCATCGTTGACTACAACATGATCGAAGAAGGCGACAAGATCATGGTGTGTATGTCAGGCGGCAAAGACAGCTACGCCATGCTCGACATCTTGCTGATGATGCAGCAGCGCGCCCCCATCAGCTTTGAGTTGATTGCGGTCAACCTCGACCAAAAACAACCCGGCTTTCCCGCCGACGTGTTGCCCAAGTACTTGGCGCAAGTGGGTGTGAAGTTCCGCATCGAAACGCAAGACACCTACTCCATCGTCAAAGAAAAAATTGCCGAAGGAAAAACCATGTGCAGTTTGTGCTCGCGCTTGCGTCGCGGCATTTTGTACCGTGTGGCGGGCGAGCTGGGTTGCAACAAAATCGCACTCGGCCACCACCGCGACGACATCTTGCAAACCTTCTTCTTGAACATGTTCTACGGCGGCAAGCTCAAAGCCATGCCCCCCAAACTGGTGAGCGACGGCGGCGACCACATGGTGATTCGACCACTCGCCTACGTGGCTGAGAAAGACTTGGAGCGTTGGGCCAAAGTGCGTGAGTTCCCCATCATCCCTTGCACGCTGTGCGGCAGCCAAGATGGCTTGCAACGTCAAGTGGTGGGCGAGATGCTGCGCGAGTGGGAAAAGAAGCACCCAGGCCGCATTGAGAACATGTTTGCAGCCCTGCAAAACGTGGTGCCTTCGCACCTGATGGACCACACCAAGTTTGATTTCAAAACTTTGGTGACAACCGGTGTGGCGTCAGAGGATGGCGACAAGGCGTTTGACCATGAAGAGTTTCCTATGGCTACCTTGCCGGGCATGCAGGTGGTGTCGCTCTAAATCTTTGGCTTCGTTCGTTTGAGCTCTTTGTGCTGAGCTCGCTTCAGAGAGGGACTTAGGGCAGGTTCCTCATGCTGAAGCACCAGAAATCGTCACCTACCCTAAGCCCCTCCCCGAAGTCTGCGTCCGACGTTGCTTCGCTCGTCTACTTTCGTGCAGACGTTTTTTGCGGCTGACAAGATCGCACGACTCGAAATAAATCCCTGCGCAATAGAGGACTGATGTTGCAACAGCAACGAACCTCCAAAGCGTTGCGTGCATGGGGTGTGGCGGCTGACGATTTCTGGTACTCCAGCATGAGGAAGCCGCCATACCCCATGCGCGCAACGCGCCTAAGCCGGAGCAAACAAAAAAAGCCACCAACCAAGGTGGCTTTTCCGATCAAACGCAATAGAGGTCAGCGCTCAAAAGCCACCACCTTCTGGCACTGCTCACCCAAGCCTTCAATACCCAAAGTCATCACATCCCCACGCTTCAAATACACAGGCGCTGGCTTACCGTCTTTCTTCACACCCATGCCCACACCAGGAGGCGTACCCGTGCAGATCACATCGCCAGGCTTCAAAGTCATGAACTGGCTCAAGTAACTCACGATTTTGGCGACGCCAAAAATCATGGTTTTGGTGTTGCCAGTTTGCATGCGCACGCCGTTGACGTCGAGCCACATGCTGAGCTTTTGTGGGTTAGCCACTTCGTCACGCGTGACCAACCAAGGGCCGATCGGACCGAAGGTATCGCAGCCCTTGCCCTTGTCCCATGTGCCGCCGCGTTCGAGTTGATATTCGCGTTCGCTCACATCATTAATCAAGCAATAACCAGCCACATGGTCAAGCGCTGCCTTTTGTGACACGTGACGCGCCTCTGTGCCAATGACGATGCCCAACTCCACTTCCCAGTCGGTTTTGGTGGAACCTTTGGGCAACATCACATCGTCGTTCGGGCCTTGAATGCAGCTGATGGCTTTAGTAAAGACGATGGGCTCTTTAGGAATCGGCATGCCTGCTTCAGCCGCATGGTCAGCGTAGTTCAAACCAATCGCCAAAAACTTACCAATACCGGCCACAGGGCAACCCATGCGAGGCTGGCCTTTGACCAAAGGCAGCTTGTCGGTGTTGAGCTTGGCCAACTTGGCCAGCGCTTTGTCACTCAACTGATCGGGCGTCACATCGGCAATGACTTTGCTCAAGTCGCGCAATTTGCCTGCGGCATCAAGCAGGCCTGGTTTTTCTTTGCCGGGGTTGCCGTAACGCACAAGTTTCATGGGTTATTTCTCAATGAAAAGTTAAATAGAGATGATTGAATTCAAACCTTCGCAGACTTCTTCAAACACGGAAAGAGACAACTGCTTCCAATGATGAGGGCGTGCACCTCGCACACGCCAATCAAACGACTTGGGTTGATGCGTCAACACGTAACCAACCTCACCTTTGGGGCCTGAGTACTTCACGGCAAACGGGTTGGACTCGTTGTACCCAGCATGTGTCATAGGTAAACCAATGACAATGCCCGTACGCTCATTGAACGCTTTACCTGACAACACCAGCATGGGGTGCTCGTCTTTCATTTCCGACCCCACTTGTGGATTGAAATCAATCCAAATCATGTCGCGTCGGTCTGGCACCCACGTCTTAGAAACAACTGCCATCAAAAAACTTCTTTGCCCACACGGCCTGCCGCCATCACCTCGCCACCATGCACTTTTGGATCAAACTGCTTCAGCTTTTGCGCCAAAGAGAGTTTGGGCTTGCCAGAAACGCGTACGAAAAACCCGCCTTCCACCACCTCCACCTTAATGGGCGTGCCTTGAGCCACATGGGCTGCCTTGGCGAGGGGCGCAGTGATGCGCACACCCAAGCCATTACCCCATTGCTGTACGGTTTGTTCGGCGGCAATCAGGCCTTTCATAGCAACTCCCCTTTGTGTTTACACAAGTATAAACATCAACGACACATCAACGCAAGCGATGCATCCACATGGTCTAGTGGCGAACGCTTGAAACCAGAACGCGTGAAGCGCTGCAACTGCCCCAAGGCAAAAGCCATCAATACCGCTGCACGCACTTGGGCGTCAGCGGTGGGCGAGGCCGACTTGTTGGCCTCAGCAGCCGCTCTCAGCACTTGGCGCAAGGCTGATTCGATGCGTTCAAACAGTTGGTTCATGCGCTGGTGCAAGCGCTGGTTTTCAAACACCAAGGCATCGCCCACCATCACGCGGGCCATGCCTGGGTTCTTTTCGCCGAATTGCAACAACACCGTCACCATGCGAGCTGCTTTGGTGGCGCCATCGCCATCGCGCTCGGCAATTTGATTGACCAAACCAAACACGCTGTGTTCGATGAAGTCGATCAAGCCCTCAAACATTTGCGCCTTGCTGGCAAAGTGGCGATACAGCGCCGCTTCGCTCACATCCAACTTAGACGCCAACAAGGCGGTGGTGATGCGCTCTGAGCCGGGCTGCTCCAACATACCCGCCAGCGTTTGCAAAATTTGCTCACGCCGCTGACCGGGCTTCATGCGGTGACGAACGACCTTGGGTGCTTCAGAGTTTGCAGCGGCTGCTTCGGGCAAATCGTTGTCAGGCATGGCTTAGGCGTGAAGTTAGTGCGACCTAATCATGGTGCCAAAGGCTTGCTCAGTCAAGACTTCAAGCAACATGGCGTGGGGCACGCGCCCGTCAATGATGTGCACCGCCTTCACGCCGCTGTTGGCCGCGTCCAAAGCGCCAGCAATTTTGGGGATCATGCCGCCGCTGATGGTGCCGTCGGCAATCAGCTCGTCAATGCGACGAGGGGTGAGCTCGGTCATCAACTCGCCTTGCTTATCGAGTACGCCGCGGATGTTGGTAAGCATCAAGAGCTTTTCGGCGCTCAGCACGGTGGCCAACTTAGCAGCCACCACGTCTGCGTTGATGTTGTAGCTCTCGTTGCTCTCGCCAAAACCAATGGGGCTCACCACGGGGATGAACGCATCGGCTTGCAAGGCTTTGACCACGCTGGGATCGATGCTGACGATGTCGCCCACTTGGCCCACGTCGTAGGTTTTGCTCGGGTCTTTGCTGTCGTGTACGGTGAGTTTTTTGGCGCGAATCATCGCGCCATCACGCCCCGTCAAGCCCACGGCTTTACCGCCGGCTTGGTTGATCAGGCCCACGATGTCTTGCTGCACTTCGCCGCCCAACACCCACTCCACCACTTCCATGGTTTCAGCGTCGGTCACGCGCATGCCTTCAATGAACTCGCCTTTTTTGCCCAGGCGTTGCAGCAAGCCTTCAATTTGCGGGCCGCCGCCGTGGACCACCACGGGGTTCATGCCCACGAGCTTGAGCAGCACCACGTCTTCAGCAAATGCTTTTTGCAAAGCGGGGTCAGTCATAGCGTTGCCGCCGTATTTGATGACCAAGGTTTTGCCGTGGAACTTGCGGATGTAGGGCAGCGCCTGGGCCAAGATGTCGGCGGGAGAAAAATCGCTCATGGTGTGTGACTCCGTGATGTGCTGGTTAGACTGGGCTAAAACGGCTTGGCTTATTCAGCGTGGTCCATGGCAGGGGCTGGGGCCTGCGCTGCCTGTGCCGCATGATTCGCCTGTGGGCCCAACACGCGCTCACGCACCATTTCGCGCAAGAGTTTTTTCTCTTGGAAGCTTAAGGCACGTTCCAACACGCGACGCACACCCAGCAGGAGTTGGCGATCAACCTCTTGTGGAATGCCGCGTGTGTTTTGCAACTCTTCACGCAAGTCTTCACGCAGATCTTCTGGTTCCTCGTCCCACCAAGCGGTGATCACGGTGTTGAGTTGTTCGCGCAGTTGTTCAGGGTCCACCACAGGCGCAGCATGCACCGAGCTGGCGTGGCGCGCGCCACCGTCTCGCACAGCTTGCGCACCCAACACCACGCGTTGATCCGCTTGCGACAACAAGCGCGCCCAACCTGGGTCTTCGCGGTTGAGTTGTGTCATGTTGCGTGAGGCTTCGTCGGCCAACAGGTGCACAGCCACGCCGTGCAATTGGGCTTCGTCAATCAAGCTGATCAAACGCTCGTCGTCGCTACCCACCAAGATGTGGTCGCACGCATTGCGCTCAGCCAAGCGCTTGAGGTCAGCACCTAAGGTGCGCAACATCGATAAACCGCCGTCTTGGCTGTGTGGCAAAACAGCGCGGCTCACTTGAGCGCCAATGGCTTGGTCATCGGGCGTGTCGCTGTACCAGTAAATGCGGCGCAAGTTCAGGTCGAGGCCGTTGTGGCCCAAAGCGTTGCTCAGCACTTGGTGCAATTGTGGGCGCACTTGGTCTTGTGTGGTGTCAGTTTGACCTTGCAACCATGCCAAAAAACGGGCGTCGATGAGGGCAATGCAAGATTCAGCGCCAGCGTGCGCTGCAGCGTGTGAGGAATGTGTGCGTTTCATGAAAGTACTAAAAAGGTAAGAAGATAGAAATCACTCGCCAGAGCACTAACTGTGCGCACTGGCAAGCTGCTTTTATTTTAGGGCGCACACCGCATATTCACAGGGGATAATCACCAAAACCTATAAATTTTTCTTGGTATGACACAACCCATTTTGATCACAGGCGGCACGGGCTTCATTGGCTCGCACACCGTCGTCACCCTTGCTGAGGCTGGCCAACCTGTGGTCATTTTGGATAACTTGTGCAATTCGAGCCCCAAAGTACTCGATCGTTTAGCCCGATTGAACGCCAGCCCCATCGAGTTTGTGCAAGCCGATATTCGCGATTCAGAGGCGCTTGACGCCTTGTTTGCCCGCTACAACTTTGCGGGCGTCATCCACTTTGCGGGCCTGAAGGCCGTGGGCGAATCAGTGGCCCAGCCCCTGCGCTATTTAGAAAACAACGTCAGCGGCACCATCAACTTACTGCAAGCCATGGACCGCGCCAACGTGCGCCGCATCGTGTTTAGCTCGTCAGCCACTGTATACGGCGACCCCGTGAGCGTGCCCATTCCTGAGACTGCCGCACTGACCGCCACCAACCCCTACGGCCGCACCAAGCTCATGTGCGAAGACGCGCTGCGCGAGCTGCACGCGGCAGACCCGCGCTGGAGCATTGCCATCTTGCGCTACTTCAACCCTGTGGGCGCGCACGAAAGCGGTTTGTTAGGCGAGGCGCCCAACGGTATCCCCAACAACCTCATGCCCTACATCACGCAAGTCGCCTTGGGGCAACGCGAGTATTTGCAAATTTTTGGCAACGACTACGACACACCTGACGGCACTGGCGTGCGCGACTACCTACACGTGAGTGACTTGGCCGCCGGCCACTTGGCCGCGCTGCGCGCGCTGAGCGAACCCAAACTCCTCACCGTCAACCTCGGCACAGGCCGTGGCGTGAGCGTGCAAGACATGGTGGACACCTTTGCACGCGTCAACGGTGTACCCATCCCACACCAAGTGGTGCCGCGCCGTCCTGGCGATGTGGCCCAGTGCTTGGCTGACCCACGCCAAGCCAAAGCCTTGCTGAATTGGGAAACTCAATTTGACCTCGAGCGCATGTGCGCCGATGCATGGCGCTGGCAGTCCATGAACCCACAAGGGTTCGACACCCCCCTATGAAAAATCAAGACGACGGCACGCTGTCCCTGTTTGACGACTTTCCGCCGGCCCACGAGCCCGAGAAATCGCCAACACCTGCGGCGCCTAAAAAGCCACGTGGCAAGCGCAAGGCGGCGGTGACAGACACGCATGCAGATGAGGTGACACTTACCCCTTCTGCGCCCGCCGTCGACCAAGGCGTACACGTCGAAAAAACATTGCACTTAGCCGGCTTGGTTAAACCCCAGCGCCGCCGCAACAGCCCATGGGCCAAGCTCGATTTACAAGCGCTGCAGGCTGCCGCTCAAGTGCCGCACGTGATGATCGTCATCACCCGTGGCGAAGCCGGTGGTGCCCAGTCGCATGTGCGCGACTTGTGCCAAACCCTGCAAGGACGCGTGCAATTCACCGTGGTCATTGGTGGCCCTGTTGAAGACTCTGTGCTGGGCCGCGAACTTGCGGCACTCGGCATCACCGTGTGCCCCATGCCCGACATGGTGGAGTCACTCAACCCCCTCAAGCTCTGGCCTGCGGTCAAGCAACTGAGCGAACTCATTCACACCCACCAGCCCGATATCGTGCATGGCCACAGTGCCATTGGTGGTTTGGTCGCACGCGTGGCAGCGCATCGCGTAAGTGTGTCAGCACAGGGTGCTCGGGTCCCAGCCGTGTACACCGTGCATGGGTTTGGCTTCAAGCCAGAAGTTCCCGTGGTGCGGCGCGCAGCGGCAGCCATGGCCGAGCGCATGATGGCGCATTGGACCGCACACATGATTTGCGTGTCCAAATACGAACGCGAGTTGGCTTACAGCCTTGCCATTGAACCGGAACGCATCCACGTCATTCCCAATGGCTTGGCGCGTTTACCCAAAGCTGAGACGATATCGACAGAGGTCGATACAGCCGCGAACAGTGCCCCCACACCTGCCACCTCATCGGCACCCCCTCGCGTCATCATGGTGGCGCGCACCAAAGCGCCCAAGCGCCACGACTTGTTGCTGCAAGCCTTGGCCAAAGTGCGCAACACCTTGGGCTACGAACTGCCAGTCACCTTGGCGGGCGATGGTCCACTCACCGCCACACTGCAAGCACAAGCCAAAGCGCTCAACCTCAAACTCGTCACTTGGGCGGGTGACGTGAGCCACGTGAGCGAACTGCTCAGCCAGCACGACGTGTTTGTGCTCTTGTCCGACCACGAAGGCATGCCCATCACCGTGCTTGAAGCCATGCGTGCGGGCCTGTGCATTTTGGCCAGCAACTTGCCCGGCATTCGCGAGCAAATCAGCACCTACCAAGACGGCGTCTTGGCAGCCAACACGGCAGATGCCGTGGCCGAAAAACTGCTGCAGCTCGTGCGCGACCCACACATGCGCAAACGCTTGGGCAAATCCGCGCAGCAACGCTTTGACGACAGCTTCGCCGCCGAGACCATGGCCGAGCGCGTGTTGCAGGTTTACCGCCAGTGCATGCAAGAAACTCAACCCTCGCTAGCCAGTGCAAATGCCAACACCGCCCTGCCCAACAGCAACGGCCTTGTGTCGGCCTCCGTGCGCCGCCGCGATGCGCTGCAGCGCTGGGCCTTGTTGGGCGTATGGATGTTGATCCCCAGCCTGATGGCCGCACAACTGTTCGAAGACGCAGGCGTCATGACCTACCAGTTTGGCGAGACCCTGTGGTGGTGCGTGCTGCCCTACGCAGTGGCCACGCACTTGCTCATGCGCGCCTCCAACTTACCCGTGGCGGAGCGCAGCGGTGTGTTGTGGGTGTCCACCACTGCGCCGTTTTTGTTCACGCCTTTGGGCTTTGCGCTGTTACAGCAACCCTACTCACGCGCTGCCGTGGTGTGGGCCTACGCGGCCACCACGCTGTGGCTGTGGTGGGGCTATCGCCGCCATGTGAAGCACCGCGCCTTGCGCTTGGTGCACATCGACGCCACTGTCCCTACACAGCTTGCGGTATGCCTCAAGCCCAACATACTCGACCCACACGCAGTGCAACTCATCGCCTGGAACCCAAGCAGCGACACACCACTACCCGCCTGTGATGGCGTGGTGCTCGACCGCCATGTGCGCAGCACCGATGAGCGTACACGCTTGCTGGGTGAGCTGAAGATGCAACACCTGCGCCTCTACAGCGTCGAAGCCGTGGCCGAACTTACCAGCGGTCGCAAGATGCTGCCCACCGCCACCGACACGCTTTGGGAAATCGACAACGACCCCAGCTACGATCGCGCCAAACGTTTGCTCGATGTGACGGCCGTGGTCTTGCTGGCGCCTCTGTGGCTGCCCCTCGCCGCGGGCGTGGCACTGGCCGTGCGGTTTGACTCCAAAGGGCCAGCGCTGTATTCGCAACCCCGCGTAGGCCGCGATGGCCAAGTGTTCACGCTGTGGAAATTCCGTAGCATGGTGCACGGCTTGCAAGCGCCGGGAGTGGACTTTGCACAAGCCGAAGACCCACGCATCACCCGCGTGGGCCGCCTGTTGCGCCGCACACGCCTTGACGAACTGCCGCAACTCTTCAATGTGCTCATGGGCCACATGAGCCTCATCGGCCCACGCCCCGAGCAAACGGCGTTTGTGCGCGACTTTGCGGCCACCATTCCCAGCTACCCCTACCGTCACCTCGTGCGCCCCGGCCTCACCGGTTGGGCGCAAGTGCAACAGGGCTATGCCGACAGCGCTGACACCACGCGCATCAAACTCAGCTACGACTTGTACTACGTGGCGCACTACTCGCTCGCGCTCGACTTGTTGATTGCAGCCAAAACCGTGAAGACCGTCTGCACGGGTTTTGGTGCGCGTTAAACAACGCAGTTACTAAGCGACAAACCCCAGCAACACGCGCACGTCATGAACCACACCGCTTCTCACACGCGCCGCATCCTGTTGCTTGAAGAACCCACCTGGGGCGGCGTGCACACCATGACGCGCACGCTGGCCAATGCACTCACCGCGCAAGGCTGGCAAGTGACGGCAATGCCTTGGCAACAAACCCAATGGCCCACCTTGGTGAGTGCAGCCAAGCAACACGATGTGATCGTGGCTACCCACAACTTTGGCCCCACGTATTGCGGTGCGGCGCTCAAAGCCATCACCGGAAAACCCCTCGTCAGCTGGGTGCATGGCCCGCTGATGGACGTGCTGCACGAGGCCCGTACCTCAGCCGCTAAAAAACTGTGGCTGCGATTGCTCTACAAACAAGTCAGTCAGTTTGTGTGCGTGTCGCGCACCACGCAGGACTCCTTGCTCAGCTTCATCACGCTTGGCAAACAGCAACGCTGCACCGTCGTGCCCAACGGCATTGCGCCCATGACCGAAGGCCAAGCAATTCACGTACACGCAGGCCACGGCGGTGAAGGCATGCCGCCTTTGTTGCTGGGCTATGTGGGGCGTTTGTCCTCTGAAAAACGCCCACATTTGTTGCTAGACACTTTGCGCTACTTGCCCGATGAAGCGCAGCTGGGCATCGTGGGCGAAGGCCCCATGCACCGCAAGATGATTCACGATGGCATGGATCTCATTCATCAAGGCCGCGTGCACTTTTTGGGCAAACACCCCAGCGGCTCAAGCCTGTACACACCATGGCAAATGACACTGCTCACCTCGCGCTACGAAGGCTGCCCCATGACCGCACTCGAGTCGCTCGCCTGTGGCGTGCCCTGCGTGTCACTGCCCATCCCCGCCATGCGCGAGTTGTATGACTTGGATGCACCTTACTTGCTCGCCCGTGGCGATGCACCCGTGTCGTTAGCCGAAGCAGTCATGACCACCCTCAGCCTGCCTGAGCAGCAAGTGCGGGACGACATCGCTCGCATCGTGGCGCGGCATCACATCGATGGATTTGTGGATAACTGGCAAGAGGTGCTGCGCGCCACATAGATGGCGGATCACCACAGACTTGACATTCAATTTATTGGGTGTACATTAATTCGATGCAAATTGAGTTCAATGCTGCCAAACGCGATAAAACCCTTGCTGAACGAGGCCTTGATTTCGCACGCGCAGCCGAAGTATTTGCCGGCGTACACCTGACTGCCCCAGACTCAAGACAAGATTACACAGAGGACCGCTTCATCACCATGGGCCATTTAGGTGAACGCTTGGTTGTGCTGGTCTGGACTCCGCGCGACGAGGTGCGTCGCATCATCAGTATGAGGAAAGCAAATGACCGCGAAAAAGCCTTCTATGACCGCTACGTGGACTGACCCCGACGACGCGCCTGAATTGACCGAAGCATTTTTTAAAAATGCCGATCAATATGTGGGCGCCCAACTCAAGACGCGTGGTCGTCCAAAAGCCTCCGTCACCAAAGAGCCCGTCAAAATACGTCTTGACGCCGATGTATTGGCCGCATTGCGGGCCAGCGGCGAGGGATGGCAAACTCGTATCAATGACACGTTACGCGCTTCGCTCAAGCTTGCCGGAAGGGTCTGACCTCAGTTCATGCAAAGTACCGTAGTGTCAGAAGTCGCGTCTTCAAGACCGCCTGCTAAGCCCAGCATCTGCATCCACTTCGTGCGCAGTGGCCCTGCCTACCTGCCCGAGATTGACGCGTATGTTGACTTCATCACCTCACACGGCCACCAAGCCTTGGTGCATGACACAGGCTCCACAGTGCCGATCAACGCGCAAGTGGTGTGGTGGATGTGCGGGCGCGTGCCCAGTGTCGAAGCACGTCGCCTGAAAAACGCATTTCATATCCACGAATACGCCTCCACCTCAGCCCCTCCCAAAGCATGGCTGAAAGACTTCATCAAACACTGGACGCAACCCAAGCCCGACTACCGCCTGTTTCAAAACGGCTGGGTGCGTGAGCGCATGGGGTTTGACGATGGCGTGCCACACGCTCTGCGCGACATGGGCGTGTCGCAAGCTTTCTTCAATGCGGCTGCTCCTGCCCTGCCGGAACCCTCGTACGAAGACGAGGCCCCCATACGCATTCCCCCCAACGAATTCGACTTGGTCTACTTAGGCGAGATGAACCGCCTGCTGCCCTTTGTGCCAGTGCTGCAAAGCATTCACGACGCAGGCCGCACCTTGCTGTTGGTGGGCGACTTACCCGAAGCACTGCGCACGCAACTACCCACCAGCGTCACATGCACAGGCCGTCTGCCGCATGCCGATGTGCCACACCAGTTGCGACGTGCGCGCTTTGGCTTAAATCTTGTGGGCAACATCGAGCCTTACAGCCAACAAACCTCCACCAAACTGCTGGAGTACTGTGCAGTAGGCCTGCCCGTGGTAAGCAACGACTACGCCTGGGTACGCTACTTTATGGCGCACTACCAAGGCAACTTTCATTTGCTGCGTGACGATCCAAAGAGTTGGCAACACAGCTTTGGCGAGGCGTTAGACGCTTACCCGTATGTGGTGCCCAATGTGCGAGAACTCGCTTGGTCCAAACTTTTGACCAAGCTCGCCATTTGGAAACACCTGCACATCGTATGAACACCAGCCGCGTCGTGGCCCTTTCCAGCGTAGTGGCTTTTGCTACGCAAGTCGCGTTTGCGCTGCTCATGTTGCAGCTGTTCACGCCTCAAGAAGTGGGCGAGTTTTCAGTCATCAGCCAAATTGGATTTTTCTGGATGACGCTGGCCTTGGCCCAATCGCCATTGGGCATGCTAGCCAACCAACATTTACCCGCACACATCGCTGCTCAGCACGCATGGCGTGCGAGTGCTTTGCGTGGATTAGCGCTGCTGCCTGTTGCGGCAGTTGCTGTGTGGTTTAGCCAGCTGTCCATGTGGCCGGCCTTGCTGTGGGCGCTGCTGCTGGCGTTTTGCCAAATGGGTTGGATGTTGGCGCAAAGCTTTAGTCTGCGCATGGGCTCGGCGTGGCAACAAGCGGCTGTGCGTGTGCTGCCGCCCGTCACTGCGACCGCTACGGCGGTCACAGCCGCGCTGATAGGCGCGTCACTCGGCTGGAGCGGCCCAACCTTAGTGCTGTCGGCCCTGCTAGGCTATGCCGTGGGTGCAGCGTGGTTGGTGCCAGCGTTGCACGCTCGTGATGTGCAGGCGAACAGCGCTTCATCATCAGAATCATTTGCAGCAGAGGCATCCGCCGCCGCAAATGTCCATCAATCAGACCCACGCAGCGCCACCCTGCGCATGGCCCACACACTGGTAGACGCCCTGCTAGCCACCGCCATCATCGTGGTGTGGCAGCGCTTGTATGGCGCTGAGGAAACTGGCTGGATGAGCGCCCTGCTGCGCGTGCTGGGCTTCTTACCTGCTGTGGTGCACATGGCATGGGCACAAGTGGCCTTGGCGAAAGGCCATCAAAACACCAGCCCTTGGTGGCTGGGCCTAGGCGCTTTCGCCTGCGTCATCGTGCTGGGGGCATCTTGCGCCGCAGCGCTCTACCAAGAGTGGCTAGACCCGCGCTGGAGTGGCGTGTGGTCCTACATTGCGCCACTGGTGCTTTGGCAAGGCAGTGCCTGTTTGTCTGCAGCGTTTAGCCACCGGCCATTTCAAACGCAATCCGCAACTTTGTATTCTTGGGCTTGCATGGCGCTAGGCGCCCTACAAGCGGTGGTGTTGTTAGCACCTATGGGCTTGGCGCAACCCGTCGATGCTGCGCAGCACATGGCTGCGTTTGCACTAGTTAGCAGCTTTGGACTGCTGAGTTTGACCGCGTGGATGTCTCGATTGCGTTAAGCATCAGGCCTGCCACACACATCCAAACGCTGCACAACACAATTCGACCTGAGTTGTGGCTAAGAAAGGTTTGCGTCAATCCGAAATCCATGAACATCATGGGCGTCACCATGCCAGCCATTGCCAAGGCTCGCACGTCAGGCCGACTATCCTGCAAATAGGGCCTGAAGAAAAACAGCATTGGCACAAGAAACATAGCCAAGTAGAGCGCCAAGCCCACCAAGCCTCGCTTGAAAGCCACGTTCAAGTACTCATTGTGCAAATGTGTGAAACCCGCAGAAAACGAGCTTAATCGGCCATTGGCTAAAGCGGCATCACGCGTTTGCAGCCACCCCTTGTTGCCTTGCCCAAAAATTGGCGACTGAACCACCCCCTGCACACCCAACTGCCACATTGCCAAGCGAGCACCAACAGAAGTGTCTTGTTTTCCAGTTTCAAAAAATGCATTGAACTCCGTCACGGCCACCCCAATGCGTGACTGCACCACACCATCGGGCTGCAGCGTCGGCACAGCCAAGAGTGCAAACATCACCAAAGCAGCTGCGCCACGCTTAAGAGAGGCCCATTGCTTAGTTACATTCGCCAAAATCCACACAAAAATAAGCACCACGGCCAGCCAGCCACCACGGGTCTGGCTCCACACAGAAGCTGCCAAGCCAGAAACAAAACCTAGCCAAAGCAATGCATTAAAACGGCTCCACTCAAACACGACCATGCTGCGCACCAAGCACAACACACCAAAAAGCAAGGCAATGTTTCCAAACTGAATAGGGTGCGTGTGCCCGCCTGCTCGCAAGCCGAGGAAGATGGATTGATAGCCCGACAGCGCGGCCGCACCAATCGCTCCAATAGCTAAACCAGCCCAAAACCAATTGGCATGGGGCTTGTATTTGCGAATGCCCCATACGCCAAACAGCACCAGTACAAAAGGCAAATAGTTACCAAACTCTCGCGCCGCCCACTTCTCATGCAAAGCAAGCGTGCAATGGCCAGCTGCATACGCCATGAGCGGCACAAAGAAATATCGAGCCTCATTGGGCAACAAAGTCGAACGGACGTTCAGCCAGCTGCCAAAGCTTAATAAGCAAAGCACATAAAAACTAAGCGAGTAACCACTAGGCACGATCAACGCGATGCCGCCAGCCAAGAACAGGCACAACGTCACCAACTTTGTCATGTCTTCATTTGCCATTCGACACCTCTTTGAGGTTGTATGCTTTTTCGTCCTTAGCGGCTAATAATGGAGGCGCATCTAGCAAATACAAAGGCCAGTCAATACCAATAGCGGGATCAGACCATAACAAACTATGCTCAAACTCTGGGTGGTAATAGTCAGTCGTTTTATACAAAAACTCTGCACTGTCACTTGTGACCAAAAAGCCATGCGCCAAACCGGCTGGTATCCACAGCTGTTTTTTGTTTTCAGCGGATAGCTCTAGCCCAAACCACTTGCCAAACGTGGGTGAGCCTTGGCGAATATCCACTGCCACATCAAACACAGCACCCTGCACCACCCGCACGAGCTTGCCTTGCGCGTGCTGGGTTTGGTAATGCAAACCACGCAACACGCCCTTGGCTGACTTGCTGTGGTTGTCTTGCACGAAGATCTCGTTCAACCCTGTGGCTTGCTCGAAATCACGCGCATTGAAGCTTTCAAAAAAGAACCCCCGAGCATCGCCAAAGACTTTGGGTTCTAAAACTAAAACGCCCTCAAGGGGCGTTTGTGTCACGACATACGGCATAGATTTACTTTAACAAACTCAACAAGTATTGCCCATAGCCGTTCTTACCCAACGGCGCAGCCAGTTTTTGCAAGGCTACTTCATCAATCCACTTTTGATTAAATGCAATTTCTTCAGGGCACGCCACCATCAAGCCTTGGCGCTTTTGCAGTGTGCCAATAAAGCTGGCAGCGTCTAGCAAGCTGTCGTGTGTGCCCGTATCTAGCCACGCATAGCCGCGACCCATGATTTCTACATTCAACTTGCCCAGCTCTAGGTAGCGTTTGTTTACATCGGTAATTTCTAGCTCGCCTCGGTGCGATGGCTTCACAGCTGCGGCGATGCCACACACCTGTTCGTCATAGAAATACAAGCCAGTCACGGCATAGTTGCTCTTAGGCTGTGCTGGTTTTTCTTCAATACTCAATGCTTTGAATGCACCATCAAACTCCACCACGCCATAGCGCTCAGGGTCGTGCACATGGTAGGCAAACACACTGGCTCCGCCGGTGCGCGCGTTAGCGCTATGCAGCTGCTTGACCAAGTCGTGCCCATAAAAGATGTTGTCGCCCAACACCAGCGCACTGGGGTGGTCGGCCACAAAGTCTTTGCCAATGATGAAGGCTTGCGCCAAGCCATCGGGGCTTGGCTGCACGGCGTATTGAATGTTCATACCCCATTGGCTGCCGTCGCCTAACAGTTCGATAAACCGAGGTGTGTCTTGCGGGGTAGAAATGACCAACACGTCTTTTATGCCACTGAGCATCAGCGTGGTCAGTGGGTAATAAATCATGGGCTTGTCATACACGGGCATGAGCTGTTTGCTCACGGCTTGCGTCACGGGGTACAAGCGCGTGCCAGAGCCGCCGGCGAGGATGATGCCTTTGCGTTGTTTGGTCATATCTGTTCTTCTTATTTAGAGTATTTCAGCCAGCATACGGTCTACACCTTGCTGCCAAGGCGGCAGCATCAGCCCAAAGGCTTGCTGAAGTTTAGCCGTGCACAAGCGAGAGTTCAGTGGGCGCGCGGCAGGCGTTGGGAATGCAGTGGTGGGCACGGGGGCAATGTCGGCCACTTTCCAACCAAGCTCTGGCTTGAAAGCTTTTGCCTGCGCTATCACATGGGTTGCGTAGCCATGCCAAGTGGTTTCGCCGGCTGCTACTAGGTGATACACGCCACCGAATGAAATATTTTGCGTATTCAGCACACGGCGCATGGCGTGCGCTGTGACGTCGGCAATCAGGTCTGCGCCTGTGGGCGCACCGTGTTGGTCATTGATAACGGTCAAACGATCGCGCTCTTGTGCCAAGCGCAACATGGTTTTGGCAAAGTTACCGCCGCGCGCGGAATACACCCAGCTGATGCGAAATATCAAATACTTGCAGCCACTGGCCACAATCGCATTTTCGCCATCAAGCTTAGTTTGGCCATACACGCTTAATGGGCCCGTGCCCTCTCCTTCTTGCCGGGCGTGCGTGCCACTGCCATCAAATACATAATCGGTGGAATAGTGCACCAGCCATGCGCCAACTCGCGCTGCTGCTTGGGCCAAAGCAGCAGGGGCCTGAGCATTTAATACATGCGCCAACTCTGGCTCAGACTCGGCCTTATCCACAGCCGTGTGCGCTGCGGCATTGACGATGAAGTCTGGCTGATAGGCTAATACAGTTTGTGCCAATTGATCAGGCTTGAGCAAATCACCGCAATAGCTGGAACTGTGACGATCCAGCGCCAGCACTTCACCCAAAGGAGCCAAACTGCGCTGTAGCTCCCAGCCTACTTGGCCGTTCTTACCCAAAAGCAAAATCTTGAGCATAGATTTAGACACCGTACTGCTTACCCACCCACTGGCGGTAGCTGCCGCTGGTAACGCCTTCTACCCATGCTTGGTTGGCCAAATACCACTGCACGGTTTTACGGATGCCGGTCTCAAACGTTTCTTGTGGCTTCCAGCCAAGGTCGCGCTCAATCTTGCGGGCGTCAATGGCGTAGCGGCGGTCGTGGCCTGGCCGGTCTTTGACATAGGTTATTTGCTCGGCATAGCGTTTGCCATCTGCGCGGGGCTGCAGCTCGTCAAGCACGGCGCACAGGGTGTGCACCACTTCAAGGTTTGTCTTTTCGTTCCAGCCACCAATGTTGTAGGTCTCGCCTACTTTACCGGCTTCTAGTACTCGGGCAATGGCACGGCAGTGGTCTTCCACATACAGCCAATCACGCACTTGCTGTCCATCGCCATAAATGGGCAGTGGCTTGCCAGCCAAGGCATTTAGCAGCACCAAGGGAATCAGCTTTTCCGGAAAGTGATATGGCCCATAGTTATTGCTGCAATTCGTGGTCAGCACAGGCAAGCCATAGGTGTGATGCCATGCGCGCACCAAATGGTCACTAGCAGCCTTGCTGGCTGAGTAAGGGCTGTTGGGCTCGAACGCTTTAGTCTCTGCAAACGGCGGGTCGGTGGGCAGCAGCGTGCCATACACCTCGTCGGTCGACACATGCAAAAAGCGGAAAACTTCTTTTTCTGCCGCTGGCAAATCTTGCCAATAAGCGCGAACGCTTTCTAGCAAATTGAACGTGCCCACCACGTTGGTTTCAATAAAGTCGCCAGGGCCATGGATAGACCTATCTACATGGCTTTCGGCTGCAAAGTTTAGTACAGCGCGGGGCTTGTACTCAGCCAACAGCTTGCTCACCAATGCTTGGTCGCCAATATCACCCCGCACAAAAACATGACGCTTGTCGCCCTTGAGGGCATCCAAGTTGGCCAAATTGCCTGCGT
>JACCDH011000971.1_pt1 | contig 26256 bp, 18 predicted proteins | sample 7442481 | NCBI WGS metagenome assembly JACCDH01 (sample SAMN15323433, study PRJNA562643) | freshwater metagenome | isolation source: river surface water | place: USA:Blue River Watershed | collected 2017-08-15 | reverse complement strand
GACGTATGGACATCTTACCTTCATTTCATGATGATAAAATTGTTTTGGCAGGCGATGCTGCCCATCCGTTTTTAGCCTTTACCAGTCAGGGCTCCAACTCCGCACTCGAAGACATCGTATGTTTGATGTCACATTTGTCTCATCTGTCCGGAGAGTTAAGTCATGAAGAGATATTCAATAATTACTATCACGCCAGGAAACCATCCATCGAGTATTACATCAAAGAGGGTGATGAGTTGGTGGAGGACTTTTTTAATTTTGGTAAATCTGATGCCATTAAAGTACCTATTTCTCTACACTAATGTTTAAACATTCTGACATTCGTTTAGATGTTTTAAAGCGCAGAGCTTTTAACTATCGCTGGGCTGAAGTGAGTGAAGGAGTAATTCCACTGACTGCTGCTGATCCCGATTTTCCTGTCGCTGCTGAGGTAGTAGAGGCTGTAAAACGTTATGCATCCGATCGCTATTTTTCATATGGTCCGCCCCACGGAGAAACAAATTTTAAGGAAGCAGTTGCTAATTATTACAAGCGAAATTTTAATGCTCAGGTTAATTCCGATTTTGTGTTACCGGTAAACAGTGCAGCATATGGCTTGTATGTGGTCATGCAGCATATTTTAGAAGAAAAAGGGGGGAATGTCATCGTTCCAGATCCGGTGGATTTTTTGTTTCGTAAATCAGTCGAGCATGCAGGAGGTGAGGTAAGGCCATGCGAGATGCTGCCTGGAACAGCTTGTTTTGATACTACACAACTGGTCAACTTAATTGACGAAAATACCAGAGCGATTATGATTTGCAATCCCAACAATCCATTGGGATTACAGATAGATGAAAGCCATTTGCAGGCATTGGTTGAATTGGCAAGCAATAAAGGTATCTACATCGTTTCAGACGAGATTTGGGCAGATATTCATTTTGGAAAGCCTGTTGCTAGCTTATTTGCTAAACAATTTCCAGAATATGAGAAGGCTGTTATAGTGTCAGGCTTGTCCAAGAATTATGGATTGGCAGGATTAAGGATCGGGTATATCATGGTTCGAAATGCGGATGTTTACAGATCGATTTTTATACAATCAGGGCATGCAGGTACAGCGTTTGGCTTACAGCCTATCGCACAGGCAGCTGGAACCGCAGCGCTTAACGATTGTTTGTATTGGTTGGATGCTTTCAGGTCGCATTTGATGAGCATGAAAACTTTGTGTCATCAATTTCTTTCAGAGTCGAGATTGTTAAGTCAGGTTGAAACAGATGCCACTTATCTGATTTTTCCAAAATTGTCTGGTATTGAAACTTCTGCCGAAGCATATGTTCAGAACATGCATCATTGGGCCAAAGTGGCACTGGTGCCAGGTGGTTTAAATTGGTTTGAAAAAGCCTCGGAGGGTAGAGTTCGAATTTGTTTTGCCAGTTCGGATGTTATGCTCCAGGAGGCGTTCTCGCGATTAATTGATGCGGAGAAACATTATTTTTTATAGTTAATGCTCACACATTCAGTTTTGTATTGGTTTTTAGTCTTATTAAGATGATTGTCGTCATGTTTTGAAGGTAAGGCATAGTAAATAAAATTAGTCTAAATATTCTAAGTGCTTCATTACAAGTAGAAAGCAATAACATCGATGTTTGCTTTCATTTTGCTAAATGAAAGCGCTATTGTTATTCAATAAAAATAAAGTTTATAAAATGCAGATAATCAGTTTAATATATGCTTTATTGCAACTAAATATTCATCTTGCAATTGCTTCAATTATTGATATATTTGTATACTTATTTTAAGTTTAAAGTAAAGTCTGTGTGTGTATGACTTTATAGGTAACGAACAAACCCTATCGTCAATGAAAATAAAACAAAGTCGTTTTAAAGACGAACATGAACTGATTCATTTTTTGAGTCATTTTAATGCAAACGAATTCGATTTGCACATGGTATTCACTGATATTGTGTATCCGACAGAACCAGTTATCAGTGAATTGTTTTCCAGAACATTTAAAGATTCCTTGGTGGTTGGTTGTACTACTGCAGGAGAAATCATCAATAAGCGTTCTGAAGATAAGTCATTTTCTATTACTTCAATTAAGTTTGATCACACCAAGGTTAAGAAATTTACCTATTCGCTACAAAATACATCCGATTCTTTCAACGCGGGCAAATTGCTGGCTAAATTGCTATTAGCGGATAATTTAAAACATGTGTTTATTCTATCAGAGGGATTACATGTTAATGGCACCAGATTGACAGAAGGGTTTAATGCTGTTTTACCGCCAGAGGTTAATGTGTCTGGTGGTTTAGCCGGTGATAATGGTAAATTTGAAAACACTTTGGTCATCGACCAAAACAATGAATTCAGTCCTGATTGTATTTCTGTGATTGGCTTTTATGGCGATCGTTTGCAATCACGCACCGGTTCATTTGGTGGCTGGGATAGTTTTGGGATAGACAGAGTTGTAACACGAAGCAAAGAAAACATCGTTTATGAAATCGATAAACAACCTGCTTTAGATTTATATAAATCTTACCTGGGCGATATGTCACAGCAACTCCCGGGTTCTGCTCTCTTCTTTCCTTTAGAGATGCGATTGGATGCCAAGAGTGATGTTTTGGTGCGCACAATATTGGGCGTTAATGAGGCCGATAAAAGCATGACATTTGCTGGCAATATCCCTGAAGGTTCATCGGTGCGTTTGATGAAGACCAATGTTAACAGGGTAATTGACGGTGCTGAGAAAGCTGCAGAAATAGCCAATAAAGATCGTGTCGATGCCGAATTGGTGCTCATGGTAAGTTGTGTTGGAAGAAAGTTGGTGCTAAAACAACTGGTACAGGATGAGATAGAGGCTGTGGTGACAGAGTTTCCTGAAAGTACAAAGTTTACGGGATTTTATTCTTACGGCGAATTACTCAAATCCGGTCTCTCAGATAATTGCGAATTGCATAACCAAACCATGACATTAACTGTACTAAGTGAAAAATGATAAAAAGTGATTTTCACAGACTCTTAAGAAGGCAGATACTCACGCACTTTGGCGAGGGATATAAACCAAGTCCCGAATTGCTCAGTTTTTTTGATGCAGTTAATGACGCTTACCGCGATTTTGATAAGGATCTCGACCATGCGGAGCGAATTTTAAAAGAAAGTTCTGCAGAGTTGTTTCTTAAGAATCGAGAGTTGTTTGAGCTCAATAAATCGATGGAACAAACCATCAAGGCGCAAACGGAAGATATTTTAAGAATTGCTTTTAACCTGCAAAAGGCAGAACAAATTGCCGGAATGGGTAATTTTAACTGGAACCCTACTACCGGTCAGCTGGAGTTATCAGAACAACTTAAAGAAATTTGTAAGGAGTATCATATCGACTATACGTTGGGAATCTTCGAATGTATTGAAATGTTTGAGGATTCGGAGATGATCAAAAATACCATTCTTTCCGCTGTTAAAAATCGCGATAAAATCAGATTAGAACGCATCAAAATGAAGGGTAGAGAGGTCTATTTATTACTCGAAGCTCAGGTTTTAGAAATTGAAAAACTGGGTGAAACTTTATTGTTTGGTGTCGTTCAGGTGGTAACCGAAAGGGTACTATCTGAAAAACAAAATATGGAGCAAAAGAATTTCTACGAAGCCATTCTCAATAACTTGCCTCCTGATATTGTTGTGTTTGATAAAGACACCAGATACCTCTTTATCAATCCAGGTGCTATCAAAGATGATTTTGTGCGCAATTACATGATAGGCAAGGATGATTACGAATATACCAGATTCAGAAAAATCAGTCCAGAAGTGCACGAGTTTCGAATAAAGAATTTCAAACGCATGATCGAAACCAGGCAAGAAATGGAATGGGAAGATTCAGTTATTAAAAAAGATGGTAAACGCGAAGTAAAACTTCGCCGTATCTTTCCTTTAATTGGTGAAGACAATGAGATTAAGTTTGTGATTTCTTATGGTATTGATATCACCGATCGTAAAGAAATTGAAGAAAAGCAACTACTTTTGGTCGACCATTATGCCCATCAAAATGCCAAGCTCATCGACTTTACCAATATCGTTTCTCATAACCTACGTGGACCATTGGTAAACATCGATTTACTGGTCAAATACATGCAGGCAACCGATGATGTAGAAGAGAAGAATGATTTGATCAATAAACTGGGACCAATTATCGAGAGTCTTCATGAGGTATTTGACGAATTGGTAGAGTCTATTCAGGTGCAAAACGACACGGAAATAGAATGGGATAACAACGATTTTAGTGAGGCGGTCGATAGAGTTTTAAAAGCTTTCAATACTGAAATTGTTAATATAGGGGCGGTTTTTTGTGTCGAAAACCGCACGGTTCCTGCACTTAAGTTTCCTTCTAAATACCTCAATAGTATTCTGCATAACTTTATCTCAAACAGTATTAAATACCGCTCGCCTGAACGCACGCTTCAAGTGTCTATAGAAGCGAAGAAGGAAGACGATAAAGTTATACTGGTTATTAAAGATAATGGACTTGGCTTTGATATGAAACGTCATAAGGACAACCTCTTTAAAATTGGTAAAGTCTTTCATAAGAATCCATCTGCCAAAGGCTTTGGTTTGTTCATGACTAAGACGCAGATTGAAGCTATGGGCGGTAATATTTGGGTAGAGAGTGAGCCAGATAAAGGTACCACCTTTTTTGTAGAGTTTGTAAATCAGGATTAATCCAGGTGGAGTTGATGCCTTTGTAAATATTCCATCGGACTAATACCTTCGATCTTCTTGAAGATTCTTGAAAAATAATTAGGATCAGAAAAGCCTGCAGCAAAACAAACTTCTTTGATTTTTACCTGATCGTTTAACATCATAGCTTTGGCGAATCGGATTTTCTCATTAAGTATAAGTTGGTTGGGTGGTAAGCCAAACTCGCTTGTAAAGGCTCTGTAGAAAACAGATTTACTCATGCATGCCATCCTGCTTAATTCTACCGTGTTGAAGTTAGAAGTGATATTTCTGCGAATGTATTCTATTACAGCTCTAAAGCGTTCGTTAACATGCCCTCTTTGCTGATCTTCTGATAATACCTTGTAGTTTTGTAATCGCATAATAGACACCATGAGCTCTTTGAGTTTGATGTCTACCAGGATGTCTTTTAAAGGATCGTTGCCCGAGAATATTTTGATGAGTCGGTTGCCTAATGCTGCAATCTTTTCGTCGTTCTGCAACCATAACTGATCAATATCCATGCGCCATTCATCCGATAAGTCTTTCTCTTTTGGGAAGTTTTCGTTGATGTAGCTGACCTGTTTCTTTAGATAGTCGTTGTCGATTACTAAGGCGGTGCACTGAGTGGGGTTGGCATAGTTGGCCTCCGGAAAATCAATCACCATTTCGGCATCCGATTTTAAAATAAATGATTCGCCCGGTAGGTAGTTTAAAGCTTTGTTGTTGCCTGAATCGTGTAAAACTTTTTTGCCTCTAAGCATAGAAGTGATGGTAAAGCCATCAAAAGTCAGGCGAATGTTTTCTGCCTTCTTGTGGGTCTCAAAAATGCTTAATGCGCAGTTGTTCAATGCATAAGTGGTTCTGTTCTCCACTTCTGTTTTGAGCTTGTCGATAGGGGTGGTATGGACGGTTCCCGGTATAAACATTGAGGTTCCTTAAAGCAAATATAGGCATTAAAGTGACTTTGTGTACCCTGAGATTAAAAATGGGAATTTTGTGCTATAAGAAGGGAAAATACTGAAGTAGTTTATCTGGCCAATTGTTCACCTTGCACCCATTAATTTTTAATTCTTATGAGTACAATAGCTACCCGACCAAATTTTAAACCGCAGTATGATAATTTTATCGGCGGTAAATTCGTGCCACCAGTTAATGGCACCTACTTCGACAATGTGTCTCCTCTTGATGGAAAAGTGTTTACTAAAGCAGCCCGTTCAGGTGCTGAGGATATTGAACTGGCTTTAGATGCCGCTCATGCTGCGTTTCCAGCATGGAGTAAATCTTCTGCCGCTTATAGAAGTGGCTTGCTTTTGAAAATTGCCCAAGTGATGGAAGATAATTTGGAATATCTGGCAGTAGTTGAAACCATCGATAATGGTAAAGCTGTCAGAGAGACCAGAGCTGCTGATTTGCCTTTGTGTATCGATCATTTCAGATATTTTGCAGGTGTATTAAGAGCTGAAGAAGGTACTATCTCCGAGCACGACGAACATACTGTAAGCATTAATTTACATGAGCCACTAGGTGTGGTTGGTCAAATAATTCCTTGGAACTTTCCTTTACTGATGGCCTCATGGAAAATTGCTCCGGCTCTTGCAGCTGGATGTTGCACCGTTGTAAAACCTGCTGAGCAAACACCAACTTCTATTATGTGCTGGATGGAACTGATTGCCGATATCCTGCCTCCCGGTGTGCTTAATGTGGTGTCAGGATTTGGTCCTGAAGCTGGTAAACCACTGGCCACTTCTACCAGAGTTCAGAAAGTAGCCTTCACCGGTGAAACTACTACCGGTAGATTAATCATGCAATATGCCTCAGAAAATTTGATTCCTGTTACGATGGAGTTGGGTGGTAAATCGCCAAATATCTTCTTCCCTTCAGTGGCCGACGAGGATGATGCCTTTTTTGATAAAGCCATAGAAGGCGCCGTGTTGTTTGCATTGAATCAGGGTGAAGTATGCACTTGTCCTTCACGTATATTGGTGCACGAAAGCATTTACGATAAGTTTATGGCCAGAGTCATTGAACGTGTGAAGGCTATTAAAACCGGTCATCCTCTGGATGGTTCGGTAATGATGGGTGCGCAAGCTTCTAACGATCAATACGAAAAGATTTTGTCGTATATCAATATTGGTAAAGAAGAAGGCGCCGAAGTGCTATGTGGTGGTGCGGCCAATCAGCTACCGGATGAGTTGGGTGGTGGATACTATATCCAGCCTACTGTTTTGAAAGGTCACAATAAAATGCGTGTTTTCCAGGAAGAAATTTTCGGTCCCGTTGTTTGTGTCACCACATTCAAAACCACCGAAGAGGCTATTGAAATAGCCAATGATACATTGTATGGTTTAGGGGCAGGGGTGTGGACCAGAGATGCCCACGAACTGTATCAGGTGCCTCGCGCCATCCAGGCTGGTAGAGTATGGGTGAACTGTTACCATGCTTATCCTTCTCATGCGCCATTTGGGGGTTATAAGAAATCAGGTTTTGGTAGAGAAACCCATAAGATGATGTTGGGTCACTACCGCCAAACCAAAAACATGTTGGTATCTTACAACAAAAACAAATTAGGCTTTTTCTAATCTACCCTCATAATAAAGGCGTCGTGAAAGTAATTTTGCGGCGCTTTTTTTCGCTTATGACAGTCAATAGAATAGATGTCAGTGCTGAGGCACTCGAATTGATCAGAGCTTTAAAAGCAGAATTTGGTAATCTTGTATTCCATCAAAGTGGTGGCTGCTGTGATGGTTCTTCGCCTATGTGTTTTCAGAAAGATGATTTCAAAATTGGCTACAGCGATGTCGGTTTAGGTGTTATCGATGGATGCGAATTCTGGATGAGTAAAGACCAGTTTGAGTATTGGAAACATACCCATATCACTTTGGATGTGGTCAAGGGTAGGGGCTCCAGTTTTTCGATTGAGATTCCTACTGGTTGGCGCTTTATGATACGCTCACGTTTGTTTACCGATCAGGAGTTGGCAAACTTGTCGCCATTGTTTTTTAGAGTAGATTAATTGGTCAACTAAGTATACTAAAAAAGGGATTACAACTGTAATCCCTTTTTTCATGCGCCTGGCTTTTTGAAAGCTTAGCGGGAGATATTCAAAACTTAAAAATTTATTAGAAACCACTAACGTTTAAGCGACCGTTGCTAACACATTTTCCGTTGAGAGAAGATGTGGCAGTGGCGCTGCTCATGATAGCATTTTTGATGGTAGCAGCGCTACTTGATCCGTTGATAGATGCGTATAATGCACATGCCCCTGTAACGTGCGGCGTAGCCATTGAAGTGCCATTATATGAACCATAAGTAGATTTGTTTTTAGATGTTGGTAAAGTCGACCAGATACTAACACCCGGAGCACCGATATCTACAGTAGTAGCACCATATTGAGAGAAAGAGGCTAAACCACCAGCGTTGTCGATGGCTGCAACAGCAATGATATTGCTTGAAGCATAGCCTGAAGGATAGCTCGCAGTTGCATCGTTGTTGGTGCCATTATTGCCTGCTGCGGCAACGAATAAAATTTCAGCAGCACCAGCTCTGTCGATGGCATCTTTTAAACCTTGAGAAAAGCCGCCGCCGCCCCAAGAGTTGTTGGTTGCCACAATGTTTAAATTGTGCTTGCTTTTTAAGTTGGTAACATAGTCAACTGCCTTGATTGCGTTAGCCGTAGTGCCACCATTAGAACCTAAGAATTTGCAAGTGATGATTTTTACGTTCCAATTAACACCAACAACACCTTTAGCATTGCCACCCATTGCGCCTATGGTGCCTGCAACGTGTGTGCCGTGGTCGTCTCCAGATCCATCATAAGTAGAGTTGTTGTTTCCAGCAAAATCCCAACCTCTGATATCGTCTACATAACCATTGCCGTCGTTGTCTTTACGGTCGCCGGCAACTTCGTATGGATTCACCCACATGTTATTGGTTAAATCTTCGTGAGCAAACATAACACCTTCGTCTATAATGGCAATGTATACATCATTTGAGCCAGTTTTATTGGCAGCCCATGGTGTAACAGCACCAATGCCATACTGGTTAGAAGGAGAACCGCTGCTACCGTACATACCCCACAGGTTACCATTGGTGTACTGTGGGTCGTTGGAAGTTGCACAATGTGTGTAAATGTAGTTTGGTTCTGCGAATTCAATCTCTGGCATATTTCTCAATTGGGTGATAGCAGAGAAAACTTCCATCGGCATGTTTAATAAGTAAACACCTTGCATGTCGCCGGCATGTTTCATGGCTTCTGTATGGATATGCTCTAATGCTTTTGCATTAAAACGACCCATTACATTGGCTCTACTTTCTTCGTTTACTTCTGGTTTGAATTTTACCAATACCTGATTGGCTACAAATTTAGCACCTGCAGCACCGTTGGCAACTGCCGGAGTTGATAGGTCTTGTGAACCTGCTGATACAGTTTCTGTAGGCGTTTTGCTACAAGAAACCAAGAGTGCACTAGCCGCTGCGGCGAATGCGAATTTGCGAATTGTTTGATTTGTGATATTCATGATAATTAAAGATACAAAACTAACACAAATTTTAATATTTGTTTAAAGTGTAAAAATAAATATATTAAAGTTTTGAAAATGAGATTTATAGTTTGATATATGAATAATATTATTGTAAAATAATGAGTGTTTTTACTCAGTTGTTGGATAGGAAAAATGCTTAATAACGGCAAATTTGAGGTTCAGAATTAAGCATTTGTGCTTATTGCCTGAAAGATGTTTAAGTCGATTTTTTGCATATCGAACATCGCTTGTCTGAGTTGGGAGGCAATCTCGGGGTTAGGGTGACTGAGGTATTGGTTGAGGTTTTTGGGAATAATTTGCCATGATACACCAAATTGGTCTTTTAGCCACCCACACATATTGGCTTTGCCATTTTTTGCCAGCGAATTCCAATAATGGTCGATTTCTGTTTGGTCTTCGCAGCTAATTACCAAAGATAATGCATCGGTAAACTGTATGGAAGTAGGGCGACCGTTTAAAGCAAGGAAATGCTGTCCATTTAATTTAAAGTTGATGGACATAGCTGTGCCTTCGGGCATTTTATGGTGCTCAAATCCTTCCTTACCAAATCGTTGGATTGATAAAATTTTAGAGTTAGGAAATATGCTGATATAGGATTCGACAGCTGTTTCTGCGTTGTTTTCAAACCAAAGACAATTATGGATGTTTTGAGGTGTCATTTTTCTTTTTTTCAATTATACAATATATTTTGTTGAGTAGTTAAATAAATTTAGTTCAACAATAATTTTGAATGATTTTTGGTTTTTTATCAAGCATAAAAGTGATTTAAAAGCAACATTTATAAGTGTTTAAAGGTATAGAAAAAAATAATATCAAATATTGGTTTAACGATATTTTAAGTTCGTGGAAAGTCACGCCATTGCTTTGTAAACATGAGATTTGTCATGTTTAAAAAATAATCCCTTATCAGTCACGCAAATAGATTTAACATTGTGTTAATGTGAATTTTAAGCGATATTTTTTTAATATTATTGTGACTTATAATCAACAACAATGAAAAAAATATCTACTCAATTCAATTCAATTAAAAAACTGGCTGCTGTGTGCGCACTTGCCTGCACCTCATCCGTTTTTGCGCAAAATGCTCCAATCGATTTCGAATCTACCGGTAAAGGTGCTTCATGGACATGGACTTCTTTTGAGAATGTAGGAAATGCAGCTCTTGAAATTGTAGCCAATCCTTCAGCAACCGGTGCCAACACTTCAGCAACCGTTGCTAAATTCACAGCCCTTACCGGTGGTCAGCCTTGGGCTGGTTGCCATAGTGCGCACGGTTCCGATATCGGAACTTTTACACTTTCTGCCTCTAATGCCATCGTTAAAATCATGGTTTACAAATCTGTGATCAGTGACGTGGGTATTAAATTTGCTACTTCTGCAGACGCTTCAACCGGCGAAATCAAAGTGGCCAACACTAAAATCAACGAGTGGGAAGAACTAACTTTCGATTTCTCAAGCAAGATCACCGAAACCAACGATCAAATTATCATCTTCCCTGACTTCCAAGCCAGAACAACTGATAATGTTTGCTATTTCGACAACATCACCTTCTCTGCTACCACCAACGCGCCAAAAGAACCAACAGTTGCTGCTCCAACACCAACTGCTTTAGCCGCTAACGTCATCTCTATGTTCTCTAACGCCTACACCAACGTTAACGTTACTACCTGGAGAACCAGCTGGTCGGCCGCAACTTTAACCGATATGCAGGTTGCAGGTAACGATGTTAAAAAATACTCTTCACTCGATTTCGTAGGTGTTGAAACAGTAGGTGCTGATTTAATCAATGCCACTGCTATGGACCATTTCAACATCGACGTATGGACACCAAATGCTACTACTTTCAAAATAAAGTTAGTCGACTTCGGTGCTGATGGCGCATACCAAGGTGGCGATGATGTTGAGCACGAATTGTCTTTCACGCCAACCAAAGAAGCCTGGAATACATACAACATTCCATTATCTGACTTTACTAACTTAACCACCAGAGGTCATATCGCTCAAACCATCTTCGTTGGTGTCCCTACCGGTAGCACCATCGTGTACATCGATAACGTATACTTTAGTAAAGCCGCTCAAACTTCAATCAATTCTAACGAAGTTTCTAAAGTGTCTGTATACCCTAACCCTGCTAATAACCAATTCAGTGTAACTGCCGCTAATGTGATCAACCAGATCACTGTGCTGAATGCTTTAGGTCAGACAGTTTATACAGCTTCTCCAGCAACCAATGGTGTGTCTGTAGATGCTTCTGCTTTCGCTAAAGGTGTATATACCGTATTGGTAAACAGCAATGGTGTTACCACTGCTTCTAAAGTTGCTATTAACTAATTGGCAAAAGTAAGAACACAGGGTTTTCTGTCTCTTACTTTTGTTTTTGAATCGTTTAGAACATGTGGTCTCGCTCAGAGATCACATGTTCTTTTTATGAAAACCCAATTAACATGAAAAAAACACTAACGATATATGCGCTCTTCTTTAGTCTGTGTCTCTCCGCACAAACTAAAGTGGTTTTAACCGATTCTGGTTATACCTTCATTCGTAACGGTCAGCCATACTACGCCAAAGGTGTAGGTGGTGAAGTGAATTTCGATAAAATGGTAGAAATTGGTGCCAACTCTTTGCGTACATGGGGCGTCGAAAATGCACAAGCTATTTTAGATGAAGCGCAAAAACGTGGCTTAACTGTTATGCTTGGCATGTGGTTGCAACACGAAAGGCATGGCTTCGATTACGACAATAAAGACAAAGTAAAAGCACAATTTGAGTATTATAAAACCATCGTCGACCGATTTAAAAATCACCCGGCACTTTTACTCTGGGGCATAGGCAACGAACTCGATCTCGAATACCGCAACACCAATGTTTGGTACGCTGTTCAAGACCTCGCAAAATACATTCATGAAACCGACCCAATGCATCCAACTTCCACTGTTACGGCCGGATTGGATTCAATGGAGGTTCAGTTAATCAGTGCCCGCTGTCCGGATATTGATGTATACTGCGTAAATACCTATGGCGATATCGGAAATGTGCCTTCTAAAATCGGTCAATTCGGTTGGAACGGTCCCTATATGATTACAGAATGGGGACCAAACGGTCACTGGGAATCACCACAAACCAACTGGGGAGTGTCCATCGAGCAAAGTAGTACCGAAAAAAGACAATCTTATGCTGAGCGTTTTGCAAATTATATCCGACCAAATTCCAGTCACTGCATTGGCTCTTACGCGTTTCTCTGGGGTGCCAAACAAGAGTATACCGAAACCTGGTATGGTTTATTTTCTAAAGACAATATTCCTACAGAGCCTATTGATGCTTTGCAAATAGCTTTCACAGGTAAAGTTCCCGACAATCCTGCGCCATCAATTCGTGCTTGTTTGATTGAGGGGAAGAACGCCTTTCAAAGTGTGACCCTTAAAGCGGGTGATTTCTCTAGGGCACATGTCGAGTATCTCTTGCCGGATTCATTGAAAAATAGTCATGTTAGTTTTGTTTGGCGCATCATGGAAGAAAGTACCGATAAGAAATCTGGTGGTGATGTCGAAGAAGCGGCTGCCGAAATTGGAGGCCTTATAAAAGGCGCTTCTAATAAATCGCATATTCGTTTTCGTGTACCCGATCGCGAAGGGTATTACCGCTTGTTCGTTACCATTTTGCACAATAACAAAGTGGCCTATGCCAATGTGCCTTTTAAAGTCAATCCCCGCTTGCCAGGCGATAAACCTTCCAGAATGATTCAACTTAAAACCGTCGATATGTCATCGTTTGATCAATAATCCAATAGTATGAAATATTATTTAATCAGTTTTTTACTATTGATGACCTGTCTTTCCTTAAGCGCCCAGTCTAAGGATACCTCTACCGTCGTCGAGAAAAAGGTCCGTGCTTCAGGATTAACCATAGATCCCGCTGTTAAGCGCAACTACGCCTACTGGGGCAGACAACAACTCAATCCCTCTTTCGAAAAACCAGCCGAGTTTTTGGATAATCTGGACATCAGTGGTTACTACCGTTTCATTGCTAACTACCGCCAGATGCAAACCGTATACAGCCATCTCGAATCCAATAAAAACAATTTGTTTGTTGGTGATGATAGTCAGATTCCGCAACTCATGCTCAACTTAAAAGGCTATGCCGGTAGTAATACGTTTTTTGGCACCGACTTGTTTATGTGGACGCCTCTGACTGGTGCGGGGCAAGTAGAAAATGTCAAAGGCCTCAATCTCGGTATCAGCTTGTATGGCAGCTTTACAACGGCTCTTGGTAATTTTACCGTGCGCACTGGTGGTATTAACTGGTATGCCATGTCGCCCTTTACTTTTCAAACCAATAAAGGGTATAACCGCTACAGTTTATTCGAACGCAATCCCTGGGATCCTCAAACAGCAAAAGTAGAATCACGCTATTCGGATTTTTATACTTCCGGGGCCATCAATCAGGATCAACGTTGGGGCAATCAGGCCTTCCATGGTTTGATCATAGAAGGGGCTCAATTACCACGCAATTTTTCTTTCAGCGCGCTTGTCGGAAAAACGCAGTTCGATGGCGGTATGGCAGCTTTGCCTAATACTTCCGCTGGTGGTCGTCTTCAAAAGTCCTACAAAGGCAACGACGGATGGATTGCCATCAATACCTTCAATAACGAAAGCTTAGTCGATTCTGTCAAAGCCATCAGAAGTGGTTTTAATATGGTCACCGCCGAATGGAAACACCAGTTCAAATATTTTAAAGTGTATTCAGAATTGGGAACAGGTAGAAAGAATATTAACAATACACTGGGTCAATGGGGGGAAGCTTTGTCTACAAAAGTGTCGGGCGATATTCTTAAAAAGTTTGCCACTGAGGTGCATCTGTATCGCGTTAGTCCGAATGTGTTTAACAACAGTTCCATCTTTATCAATTCGTCCATTCAACAAACGGTACAAAGCAATTCGTCTCAAACACAGCCGGTATTGATTCCGGTGTCCAGTGCCGTGCTACCTATTGGTCAGTTGTCCAACAACCGCCAAGGCATAGAAATCAACTCGCAAATCAATATCGGTCGTTTTAAAAACTCTTTTGGTTATGCCATTTCCGGCGAATTAGAAGCATTATCTCCTACATTAACTTACACCCATGCCTTCAATAATTTGGCTTTGTCGAGATTCTGGCGTTGGGATTTTCCTAGTGGTGTTGGTCCCTACGCCAACCTCAATAAGATCTACCGTTCTGTCTTCGAATCTGTATCTATGAAAGAACTGGATGCCAATGGTAAACCGCTTTATAAAAAATACTTCAATACCATAGAACTCAACTCTAAATACAAAACCAAACTAGGTCGTAAAGAGCTGTATTTGTTCTATCTGGGGTCATTGAATTCGGTGCAAAATTTTGCATCGCCTTCTGTGGTGTTTAGCGAACGTGCATTACTGCGTGCTTACTACCATCAGGCAGAATCCTATTTGAAACTCAATCCGAATTTAGTGTTGACAACCTATGCCAGCTTCGAACGCATCATAGGTAATTATCAAACCCAAACCGATACAGAAACCCGCCGACCAAAAAACCAAACCGGATACAGCATAGCCACAGGATTTGATTTGCAAATGGGCAAGGGGGTTGGCTTGTATGTGCGCGAACGCTGGATGAAATACTTCGATTCCAGTTTCGCTAAAGACCGTTACGAAGGATTTGAAACCACTGTAGAACTAAAAGCATTTTTTTAACACTTAATCCAACATTCACTTGAAACAATATTTATACAACAACAGCACATTCATCAAAGCATTGAGTATGGGACTCATGCTATTATCGTCTGTTCAATTGCATGCGCAAAAAACCAAGAAAGTGCAATTTGTGGGTGGCGCTCGTTCGCTCATGAACGCTAACGGACTTATGGTTAACGATACCACTGCCGATACCACAACAGTTAAGCGAAAAAACGGGGGCTATGCCTTGCTAGATCTCGGGGTTAATATTCGTCCCAATAAAAATACCGAGATATTAGGGATGTTCAGAATACGCAACGAGTACGGCGGTTTTTGGGGTTCTGGTGTGTCATTTGATGTTCGACAGCTGTGGATCAAAGGTATCATCGCCAATGCTGTCCGTTATCAGTTAGGCGATATCAACCTCAAACAATCCAGATTTACCTTGTTTAACCACCACGCTGATCAAATCGATTCTTTGCCGCTGATCTTCCAACAACAAAATGCCATCATTGCTTACGATAAATTCTATATGAACAACAACACCTGGCGTATGCAGGGAGCTAATATGGATTTCGGTTTAAGTTTTGCCAAGCTCATCAAAGAGATCAATTTCAGTGGTTTTATTACTCGTCTTAATCCCACAAATTTTTCCAATGTCAACGACCGTTTGATGAATGGTATCAGCATACAGGTTTTACAATCTAAAGCTTTATCAATACAGTTTAATCGCAGCCGTATTTTTGATCTTAAAGGCACTGTTGTTACGCCCAATATTTTTTCCAATGCGGTAAATACCATGCAAGTCAACTATCAGCGCACATCTGTTAAAAAGGCCATCATTGTTCTTGCTGAATTGGGCAACAGTCGTTATACCCACTCTGAACTGGCCGGTTATCCTGTTCTCAAAGATTATTTTATTACCGCCAGTGCTATGCTTGAACTGCGTAAGAAACATTTTAATGCTTCTGTAGATTATATGAATGTGGGGCCTGATTTCAGAAGTTTGGGTGCGCAATCTAAAGATATCAATTATAATCTGCCAACTGCTATGTACAGTCGCATTGGCAACGGTCAGCAACTCCGTTCAGTGGGTTTGATGGATGTCATTGCCAATGACAATCTTTACAACCGAACCATCTCATCCAACCTCATCAGCGAAAGTCAAATTTATAACAATATTCTGCCTTATGGAACTGCCACTTTCAACCGTCAGGGATTATTGGCAAAGGTGTCCTATGATAACAAGAAAATTGTGCAGTTAAATGCCGAGATAGATGCATTGAGCGAGATTCGTGGTCAGGGTAGCAATGCGCTTAAACAATTCACTCAGGTAAAAGCATATGCGGGTTTGCCATTGCATCAATGGCTGTCTTTTAAACGCCGATTGTTGATTCAGTTAGCGGCTCAGATACAAACTACCAAAAGAAATTCTGACGCAGCCGTTGAGAACGTCGACTTAAGTTCTAACCGCATCAGTGCCGGTATACGTTGGGAGTTTTCGCCAAACTTCGAATTGATGGGAGGCTTTATATCACAGAATACACAAGGGATAGATTTTATGCCAGACAGAAATACTTTTACCGAAGTGGTGTATTTCAATCAAGGCAACTACAATGTAAAACAACAGGTAAGTGCTATTGGTATTCGTTATAACTTTAGCAGTAGAACCTATATCAGCGCCCTTTGGCAGTCGTCTCAATTGAAAGACGCTTCTGCAAATGTGGCCGACTATACTATGAACCAGGCAGGAATTATATACAGCATCGCATTTTAATTATGAAAAAGATATTTTTAATTACAGCTATCGTTTTGATGTCAATTGTCTCTTGCAGAAAAGACAATACAACAGATGGTCCTTCCATCGCCGAGATATACAGCAGCTTTAAGGTGATGACACCTTTTACTGCCAGTAACGATTCGGTGAACTTTGCTTCTGGTCAGAAAATTACTTTCTCTGCCGCTTTCAATAAAGTGGTGAATTGGGAAATTACCATCACCGGGCAAACGTCCAAAGCCCAAAAAGTGATCACCGGTCAGAGTCGCGAAATTAACGCACTCAATGCCCTCTGGAATGGCTCTACATCTTTCTTCCCAATGTTTAAACAAGAACTTTGCGAAGCAAAATTGAAGATAGAAAATGAAACAGATTCGTTTATGTTACCAATTCGCATTTTGGGAACAAAGACTAATCAAGGTTTTGTTGTTGCCGATTTCGAAAACGGACTGAATGCTGGTTGGACAAGATTCATTCAAAGTGGTGCCAATATGGATTTTAAAGTGAAAACAGATGCCTCTTCTCCGCAAGCCAATTCGTATTTGAATATGGCGGGGACGGTTAACTGGGACTGGCTGATAGGATTGATTGATTATCCTGCCACGGCCTATGGTACGACCAAAACATTTCCATTGAATTCTAATCCGGATAATGTTTACCTTAATTGTTTGATTTATGGCGATGCCTCTGCTGCCAATACCTCTCTGGTGCTGTTTCAAATTAAAGAAGATGAAAACGCCGATGGGGTGATCAATGCTAGTTCAGACGACGAATACGACCATGAAATTAAAGTAGATTGGTCGGGTTGGAAATTGATTTCACTCAGATACTCAGACATTGTAACACTTGTGAACGGCCAGCCTTCTACCCCAAAAGGCAATGGTCAACACAATCCAGATAAAATTGGAAAAATTTCCATGTTGCACCTGGCCAATCCAAACAACGGTTTTGCAAGTACTAAAATCGACTATATCGTATTTACCAATGATAAACCACTTGAACCATAAGTTGTCTTTCGTGATTGCCGGTTTGGCGATGTGTTTGGCTGCCTGTCATACAGTTGTGGAGGTTCAAAACAAAGCCTTGTACGACAATATGCCACTAGTTGCCGATACCAGTTTGGGTGATTTTAAAGCCAGTGCCATCTTTAAAGATGATTATGATAAAAGTGTTTGGGTGTCACCCGAAGTGCAATGTGTGCAAATGCAAGCTGAAAAATTGCAGGTGAAAGAAGGTGCTGCCTCACTAAAAGTTAACTGGGATAAAATCAAAGGTAATTGCAAATGGATAGGCGTTGGTTTTGGATGGAACAACTGGATGGCCAAAGATATTTTGGACATAGCAGATGATGCAGCTGTGTCGCTCAGTGTCAAAGCACAAAGTGGTAGTTTTAAAAATCTGCCAGTGGCTTTTGCCTTCGAAGATTATTCGGGGGTGCAATGTTACTATGGTTTCAGGCAAGAGATGGCCCCAAATGGGTTTAATGATTCGGCATGGACCAGCATCATTATTCCGCTTGAGAAATTCAATTTCAAATCCCGCGATTTTGATCTCGAAAAAGTCAAACAATTTATCATACAGTTGGAAGGAGATGGTGCTGTATATATTGACGATATTAAAATTATCAATTTCCCGCGAAAGAATGACTAAATACGTATTATTATTGATAACAACTTGGGGTGCCATTCAAAGCAGTGCCCAAAGTGGTCCTGATATCGATTCTCTCATCAAAGTAATGAGCATTGAAGAGAAGGCCGGACAAATGACTCAAATCGATTTGGGTGTTATTGCTCAGGGGGATATATGTGCCCTCAAGCAACCGCAAAGTATTGATCTTAAAAAGCTCGAAACAGCTATTAAAACCTACCATATCGGCTCAGTATTAAATGTGGGATGTGGTAGCGGTACCATTGCTTTAGACAGATGGCATGATATTTTAAAACTCCTGCATCAGTATAATGCCAGTAACAGTCGATTGAAAATTCCGATTGTGTATGGCATTGATGCTATTCACGGTGTTAATTACACCAAAGGTGCTACTTTATTCCCTCAACAAATCGGTCAGGCTGCTACATGGAATCCAAAATTGGTCAAGCAAGTTTACCAAATTACAGCTTATGAGACACGCGCCACTGGTTTGCCATGGAATTTTTCTCCGGTCCTGGATTTAGGTCGACAGCCCCTTTGGTCGCGCTTCTTCGAGACTTTCGGCGAGGATGTTCATCTGGCTAGAACCATGTCAGCAGTAGCCATTCAAGGTTTACAAGGCGATCGCTTAAATAGTCCATTTAACGTGGCAGCCTGTATGAAGCATTTCTTAGGTTATAGTGCTTCTCTAAGCGGTAAAGATAGAACACCTGTGTGGTTGTCTGACAGAGAAATGCGGGCTTATTATCTGCCTACTTTCCAGACGGCGGTAGATCAGGGAGCCGCCACAGTTATGATCAATTCAGGAGATATCAACGGCACACCGGTGCATATCAATTACGACATTTTAACGTCTTTGCTAAGAGATGAGTTGCACTTTAAAGGTGTTGCGGTTACCGATTGGGAGGATATTTATAAACTGGTGAATGTGCATCATGTGGCCGCTACCAAAAAAGAAGCGGTTAAATTAGCCATCATGGCAGGTGTGGACATGAGTATGACGCCCAATGATTTTGAGTTTACTCAGTTTTTAATCGAATTGATCAAAGAAGGCAGTATTCCGATGTCTAGGATTGATTTGTCTGTGAAGCGTATCTTGCAATTGAAGAAAGATTTGGGGTTGTTTGCTCCTTTCAATATTTCTAAGAATGGCTATCCGGATTTTGGGTCTAAAAAGCATGCAGATTTGAGTTATTTAGCCGCATCTGAAAGTGTCACATTGTTGAAAAACAACAACGCTGTATTGCCGCTTAATCCGAACAAAGAAAGCATTTTTGTTTGTGGTCCGGCAGCCAATAGCATGAACCTGCTCAATGGCGCCTGGACACATACCTGGCAGGGCACGGATACTTCTTATCGAACGCCTGGGAAACTAACCATTTTAGAAGCTTTGAAAAAACAATTTCCTAATAAGGTGACTTATGCCGAAGGTAGTACTTTAAATGTGCTTTTGGAGTTAGGAGATTGTCTCAAAAAGGCAGCTGCAGCGGATAAGATCGTAGTTTGTTTGGGGGAATTGCCATCTACAGAAATTCCTGGGAATATCAACGATTTAAGTCTGGAGCCTGCTCAAAGGCAATTGGTGAAAGAATTGAAAAAATTGGGTAAGCCAATTGTGTTGGTTTGCGCGTTTAACCGTCCTCGTGTGATGCATGATATTGTTAAGTTGGCAGACGCGGTTGTATATGCCTACCTACCGGGTGATGAGGGCGGAAGGGCCATAGCCGACGTGCTGACGGGTGTGGTGAATCCAAGTGGGAAGCTGCCTTTTACTTACCCTGCTGCTGTGAACGATTTGGTGCATTACGATCGCAAACATTCTGAAGATTTAACAATCGATTTCTCCAGCAATGGCTACCGTCCTGAATTTGATTTTGGCTTCGGCCTCAGCTACACCAGTTTTGCTTACAACAATCTTCAAGTCTCCAAAGATACATTTAGTGCCAAAGATTCTTTATTGATCAGTGTCGAAGTAAAAAACACCGGCAAGGTAGATGGCAGTGAAGTGGTGCAGTTATATTACCATGACAGGTATGCTTCGATCACACCTGCCGTAAAGCAATTGTGTGCCTTTGACAAGATTTATTTGAAAGCAGGAGAGAGTAAGCAGGTCCAATTTGTGATCAAAGCAGAAGATTTGTCTTTTATCAATAAACAATTAAAAAGAGTGACCGAGCCAGGAGATTTTGATTTCTATATTCAACAACTACAACAACATGTCTATTATCAATAAACTCATTGTATTCATCGCGCTTCTGTCGGCTTGTAAACAGTCGCCACCCCCGGATATCCAATTGCCTGATGAAAAAGGCGATTTGTTTTTTTCTGGCTATTACTGGAACTATAAAGACAGGCCAACACCAGTAGGACCAGGTCCCAACCGTTTTCTTGGAACTGATAAAGGTGCCTGGGTGGACAGTGCAGGGCGTTTGCATTTAAAAATTCAAAAGATCAATAATCTCTGGTATTGCAGTGAGATTATCAGTGTGAAGGAATTTGGTTATGGTACGTATATATTTACCTGCGAGTCAGACATCAGTGCTTTTGATGAACGCACTGTATTTGGTTTGTTTACCTGGGATGATTATTCATTTCAAAAGCAAGCTAACAGCGAGGTGGATATTGAGTTTTCGAAGTGGAATGTGCCAGGCGATTCGTTAACGGTAACATACAGCGTGCAACCCGTTATTTTTAGCAATCCTGTTGCTTATAAGGAACGTACTTATAAGCCGCTGTTAGCATCTAAATATGTGAAAAAGCCAGCCACTTATATGTTCAAATGGTCACCTGATTTAATTACATGGGAAGGGTATGAAGGGGAGGTATATCCGGGTAGTAACAAAACGTCCTCCTGGCAGTTTGATAAGAGCAATATTGCGCGTCAAAAAATAGAGGGGCCAAACACATCAGATCCGATTGTGATCCCGGCACCAAGTGATTCAACCAACGTGCGTTTTAACTTTTGGTTGCTCAACGGTCAAGCGCCTGCCAATGGCAAAGATCACGAAATCGTGGTGAAAAATTTCCGTTTCATTCCTCTTTAATGCTTGATTTTATGTCAGTTTGCTGCTTGAAATCAAGTTAAATGAACTGATATTCGTCATTTTTAATATTGTTATTTTGATATTAAAATATTGACATTAAGATAATTGGATTTATTCTATTGTTTAATAATTGGTTTTTCGTTGAAAGAATTGTGAAAGGGCATTTTTCGTACCGTCAAATTGTATATTTTTGAGCAGACTATCAACTAAAAACTTGAGTTTTGACACAGACACATATTACAATTTCAGAGCGAGGACGCCCTAAGCCAACCGAGGGTGTATTTTTTCAAATGATGACCTTCCCGGATGGGCGTAAAAGGTTTTTGAGGGTGAGCAGTGGTTCGGAGCTTTTGTTGGGCTTTTCTGAAGCTCAGTTAATGCAGAATCATCTTTTGTTTTATAATCATATTTTAGAGGCAGACAGAGCGCTTTTTGATGCTGCAGAGACTTTTGCTGCAGAGCAACTGGAAATGATGAATTTTAATTTTAGGTATGCTTTACCTGAACAGGATTTCAATTGGTTGAACCTGAAAATGATTCCACAAAAAACGGCTGCAGGTGATTATGTGTGGAGTGGTTTGTTGTCTGATATTAACGAGTTCAAGGCGCAAGAGTTTAAGTTGCAAAAAGCCAATCACGAATTGCAGATTTTAAATGCTGTCAATGACGTGATTTTGAAGTGTCAGTTGCAAGAGTGTTTGTTGGAAGATTTATGTTTGGTATTGGTTGAAAAAGGTAATTACAAATTGGCCTGGATAGCAGGCATGTCATCGCTGAATATTCAGGAGTCGAAAATTGAGCCAATAGCTGCAGCGGGTGAGTTAAACTATCTCAAAGAGATTTCTATCATGCTCACCGATTCAACACAGATCAAAGGTCCCACCATTACGGCCTTACTCCGTCAAAAAATAGTGGTAACCGATAATGTTGAACGCTCTGCAACCTATACGCCTTGGCGCGATGCCGCGGTTAAATATGGTATACATTCAAGTATTGCTATTCCTTTTATGGTGAATGGCGAAAAATATGTATTGAATGTTTATTCTTCAAAAACGGATGCTTTCGATCAACATGAAAAAGATATTCTGGAACGCGTGAGTCTTAACATCACTCAGGCGATGGATAAGATGCGAGAAGAGCAACAACGCAAAGAATATTATACTTTGCTGCAAGAACGTGTCAAGGAATTGTCGGTGATTGCAGAGGTTAGTGATATTCTTCGCACTGAGTCACACATAGAAAGAGCGTTAACACGCATCGCTCAAGCTGTGCCAGAGGGTTTGTCAAGCCCGGATCAGTCGAGTGTTGTGTTTTTATATGCTGGAAAAAATTATGGACAAACACTATCTGCGCATGATAAAATTATTTATGAAAGACAGATTGATCTTTTGTATAAAAACCAATTTAAATTATCAATTTATTCAAGCCTAGATGTGGTCGATGATACATTTTTAAGTCCTGAAAAAATTCTCTTACTCAACAATATTTCTAAAAAGGTTCAGCTGTACATTGATAACAAAACCACTTTAAAACAATTAGAACGTTCGCAGTCGAATTTGTATTCGGTCTTCGAAAACACAGATGTCGGTTATATGCTCTTAACTTTAAATGGCGAAATCGTGTCTTTTAACCGTCAGGTGTACCGAGAACTGTTAAAGTTATATGGTGTAAAAATTACTGTTGGCATGAGTCTTACCGAGGATGTGCTTAGAGAAAATGCCGCCAGGTTTATTTCACATTTTATTACTGCCAAAATTAATCACAAAGCATCCGAATACGAAGCACATTATGAGTATAAGGGTAAATCAAAGTACTTTGTTGTGTCGGTTTTCCCGGTGTTGAGTAAGGCAAAAGAGTGCTTAAGTGTATGTCTAACGATGAAGGACATTACAAAAACCAAATTATCTGAGATCGAAGGCAAGCGCATCACCAACGATTTGATTGTGCGCAATAGAGATTTGGAACAATTCTCGTTTATGATTTCGCATAACCTGAGAGCGCCTGTTGTTAATTTAACGGGACTCACCCAGCAATTGAAAGAAGGACTGCCGCCAGACGAGGCCATGTTTGTGATGGATAGTATTGTCAACTCTGCCGCCAGAATTGAAGGTGTGATTGATGATATTAATAAAATATTAATGATAAAAAATGGTGCCGAAACCAATAAGTCGCGCATCAATATGGTGCATTTATTGGATGAACTGCAGTCGTACTTCATAGAGGTAAATGCCAGTAAATCGCCAGAGTTTCATGTTGATGTTAAAGATGTGGAGCACCTGGATAGCAATAAGGCTTATATTGAAAGTGTATTCTATAATCTCATCAGTAATGCAGTTAAATTTGCTAAACCTGAATCACCGGCCAAAATTAAAATATGGACTGTGCGAAAGAAGGATAAAGTGATGATCCATTTTAAAGACGATGGTATTGGTATAGATTTAGAGAAACACCAACACAATGTCTTTAAATTATACAACCGTTTTCATAGCCACATAGAGGGTAGGGGGATGGGTTTGTACATGACCAAAACCCAGATCCGATTATTGGGTGGTGATATCGAAGTACACAGCAGTCCGAACCAAGGCACAGAGTTCATCATCACGCTGCCTGTGGAGTCTTGATGGGACGGGCCGTGGAGCGCGGCACTGCCGCAAAGATGTTGTCGGATTGAACGTGTGATGGTTTCATCGTTCTCATTCTCGGCACCGCGGGCACCGAGTTACTGGATTAAAATTGATTGTTTCTTCGTGGGATGATAGTTTAGCGTCGCTGCCGCAAAGATGTTGTCGGATTGAACGTGTGATGGTTTTATCGTTCTCATTCTCGCTCTCATCCCCGGCGTCGCTGAGGCTTTGTCCTGTATCCGTGCGACGCAGGAGTTCTGGTACAGGGCCGACCTATCAGTTTTATTATTCTACATTTGATGATTCTGGAGCATCGCTGAAGCAACAAAGATTGTCGACTGAACACGATATACTATATGTTAAAAAAGGATTATCCATGTATTCCTAAAACAACTCACAAAGCGAGGCTATCGCATGCGTGATAAAAGAATGTTCTTGATGTGTTCTATGTCTACTATTACGCATACATACCAACACAACATCTATGTGTCAAAAAAAATCCCAGTAACCGAGGCTTCGCCGAGCTCAGTGAAACTAGTCCCATAACCAATCACATTAATCCCATACCTGTTCCCGCATACGTTTTCATTCTCATTCTCGCTCTCATTCTCCCTCTCACCGCTCAGTAGGCGTAATCGGCGAGGTATTCGAATTCGGGGCGCAGTTTACCGTGACTGCAGATGGTGGCGTTGTCGATGATGGCGCTTTCAGATTTTAAAAGTTCTGGTACCACATATTCCATGAGCATAGCGCCGAAGCCTTCGCTGGCATCGCGCGGTAATTCTGCCGGTAAATTGCTCACTGCCATAATATCTATCGAATGCTCCTGATAAGGTTCGCATGCTTGCATGCTCACCGGGTCGTAACCAAATACCGGATCGGCAATTTTGGTATCTTTGATGGTGATGGGCACACTGCCATTGATGTCGCAGCTGATGTCGGCAATCACTTTTAATTTAAATGCCGGCATGCGGGTGTCGTTTTCAGAAAATAAACGGTCCATTTTAACATCCCAATAAATGCCATTGATCAGCATGTCGCAGTTAGGTAGATAATATCTGAACACACAGCGATAGCGCGTTGGGTCGTGGTGAAAATCACTTCTGTCATAAGGTTTGCCATCGATGCGCTCGTAAAGATTTTCTGTCAGGAGTTCTGCAAATACCGGCTCTGAGTATACCTTGGTAAGAATATCCGCTGCAGTAACTTGTTTTATGCCGGCTTCTTTGAGCAGTTCTAGGGCGCCTAAAGAAACGCGACCGTTACCGGTAAGAATGATTTTGATATTAGGAAGTTTAAGTTTTTTGAGTTCTTGTTTTAGCTCGGCATAATCCAAACATAAATGCGCCGGTTTTAGGTCGTACGACTTGTATTTCTTGCCCCAGGTGATGAGGCCATTGTAGGCACCTACCACACCGGCAAAACGGCCAAAGCCAAGAATACGGTCGCCCGACTTCCAGCGCAATGTTTCGTAGTCGATTAAGCGCACTTGTTGTTGAATCAGCGCTTTCATGAGCTTTTGGTTATGTGCTTGCTTCTTGATGGTATGCGAAAAGAAGAGGTAGTTTTTATTGGGAATGAGTTTGTCGTATGGTACTTCTTTAATACCAAACAGGTAGTCGCAGTGACTGAGGTCTTCGGTAACAGCAACGCCCACTTTTTCGTATAGATCGTTGCTAAAGCATCTGTCGTCAGAGGGTTGAATAAAGATAGAAATATTGGGGAAATTGGCTTTCAGTTCGGCACATTGTGCTGGCGTAAAAGCCACACGTTTATCGGCAGGTTGTTTTTCTTCGCGCAGTATACCAAATGTGATTGTCGTCATGAGGGCAAAGGTAGTGAAAAAGGAGAGATTGTTTCTTCGCACTCGCACCCATTCTCGGTTTCCCTACCAGACCTACAAGGTCCTCGATGCACAAACCTTGGCTGACCTTATAGGTCTCGTCCACCCCGCACTCATTCTCATTCTCATTCTCATTCTCATTCTCATTTTCATTCTCGCTCTCGTTTCCCTACCAGACCTATAAGGTCCTCGATGCACAAACCTTGGCTGACCTTATAGGTCTCGTCCACCTCGCACTCATTCTCATTCTCGCTCTCATTCTCGTTTCCCAGCCAGACCTACAAGGTCCGCTATGCACAAACCTTGGCTGACCTTATAGGTCTCGTCCACTCCGCACTCGTTCTCATTCTCATCCTCATACTCATTTTCATTCTCGCTCTCGTTTCCCTGCCAGACCTACAAGG
>JACCDH010158742.1_pt1 | contig 26262 bp, 27 predicted proteins | sample 7442481 | NCBI WGS metagenome assembly JACCDH01 (sample SAMN15323433, study PRJNA562643) | freshwater metagenome | isolation source: river surface water | place: USA:Blue River Watershed | collected 2017-08-15 | reverse complement strand
TTTGTAGCACTTGGCTGCAACGCAAGTTGTAGCAAAGCTATCTACCAGGAGTGGTAGTTCAGTTGGTTAGAATACCGGCCTGTCACGCCGGGGGTCGCGGGTTCGAGTCCCGTCCACTCCGCCAAAACGTTAAAACCCTTGTAAGTCATTGATTTGCAAGGGTTTTTTCATTCCGGATCCGTAGAGTGAAATTGGAGTTGGTAGCAGAACTGGTAGCAGGTCTGACTATGGCTTTGAATCTTCCCATCTATAAACGAGGCAATTCGTACGTACTTCACATGCGCATTGCCGGCAAGCAAATTAAGCGCTCACTCGGCACCTTGGAGCCCTCGCTTGCAAAGCTTCGTGCGATGCAGCTCATGGGGCAGATCCTCGCCGGCGCAGGTGCACTGGCACCGCCAACGGTAGCAGGGTGGCGTGCTGGTACGTCTTTGCTACCTGACGGCCAACAGCTCTCCTTGCTTCGAACGGCTGTAACACCGACGAATTTCGTGCAATCTGATGCCAGTCGAGATTCATTGATTGGTAGCAATCAGGTGGAGGCCGAAAACGCACCTGATCAGGCGGTTCCCCCGGAGATCATCGTGCCGATTGACCCTCAATCTATCGCTCGGCATGCGCATGAGCTGCCCTCATTCTTCGCTCCCAAGAAAGCGCTGGCGAACGCCGAAAGATTCAAAATGGCTCGGATTTTTGGTGAGTACATCGAGGTTCGAAAGATCAAAGACGTTACCAAGTTTGACTACCGCGTTTACGCTAAGGAAATTGCGCAATTTTTCAAGAACAAGGACATTCGACTCTTGACCGAGGCGGATGTCAATGAGTTGATCACTCACTTGCGTATCCAGTTGCAAAACGATGCGCGCACGGTCGACAACAAAGTTGGATTTTTGCGAGCGGTCATCAATTTCTTGATCAAACAAGGTGTATTTATTGGCGCTAACCCAGCTTCAGCAAAGAACTTGGTCAGCAAAAGGGAGCGGCGTAAAGGAGGCACGAAACCGATTGCGTACAACGACCTGAAGGCCATTTTTGGCGACGGACGCTTTGCGCAGATGAGAGTGAAAAAGCCAGAGATTTACCTGATCGTCATGACAGGGCTTGTGACTGGAATGCGCGTATCAAGCGTAGCCCGGCTACAAGCAGAGGACCTGAAAATCTCAATGAGTGGCACCCCATACATCGACATCAGCGCGGATAAAACCGTCGCTGGCAACCGCGACATCCCGATTCCAAGAATCTTGTTCGATGCCCTCAAGAGGCACCTGTCTGTGAACGGCGGATTTGGGTTGGTGAAGCGTGATGCCGGCAAAGGGTTTTCTGACGCAGTCAACAAGCCAATCAAAGCGTTTTTGAAAGAGCACCGGTTGGATGGGCAGCATGAAAAGCTGTCATTTCATGCGTTTCGCAAGTCATTCAACGACCATCTTTTGCGCCAAAGTGTTGAACAGTACATCTGTGGAGCGGTGCTGGGCCATGTCGATGAGAGCATGACGACGGGCGTTTATGCACGAACACCGTCTGTAGATGTCCTTGCGACTCGTATCGGCAAACATCAAGAAGATATTCTGGAATATCTAAATTTTAGATACACGTGACTGGTAGTGGGCTGGGTAGCTTGTTGGACTCAAGCCACTTCCAGCACTATGCGCCATGGTCACTGCAAGATGTATGGATCGTCAAAGCGACCATTTTTGCCAGCGATGATGTAGCCGTTCATCGATGCAATCGCAGGGTCAAAATGAAGCTTGTCCAATATCTTGTCTTGGATACCATTCATCCCTTCAACAATGACAGGAGGCTCGAAGGCGTCGGCATAGACTTTGCTGTTGACATGTGGCTGCGCATGTCCCAGAAATGCACATCGAACGTCTTGTGCCACGCCATTTTTAGCCATGTAATTGTTCAATGCCGCCCGCAGTTTGTGGGGGTTGATCAGTTTGTCCTTGAATTGCGGCCAGCTACAAATGAAGGCTTGATTAAGCTTTCGAATAGCGTCAGAGCACCCCTTGTCATGACCTCGATCGGCGATGCCAAAAGTTTGGTTTGTCTCCAAGAAGGTACACAGTGCGTCAAACAGCTCTAGCGGCACCGGAACTTGTCGAACGCCAGCGTCGGTTTTGTCATACTTGACGTCGATCACGGGGATGTCGTCGATCGTGATCAACAAGTCGGCGCGAGTGAGTCGGCAAATACTAGAAATTCGCATGCCAGTCACTATGGCAGTCATGATGATCAGGTAGTACGCTGGATGAAACGTTCCGAACGCTGCGAACTCCTCGGTTCCGAAAAGGTTGAGCACGCGGTCAATGCTCGGAATGCTCGCCCTAGCGCTTTTTTTGCGGTTTTGAGAGGTTTCGTTTTGCTTCCAATCCTTCAATGGATTAAGACCGAAATACACGCGCTTATCGATCAAAAACTCATATACACGACGGGCAAGCGCGATACGCTCATCAATCGTGCGAACGTTAAGCGTGGAGTCTCCCTCGAGGTATCGCTTTGCATAATTTAGAAAGTGATCAATCGTGTACTCATGTAAGCACAGACCTCCCAGCTCGTCGTCAAGTATCTTGATGCGCGAACGCTCATCCCGCGACGGATCACGCCCTTTGAGCTTGCAGTAGCGGGTAAGTGCTTCAGTCAAGCGAATCGGAATGCCGTTGTCGTAGCGAGCTCGCGTTGTACGAACAAATTCGTCAAGAATTTGATCCCGCGTGATTTGGGGAACCAAGATTGAAGAAGGAATGGCGGCTGGGGCCGACGCAATCTGCGCGTGAGTGAGGGTGTTCGCTGCCGGGGGCGGATTCGTTTTCACAACAGGAACAATCATTTGTGCGCCTGCCATATCTGCCACAGCGTTGGATTTGGGGACCTTCGAGAGTTGCCCGTATTTTTGCAGACGCTTGAGGTGACGCATCATCGATTCATGCTGATCAGACGTCGGTGCAACGAAGATGCCATTGTTTACGTCACAGTAGAAACCTGACTGGGAGTTCCCCACGATGCACTGGACCTGTGATAAGTCCAAGCCCTCTGCGTGCGCGTATTGGTCAAGCAGATGATTTGACTCCAGAAAATCCATCAATTCATCTATGCGATAGTCGTCATCGATGGACGCTGCCATGGTGATTGATTTTGGGATGTTCACTACATATGAGTTGATCATGTTTGCTCCATTCTTTTGGTGTGTGGGCCACAATTGCTACACCACTGGGTGTCAGCGAAACTGCGCCGGACGAGTTCTATACGTTGCTGCCTTTCGATAGCTTGGATTGCCCGGAAATCCGAACCATCGATATGGGTGGAGGGGCTGTTGGCTGCGAATCTCCACTTGCATGACTGCATAGTTGATCAGAAAGTCGCGATACCAGTCTGTGCAGGTCTCGTTAAAGTGCTCTTGGTTGTCGCCTTGATACCCAAGCGTGCTACCCAGAAATTTTCCGCCTTCGCAAATCTGGCGGCCGAGTGTGCCGGGCTTGTTGTTGATGTCCAAATATATGTAGTCCATCCCGGGACGCGAGAAGGTCAGATCCCGATGCAGTTCGGGGCAATAGATAGTAAGTTCCATGTTGCTTCTCCTTAAGCTTGTTGGAAAGTGTGCGGGTGAATTTGCTAGCCGTATCGGTCAGGCTGGTTAGTGGTATTTGGCTTTGCCGACAAACGAGCACAGCAGTCCGGTTTCGGTCCAGACAGTGAAGGGGAATTGGTCTCTATCCATCAAGTTTCGAGGCTTGAAGTCCATAGCTCCCGGCGACAACGAAATGCAGAATGGATATGTGGTGCCATCATCGAACACGACGTCAGTACCACCTGCCAGAACAACGCTGGGTTCAAGAGTGACGGACTTGCCCGTGAGGATTTCCGCTTCGCTATCGCTCAAAACCTTTGGCAGGAGCAACCGAATAGCCCCCGCATTGATAGATAAAAAGCACATTCCACGTTTAGCCATATGGCTCGTCCAATAGTTCGTGGTTTTGATGGATTGACCGCTATTGCCGATGACGATCGGTTGAGTGGTTCGGGTTGCGCTATACCAGTTGATGCTCATGATGAGTTCCTTTGCATGTTGAAAAAAGTCGCATCTCAATCTCAGCTTGATCTCATACCGATCTGAACTTTTTCGCATATCGATCTAACTGTGATTTGCGATGCGTGTGTCAACTATAGCAGAAAATCTCACGAGAGAAAATGTCATTCAGAAATTGGCGTTGCTTTTGAAACATTTACATTTGCATGAAAATATGTTCCAATCGCGCGCATGAAAAATTCTGAACATGCAGACTTGTTGCTCGCACTCGCCCGCTTGGCTCCCAACGGAGCGCGTGCATTAGCGGTAGATGCCGGCGTAGACGATCAACGATTCCAGCGCGTTCTGGCTGGTCGCTTGAATATGCCGCAAGACGTTTCTGAAGCGCTTGCAAAGCAGCTGGCCTTTGATGTTCGGGGTTTTGACGATTGTGTTGTGATGTCTTCGATTTGCAAGCAAATTGAGGATCTTGAGCGTCTCGAGCAGCTAGGCTTCCGATGGTCAACAGTATGTCGAGTCGCTTCACAGCGAGAGCTGCAGGGGGGGAGTCCACTCCAACGATACCTCATCTGCAAACTTATTTTCAGATCAAGTTTGCGCGTACTGATCGTGAGGATGGCATCAATAAAGTTTTTGCAGTTCTACGAAAAATATCGATTGCAAGACCTGCCTGTGGTCGAGGTAGACGGTGGCGATTTAGGAGTCTTAAACGACATCAGATTGGAATTGAACAGTTCTGCCGAAAAGGGGCAGCTCACGAAAGCACTCAAATCAGTCTCAGAAAATGGGGATATAGCGGGAATGATGGAACTGGTGAAGCGTTGCATCGTTCAAGGGGCGCAGACCTCATTAGACAAGCCACTGAGACGTACACGTCGTTTGACTCAAAGTGTGAGAATTGCAGATACATCTAGTCGACTTCAGGAGTGGGATGAGCCAGCTAGAAACATGTCTGTGACGCATCACATCTATCCAGTGAGTGCAGCATTCAAAGGCTTGGATGCCATTGGCTTGAGGGGGGATGACACTCCGGTTTTTATTGATATCAAAACCCTCGCAGGAGATGGCGTATGTCGTATAAGCCCTCACGCGCGCCAATTTTGCCAACACTTGATCGTGTTCAAAAAATCTGGCAGTGATACCGATCCCCGATTTGAATTGGTTTTTGATGGTCCCATGGACCTTGTTGCAGCGGCCTGTACTACCCCATCAATCGATGAACAGAAATATCGAGAGGAAGAGCGCCAAATACACGCTCGGAAACGGTCTGAAGGACTAGATGTTTCAATTGCGCAGCTTGAGCGCGCAAAAGCGAGGCTTGGTAGCGTGAGGCAACGAGAAAAGAGCTCAATCAAACCTCGTGGTTAAGATTTTCGCCATTGTAAGAGTCGAAAATTGCTGGACGATGAGCGAGAAGCCCTTCAACAATTCGTCTCGCTCGCCAATCAGATCGCTCTGGTGACGACGTGGGTATTTCTGAAGCTAGATATTCAGATATTTTCCGAATGACATCTGCTCTAGGCTCTCCGGCAGCAAGAGATTTGATCGCAGACATTCGTGCTTCCGTGAATGGATCAAGGATTGCGGCTTCTCCATTGACTCGCCAATTTCCAGCCAGTTTGCGACTCGACTCTTCATGGATTCTGTAGTCCCAGCCGCTAGGAAGGTGGTCGAACAGATACGCAGCACGTTCAGCATGCGATGGCACAAGTAAAGTCTTTCCATCTATAAAAGTAGTTGTAAGTTCAGCTGACGTTGTTATGGGTAGTGGTGTCCATGCTAGCTCGTTGACTTCGCAAAATCCGTAACTACTAGAGATTTTGATACCTAGCTTAGTCATCAACCAGAAGGCGGCTTCATACGACTCCAGCTGATTCAAGGCGCTTGCACTTGCAACCCAAAAGTATGTTGAGGATGTTACGTCTATGCGGATGTGCTTTACGCCTCTGAGTGCAACATTTGGCGGAGCTTGAAAGACAAAAGTTCTGTAAGCGTCGTCAAGGCGTCTGTAAGTCGGTGCTACATAAAATTCGTGCGTGTCTTGATGCTTGAGTAGAAATGGAAAATTCTTAGCACCTCGAACAGGTACGCGAAGCCTGTTCATGCTCTTTGCACTGCCATCAATGGGCGCTGCATGGATGTCAATGCTTGGGCAGTAAACATCAAGAAATGATTTGAACTGGTCGATCATGATGGCTTAATAGAACTTACAAGGTCGTCCAACGAAGTGGATCGACCATGAAGTGTTTTTATCCCTGTCATGTTCTTGTTTTTTTAAATTGTTTTTTGGTGTCTTGTCTTTGTCTTATTACATGCAAAGAGAAGCAGAATCTTGGAAAAATTTGCACTGAAAATTTCCGACAGTTCTGCGGTAGCTGCACTCCCCCATGCAATAGCAACGAGTAGAGTGCTAGCCATTGCATGATAGGGAAGAGCAGTTTTCATCTGTGCCGAGACCATTTCCAAAAGTATTTGACTCACAGCCGCTTGACGACTTCGATCCCTCGGCTAGAGATTTCTTCGTCGCTAAGCTCAACGTGGTCCTCATCAACATCTGGATCTGACATAAAGCCTTTCCAGTTGTCAAAAAGTAATCGAATTTTTCGTGACACAAGAAGGCCTCGCTTGCCCTCCACTTTGTAGAAATTGATGCGCTTAATCAAGCCCAGATCTTCAAGAACTTCTAGGGCATCTTGGACGCCTCGTACGCTGTAAACAACCCGTTTTGCAAGCGTTTCATTGCTCGGCCACGCTACGTCGTTGTCGTCAGCAAATATTGCTAGTTCTTTTATGACCGCTGTTTCGCAGCGGGGCAGGCCTGTCAGTTTGATTGCATCGAAAATTCGCATGCTCATAGTTCGTACTCCTTATTGATTTGAAAAATTAGACTACGCATCAAGATTGCAACGCATTGCCAGCAAAAGCATGCTGTAACGTGACTGACGATTCAGCAATCCAAGTCTTTGCTCGAGAAATAACGAACGGGCTAAGGTTCCGTTTAGTTGTGCCCGATGCAATGGTGTGTAGTGTTTCGCCCGACGCGCTAATTTCAATCGCATCCGGGATCCTTTTTAGCGTGACGACAGATGCTCGGTCGGCATAGCTTGAGAATTCTGGGTCATTGAACAACTCATCAAAAGATCGTTCTCCGATATCGTTCGAGATGTGACCGAGATTTTTAAGGATTACATGATGAGTGTTTTTAAGACAGTCCATCGTTTCCAGCACATGACTGGCGCTATCTGGGCTACTGTCGATGATGTTGATTGCAATCACTCGTACAGAGTGCATTTCCATGATTTCTGCGATGTGCTGTGCTTGAAACCATGACCTAATTTCCCGCTCGAATCCACCTCCTGTATCGATAACCAAGCTTTTGCGATTTTGAAAGACGTCGATTTCGATCAATCGCTCGAGATTTCGCAGAAGTTCATCGTTCGTGTTGCCGCCAAGAAGGACGGCTGCTGGATAGAGCCGTTTGAGTGAAGCGTTGCTAGGGTCTGCATCGACCGCCACAAATTCGTGATCACTGCTGAGCGCTAGAACAGCAGCCTGTGCCGCAACCGTTTTACCGACGCCCCCTTTACCAATTGTAAAAATGACCAATGGATCAGCTTGATGACCGCCGTTGTTCGTGATGAGGTCTGAATTTTTAGTGGACATAGAAATTTCCTTTATCAATTACGAGTGAAAAGATGTGCGTTCTGCACAGAGCTTGTTTTGTTGAGAAGCTCCGGTGAGCGAATCATTGGCAGCATCCAGATTGCTAGCAGCAATTTCTGTTTCGATGGGAACAATTAGTCCGCAGGACACAGCAGTAGTCGGATCGTTTTGTATAAGCCATCGCGCAAATTTTTTGGTTAAAGCAGCCCGCAAATAGCTGTACGGCCATTTGCGTGATGGGGCTCGATATCCTGCAAAATAGTGTTCAAACTGGCCGTGTGGAAACCATTTTTTCCCTCCACGCGATTTGCCAATTTTGTTTATGTCACGCCAGTCAAGGTTTGACTTTTCAGTGATTTGATAGCCTGATGTGCTGGTTGAACATGACATTTCTATTTCCCCTTAGTGTTGACTCTGAGACAGTGTTGATCGCATGCTGCGAAGTCCGCGTGGTGCAGTGGTGGATTGATTGATACCGTTAAAAACCTTGGACTTCAATTGACCCCTGTCTCGCCGTTCAATTGCTAACCGTTGCGTATCTAACAGTTCAGACACGTACTTCCGGAAAGTGTTGAATGGGATGTCGATACCGATTTCAAGCAAATTTCGGTGCATCTGCTCCTTGCTTTTTCCCGCAAGAACAGCGGCCTCTAGCTCGGGCAGCAGAGACTCCAAGAGCGCCTTCTTTGTCAACTTCTTTGGTTCTCGTTCCTGCGCAAGTGCAGCCCGTGCGGCAGTTACTAGCTCTGCTTGAGATGAGTTTTTGTACGACATGATTGCTCCTTGTAAAGTTGTATGCAACACAGAACAAAATGTTCCGCGAGAGAAAATGATACCATGGAATTTCAGTGCATGCGCAGAACCTCAACCCTTTCTGAGATCAAGCGCATGGCTCGTGATTAGTGATCTGATAAATAAGGAGACACAATGAGATCGAACAGCATCAAGTGTTCTGGAGGAGGGCGGCGAGATATCAAGGTGCAACTTGAGGGGAGAGCACTGGATGTACTGAGACTTCTGCGAATACACATCTATGCGGCATCAACACAAATCCCTTGCCCAATGTGTGGGAGCCGTGGGGTTGGGGTCTCATTTAATGTGCGGGAACATCAAAACAGGTACTACTGCACTATCTGTACACCTCGCGGGGGGAGTCTTGTTGACCTAGTGATAGCTTTAGGGTACGCGGGTAACTTCCACGGTGCAGTTACATTCTTGCGCGAAAAACTAGAGCTCGAAAATTGATGTCTTTGGGGTGAGAACATTGGCAGATAAGTCTCGTATGCATCTCACCCAAATCACAGTCCGATCACATATCCAATCGATAAGTTGGAGAGATCAACCAGCATTTGTGAATTTCAGAGATCGAGGTGATATTTCATAGGGAATAGCTCAGGAACTTTTGAGTGTTTGCAGCAGGTGCGCAGACCAGTACATTCGCTGCGAACTCAAAATATAGGAGCAGCTTGTGCAGGAACTTAGAAAACCCAAAAGGCTTGCAGAAATGAGCGTGGATGAACGCAAGGCACTGTTGAAAAAGCTTTCGGATGAAAAAAAATTTCGTGAATTTTTAGCTGAGCGTATGCCTGAGCGTCAGGAAGCACAGGAAACCTCACCGTTGCAATCTGATGAACACGAACTATTTTCACTATCGTCTCTCCAGAAATTGAAAGCCACCAAGATTTCACAAGACCATCTGAAAGATAAGCTGAAGAGTGTTCATTGTGCGGATCGAATCCAGAGGCTGATCACGCCTACTGCGGAAATCATCGCTGATGTCGAAGTGCTCTCTGTGAAGTATCCAAATTTCGGTGGATTCATCGCAGAACTGGTGGTTCCGCAGCTGTATTTGCAAATGCGAATGGAGCAGCCCCTTCATCTTTCACCCTTCGTATTGCTCGGTGCTCCTGGGATTGGGAAAACAGCGTTTCTTAGTGATCTTGCATTGGTACTTGGTGTGGGTTGGAAAATTGTTGATGCAAACGCAATCCAAACATCTGGTGTACTCAACGGTCTGACACGTGTTTATTCAAACTCAACGACCGGCGCCATCTTCGACTTTATGTTGTTCGATGTAGATGCAGCTGGGCAGCGTGTTCCTGCTAATTCAATTTTCTGCATTGACGAAGTTGATAAGGTGGGTCAGAACGAACAACTTGGCTCCACTGAAAATCTTCTGCTTGCGCTCTTAGAACGTCGTACAGCACAACGATTCATCGATGCTGCAGTCCCTGAATTTCCTCTAAATATTGAGCATTTGATTTGGGGATTCACTGCAAATTCTGTCGATCAGATGAGTGCGCCTCTACTCAGCAGGATGACTGTCGTAGATGTGCCATCACTGACATTTGAGCAGTCGTTGAACGTGGTCGGAACAATCTTTAATGATCAAGCAGCAACGTTAAAGAGCAAGGGATTGGATGTGGGTCAACTCGAGGACCACGATCGATGTCAACTTGCGGCGTGCTCGCCGCGCGAGCAAATTCGAGTTCTCAAAATTGCTATTGCACAAGCTGTTCACACTGGATCACGAGTTCGTGTTGCTGGGCTCATGAACGGTAAGCAGCAGAAGAAAATTGGATTCATTTGAGGGGGGATATGCCGGAGGCCCCTTGGAGAAGTACTAAAAACAAAAAAACACAAATAAATGAAGGATTCACTCAATACCGAAAAACGACAAAAACATAAAAAACGAAATCATGAAGTGAAGTGCAGGGTCTGCACAGGCCATACCGGTTACCACCCAGCATGTTCTGCGGACAGGTGTTTTCGAGAGTCTTTCCAAGTCGGTGGGGGCCGCACACACTGAATAGAGCATGCAATGCGGGGACGGGAGGGCTAGAAATCAACTTTTAAGCGCCTGAGGCTGGAGCTCGATGCTTTGAGCCAGCTCATCCACTCTCAGATTGCAGATGGCTTGTGTGTCACGGCCCAAAGCAAAATCTGCGCCCCTCCACACAGTCGAGTTCAGGCGCTATTTTTGTCCTATTTTGTTTAGCAGGGTTGCCGTTTCTGCCTTTCTTCCTTGGTCTGCGACCTCCCTTCCTGTCCGCTTGGGAGCCTGTAAAGACCGCTCTGCGTATAACTTGGCTTGCTGTAGATCGCCTTGTTCGAAAAGATAGTCTGCATAGAAATAATTTGCATCGACACTCACAGGGTTGATCTCAAGCGCTCGTCTAAGTAGATCGCCTGCTTTCGCTTTATCACCAAAGCCAAGTGGCCAGCCGGGTACTTTGTAGTAAAGGACGCCGAGACTGCTGAAAGCCGAGCCATTAAGTGTTGTTGGTTTGAGTTCAATGACGCGTTCGTAAAGTTGCTTGGCCTGTTTAACAAGGCCAAGTGCGCCTAAGCCGCCTTTTTCACCCGCCCAAGAACTCAGAATAATGCCTTGCCACAGAAGGTAATCCGGATTGTTTGAGTGAGAAAGAGTCGACTGCTCTGCCTTGGATGCCAACGTTTGAAATGCTTCCTCTCGCTGGGATTTGGGTGTCTGAAACTGGATGGTGTCCCATTGACGTTGAAGGTCTTCTAATGAATCAGTGGTGCCTTGTGCGCGCAAATAAATTGGAACAATCAGCAGAAAAAACGATAGGGCTATTGTGATCAATTGACCCCAACGAAGTGCCAAACCTGAAATTGAAAAAGGTTCGAAGTACATGATGGAAATCCTCAGCGTGCAGTTGACAGTGTTCCGTGCAACGACTGAATCGCTTCACGATGTTTTGCAAATGACCCATCTAAAAGTGATGGCCACAATCTATTGATGCGTAGGGCAATTTTTTCCGGGTATCCCATGAACATTTCAGGTGTTTCCTGATGGATAAATTCAACCAACGACTCCGCAACGTCTAACGGATCGTCGACCCGAGCACCAGTCATTCGATTGAATTCCTCAACTGACTGTGTGTTGAAATCTGTTTGTGTTGCTCGAGGTCCGAAATATTTCACTTTGATTGCGTTTGAATCGATTTCACGGCGTAGAGCCTCCGCATAGCCACGCAATCCAAATTTACTTGCGCAATATGCGGTGTTCCCGGGAATGCCGATGGCTCCTAGGACTGAACCAATGAAGATCAGCTGAGCATCTGCCTCATTCAAGAGATGAGGCAGCAGCCGTTGAGTCAGGATCATTGGTGCCATCAAATTAAGATTCATGAGACGATACAAATCGTCAGTCTTAATGTCGCCAACTGCTCCGAATCCAGAAGTTCCCGCGCAATGAATAACGATGTTGCAGTCCCAATCTATAGCGGACCTTGCGAGATCCTCTATCTGGTCGGGATTTCCAAGATCGGCATCCATCCAAGCTGGACGCGTTCCAAATGAAGTGTTGATTTCATTTGCAAGCAGTTCCAGTGCAGGTGCTGAGCGTCCTGAGAGAAAAACAGAGGCGCCATTCTTGCTCAGTAGCAAGGCAATGCTTTTGCCAATGCCACCTGTAGCACCGGTCAATAAGACGCGAGCATTGGTGAGATTCATGTAGTGCTTTCAATGACTTCAGGAAGAGGAAGCTCCCGAAATACATTGCCATACAAGCGATAGAAGATGTTCGCAGAGCGAACGATGTCGCGTTGGTCGCCCTCGCTATCTACCTTGTTCATCAAGTTTTTGAAGTGATTTACATGCTCTTTGTCTAAAGTGCCATGGGAGCGTAGATAGCTAAACGCAGCATCCGGTAGTTCTAAGTGCTTTTGAATCTGATCGGCAGCCATCAAGGCCAACGCGACACTGGTGCCTTCCAGTACATGCACCATTCCAAAAAATCCCATTGGATTTCGCCTTTGAATCATGTCGTACGCAAAGGCAACCATGATCTCAACTGCGCTCCCGGAACAAGAATTCCTGATGGATTCGGGATTCACGCCACAAGCTTGTAAATCATTCAATATCCATTCATCGTGCCCCTGCTCTTCTTCGATGTATTCATCAAGAGCGGGCAGGATCCAGCCATGATCGGCAGGAAGAGCAGTGCGGCAAGCTTTTAACAGGGGAACCGTATGGCGTACATGGTGATACGCTTCTTTAAGAAACGAGCAATAACTAAACAATGAGACGTGCCCATTTAAGCAGCCTTGAATGATCGGGATCGAGAGTAGTTCTGCACGCGAACCAGTCGTTTGAGATATCAATTGATCGTAAAACTGCATTTCATACTCCTGTGCTGAGATCTGTGAGTTGGTTGAAGTAAGTGGTTTCAATGTGCGTCCTCAAGGGGCGACCGTTGTCAGTTGTCATGCCGTGTTTGGCTGTATATAGATGAGTTGCTCTAACCCAGTGTTTGATCTGTGCGTAGTCAGGGAGCAGCAGATTGGCGGTTGCAATTGCTGAATCAATTGACTCAGCGGTGACGTTGGGCAACGCCCAAATTACCGCCCACAAAGTCGGGAGATCGTTGCCAAATACGACCGCATGCCCAATAGAGGCTTGTTCGTGAAGTTTTGACTCAACCCACTCTGGTGAAATGTTTCGACCGAATGAGGTAATGATCACGTTTTTGGATCGGCCGGTGATGTGAACGAATCCTTCAGCATCAATGCTCCCTAAGTCACCTGTTGGGTACCACTCCTGAGCCATGCGCTCCTCTTCCCCAAGGTATCCTAGGAAGAGGGAGCCAGAAATCTCAATCTCATGCTTTGCGCTGGTTCGTAGCTTGGCATGGGGTAAGGGCTTGCCAACACTGTCTGGCCTGTCCGCTCCGGGTAGATTGAGCGTTTGAACAGATGCGCCTTCAGATAAGCCATACCCTTCATAGGCAGGAATACCAAGACTTCGTGCTGTCTCAATGACTCTTCTTCCAACAGATGAGCCACCTACAGCCACGAAAGAGAGGCAGGCAGGCGCTCTTAGCCTATTGAGTTGAAGCCATTGGGTCCACCCGAGCAGCATTTGAGGCAAAAGTATGAGGCTGTTAGCTTCATACGTACGCACACATGCATCTAAAACTGATGGATCAAATTGAGAAGAGCCGGACAACCCAACCTGCGATAGAGGGACCGATATGCAGGTGTGCTCGTGACGAATTGATGCCATCAGTCCAGCTACATTCTCGAGCAAAACCGAGTAAGGAAGCGCAGACAAGTGGCGATTGATTTTCAGAGTGGCCAATGCGCTCTCGACGCTGTCAGCAACCTCCTGCATGGCTTGTTGGCTTAAGCAAACCCCTTTCGGTGAACCTGTCGTGCCCGATGTAAAAGTAATCTTGCTTGTGCCGTCGGGAAGCTTGACAGGCGAAATGTCTCTTTTCAACAAGTGGAAATCATTTCCTAATATCGAAATTTGATATCGACCAGACTCGATCCATTCGTATGCGTGTGAGCTGGGGATCAACAGTCCGTCGGCTTTTGTTTTGTGCAAAACATAATCAAGTTGTGCCTTGGAAAAGAACAGAGGAATCGGGACATGAACAATGCCTGCATTCTCAACGGCTTTGTCCAGAACCGCCCATTCGGGTGAGTTGTCAAGCAATGAGACAACGACACGCACGCCTGAGGATCTGAATTGTTCGGTGAGCTCGTGAACTGCTGAATAGAACTCGTGGCTTGTCCACGATCGTTGCTGGCTGATGAGGATGATTTTGTTGTCTGATCGAGATTCAGCAAGCTTGAACATACTGTTCTCCCTCTCTCATCCCGATTCGCGAAATTGATTCAATAGCAGGTTGTATGCGGCCGGCCACCACAATTGGGCTATGTTCGTAATATGAGCCCCAGTCTTGAGCTTGTGCGCCGAGACAAGACGGATGTGCTTTGACCAAGGTAAACGGAACAACGCCAAGACGAATCAGAAGCTGGCGAAGCTCCTTTGTAACAGTGCTGGCAACCCATTCAAAGCCAAGCGCTGCGAGTATGGGAACAGCTGCCTGCATCAGTCGTCGGCCCTGACCAGCTTGGGCCGCTGCGAGCTGTCCGACCTCGACTATGCGAGATCTATCTACAGGATCAGAACTTAAACTGCAGATGGCATCTTCGATATGAACATCCAAATACTTTTCTAAAAAGAAGCGTTCTGAAGCACCAGACCGAATCCCCATGGCGGCAACAACCTTTTCCCCTTTTTTGAGTCCAATAAGTTGTGGGGAAAATTCATGGATCTTTGCGTTGAATTTCTCTTTGTATATTTCTTGAATGAAGCCCTCGATCTGTTGACGTTCCTGATCCGGGCGCTCATAGATTCGTATGGAGTAGGGTTCAGCGGATAGGTGAGGCTGATCAGTCTCAATTTTTCGAATGACTGACGTAGAAAACATTTCGCACTCCTGATGGGCAACAGATTGACACTGATGCACAAGGTTAGGAGTGCGAAGTTAAGTGAGCATTAAGTCCAGTGCTTGGGTCACTTGTTGGTGAAATTTAAATTTCGCATTGACCAGATGCCATTGGTAAGGCAGTACTCAGCCTGATAGCTCAAAGAACGCTCATCTACCACCTGCATGGATCGACAGATCATTTCTGAGTCAGAGATTGATGTCGACTGAATCGCTGCCTTGTATGGATGTCCGTTGTTATCTGCAGCAAAAGACTGTCCAGAACCAAGTGATCCTAGAGCTTCTTGAAATTTGGATGTAAAGCTCTTCGAATTCTTAGATCTGAAGTAGATCAAATCGCGTTGCTTGAACACATATCCCGGATAGCCATGAGCCCGCATCTCTTCGATGACTCGTACATAGTGGCCCAAATTCGGTGCGTAATTAAATCTGCGCCGTTGCCAATGAGCGCCGGATTCGGACTGTCTCTTGCAATCAACGACGAAAGTGTCGAACGATCCGATCGATAGTTTCAATTGCTCGGAGTGAGTGACACCACAGTCCCACTTTTGATCAAACGGCTGAATACCGTTTCGATGCTCAACTGACAATTGACCAGTGAGTGATTCTTCAGCACCCTCACGCATTGGCCACAGTGTTCCACTACGAGCTGACTTCACAAACTTGTAGCTTGTGTCCCCTAGCTTCCATTTAAGTGGTGGGTCAAAAAAATTTGTTGTTCTAGTCACAACTGTTGATGCTGGACCCAAAGCCCATGTGACTTCTATTGGACTGGTACCGATCACTTCCTCAGTGTATCCATCGCTGTAAACAAAGGCATCCCCAACGCTATAGGCCTGTATGGGTGCTTGTGCGAGTGCAGAAATTTTCTTGCCGGGATTTTCAATGGAGGCGCAACCTGCAAGGCCACTGAGAACGGCAAGACTCAGAATCACTTTTTTCATTTCAAGCCCCAGTTCTGAATTTGCGCTTTCTGCTCGCGGCCGTAGTACCTGCGGGCCCAGTACGACAAGGTATCGCCAAGATACTTTTCGAGTTCAGATTCCGAAACTCGACCATCAGCGTTGCCGTAGGGAGTGCGATCAGCTTCGCCGGACATGGCCTTTAAAAAGTATTTTGTGAAAAGACTCCGGGGCTCAGACTTTTCCCATGATGCAATCTGGTTGATCTGACTGGCGCTCACAACGGATATGTTTTTTGGGGCCACCGTCTTCTTGGGGCGAAGGAAAAGCGGTGATGCATTACTCACAATGGCGCCAGCCTGACTGACGCCACTGAAGCAGGACTCCAAAATGACTGTTGTGTGCTTGGTATCAAGCTTTGCTAGATTGCCGAAAAGGGTGGAGACCGAGTAGCCATTGAGCTCCAGATATGTGCTGTCGGCATCTGCAGGGACAAGGAAGGCATCGGAATCTTCTGATGGCGCACCATGTCCGGCGTAGTAAACATAAACACGGGATTTTCCGGGGCGTATCCAGTTTGCAAGCTGACCCTCATGCCTGCGATCGGACCCAAAGACCTTGAGCAATTGCGCCTTGGTTGCATCTTTGAGGTAGATGATGTTTTTATTTTGAATGCCAAGCCCCTCTAGCGCGAAGCGTTTAAAAAACTTGGCGTCATTTGCTGCAGCGGCGTCCTGTGGAATTGAGTTTTCCTTGTAGTTCGCGTTCTCAACGATCACTGCAACGTCATCGGATGTGTCTGTGAATAACTTTTGGTAGCTCAAGTCATCATCCTGCAAAGCAATAAGAGGAGGCTGACGCCGTTCCACTGCCTCTGCTGAGATCCCTGAACTGATGCTGAATGCGCCCGGAGCTGCTGCAAGCTGTGGTGAACTTGTAGCTCGTACATTTTGTAAAGCGATCTTTTCTGCATCCCCATTCACTAAGGTTGCAGTAGAAGGCTTGAGTTTGTCTGAAACGATAACGAATTCAAGGGGATCGTGAAATCTTAAAAAGTCATTCTCAGTTGCCCCCGGATGACTGGCTCCACCATCGCCACCGCTTCCGCCGCTAGAGGATGAGCCGGAGTCGCCGCCACCTCCGCCATCACTATCGCCTCCATCACTGTCAGCGAAAGCAACAGAAACCGCTAACAGAACAAACACTGAAAGTAGATATTTTTTAAGCTTTCGCATGGTCTGAGTCGTATAAATTTTTTGAAAGTATCTGAAGCTTGCCTCAGAAAACTTAATTTTGAATTAAGAAGGATGGGGAAGAATGAGTGCAACATCATGGAAAAGCACAGATGAAGCTCTTCAAACTCCTCTCGATTGTGATCGTCCCAATTGGACTTGCCGCGTGTGGGTCTGTCAGCAAATTGACGCAGGATGGAACCTCCACAAACCGAGATCTTGCTGAAATTAGTCCTGAATCATGGTCGCCGATACCTACTTGCGTTCGCTTGAAGCTGGCCAAACAGGAAGAGAGTGTGAAGTTCATTGACTCAGACTACCGAGAAAGCCTGAGTGCTCACCTAATTGCAAAAGGATACAAGCTCACACAGAGCGAGGATTGTTCCTTTGTTTTTTCTTCAACGATCACTCAAAACAGTCGTGGATTTTTCGGTGTGTTCTCCAAGGCTGTTCTTTCTGCACAAGCCAATCTGAAAGATACAAAGCAGAACAAGATGTTGTGGTCAGCGGCCTCGACTGTTGACTTTTCAGACGGTGCGCTGCCGTTCTCATTGATTGGTATCTCAACAGGGATCTACAAAGCATCTGAATCTCTGACACGAGAAAAAGAGTTGATGGCTATTGATTCGCTGGCTAGAAAGTTGATGACCACCTTGCCCTATCTGCCTGTTAAAAATGAACCACTGCCAGCCCAAGATAAGCAGATTTCCGACATTGACAAGTGGCTTAGTGAAATCGCAGAGATAGATCGACCACAAGCATTGAAGCAGGTGACCGAAGGTGCATACAGCAATCAACTCAAAGAGAAAGCTTACGTAAGACTCGTTCAGCTACAAAATTCAGCCGTCAATCGACGACTTTGGGCTCGCTTCAAGGCGTCGACCGGTCAGCATGAAGAGGCCATCAATGTTCTTTTGGATGGAACCGCATTAACGCAGCGTGATCCAGACTCTCAATTCCTTTTAGGCCACCTGTACTCTGCGCTCTCACGCTACCAAGACGCTGATCAAGCGTACATGCGCGCTAGCAGCCTCAATCCAAATAATGCGTTGTATTTGGAAGGGCTTGCATATGTCAATACCAAGGTACGTAACTATCCAAGAGCCTTGGCCGCCTACGAGAAAATACTCCAGCTAGGTGCTGCTCAGTCGCATACTTATCTGAACATGGGGGAGATCAATCTTTCCGCCGGGCAAGTTTCAGAGGCGATCGTCAACTACTCCAATGCGGCAGATATTTCATTTGCTGCAAATGACACAAGCTCCCTCCAGAAGGTGCTGAAGAAGCAACAAGAAATCAACGCCTTGATAGATTCATCACACAAGTCCGAAAGTGATCAGTTGGGTGACAAGGTATCTGCACTACTCAAACGACTGGAGGGTGTGAAATGAAGGTGTTGATCAAACTGTTTGCTGTAGTGATATTTTCGTTACTTGGCCTGCCGCAATTGGCGAGTGCGCAGCCATTGATCACTGAAAGCGAGTATCGGATTTATGGTGGCTTGCTTGAGCCCCTCTCGTCAACGGTGACAGACGCCGGCAGCCCTGAGTTCTTGATTGTTCAGCCTGAGATTGAGAAGGTTTTAACCAGCCCTATCTCAATTCAATTGATGGTCATAGCCTCTGACAGTGCAATGATCAACTGGGACACTTTCAAATTGGCGTATGGCTCGTTGCGCTTTGACATCACGGATCGTTTCTTGAAGTTGGCCAAAAAAACAAAAAGTGGCTTCAGGGTTGATGGACTCGAAATTCCTGAGGGTGACCACCGACTGCAATTGAGTGTTCGCGACAGCAAAAATAGATGGGGCGCTCGGGAGTTTGTTCTGCACGTGAGTAAAGTGGCTCGTCAATGAAATCACAATTTCTGAAAATTTTGTTGCTGGGCCTGCTTACTTCGTCCCAGATCAACGCGTGGTCTTCAACGATTGAATCATCAGTCTACTTGGAGGCGCATACAAGAATCATGTTGGGTCAGCTAGAACAAGCAGTTGAGCTCGCAAAGTCAGATGACTCAAAGCTATCTCATGAGCAATCAGCCATGCTCATGGCGGAGGTTTATGCTGAAATTGGTCAAGGCGAGAAAGCGCTACAGATCTTGAGCTCAGTAGAGCCGGAAGAAATGCGTAGTGATTTCAAAGCAAAGAAGCTGGAAATTTACGCACAAACCGGAAATACATTTGAGCTCCAGAAGTTATTGCCCAATTCCTCAAGTACTGAGGCTGCAGGACTGAAATACTTTGCTTTGGCTTCTATGCAAAAGTCGGGTAATAGCAAGTATCTGAAGACACTCAAGCTTAAAGTGGCTAACCGTGCTGACAGCGTGGCGGTGAGTGATTTGGCATGGGTTTACTACCAAATTGGTGCTTATGCTGAGACGATCAAAACTCTCAAGGCAGAGGCATCTTCGTCAAACAAACTCAACGCGACTGATAAGCAACTTCTGGCGTTGTCGTATGCGCGAATTCATCAAAAAGCAAAAGCGTGCCTAGCTCTTGATCTTGGGAGAGGTGCTCTTGTCAAATCTGTAAAAGATCAATCTGCTTTAGACATGATGGGTGAGTTGTTGTCTTGTGCTGAGAAAAAAACTGCTGGAAGCGACAAGGAGCCAAGAGAGTCAAAGCATGAAGTTAAAAAGAGTAGCGACTCGGTGAAATCTCAAGCTTCCGAGGTCTTGACGATGAAGCCCCATGGAGCGTTTAAGTCAGATGAGACGCGTGTCTCATACGTTGACCGATTTAATGGGCGCGCCACAAAGAGCCTTCCAATTCCTGAGGGAGTCGGCATCACGGGAGCCAGTGGCATTTTGCTTGGGAGAGGTCAGTATGTGTTGACCAATCGTCATGTGATTGAGGAGGGCGCCTACTTTGCTGTGAAGAATGCATTGGGGCATGTATCCAAAGCAAGAGTCGTCAAAGTTTCCGCTCAAGATGATTTGGCACTTTTGGAGCTGGAACAACCATTCCCATCAAATCAAGCCGTGGCTATCAATGAAATAACTTCCGCAAAACCCGGTGGGCAAATTTACTCTATGGGATACCCGCTCTGGTACTTGTTGGGTACGGAAACACCATCGATCACCAATGGCCTTGTATCAAAAAATTCAGGTATGAATGACGATCCGAAGATGTTTCAAATTACCGCCAAGATCAACAAGGGTAATTCTGGTGGGCCCGTTTTTGACAGATTCGGGAACTTGATCGGTCTGACTACGGCCAAATTGGATACGGAGGCTTTGCGCCAATCAGAAGGAGTTGATCCTGAGGGCGTGAACTTTATCTACCAAAGCAGAGAAATCCTAGATTTTGCTGGGCGATATTTAGGCGCTTCTGAAATGACGGACTCTGCCCGCAGGAGCCTCTCTCCCGAGGAGGTCTATGAGAAGAGGTTGGGCGCCACCGTCATGGTCGCCGTTGGAAAATGACGATGAATAACAAGTCCTTAATCATGGCGACAATTTTCGCCATGACTCTATTGCCAGTTTGCACATGGGGTGGACAGGTTGAAGCCACTGGAGAGTACAAGTACGGACCTGAGACAAGTGACGCTCAAGCATGTCGACTCGCGATCCTCGCAGCTAAAAATAATGCAATCTTGAAAAAGGTTGGTGAGGATGTCTCGATAGATCAGTCCTATGCCTGTTCAGAAGCTTCCGATCAAGCGGCAACGATGCCTCGCCAAGGACTTTGCACACTCAATAAATATTTGTGGAGTCAGATGAGTGGTGAGATTCAGTCCTTCGAAGTCAAAGGGACTGAGATTTTCTCAGAGGTGGGATCGCGAACTTGTCGGGCGAAGATTTCAGCAAACATACAGGCCAAGGAAGCCCCTGATCCTCAATTGGATTTCGGCGTTACCGTCAACGCCAACACACTGAGAGTCGGTGAGAAGCTGAAAATTTCAGTTTCGGCCGGTCAAGCTGCACATCTGAATGTCTTCAGCTGGACTCCAAGCGTATTTGATGATGGTGTTGTTGAGAAAATTTTCCCGAATCAGTATCAAACCAACTCATTTCTTAATGCTCAGCTAACGATACCCAACCAAGATTACGACATCGTCGTTGGCTTGCATTCGAAGGCTGAAAAAAGAAATCAAGAAAGTGTTCAGTTAGAGCATTTGATCTTTGTGATGTCGAAAGATGATCTTCAGTGGCCACAGAAGATGAGCTACGACGACTTTTCTAAAAAAGTTTTTTCTACGAATTCCAAGGACATTCGAATCCGTAAAAAGACTCTTAGTGTTGTTCCAAACTGAAAGGTTAGACATGCGAAAGATTCTCATCATCTCAACAATTGCACTTTTGAGTGCTTGTGCATCCAAGCCCCCTTTGGGCACTCCAGAGTACGCTCAGTATGAAGCTGAGAAGAGCAAGGAGGAGCGCGTTAAAACCATTGAACAAACGCTCAAGGAAGCGCCGGATTGGTACAAGGAAAAGATTTCAATGCCGGGCTATTTCGCCAGTGCTGGAACTGACGTTTCATCAGACATGCAATTTGCTTTGGATAAAGCCATGATGGCTGCAAAGATATCGATTGCTTCGCAAATTGGTTCGTATATCAGTTCAACACTCAAGCTTTACATCAGTGAGAGTGGTGAGCCAACAGATGCAACAGTGAGTACCGAGGTCGAGCGTGTAGGCAAGGAAATGGTTTCGGAAGTCAAGTTGCATGACTTCGAAATTGAAAAGCATCAAATCATTCGAGATGGTCAGCACTATCGTGCGTACGTGCTGCTGAAGATGCCGAAAGGTGTTGTTAACAATGCAGTCGTTTCCCAAGCCAAGAAAAATAAAACCATCGCTCCCCGTGTAGAAAAGTCAGCTGCATTCCAAGAGCTCGAGAAAGAACTTGAAAAGTTCCGAGCACAGAAGAACTAAAGAACATGAGAATCCTGCTCGTCGAAGATGATTCACTTCTTGCCTCGGGGTTGGTGACAGCCTTGGGGCGAGAGGGATTTGTCGTGGAGCACATTGCAGACGGAATGCATGCTTTGCATGCATTGTCTGAAAACGATTTCGACCTTTGTATTTTGGACTTGTCTTTGCCCAGACTCGATGGAATGGAGATCATTGATCGAGTACGGAAGCAGGGCAAGTTTTTACCAATCCTTGTTCTGTCTGCAAGGGATGGCGTCTCCGATCGTATAAAGGGGCTCAACTTAGGCGCTGATGACTATTTGGTCAAACCATTTGATACCGATGAGTTGATCGCGCGCATTCGTGTTCTTGAACGACGAAATACCGGCAGCAGCACGAATTCGATCACCTACAAGGAGCTCACACTTGATATCAGTTCCATGCGTGTGACCTACAAAGGAGAAGTCGTTGAGTTGCAACCCAATGAATTCAAGATTCTCAAGAAATTTGTGGAGCAACCGGCCGTGATTTTCAGTAAAGAGCAGATTGAGGAGTACTTGTACGGCTGGAATGGAGGCGTAGATAGCAACACCATCAACGTGTACATCCATGGCATACGCAAAAAGACATCGGTCGATCTGATTCGAACCATTCGCGGCATAGGATACAAAATCTCATGAAATCAGTGTGGTCGTCATTACGTCACCGCTTGGTCATCAGTATTGGTGTCGCCATGTTGGCAGTGATGGGAGCGGTATCTGTCGCTGTGTACTGGGCTATCAGTCACGAATCAGATGAAATTTTCAAGGCTAGGCTCGCCACGTCAGCCAAAGTCCTTGAGGGCCTTATCAGTCAAAAACTCAATGAATTGCCCGTCGATAAGAATGGATACATTGAGATCAGTGACCCCGTTGTTTCATCTGAAACTGATTCTAGTCACCATCCTTATGAGCAGAAGGTGGCTTTTCAGGTCTGGAATCAGATGGGGGTGCTGCTGGCGAAGTCGGCTAGTGCCCCTGTTGCACCACTTGGAGTCCTTACTGAGGGGGTGCATAAAACAACCATTGGCTCAGAAGAGTGGCAAGTATTTGCACTCAAATCTGGTGACATTTGGGTCATGGCAGCGGAGCACAATGATGTGCTTCAAGAAAGTACAGTCAAGCTCGTTTATGCCATTTTTACGCCTTTTGCAGTCGGTGGTTTGGCGCTGGTCTTACTGGTGAATTTTCTTTTGATCAGAGGCCTGAGCCCAATCAAGGATATTGCTGATCAGATCTCGCAAAGAGATGGTGTATCTGAGGCCCCGATACTTGGCTCGTGGCCCACGGAGTTGCGCATGATTGTTGATGCTTTCAACAGCATGCTATCTAAAGTTACAAGCACGATCAAAAGAGAAAAGCTTTTTTTAGACTCGGCGGCGCATGAAATTAGAACGCCACTCGCTGCGATTCGTCTTCATCTGCAAAATGCGCTGAACTCAAAAGACAAGGACAGTCAGTCCCAAAGTGTTCAGTTGGCTCATCAAGGTGTTTTGCGCGCGTCTCGTTTGGTGTCTCAGATGATGGAGTTGTCTCGCATAGATGCACATCAGTCCTCTTCGGAAAGCAGTGTGTACATTGCTCTAGATGAAATTGTGCAAAGAATGGCGACTGATATGAAGGTGACCTGCGATCTCAAGCGTCAAACAATCGTCGTAGAGGCTGATCCAGATGTTGTCGTCAATGCACCTCTGACCGCTGTTGAAAGCGTTGTTTCGAACTTGCTGGACAACGCCTGCAAGTATGGTTTGCCCGATACATGCATACGTGTTTCTGTCAGGAACAAGGATCAGCGCTCCATCTTGTCAGTTCAGAACGCAGGACCTGTGATTCCAGAGCAAGAAAAAGAAAACATCTTTTTACCCTACTACCGGAATGCTGCTGGATCCCAAGATGCCGTATTGGGGTCAGGTTTGGGCTTAGCGATTGTCAAGCGAATTGCTGATAAGTTGGAGGCCCGAATCGATGTGGAAGATGTAGTTGATCCAATCGGAACACGTATTGAGGTGAAATTCCTGCAGCCCGGTTAGATTTTTTTGCGTTGCGCTATGAGCGTCTCATGGGTGTATTCGGTACCGATTTAAATTCTTGCAAATTAGCGCGTGGCCCGTGATTTGTCATATAGTTCGAAAAGGTGCTCAAGCACAGGTTGCTACCAGTTGGTAGCAACTTAGGTGTAGAGTGAATTTAGAGTGAATTGCTGCCAAACCCAGTAACCATGCGGTTTCTAGCGTTTTAGGTAGGAGTCCCGTCCACTCCGCCAGTAATAAAAAAGCATTACAAATCAAGCATTTGTGATGCTTTTTTTATTCCTATTTGTGATTTGCGTGGTAGCAAAGATGGTAGCAATCTTACTCTGCATTCAGCAGTTCATTGTCCATAAATTAGAGTGGATGTAGAGTGAATCTTTACTTAAGGACTGGTTCGAATAACTGGAAGACGTTTTTTGCTCCACTTTGCAAGATGCCAAAGTAAGGTTGGGGTATTTGTTGATGAAACGTTCAACACCTGCAGGTGTCGGGAGTTGTGTGCAAGTACTCGGGTTTAGGTTACGACCTAAGTGGGGGGGGGCGCACACAAATGAAGGTGTGGTAAAGTAATTCATCAATTACCAAAAAATATTGCAGCAGTGAGATCAAAACTCAAATCCGCTGATCGACAGGCTGAGTTGGTCGCAGCCGCCTTGCATTTGGCCGCAACGCAAAGTCCAAGTGAAATCACGACGGGTGATTTGGCCAAAGTAATTGGTATCACCCAAGGAGGTGTGTTCAAGCACTTTGAAAGCAAGGAGGCTATCTGGCTGGCCGTCGTAGAGTGGGCACACCAAGATTTGATGATGCGGCTGAAGCAAGTAGCTAATGTTGCAAATCAAACCGCCCTGCAATCATTGCGCGCTGTATTCATGGCGCACATCTCATTTATTGAGCAGTACCCGGGCGTTCCGCGGTTGATATTTCAGGAGCTACAGCACCCCAAGACCACTCCTTTGAAAGACGAGGTGCAGTTGCTCATGACGGACTATCGACAGCTGCTGATGGTTTTATTGGCTCAAGCGCACGAGGAGGGAGTCATCGCTCCCGAGGTGGATATGCAGGCTGCAGGGGTCTTGTTTATTGGGGCCATTCAAGGGCTGGTTATGCAGTCTCTCATGACTGGCAGTCTCGAGAAGATCAATCAGCAAGGAAAAACTGTGTTCAGTATTTACGAAGCGGGACTTCTCGTGTCCGTAAAGTCGGAAGTTAGGAAGCTCAAATGAAGATTCTGAAATTTAACAAGCGGGTAGCCCTTTGGGTCACGGGTAGTCTCGTTTTGCTGGCTGCAATTGGTTTCGTTGCATTCCGAATGGGACCTTTGGCGCCAACAAAAATCACAGTTACACAAGTCAAAACTGAGAGCCTCGTGCCTTCGGTTTTTGGAATTGGTAGTGTGGAAGCTCGCCAAAGCTGGCTCATGGGGCCGACCGTCGCTGGACGTGTACTGAGAGTTCATGTAGATGTGGGGCAGGAAGTCAAGGCTGGGCAATTGTTGGCTGAAATGGATTCAGTCGATCTGGACCAGCGGTTGAATGCGCAAGATGCCGCCTTGTCAAAAGCGAAGAACGTTGAGCTGATAGGTAAAGCGCAAGTTGTTGACACCAAAGCAAGACGCGAGCTTGCTCATGCAAATTTCAAACGTCAACAGGAATTGGCCCGACAAAACTTCATAAGTCCTGCGGCTTTGGAGGGCCGAGACCAAGAGCTGCAATCTGCGGATGCGGCGTATCTAGCTGCACAAGCGAACCTGCAAGCAGCCAAGCAAGACAGCATGCGCTTGCAGGCTGAGCGCGCCGCAGTAGCTCTGCAAAGGCAAAATACTAAATTGATAGCACCAGCTGATGCTGTTGTGATCAGCCGAGATGCTGAATCAGGGAGCACGGTGGTCGCAGGCCAGCCTGTACTCAAGTTAGCTAACCCATCCAGTTTGTGGATCAAATTGCGTGTTGATCAGGGAAGATCATCCGGGCTTGAAGTTGGGTTGCCTGCGCAGATTGTTCTGCGATCTCGACCTCAGCAGTCGCTCATGGGCAAGGTGGCAAGAGTCGAATTACAAGCTGATGCTGTGACTGAGGAGCGAATCGCTCAAGTTTCGTTTGATCGCATGCCGTCAGCTTTATCAATCGGTGAAATGGCTGAAGTGACACTGGGCCTCAAGGCTGCAGCTGATGCGTTGACTGTACCGCAGGCCAGTGTGCAAACTTACCAAGGTCGTTCTGGTGTCTGGCGCGTCACTGACAGCAAACTGG
>JACCDH011484211.1_pt1 | contig 26271 bp, 25 predicted proteins | sample 7442481 | NCBI WGS metagenome assembly JACCDH01 (sample SAMN15323433, study PRJNA562643) | freshwater metagenome | isolation source: river surface water | place: USA:Blue River Watershed | collected 2017-08-15 | reverse complement strand
CGAAATGCTGTTGGTGTCGCACGGGTCAGTGATCTGGGCGAAGTTCTGGGTCTGCGGGTAGAACAGGTCACCCTGCGTCGGAGCACGCACCGAGGTCGCATAAGCGGCCCGGAAGCGGAGATCCGAAATCGGAGCGTAGATACCCTGAACGTTCCAGGCCCAGACGGTGCCGGCGGCGGTGTTGTAGTCCGACACGCGGCCAGCGCCGCTGACGGTCAGTTCCTTGGCCAGCGGAGCATCCTTCAGCAGCGGAAGGCTGATTTCACCGAAGGCTTCCTTAACGGTCAGCTTCGGCGGAGCGAAGGTTGCGAAGCGGTTGAAGAAGAACGCGCCGTTCTTCGATGCCGCATCGTAATCGCTGAACGCCGATTCTTCACGATATTCGCCGCCGAGCGCGAAGCTGACCGGACCGCCGGGCAGTTCGAACAGCTGCGAAAGGTCACCGCTGACGCTGGCAAGAGCAACGAATTCGGTGGCCCGTTCGTTGCGGGTGGCAGTGCCGTTGGAGAAGGCGCGAGCGGCTTCGGTCGACTGGCCATAGCCGAACAGGTTCAGCGGAACGCAATCCGGGCGGGCATTGGTCACGGCGTTGACGCGGCAGACGACGCGCTGGCCATCACCGTTCAGAACGAAGTTCGTGCCGCTGTAACCGGCCGGGGCCAGTACGGCGTCAACCGCCAGCGCCATGCCGTCCGGCGCCGTGCCGGCGTCGTTGCGGATGCGCGCGACGTTGATCGCGTTCATGTTGGTTTCAAGGCGGCCGTAGTTCAGCGAAACTTCGTACTTCCAGTCATCGTTGAAGTTGCCTTCAACGCCGCCAACAATGCGATAGGTTTCACGCTTGTGGGTTTCACCGCGACCGCCAAGGTCAACGTTGAAGCGCGACAGCGGGAAGGTGCGGGTGTTGGTGGCACCGGTGGTGCAAAGGCCATTGTTGGCCAGGATCGTGCGGTTGGCGCCGGTCAGGAAGCCGTTATCGCAGTACCAGGTCGGGCTGAAGGTGGCCGAGGCGATGAAGGTCGGCTGACCTTCCTGGTTGGCCTTCACGCGGACGTACTTGGCTTCGACGAAGGGACGGAAAGCTTCCGACATGTCGAAGTGCGCGAGCAGGTTGACGGCAATACGCTCAGACTTCGGCAGCATCTGGCCAGTGTTGCGCAGGGTTGAACCGTTGCCACCCTTGATGTTGGTCGAACCGCCCAGTTCATAATTGCCCTCAGGCACGTCGACATAGAGCTGCCCGGCGTTGTTGAAGCGCAGGTACTGGCCAACGCCAACGCGACCGATGGTGCCACCATCCGAAATCGAACCGTTCTTCACGCCGCATTCGAAGTTGGTGTCGAAGATACCATCGGTACCGTTCGCTTCGCCGGCGGTCGGCTCAATCGTCTGGAACTGGCAGCGGCCCGAAATTGCGCCGGTCAGATAGTCACGCGCAAGGAAGCGAACTTCTTCCTGGCGGGCATATTCGGCCGAAACTGCAACGTTGCCGCGGCCATCGGCGAAGTTCTTGCCAAAGGTGCCGGCCACGAAATAGCTGCCGCGGTCGCCGCGCGACGAGATGCCACCCTGGCCACGCAGGCTGATGCCATCGTAGTTGCGCTTCAGGACAAAGTTCACGACGCCAGCGACTGCGTCCGAACCGTAAACGGCCGAGTTGCCGCCGGTCACCACGTCAACGCGTTCAAGCAGGTCAACCGGGATGGTGTTGACGTCAACCAGGTAGTCGCCCGGCGATGCGGTGACGTGGCGCTTGCCGTTCACCAGCACCAGGGTGCGCGAAACGCCAAGGCCGCGAAGGTCAAGGATGTTGAGGCCCGAGGTGCCGATGAAGCGGGTCGAGTTGCCCTGGCTATAGGTCGAGCGCAGCGAGGGAAGGTCGTTCAGCGCATCACCCAGCGAGACGTCGCCGGTTTCGGTCAGTTCGCCAACCGAAACAGAGGTCAGCGGCACGGCCGAGCTCAGCGTCGGGCGCGCGATACGCGTACCGGTAACGACGATCTGGCTGCCTTCTTCCGAATCGCAAACGCCGTTCGCGTTTTCGTCGGTGCAATCGGCGGTTGCCTGATCCTTGGTCGCCTGCGCGTCTTGCGCATAGGCCGGCGTGGCGGCTGCGACAGCGCCAAACATGGCCACCGCGAGAGCGGCGCTTTCAAGGCTGGTCGCGCGATAAAGCGCGGACTTGCTGAAGAACTTCATATACTTGCCCCTTGATCTTGATCCGGCCGCTGGCCGGATAAGCACGGATTTTGGCTCCCCCCCGAAAGGAATCACCGAGTTGGCCCCAGCGTGGGACCGGTGGCTCCTCCTGAAATAGGCGATCGCAGCGTGCAATTTGGAATTAAGACTAGGTCTCATTTCCGGGGTGCTTGTTGTCATTTTACAACAGGGAGCTGCGCGGCGGCGCAAAACGGCCACCTGATGCCGCAGCGGCGATGCATGCTTGACGCTCCGCCGGTGCAACCTTAATCGATCGATTAAACGTCTTTCAGGAAAGGAATCGGACTATGGCAACCGCCTATATCGTTGATGCAGTGCGTACCGCCGGCGGGCGCCGGGGCGGACGCCTTGCAGGGGTTCACCCGGTCGATCTTGCCGCCGCCACGCTCGACGCGCTGGTCGGCCGCACGGGCGTCGATCCGACTGCGGTTGACGATGTGATCATGGGCTGCGTCAGCCAGGGCGGCCAGCAAGCCGGCCAGGTTGGCCGTAATGCGGTCCTCGCATCAAAGTTGCTGCCGCAGTCGACCCCTGCGGTGACGATTGACCGGCAGTGCGGCTCCTCGCAGCAGGCAATCCAGTTTGCGGCGCAGGCCGTGATGAGCGGCACCCAGGACGTGGTGATCGCTGCTGGTATCGAAAGCATGACCCGCGTGCCGATGGGCTCGACTGCGATCTTCCACATGAAGGAAGGCCTCGGGAACTACAAATCGCCCGGGCTTGAGGAAAAGTATCCGGGCGTCACCTGGTCGCAGTTCATGGGCGCGGAGATGATCGTCAAGAAGCATGGTTTCACCAAGGACCAGCTCGATCAGTTTGCCCTGAACAGCCACCTGCGCGCCAAGGCAGCGACCGAGGCTGGTGCCTTCAAGAACGAAATCGTGCCGATCCAGATCGAGACGCCCGACGGGAAGCAGTGGCACACCATCGACGAAGGCATCCGCATGGACGCCACGCTGGAAGGCATCGCCGGGGTCAAGCTGCTGTCCGAAGGTGGTTCGTTGACCGCGGCCACGTCCAGCCAGATCTGCGATGGTTCCTCGGCCGCGCTGGTTGTCTCGGAAGAGGCGCTCAAGCGCTACAACCTGACCCCGCTGGCCCGGGTTCATACCCTGACCGTGACCGCCGGCGATCCGGTGATCATGCTCGAAGAGCCGCTGTTCGCCACCGACAAGGCGCTGGCCAAGGCCGGCCTCAAGATCGGTGACATTGATCTGTACGAGGTCAATGAAGCCTTCGCCTCGGTGCCGATGGCCTGGCTCAAGCACACGGGCGCTGATCCGGAAAAGCTCAACGTCAATGGCGGCGCGATTGCCCTGGGCCACCCGCTTGGCGCCTCGGGCACCAAGCTGATGTCGACGCTGCTGCATGCGCTCAAGGCGCGCGGCGGCAAGTATGGTTTGCAGACGATGTGCGAAGGCGGCGGTGTCGCCAACGTCACCATCGTCGAAATGTGCTGATTTAACTGAACCGGAGTTATTGAAATGAAACTCGACAACACTGTTGCCGCCGTTGTTACCGGTGGCGCTTCGGGCCTTGGTGCCGCCACCGCCCGCGCGCTGGCCGCCAAGGGCGTGAAGGTCGCGATTTTCGACCTGCAGGAAGAAAAGGGTAAGGCGATGGCTGCCGAGATCGGCGGCGTGTTCTGCGAATGCAACGTGACCGACGACGCTTCGGTCGATGCTGCCTTTGCCAAGGCTCGTGAAGCCCACGGGCAGGAACGCATCCTGGTCAACTGCGCCGGTACCGGCAACGCGATCAAGACCGCCAGCCGCAGCAAGGAAGATGGCTCGATCAAGCACTTCCCGCTCGATGCCTTCAACTGGATCGTTCAGATCAACCTGGTCGGCACTTTCCGCTGCATCGCCAAGTCGGCGGCCGGCATGATGACGCTGGAACCTCAGGAAGACGGTGATCGCGGTGCGATTGTCAACACCGCCTCGGTCGCCGCTGAAGACGGCCAGATGGGCCAGGCGGCCTATTCGGCCTCGAAGGGCGGCGTGGTTGGCATGACCCTGCCGATCGCGCGCGACCTCGCCAGCGAGAAGATCCGCGTCAACACCATCCTGCCGGGTATCTTCGACACCCCGCTGCTGGCCGGTGCGCCGCAGAACGTGCGCGATGCACTGGGCGCTTCGGTGCTCAACCCCAAGCGCCTCGGCAACCCGGACGAATACGCCAATCTCGCCATGTGCATGATCGAGAACGGCTACTTCAACGGCGAGGACGTGCGCCTCGACGGCGGCATCCGCATGGCGCCGCGCTAGGTTTGTACCGCCTTCCGGCCCAGGGCGGGCTGCGAACGGCCGTCTTCTGTGCTTCCGGTGCTCACGACCTACACGGTCGCTGCGCGCCGGTTCTGGAAGCCAGTCATTCTCGCTCCCCCCTGCGCCGGAATCCGGCACAAACCTCTAAACCAACCAGCCGACCGGGAGAGAGACATGGGCTATTCGCAGATCGACCTTCATATTGGCGAAGGCATCGCCACCCTGACCCTCAACCGGCCGGAGAAGATGAATGCCTTTACCGGCACGATGATGAACGAGATCATCGATGCTATGGATCGCACCGATGCCGATGACAGCGTTCGGGCGGTGATCTTTACCGGGGCGGGGGACCGCGCATTCTGCGCCGGCGCCGACCTGACGCCGGAAGACGGCCGCGCCGTGTTTGCAGATTCAGCCCCGGTGGAGGACTTGTCCGATCCGCGCGTTCGCGATGGCGGCGGCTTGCTGACACTGCGGCTGTTCCAGTCCAGGAAGCCGCTGATTTCAGCCTGCAACGGCGCTGCAGTGGGGGTGGGCGTGACCATGCAGCTGCCGATGGACATCCGCCTCGCCAGCGATAACGCACGCTATGGCTTTGTCTTCGCACGGCGCGGGATCGTGCCGGAGGCTTGTTCCAGCTGGTTCCTGCCCAAGATCGTCGGGATCAACCAGGCGCTCGAATGGTGCATGACCGGCCGCATTTTCGGTGCTGAGGAGGCCCACAAGGCCGGACTTGTCCGGTCGGTCCACGCACCGGGGGAGCTCATCGATGCGGCGCGCGGCCTGGCGCGCGAGATTGCCGACAATACCTCGGCCGTATCGGTTGCCATGACCCGCGCCATGCTGTGGCGCATCCCCTCGGGCGCACATCCGATGGAAGCGCACAAGGTTGATAGCCGGGCGATCTACCGCCTGTCCAAGGGCGCGGATGCAAAGGAAGGTGTGCAAAGCTTCCTTGAAAAGCGTCCACCCGCCTTTCCGCTACGGGTCTCTAGCGATATGCCGGACTTCTATCCTTGGTGGGGAGAGGAGCCGCCCTTCGCATGAGCCAGTCGCCGGCCATTGACCAGAATGATGCGCCCGAAGGCGCGCGCGAGCTCTTGCTGCATACCGCCTCGACGATCATGCGCGAGGGGGACATTGTCGATATCTCGCTGTCTGAACTTTCGCTGCGTTCGGGGCTCAATTCGGCGTTGGTGAAGTATTACTTCGGCAACAAGGCCGGGCTGATGAAGGCCCTGCTCGATCGTGACATGCAGGACATTGTCCACGCGGTCGACGCGCTGATGGCCAAGGACATGAGCCCCGAAGTGCGCCTGCGCCGGCATATCGGTGCGGTGGTCGATACCTATTACAAGACGCCCTATCTCAACCGGCTGCTGATGCGACTGGTGCGCGAAAGCGATCCCGATGAGGCGCACCGCATCGCCGATTCCTATCTTAGCCCGCTTAGCCAGGCCTATGACCGGCTGATCAAGGACGGGGTCAAGCAGGGGGTCTTCCGCAAGGTCGATCCGCAGCTGTTCTATTTCACCACGACTGGCGCGTGCGACCGGTTCTTCTCTTCGCGCCTGGTGCTCAAGCATTGCTATGATACCGAGGCGCTGACCGAGGAACTGCGCGATCGCTATCGCGAACACTGCATCGATTTCATCATGGCGGGGATCCTCGCGCACAACTGAGCGGAGGTTCGGCATGAATACCTGGCACATTGGCGTGATCGGCGGGTCGGGCCTGGCCGGCGGCGTCGGGCTTGAGCAGGCGCAGGAAATTGCGGTTGAAAGTCCGTTTGGCGAACCCTCTGCCGCGGTGACCACCGGCTGGCTGGAAGGCGTGCGGGTTACTTTCCTGCCGCGGCACGGAGCGGGGCACGCAATCCCGCCTGCATCGGTCAATTACCGCGCCAATATTGACGTGCTGAAGCGCTGCGGCGTGACTGACCTTGTGGCGCTGTCCGCGATCGGCTCGCTGCGCGCCGATATGGCGCCGGGCCAGATGGTGGCGGTCGATCAGTTCATTGATCGCACGGTCAGCCGTCCGGCCAGTTTCTTTGGCCCCGGCGTGGTGGCCCATGTCAGCCTGGCCGATCCGGTTTGCCCGCGCCTGGCGGCTGGCCTGGCGGACGCGGTTGAGGCCGAGGGGGCAGCCGTGCACCGCGGCGGCACCTATGTGGCGATCGAAGGACCGCAATTTTCGACCCGCGCCGAAAGCCTGCTTTATCGCAAATGGGGCGGGGACGTGATCGGCATGACCGCGATGCCAGAGGCCCGCCTCGCCCGAGAGGCGGAGCTACCCTATGCCTTGCTGGGCATGGTTACTGATTACGATGCCTGGCGAACTGGCGAAGCCGGGGTTGAAGCCGCTGACGTGCTGGCGGTGATGCACGCCAATGTCGCGCTGGCGGGCAAGGTCCTGCGCAGGTTTCTGGCTGCTCTGCCGGAACGCCGGGACGCCAGCCCGATTGACCGGACGCTGGATCATGCGATCATGACTGCCAAGGCGGTGCGTGATCCGGTGCTGGTGGCAAAACTGGGCGCGGTTGCAGGAAGGGTGCTGGGATGAGCGATCTGGTCCTCTACGATTACTGGCGGTCTTCTGCGGCCTATCGGGTGCGGATCGCGATGAACCTGAAGGGGCTGTCATGGACCTCGCATCAGGTTGATCTAGTCACCGGTGAACAAGGCGGTAATGACCATCTGGCGCGCAATCCGCTTGGCCTGGTACCGGTGCTCGAAGTCGATGGTGAGGCGATTGCCCAGTCGCTGGCGATCATCGACTATCTTGATGCCCGCTGGCCCGAACCGCGCCTGCTGCCCGCCGATCCAATGGCGCGGGCCCATGTGCTGGGCCGGGCGATGACGATCATCTCCGAAATCCACCCGCTGCAGAACCTGCGCGTCCAGAACTTTCTCCGCGATGATCTGGGCATCGATGCAAAGGGGATTGGCCGCTGGTTGCACCGCTGGTTGGGCGATGGCCTGGCGGCGCTTGAGGCTGCGGCGCCCGAGCATGGCCTGTTTGGCGGCGTCCAGCCCAATCTGATCGACGTCTGCCTGGTGCCGCAGATGTACAGTGCGCGCCGCTTTGCCCTGTCGCTGGCCGCCTTGCCGCGGCTGGCACGGATCGATGAGGCGCTGCGGGCGATCCCGGCGATTGCCGCCTCCGCGCCCGAAGCGGTGAAACCGGCATGACTTTGCTTGGCACCGGGCTTGGCGCGTCAAACCGGTTGCACTAGTAACCGATTCGATGGCCCAGCAAAGTTCCCGTCTGGCGGATTTCCTGCCCTACCTGATGTCGGTGACCACCAACGCGGTGAGCGACATGATCGCGAGCGAATATCGCGCCCGCTTTGGCCTGAAGATCCCCGAATGGCGGGTCATGGCGGTCCTCGGCGATGCCGGGGCGCAGACCCAGCGCAGCCTGGTCGGCGCGACGCGGATGGACAAGGTGGCGGTCAATCGCGCCTGCAAGGTGCTGGAGGATCGCGGGCTGGTTGCGCGCAGCCCCAATGCCGACGATGGCCGTTCGCATCACATTGAATTGACCGCTGCCGGCAAGGCCATGCACGGTGAAATCATGCCCCTGGCGATCGAAATGGAGCGGCGCCTGTTTGCGCAGCTCTCCACTGCCGAGATCAAGGACTTCAAGGCGCTCCTGGCGCGGATTACGGGCCGGGTTGCGGAACTGGAAGCTGAAACGAGGGAATTGATCTGATGAAGCTGGCTAGCCTTCCCGGTGGGCGCGATGGGCGCCTTGCGATTGTCAGCACCGATCTGGTCTGGTGCACCGATGCATCACACCTGGTGCCTTCGCTGCAGGCCTTGCTTGATGACTGGGACAGGCATTTCCCGGTCTTGCAGGCGCTGGCGACAGAGCTTGAGCATGGCGCGATCCCGCGCGAGCGGTTCCATGAGCGCGAAGCCCTGGCACCGCTGCCGCGGGCCTATCAGTGGGCCGACGGCTCGGCCTACGTCAATCACGTCGAACTGGTCCGCAAGGCGCGCGGGGCCGAACTGCCGGAGAGCTTCTGGCACGATCCGCTGATGTACCAGGGGGGCAGCGATGACCTGCGCGGCGCGCGGGCGCCGATAAGCCTGGCCGACGAGGCCTGGGGCTGCGACATGGAAGCCGAGATCTGCGTCGTGACCGGGGACGTGCCGCAGGGCGTTTCGCCCGAGGCGGCACTGGGCCATGTCCGTCTGGTTGGTCTGGTCAACGACGTATCGCTGCGCAATCTCATCCCGGATGAGCTGGCCAAAGGCTTTGGCTTCGTCCAGTCGAAGCCGGCCAGCCATTTCTCCCCCGTATTCGTCACCCCTGATGAACTGGGCGATGCCTGGGCTGGCGGGCGGCTCAACCTGGTCTTGCGGGTTGACCTGAATGGAGAGGCTTTCGGCCGCGCGGAAGCGGGTGAGGAATGCACTTTTGATTTCGGCACGCTGATTGCCCACCTCGCCAAGACGCGGCGGGTTAGCGCGGGTTCGATCATCGGCTCCGGCACGGTATCGAACCGCGATCCCGATGGCTCCCCCGGTCGCCCCTGCAAGGATGGTGGCCGCGGCTATTCGTGCATCGCTGAACAGCGGATGATCGAGACCATCGCCACCGGAAAGCCGGTTACGCCGTTCTTGCGCTATGGCGATACGGTCCGGATCGAAATGCGCGATCGTGCCGGTCATTCGATCTTCGGGGCGATTGATCACAGCGTTGTGAAGCCCTGATCAACGAAACCAGGCCGGCCCTCGTTTGAGAACCGGCCCGGCACGGACACCTCGTTTCAAAGGTCGCTCAGCCGCCGCCGTTGGTCGGGCCATTGGCCGAGAAGGCATCGGCGATCGAGCAGGCCGCCGGGCCAAGGATGACCACGAATAGCACCGGCAGGATGAACAGGATCAGCGGAACGGTCATGATTGCTGGCAGACGTGCGGCCTTTTCTTCAGCCCGCATCATGCGCTCGTTGCGGAATTCAGCCGAAAGCACGCGCAGGGCCGAGGCGAGCGGCGTACCATAACGTTCGGTCTGAACCATGGTCGTAGTCACGCCCTTGACTGCTTCCAGATTGACGCGCCAGGCCAGGTTTTCAAACGCCTGGCGGCGTTCACCAAGGAATGACAGCTCAATCGCGGTCAGGGCAAACTCGTCGCCCAGTTCCGGATAGGCCCGGCCCAGTTCGCGCGCCACGCGGTTGAACGATGCGTCAACGGTCAGGCCGGCCTCGGCGCAGATCACCAGCAGGTCAAGCGCATCGGGAAGGCCCTTGCGGATCGCATCGGTGCGCTTGGAAATCAGATTGCCGATATAAAGCTCTGGCCCTTTGTAGCCAAGGCCGATCGCCGCAGCGAAAGCCATCAGCCGCTTCATGCCGCCCCAATCGGGAAAGAAGTTGATGCCGTAGACGACAAAGCCAGCGATCCCGCCAAGGATGATCGGCAGGACCATCCGCGCGAAGATCACAACAATGCCCAGTTCCTTTTTACGGATCCCGGCCTGTGCCAGCTTTTGCTGGATGGCTTCCAGCTGGCTTTGCTGCAGAACCTTGAGGCTCGACAGCGTGTCCTTCATCTTGTCGGCAGTCTCGTTCTTGCGAACAAGCGAGGCCCGCTTCTTGGCGGTCTGGGTGATGATCCCGCTTTTGAGCTGGTCACGGCGTTCGTTGAGCGCCTTGACCCGCTTCACCATCGGATCGCGAATCGTCACGGCCGTATAGATTGCGAACATCACTGCTACGGCGGCGAGACCCGCGAGGATCGAGCCAGCCCATAGAACATCAACGCCAAGCAGCGTCGGACCGGGAGGGGTATTGGTCATATCCTGTTCCTGTCCCTGCTCAGATTTCGAAGCTGACCATCTTGGCCATGATGAAGGCCCCGATAGACATCCAGGTAAGGCCGCCAAGGCCGGTCACGATCAGGCGCTGATCACTGAAGAACCCGCTCAGGTAGGCCGGGTTGATCCAGTAGATCATGATGAAGACGATGAACGGCAGCGCGCCGACGATATATGCCGAGGCTTTCGATTCCGAGCTCATGGCCTTGATCTTCAGCTTCATCTGCGCGCGCTTGCGCAGAACGTCGGCCAGGTTCGAAAGGGTTTCGGCCAGGTTACCGCCGGTCTCGCGTTGGATTGCCAGAGTAATGCAGAAGAAGCTGAATTCCGGGGTATTGAGCCGGTCAGCCGTGTCCTGAAGGGCATCTTCCATCGTCTTGCCGATCTTGATGCGCTCGGTAACCAGCTTGAATTCCTCACCCACCGGTCCGGGAACTTCGCTCGCCACCACGCCCAGCGTCTCCGTTACCGGCAGGCCCGAACGCAGGCCGCGGACCAGCAGTTCAATTGCATCGGGGAACTTGGCGGTGAAGGCGTTCGCACGTTTGCCGATGAAGAAGCTGACGACGGCATGGGGCAGCCCGGCACCGACCAGCACGCCGATCCCAAGCGAAAGGAGCGCAGCGCCCGATTTGATGAAGACCAGCAGGGTGACGAACAGGGCCAGGCCGCCAGAGGCATAGAGATACTGGCTCAGGGTCCAGCCTTTCCCGGTTCGATGCAGCCGCATCAGCAAGGCCGCGATACGGCTTTCGGAACCGGCGATCTGGTGCAGCTTAGGCTTGCGCGCAGCCACGGCCTTGCGCAGCTGGGCCTCAACCTTGTCCGTGGTGCTTTCGGAATGGCGGTGGCGCAACCCTTCAAGGCGGCGTGTTGCCTCCTTGGCCGGTGAAGGGCCGGCAAAGCCCAGGTATCCCAGAACCATGAACGCCATCAGGCCCACGGCAATCAGCAGCAGTTGGGTGATGTCCATTGTCTGGTCAGACCTTCTTCAAAAAGGGTGTCACTTCGTTCAGGCGGGCGCCTGGGTGGAGGCCGCAGCGGCCTTCTTCGGCATCAGCGCCTTGAGGTCGAACTTACCGAGCAGCGAGGACTTTTGCTTGAGCGCATCCTCGACCGATTCACCCTCGCCAACCCCATGGATCGACTTGGCGATATCGCGGATCACGCCGCCGGCCTTGGTCGAACGGTTGGCATCGGCAAAGGTCTGCCCCAGCTTGGCCGCGTTGGCAGCTGCCTTCGCATCATAGGGGATGGTGAAGCCGATCTTGCGCTCGATCGAAGCCTCGAAATCGGCCCGGCTGATCTCGCCCGTGCCGGGCAGCACCTTGTTGGCCACGACGATGGTCTGGACGTGCGGGGCATTGCTTTTCATCCAGGACAGCATCCGGATCGCATCGCGCGCACCCGCCAGGGTCATTTCCGTTACCAGCAGCACGACGTTGACGTCATTCAACAGGTGCGGGAAGTTGATCAGCATGTTGCGCGGCAGGTCGATCACCGTCATCTCGAAGGCCTGCCGGAATTCCTCCTGCAGCTGGATGAAGGCGGCCCCGTCGGTCATCAGCGGCGAGTTGATCGGCGCTTCGGCGGAAAGGATCGCCAGGTGGTCGTTCGCGCGGATCATGGCGCGTTCGATGAACAGGCCGTCGATGCGGCTCGGGTTCTCGATCGCGTCGGTCAGGCCGCGGCCTGGCTCCAGATCCAGCGCCAGCGCGCCGGTCCCGAAATGGATGTCAAGGTCCAGCAGGGCGGTCGGCAGCTTTTCGTCGCCGCTGTAAAGCCAGGCCAGTGACGTGGCGATGGTCGAAGCGCCCACGCCGCCGCGGGTGCCGATCACGCCGACGGAAACGTGCTTCTTCGCGGCACTTGGGTCATGCGACTTCGGCGCGGCGAACACTGCCTGGGCATTGATCAGGGCATCGCGAACCTGGCCGGGCGCAAGCGGCTTGAGCAGGTAATCCTGAATGCCGCTGCCCAGCAGGTCGCGATAGAGCCGGACATCATTGACCTGGCCAATCGCGATCACCACGGTTCCGGGCTCGCAGACTTCGGCCAGCGCATTGATATCGCTCAGCGGATCGCCGCTTTCCGAAAGGTCGACCATCAGGATGTTGGGGCTGGCCGAGATCGACAGGGACTGGACCGCATTGCGCAGCCCGCCCTTGTTGCACTTCTCGGGCTGCCAGCCCATTTCGATGACCACGGGACGCAGCACATCAAGCGCTGCATCGTCGCAGATATAGGCGCTGAAGGCGTCACGATTGCCGGCTGCGCCGGGCTTCCAAGGTGCATTCATGGCTTACTTCCCGCCCTGCGTGGAGTTCTGCTTCAAGCCGCCTTCGCCCGTGGGCTTGGCGTCGCGATAGGTTTCGATGGCCTTGTTGCCGCTCATCACCACTGTCCGGCCGGTGCCATTGGCGCCCTTGAGCAGGTGCTCGGGATCAGCCACCATTGCCGCCAGATTGGCGTTCGAAGCGCAGCCGTAATTGCTGCTGGTTGCATTGCGCAGGTTGGTGTCGGACTTGGCCGACCAGTCCGGGCAGCCCGGGACTTGCGCGATCGAGCGGGTCACTACGATCCGGGCCGAGCCGGGATTGACCGCTCCCGGGGTAACCGGGGCCGTATCGCCAACCAGCAGCCCAAAGCGACCGGCAACCGCCTCGACAGCGGCGCGCGTGGCACCGCTCGATAGCGGATCGTCAATCGTGATCCGATCACCATAGCGCAGGTCGAGCGCCTCGAACCAGCCCGCCAGGCGGCGGGCTTCGGGCAGCGAGAGGCCACCAGGATTGGTGGTCAGGTCGAGCGTATAGTTGGTCCGGCTGATTACCGGCTGATGGACGCTTTCAAGCAGCTGGTTTTTAGGCATGCCGCCGCACCCGGCGAGCATTGACCCGAGCGAGAGCGCGATGGCGGCGCCAAGCGCCTTGCGGTTCTGGAAGCTACGCATGGTCATCACCCTCTCAATTCATGCTGAAGCCGGGCGCCGTGGCATCGGCAGCCGCGGTGCGGGACTTCTTCTTGGAGCGCTTGTCCTCAACCGGACGGATCGCTGGCGGCGTATCGAGTTCACCCACCTTGGGGGCAGGGGCGCTGGCCGGAGCCGCCGTCGGCATCGGGCGGCTGGCGCCAGACCGGCCGTTGTTTTCCTGGTTGCCGAACACACGCTGGATATCGTCCGGGGCCTGGTAGCCATCGGTCGGCAGCTTGATGTCGTTGGCATCAACCGGATTGACCAGGTACGGGGTCACCACGATCACCAGCTCGGTTTCGCCGCGCTGGAAATTGGTTGAACGGAACAACGAACCCAGGATTGGCATATCGCCCGCGCCGGGCAATTTCTTGACCGTGTTCTGGGCACTGTTGCCCATCAGGCCGGCGATCATGAAGCTCTGGCCCGAACCCAGTTCGATCGTGGTTTCGGCGCGGCGCACGGTCAGCGCAGGCACGTTGAAGCCATTCAGCGTGATCGATCCCTGGCTTGAAAGCTCTGAAACTTCCGGGCGGACGCGCATCGAGATGCGGCCGTTGGCCAGCACGGTCGGGGTATAGGCCAGGCTGACGCCGAAGCGCTTGTATTCAACCGAAGTGCTGCCAAGCCCCTGGCTGATCGGGATCGGATATTCGCCACCGGCCAGAAAATCGGCCGTCTCGCCGGAAAGCGCGGTCAGGTTCGGTTCGGACAGGCTGGTGACCAGACCCAGCGATTCACCCATGTCGAGTGCGCCGAGCAGGTCCATGCCGAACAGCTTGGTCTGCATTGCCAGCGTGCTGCCTACCGCAGCCGGAATGATCGACGAACCGGCAATGTCCTTGAACTGGCCGGGGTTGGCGGGATCGGGAACCTGGACCTTGACCTGGCTTCCCACGCCCAGTGCCTGGTTGGGACCGGCATAGAAGTTGGGCGCGAAAGTGCGGCCTTGGCCGATGCCAAACTGCATGCCCGAGCTGCCATCGATCGTGGTCAGATTGGCGCCCAGCGATTTCACCAGTGTGCGGCTGACTTCGGCAAATTTGACCCGCAAATTGACCTGCAGCGGGGTCGCGGTCTTGAGCCGGGTGATGACATTGGCGTCCTTGCCCACGAAGGCCTCGACGAGCCGCTTGGCCTCCGAAGCGTCTTCGGGGGAGGAAACCGTACCTGTCAGCAGAAACGTGCTGCTGCCCATTGTCGATACGGCAACCTTGGCATCGGGCATGGCCATCCGCAGCATCGTGTCGACGCTATCGATGTTCGACCCGACGCGGACATTGGCGGACCAGATGATGTCGCCGGCTGCGTTGCTGGCGTAGACGGTCGTTTCGCCACCGGCTTTTCCGAACAGGTAAAGCTGGCGCTGCGATTTGACCTGGACATCGGCAATCGCATCGTTGGCGACGAAGACGTCAGCCATGGCGCCGCCAACGGTGACAAGCTGGCCGCGACCAATCGACAGCACAACATCATTGGCCGGGCGGCTGAGCGACTGGGCCTGTGCTGCCGTGGCCGGCAGCAGGGCCAGCGGGGCCAGCATGCAACTTGCGCTGAGCAGGGTGGTGGCAAGGCGTTTCATCTGGTTGCCTTTCAAATGCGTGTTCGCGAAGCGGTTTGCAGTCTTGCTCATCTCAGCGCTTCCCGACTTGTTCGACGATGGTGGTCTTGCCGCGGGTCACCCGCACAGTCGGGCCCTGCGGTGCAGCAGCAAACGGCGCAGCCGGAGCGGCCGAAGGAGCCGAAGCGGCAGCCGGCGCGGCAGACATCGGCGGCGGTGCCACGGTGCGGCGCTGGAAGCGCGACACGTCGCCACCGGTGACATAGGTGACGCCGGCATCGAGCGGGCGGTTCATCGCCTGGCCGATCAGCTTTTCTTCCTGTTCCTTGCTTGCACCTGCCGGAACCTTGACCGTGCCGCTGGCAATCGCCTGATCCAGCTCGGACTGGTTGTCGGCCAGGCTGCGCAGCGACAGGCTGATCGTGCCAATGGTCTGCGCGACGGCGACCTTCTCGGCGATCTTGGGCGTCACTTCGACAGTAACCGTGCGAAAATCGCGGACCACGGTCTTGCCTTCGACAATCTCGGTCTCGGTTGACTGGTCTGTTGCCAGCACGCGCACATTGCGCAGGATGGTTTCCGCTGTCTTGAGCGATTCCTGGCTGCCGCCGCCAACGGACTGGGTCAGCACCAGGTCAACATGGTCACCCGGGAAGACGAAGCCGCCCACGCCGGTCTTCTGCGAGACCGGGATGGTCACGGCGCGCATGCCCGGGCCAAGTGCGGCGGCCAGGAAGCCGCGGTCGCCGGGCGAAACAAGAGCGCCCTGGGTAACCGGCTGCCCGGCTGTGACGGGATAGCGGACCACGGTGCCAAGCAGCTTGTTCATGTCGGCCTCGCCGTCGATGAAATAGGCGTCCTGCACCATTTCCTTCGGCCAGGCCTGGAACGAGATCGAATCCGCGGTGATGATGGTTCCCACCGGCAGGGCGCGCTGGGCGACCAGCACCTTTGGTCCCTGCGGCACTTGCGGGGCGGCCTGGGCCTGGGGCGCAGATGCTCCCGTGAACAGGCTTTTCGCGGCCATGGCGGTGCCGATCGCAACGACCAGCGCCCCAAGCAGCAACATCAGCTTCTTCTTATCCATGGCCTTGCAAGCCCCCTAGAGAAAATACCAATAGTGATCCGTAATGATGCCAAGTGGTTAAAATCGGGTTCACCCAAGCCCGCCCGCTTCGACGGCTGACTGGGCGGCGGGAAGAAACTGGCTTGCCAGGGCCCACAGGCCGGCGGTGGAAATCGCGACGCCATAGGGAATGGCCAGGCGTTCGCGGCGGCGACGCGCGCCGTGCCAAAAGGCCAGGACCACGGTCAGCACCCCGCCAAGCAGGGACATCATGATGACCAGTTTGAGGAACCAGGCCGGAGTGATCCACAGCGCCAGCGCCGCCAGCAGCTTTACATCGCCCCCGCCCATTGCGCGCAGGGCAAACAGTCCGGCGCAAATGGCGAAGGTTATGGCGGCGAGGCCGACCTGCCATGCAACACCCGGCCAGAGCGGAAGGTCGCTGGCCCACCAGTAGAGCGGAGCCGTTAGCGCAATTGCCGCGTTCAGCCAGTTATCGATCTGGCGCCGACGGATATCGGTGATGGCGGCAACCACCAGTGCGATTGCCAAGGCCCCCAGCAGTACGTATTGGAATTCAACGTTCGGCATTGCCCGCCCCCTCGAAACAGGGGCAGGGATACAGGGCATGGCTTACCAAACAGTAACCACCGCCAGGAGGCTGGAATTAGCCAAACATCCGCCGCTTTCGATCGCCGGGACATTCCAGCCGGAGCTATTGAGAGCAGCTGGATGACGGCGGACGGTCACCCGCTGCGCCGGATCGACTGGACACCGCCCCGGCCGCAGGGTTCGATCCTGTTGCTGACCGGGCGGGGGGACTTCTACGAGAAGTATATCGAAGCGATGGCCCACTGGCATAAGCGCAATTGGGCGGTCACGGCATTTGACTGGCGCGGGCAGGGCGGATCCGGGCGGCTGGGCAGCGATCCCTATACCGGTCATGTCGCGGACTTTGGCATCTGGGTGGAGGACCTGCGGCAATTCTGGCGTGAATGGATCAGCCAGCGGCCGGGGCCGCATTTCGTTATCGGCCACTCGATGGGTGGGCATCTTGCCTTGCGGGCAACGGCAGAGCGCGCGATCGCGCCACAGGCCTTGGTCCTGTCCGCACCCATGCTGGGGCTGCGCGATGGCAACATGCCCGATTGGCTGATGCATGCCGCAGCGCGGATCATGTGCCGCCTGGGCGATCCGCGCCGCCCGGCCTGGCAATGGAGCGAGAAACCCGGCCAGCCTCCCGATAGCCGGGCTGGCCTGCTGACCCACGATGCTGATCGCTATGCCGATGAGCTGTGGTGGCGCGAACGGCGGCCAGTGCTGGTGATGGGACCCGGCTCCTGGCGCTGGATCGAACGCGCCTATGCGTCGATGCGATGGCTCGCCCGCAAGGCGGTGCTCAGCCGCATCCAGATCCCGGTGCTTTTGCTGGCAACGGATCAGGATGCGCTGGTGAGTTTCAAGGCCATTGCGCGATCCGCCAGCCGGCTCCCGCACTGTGATCTGGTCAATTTCGGCAAGCGCGCGCGGCATGAAATCCTGCGAGAATCCGATCCAGTGCGCACAGAGGCACTGGACCGCATCGATGCCTTTCTGGCACGGGCGACAGCATGAGCGAGCAGTTCGATTTCGCCATTATCGGAGCCGGTATCGCTGGAGCCTCGCTGGCAGCGGGGCTCGCCGCGCATGGCAAGGTCGTGCTGCTCGAAGCGGAAGACAGTCCTGGTTACCATTCGACCGGCCGTTCCGCGGCCTTCTGGACCGAGAGCTATGGCGGGCCGCAGGTCCAGCCGCTGACCACTGCTTCGGGCCCGTTCCTGCAAGAGCACGGCTTCCTGGCGCCGCGCGGGGCCCTGACCCTTGCGCGCGCTGAAGAACTGGCCGCCCTGGCCGAATTTGCCTCAGGTTTCCGCGCGCTGGGCGTGCAGGTGGACGATCTGGACCGGGCGACATTGGAAGCCCGCCTGCCGGGCCTGCGCAAGGAATGGGTGGCGGGGGCCTATGAACCCGATTGCTGCGATATCGACGTTGCCGGGCTGCATCAGCATTGGCTGACAACCGCCCGGAAGAACGGGGCCGAACTCTGGACGCGGGCGTGCCTGGCTGGCGCTCAGCGCGCCGGGGGGCAATGGCACCTGACACTTGCAGATGGACGCGGGCTGGCGGCAGCGGTCCTGATCAATGCGGCAGGGGCCTGGGCCGATCCGGTTGCGGAAATGAGCGGGGTGCGCCGCCTTGGCATCCAGCCCTATCGCCGGACCGTGGCACAGCTAGAGCTGGTTTCCGGGCCGCCTAGCGATCTGCCGTTGGTGCTGGGGATCGATGGTCTGTTCTACTTCAAGCCAGAGGCCGGACGGCTGTGGCTGAGCCCGCACGATGAAACGCCAACCCCGCCGTGCGACGCGGCGCCCGAGGAACTGGACGTAGCCCTCGCGATTGATCGGTTTGAACAGGTGGTTGACTGGCCGATCGTGCGGATCGAGCACCGCTGGGCCGGCCTGCGCTCTTTCGCGCCCGACCGGCTGCCGGTCTATGGCTTCGATCCCCAAGTTGCGGGCTTCTTCTGGTTTGCCGGGCAGGGCGGCTTCGGCATCCAGACTGCCCCGGCCGCGGCAGACCTGGCCTGCCGGCTGGTGCTGGGCGATGGGCCTGGCCGCGTTGGCCCACAGCCATTTGATCCCAAACGATTTTACTAGCAGAATGCGTATTTTGATCTAGTTTGCCACGGTCGTCGCAAATCAGGGAGGAATACCCCGCATGGCTCACCGGTTCGAGATCCGCCAGAACAAGGCGAAAGAATACGTCGCCTACTTTTGCCACAATTCGGAAGCGATCTTCTGGACCGAGGGCTACAGCAGCAAGTCTGGCGCGAAAAACGCGATTGCTTCGATCAAGCAGAACGGACCCGATGCCGAGGTGGTCGATACCACCGAAGACTAGGCCGGGTTCCCCGCCAGGGCTGCGTCGCTGGCCAGTCGGTCGGCCCGTTCGTTTTCCGGATGGCCGTCGTGTCCTTTGACCCAGATCCAGTCGATCCGGTGGCGGCGGCGCGATTCCAGCAGCTGCTGCCACAGATCCGCATTCAGGACCGGCTTTTTCTGGGAATTGATCCAGCCGTTCTTCTGCCAGCCGAAGATCCACTTGGTGATCCCGTCGATCACATAGCGGCTGTCGGTATGGAGCGCGACGTGGCAGGGTTCCTTCAACGCATCGAGCGCGCGGATCACCGCGGTCAGCTCCATCCGGTTATTGGTGGTGTGCGCCTCGTGGCCGGAGAGTTCCTTTTCATGCTGCCCCATCCGCAGCACCACACCCCAGCCGCCGGGGCCGGGATTGCCCTTGCAGGCACCGTCGGTGAAAGCTTCGACCCGCTTCATGCCGGGGCGAAGGCCCCGGCATTGGCCGGATCAGCATAGAATTCCAGCCGGCGTCCGAACGCGAGCGGATCCTTGCGGGTCACCAGCGCATCGGCCGGAGTATTCACCCAGTCCCAGGCGCGGGTCAGGGCAAACCGCAGGCAGGCCCCACGCGCCAGCAGCGGCAGGGCAGCGCGCTCTTCGCGCGAAAGCGGGCGCACCGCTTCGTAACCGGCGATCAGGGCAGCGGACAACGCGGGGTCGAATTGGCGCCCGTCGTTCGAGAAGCACCAGGCCGCGTGGGTCACTGCAAGGTCATAGGCGAACAGGTCCGTACAGGCGAAATAGAAGTCGATCAGGCCCGTGACCTCATCGCCCAACATCAGCACGTTGTCGGGAAACAGATCGGCGTGGATCGTTCCGCGCGGCAGGCTATCGGGCCACTGGGCAATTGTGGCGGGCAATTCCCGCGCGACCAGATCGGCAAAGGCGGGGTCGATTTCGGCCAGCCCTTCGGTTCCGCATTCGTGGGCCAGCCGCTGCCATTCGGCGCGGCCCATGGCGTTCTCGCGCTGGCCGGCAAAGTCGGCCGCGGCCAATTGCATCTGGGCCAGCGCCTGGCCAACGGCATGGGCCTGGCCGGGCGTGGGCGCGCTCACCGAAACGCCGGGCAGGAACTCGATCAGGGCCACGGCCTTGCCATCCAGCAGGCGATAAAGACGACCCTGCCGGTCATGGATAGTGCGCGGCACCGGGCAGCCCTTGGCCGAGAGGTGATCGAGCAGCGAGAGGAAGAAAGGCAGGTCCTCCACCTCGATCCGAAATTCATACATGGTCAGGATGAAGCGTGCGCCGGCACCATCCTTGCCGGTGGTTTCAATCAGCCAGTTGCTGTTCGAAATCCCTTCGGCAATGCCTTTGACCGAAGTCAGTTCGCCAACATCAAATTCTGCGACCAGCTGGCCCAGAACTTCCGCCCCAAGGTGGGTGTAGACCGCCATGTCCGAACCCTAGTCCGCCAGTTGCCGGGGCAGCTTGAACACGATTTTTTCCTCGGCGGTGACGACCTGTTCCACTTCAACCATGCGGAATTCGCCAATTCGGTCGATTACTTCCTGGACCAGGGTTTCGGGCGCCGATGCCCCGGCAGTGAGGCCCATCGTGGTAACCCCGGCAAACCAGGCTTCATCGATCTCGGTACCGCGCTGGATCAGGCGTCCATCCGCCCCGCAGCGCTGGGCCACTTCGACCAGGCGCAGCGAGTTTGAACTGTTGGGCGCGCCGATCACCAGCACCAGCTGGCACTCTTCGGCAATCGCCTTGACCGCGGCCTGGCGATTTGAGGTGGCATAACAGATGTCTTCGGCCTTGGGGCCGGCGATGGTCGGAAACCGATCACGCAGCGCGGCAACGATTTCCGCCGTATCGTCCACCGACAAGGTGGTCTGGGTCAGGAAAGACAGCGGGGCATCGGCCGGGAAATCCAGCGAGGAAACATCTTCCAGCGTTTCAACCAGGGTGATTGTGCCTTCGGGGACCTGGCCGAATGTGCCGATTACTTCCGGGTGACCTTTGTGCCCGATAAACACGATGTGGCGCCCGGCCTCGATCTGGCGTTCGGCCTGGCGATGGACCTTGCTGACCAGCGGGCAGGTGGCATCCAGCCAGTCCAGCCCCCGCTCGGTGGCAGTCGCCGGCACCGACTTGGGCACGCCATGAGCGCTGAATACCACCGGTGCGCCATCGGGCACCTCATCCAGTTCCTCCACGAAGACGGCGCCCTTGGCGCGCAGCCCGTCAACCACGAAGCGGTTATGCACGATCTCGTGCCGGACATAGACCGGCGCACCATAGCGGGTCAGGGCACGTTCGACGATTTCGATCGCACGATCGACCCCGGCACAAAACCCGCGCGGGGCAGCCAGCAGGAGGCGAAGGGCAGGTTTGTCAGGTTGCGGAAAGGGCGCGTTCATGTTCGTCCCCCTAGCGTTTTGACAATGACGCCGCTAGGGCAAGTTCTGCCCTTTGACAGGAACCTGCCAGAATGACGCCTCGCACTCGCCTATATGCCGCTGTTGCCCTTGCCGCCGCTCTTGGCGGGTGTCGCGGGGCCGGGGACCTGGTGGTGGACGAAAGCGTCGGCGTGACCGCTGTGCGCAGCGCCTGTCCTGCCGTCGGCGTGCCGGACTATACTGGCGACATTACGCTGTTTCGCAATCCCGGCGCCACGACGGCAGACAGCATCGATGTGGTCGGCGCGCTGACCAACGTGCGCTCAACCTGCAACGAAAGTGGCGATAAGGTTTATACCTCGGCCACTTTTGATGTGCTGGCCCGTCGAAGCGATACCCGCGGCGCGCGGCAGGTTACGCTGCCGTACTTTGTCACCGTCCTGCGCGGTGGCAGCGCGGTAATCTCCAAGCGCGTCGGCGCGGTGACCATCAACTTCGCCGATGGCCAGGAACGCGCCCAGGCCAGCGGCACGGCCAGCGCCTATGTTGACAAGGCCGAGGCCAGCCTGCCCGCCGATATCCGCGAACAGATCACTCGCAAGCGCAAGGCTGGCGATGCTGATGCCGCGATCGATCCGCTTTCGCGGCCCGAGGTCAAGGCCGCGGTTGCCCGGGCAACTTTTGAGGTGCTGGTGGGCTTCCAGCTCAGCCAGGACCAGCTGACCTACAACGCTACGCGCTGAACATCGACCTTCCGTCGCGGGAAGGTTTCATTTCCGGTGCAAACGGGCTAACCGGCGCGCCATGACTGCTGTCCAGACCATTCACGCCGCCTTTGTCGGCCATATCGCTGCAGCGCTTGATGCGCTGGAAAAGGCCGGAACCCTGCCGGGCGGCCTTAACCGCGCGGCTGTCGCGGTTGAGCCGCCGCGCGATCCCTCGCACGGCGATCTGGCCACCAACGCCGCCATGGTGCTGGCCAAGCCGGCCGGTCTCAACCCGCGCGCCCTGGCCGAACTGCTGGTTGCCGAATTGACCAAGGTGCCGGGTGTCGCTTCGGCCGAAATCGCCGGCCCGGGTTTCATCAACCTGCGCGTCGATGCCGCCGCCTGGATCGCCGAACTGCGGGCGATTGCCGCGCTTGGCGGTGATTACGGCCGTTCGACCATGGGGCAGGGCAGCACGGTCAACGTCGAATATGTATCGGCCAACCCGACCGGGCCGATGCACATGGGCCATTGCCGTGGCGCGGTGGTGGGCGATGCGCTGGCGACATTGCTGGAATTCGCCGGGCACAAGGTGATCCGGGAATATTACGTCAACGATGCCGGCGCGCAGGTCGATGTTCTCGCCCGCTCGGCGCACGTGCGCTACCGCGAAGCGCTGGGCGAGGCCGTTGGGGCTATTCCCGAAGGCCTCTATCCCGGTGAATACCTGATCCCGGTCGGCCAGGCGCTCGCCGCCGAATTCGGGGACAAGTACGCCAAGTCGCCCGAGGCTGATTGGCTGGTGCTGTTCCGCACCCGCGCGGTTGCCGCCATGCTCGAGATGATCAAGGCCGACCTTGCGCTGCTCGGTATTCATCATGACCTGTTCTCGTCCGAGGCGGAATTGCAGGCCGCGGGCAAGCCGGACGAGGCGGAAAAGTGGCTCCGCGCGAACGATCTGGTCTATGACGGCCAGCTTGAAGCGCCCAAGGGCAAGACGCCCGAGGACTGGGAGCCGGTTGAGCTGCCGCTGTTCCGATCGACCAAGTTCGGCGATGATCAGGACCGCCCGATCAAGAAGAGCAGCGGTGAGTGGACCTATTTCGGGGCCGACCTCGCCTATCACTACCAGAAAGCGCAAAGCGCCGATGCCCTGGTCGATATCTGGGGTGCGGACCATGCCGGCACGGTCAAGCGGATCAAGGCCGCGGTTGCCGCCATGACCGGCGCTGAAGGCAAGCCGACCCCGTTCGAGGTCAAGCTGGTGCAGATGGTTCAGCTGATGAAGGGCGGCCAGCCCTTCAAGATGTCAAAGCGCGCCGGCAACTTCGTGACCCTGGCCGATGTCGTCGAGATGGTGGGCAAGGACGTGGTCCGCTTCACCATGCTCACCCGCAAGCCCGACGCGCAGATGGACTTTGATTTCGACAAGGTGGTCGAAGCCTCGAAGGACAACCCGGTGTTCTACGTCCAGTATGCCCATGCCCGGATCCGCTCGACCCTGCGCAAGGCCGCGGCCGAGGGGTTTGCCCCCGGCGATGCCGCGCTGGACCGGCTGGGCGAGGAAGAACTGGCCCTGATCAAGCTGGCGGCGCAGTTCCCGCGGCTGGTCGAGGCCGCTGCGCTCGCGCGCGAGCCGCACCGCGTTGCGTTCTTCCTCCAGGATCTGGCCGCTGCATTCCACGGGTATTGGAATGTCGGCAATGACCGGCCGGAAAAGCGCTTCATCGTGGCACAAGATTCAGCGCTGACTGCTGCAAGGCTTTATCTTGCAACGCAAATCGGGCAACTTGTCCGCAATGGCCTCGCGCTCCTTGGCGTGGAGGCAGTGGAGGAAATGTGACGATGGTGGGGGTAAACGACGATCGCCGTGGCGTGGATGGCTGGGACGGGCAGGATGATGATCGCCTGGAAACCGAGCAGCTTGAACTGAACGAGCCGAATGACCGTCTCCCCTGGCTCGAAAGCGCCGATGATGACGATGGCGATGATGGTGACGGTTACGATACCGGACGCCTGGTGGCGATGTTCGGTGGCGCTCTGGCCCTGCTCGCGGCGGTGGTTGGCGGAATTTGGTGGTTCACCCATTCCGGCACCGATCCGGAACTGGTTGCGGATGGCAGCATCGTCTCCGCTCCGGCCGACCCCTACAAGACCGCCCCGGCCGATCCTGGCGGCAAGACCTTCGATGGCACCGGTGACCTAAGCTTTGCCGCCTCCGAAGGCCAGAGCCGTCCACCCGTAATGGGCGGGGCTGGCGATGGCGCGCCCGAAGCCACCGCCCCGGTTGCTGCGGCTCCGTCGCAGGCGCCGGCGCCCGCGGCTTCGGGATCAGCCGCTCCGGCCGCGTCGGGCGGGGTGGGTGTGCAGGTCGGCGCATTCTCGTCGCAGGCCAGCGCGGAAGCGGGCTGGACCAAGTTGGTCGCCCAGGCAAATGGCGCGCTTTCGGGCGTTTCGCACCGCGTGGTTGCCGGTACGGCCGACAATGGCACGATTTACCGCCTTCAGGCTGTCCAGCCAGACCGGGCCTCGGCCGCGGGGCTGTGCGGCCGCCTGAAAGCCGCGGGCATTTCCTGTCAGGTCAAGTAAGCCCGTAATCCACACGCTGATGGAGTGACCCGCTTGCGCGGCGGGGCACTTCCTGCGACCGTTGCCAGATCATGACACCAGCCATTTTCGGCCTTTCCGGACTAAGCCTGACCGCTGATGAGCGGGCGTTTTTCCGCGATTGCGATCCGGCCGGTTACATCCTGTTTGGCCGCAATATCGAAAGCCGCGAGCAGGTGCGCGCGCTGACGGATGAACTGCGGTCGATCCACGGCCGGGACAGGCTGCTGATCACGATCGATCAGGAGGGCGGCCGGGTTGCGCGGATGAAACCCCCGGTCTGGCCGGCCTATCCCGCGGGCGCGGCCTTCGATGCGCTGTTTGATTTGGCTCCGGCTTCGGCGATCGAAGCTGCCCGTGCCAATGCCGAAGCGCTGGGGCATGATCTGCACGATGTCGGCATCACCTGCACGCACGCTCCGGTGCTCGATGTTCGTCAGCATGGCGCGCACGATGTGATCGGCGATCGCGCCTATGGGTTCGAACCGCTGCGGGTGGCAGCAATCGGGCGGGCGGTGCTGGATGGCCTGTCCCGGGCCGGGGTGGTCGGCACGATCAAGCACATGCCGGGCCATGGCCGCTCGCTGGTCGATACCCACAAGGAATTGCCGACTGTCACAGCCAGCGCGGAAGAGCTGGAAAGCGATATCGCGCCATTCAAGGCTCTGGCCGATGCGCCGATCGCGATGACGGGGCACCTGGTGTTCGCCGCCTGGGATGCGCAGCGTCCGGCAACGCAGTCTCCCTTTGTGATCGAGCAGATCATCCGTGGGCAGATCGGCTTTGACGGCCTGCTGCTGACCGACGATCTGGATATGGAAGCCCTGTCCGGCACTGTGCCGGAACGGGCCGAGACTGCGATCCGCGCCGGCTGTGACATCGCGCTGAACTGCTGGGGCAAGATGCCCGACATGATCGGAATTTGTGAACGGCTGGGGGCGATGTCGGCAACATCGGCTGCGCGCCATGCGCGCGCACTCGATGCGATCCGCGCGCCGCGGCCTTCTGCCGAACAGTCCGAACTGGTGGTCAAGCGCGATGCCTTGCTGGCGCTGCTGGAAACTGCTGAGTCCAAAGCGTGAGCGAGCTCGACGACGCTCCCGCCATTACCCTGCCCGAGGATGACTGGGCCGGCCCCGGCGCTGCGGTGACCGAGGATGCCGCGCTCTACCTTGAGCTGGATGGCTGGGAAGGGCCCCTTGACCTGCTACTTGACTTGGCGCGCCGGCAAAAGGTGGACCTGCGCAAGATTTCGATCCTGGCGCTGGTTGACCAGTACCTGACCTATATCGAGCGCGCCGAGGCGCTGCGGCTGGAACTGGCGGCGGACTATCTCGTGATGGCAGCCTGGCTGGCCTATCTCAAATCGGCGTTGCTGCTGCCGCGCGATGAGCAGGAAGACCCCAGCCCCGAGGAACTGGCGCTGCGCCTGCAACTGCGGCTCCAGCGGCTGGCAGCGATGCGCGATGCTGCCGCGCGGCTGATGGGGCGTGACCGGTTGGGCCGCGACGTTTTCCTGCGCGGCGCCCCCGAAGGGCTGCGGGTCGATCGCAAGGCCAAGTGGCAGTGTGACTGGTTCGCGCTGGTCCAGGCCTATGGCCAGGTTAAAGCGCGTACCGCGCCGGTGGTGCACATGGTGCGCGACCGGATGGTGATGACCCTCGACAGCGCGCTGGCGCGGGTTTCGTCGATGCTGGGTGTCAATATCGACTGGATGGACCTGAAGGACTTCCTT
>JACCDH010492655.1_pt1 | contig 26278 bp, 10 predicted proteins | sample 7442481 | NCBI WGS metagenome assembly JACCDH01 (sample SAMN15323433, study PRJNA562643) | freshwater metagenome | isolation source: river surface water | place: USA:Blue River Watershed | collected 2017-08-15 | reverse complement strand
GTTTATTACTCCAGGAATTAGTGAGTACCTCCATTGTAGCTGAAGATACCTTTTGTTTGCAGCAAGTGAAAAATGAAAAACGAATTAATGAATTGGAATTTGATTTTCCATTAAAACCTTTTGCTACGAAGCAATTAGCGCAATTGTCGAGTCCTGAACTGCCCTTTAAAATCAAATCTATTCAAGAATTAGAAGGGATTATGAATGGGAAGATAGATTTATTTTTTGAATATAATCAAAAGTTCTACATACTCGATTGGAAATCTAATTTTTTAGGTGCTCAGTTAGACGATTATCAATCAGAACAGGTACGCGTAGCCATGGAAGAAAATAATTATCATCTTCAGTACTTAATTTATACCATTGCAGTATGCCGTTATTTAGCTTTAAGAAAACCTGATTTTAATTACCAAAGAGATTTTGGTGGTGTTATTTATTTATTTGTAAGAGGAGTAAGAACAAATAGTTCAACTGGTATTTTCTATCATAAACCTGATGAATCCTTGCTAAAAGCTGTTAGGGGGATAATTGACCCCTAAGATTTTACTAATAAAAATCTAATACGCTTGTATAATTTCTATAGAAGGGTTCTTTAGGGTTATCGCAATATATGGCTGGTCCTATATTTGTATAATACCCTTTTAGAATTATAAATCGATGTCCTAGGCTGGGTACTTTATGATCGATTAATAAACATAAAAGAATATCTATAGGCAAAGAAGGTCCATAAGCACAGCATTCTGCCATATATCCGTAGCTGCAATTAATACGTTCATGGCCTGTTTTATGATTTGTACTTGATTCTATTGCCCAGCATTTTGCTATTTGATGTAACGTATCATTTGGATACATTAAGTCCATAGGTTCCATAGTTTGGAGCCTTTTTTTTAGTGTGCTTACGTAATAGTTTATATCCCAATCGGGAATAATATTTCTCCAACCTACAACTGTTTCAGCAGCTTCATTTTCTAAGTATATTTTTGAAAATTGCTTAGGATATTGGCGTACAAGATTTATTAACTGAATAAGTTCTTTTTCTTTTTCATTTAAGTACTTAACATTTTTTGCTGTATTGCACTTTGCTAATTGTTCTTTTGTAAATGTCGGCTGAGCAAAACAACCTATGCTACAAAAACAAATAAAGAGTATAGAGAGGACGTTTATTTTTATATTGTTCATAAACAATATCTTTTTTTATTTGAAATTAAGCATAAAAAAATAATCCCGGCATAAGCCGGGATTATTTATTTTATTAAAAAGTGGTTTTGTTATTGCACATCAAAGCGGTCTAAGTTCATCACTTTTGTCCATGCTTTTACAAAGTCTTTTACAAATTTCTCCTTAGCATCATTACTTGCATAAACCTCTGCTATTGCTCTTAATTCTGAATTAGATCCAAAAATTAAATCGGCACGTGTAGCTGTATATTTTACGGTGTTTGTTTTACGATCTCTTCCTTCAAAAAGCTCTTGGTCGTCGTTTACTGCACGCCATTCGGTATCCATATTTAATAAAGAACTATAATATTCATTATTAAGTTGGATTGGATTATTAGTTTTAAATAAACCATTTTTAGAATTATCGAAGTTTGCTTGCAATGCGCGCATACCACCTAATAGCACCGTCATTTCTGGTATGCTTAAGGTTAGTAAATGTGCCTTATCTACTAACAATGCTTCAGTTGCAACGGTGTATTTGGTTTTTAAATAGTTTCTAAATCCATCAGCCATGGGTTCTAATACTGCAAAAGAATTAGTGTCGGTTTGTTCTTGTGTAGCATCCATTCTGCCTGGCGTAAAAGGAACAGCAATTTCAATATTAGCGTTTTTAGCAGCTTGTTCTACTGCTACATTGCCAGCCAATACAATGATATCAGCTATTGATACACGTTTATTGTTTTTTTGTTGTGCGTTAAACTCTTTTTGTATTTTTTCATAAACCGCTAGAACTTTTTCTAATTGCTTTGGGTTGTTGACTTCCCAGTTTTTTTGAGGGGCTAATCTAATTCTAGCACCATTAGCGCCACCTCTTCGATCAGAGTTTCTGTATGTAGATGCAGATGCCCAAGCTGTAGTAGCCATTTCGCTAATGGAAAGACCAGCAGTACTAATTTTATTTTTTAATTGTACGATATCTTTTTCTGTAACTAGCTCATGATTTACTTTAGGAATAGGGTCTTGCCAGATTAACTCTTCTTTAGGAACTTCAGGGCCTAAATAGGTAGTTTTAGGACCCATATCTCTGTGGGTTAATTTAAACCATGCCTTAGCAAAAGCGCTTGCAAATTCTTCTGGATGTTCTAAAAAACGTTTGCTAATTTTTGCATAACTAGGATCAAACTTTAAAGCAAGATCACTTGTAAGCATCATTGGTAATTGTTTTTTATTAGGATCAAATGCATCCGGTACATTTGCTAATGCGTTTTTAGCTACCCATTGTTTAGCTCCTGCAGGGCTTGTTGTCAATTCCCATTCATTATTGATAAGGGTATTGAAAAATTTATTACTCCACTGCGTAGGTGTTGAAGTCCATGTAACTTCTAATCCAGAAGTTATAGCATCTTTACCTTTACCTGTTTTGTAATCGCTTAACCAACCCAATCCTTGATTTTCAATTGGCGCTGCTTCTGGCTCTTTACCTACATGAGAAGCGCTAGCTGCTCCATGTGTTTTACCAAACGTATGTCCACCAGCAATTAAGGCAACCGTCTCTTCATCATTCATGCTCATACGGCCAAACGTTTCTCTTATATCTTTTGCTGAAGCAATAGGGTCGGGGTTTCCATTAGGGCCTTCAGGATTTACATAAATTAATCCCATTTGTACAGCTGCTAATGGTTTTTCTAATTGTCTATCTTTTGTATAGCGTTTATCGTCTAACCAAGTAGATTCAGGTCCCCAGTATATAAACTGTTCTGGTTCCCAAACATCTTCTCTACCTCCAGCAAAACCAAAAGTTTTGAAACCCATATTTTCTAAGGCTACATTACCCGTTAAAATCATTAAATCTGCCCAAGAGATAGCATTGCCATATTTCTGTTTGATAGGCCATAGTAATCTTCTTGCTTTGTCTAGGTTAGCATTATCCGGCCATGAATTTTGTGGTGCAAAACGTTCCATACCAGATCTGGTACCGCCTCTTCCGTCGCCAGTTCTATACGTACCTGCGCTATGCCATGCCATGCGAATAAAGAAAGGGCCATAATTGCCAAAATCTGCGGGCCACCAATCTTGACTTTTCGTAAGAAGCTCGTTGATATCTTTTTTTAAGGCGAAATAATCTAATTTGCCGAAAGCACTTTTGTAAGAAAATTGCTCATCCATTGGATTTGATTTTTTATCCTGCTGTTTGAGAATAGCTAGGTTAAGTGCGTTAGGCCACCATTCCTTATTGCTCTTGCCTACAACATCTAGTTTGCTTGGCGTGCTAGAAGGATTGAAGGGACAAAGCCCCATCTTTTTTTCTTGATTTTGCGCTATTGCGTAAGAGGATAGCGCCAATAATCCGATTGATAAAAATTGTTTCATAGACATAATTTTTACCAAACATACCTATAGATATTGGTTATTGTAAATTGTTATTTGCAATGTTTATATAGTTTTTGATTATATAGATAGAGCAATTGCATTTATTGAATAAAATGCTTTGAAGAGATGTGGGGTTATTGCATATCACACCAAGATTTTTGATAGTCTGAATAGCATTTAGGTGAACAGAATTTTTTACCAAGAATAGAATTTAGAATATAATTTTTCCCATTTGGACATTTGAATTCAGATGTTGTTATCTTTTTGCCTGTAGCTATATTATTGCCACAATTATCGCAAGTATTTAATTCCTTCAACATACCTTGCATTAATTTAATTTGCATTTCATCAGCTTCGTTTTGCTGTTTATTAAGTAAGGCCATATAGTCTTTGCTATATGGAAAAGGCTTTAAAACTGACTTACCTATTTGCTCGCCAAATTCATTTTTGTATAAATTAAGACTATCATAAATTTGACCATTAGGTAAATATTGATATAGTAACATCATTTTACCGTAATCTTTTGATAGTTTATTGGTGTCAAATAATATTTTTTGATACAAATAATCATTAGTCCTGTCTGTGAATACTTTAGTGATTGGATCAAATTTACCAAGAGGGCTAGTAGCTAATGGTAAACTATTAATATAGATCGAGTTATTTATTGATGAGAACCAATTGGGATCCCAATAATTTATGTCCAATAATTTGTTATATGTAGTTTCCGTATACTGATTATCATTTTTAATTCCGGATAGGCATAATTTCCATTTATTTATAGATTTAGTAATACTATCTTTAAGCCGATATGAAAATTGATTTTTAACTAGACTTGTATTTACAGAATAAATTTTAAACCAATTTTTATAAATGCCTTTATTGTCTATTCTGCCATTTAACAGTTGTTTATTGTCATAAAAATAATTAACATCAAAATCATTTGAGTCAATTCTAGTAGTTTCAATTTTTAACAAATTTGTGATTGTATAATTTGGTGATTTAACAGCCGAACTTCTATATTTAAAGTTATCTCCTATATTATGTTCAGATACTGTTGACATTAATATATTATTTGTATAGTTTTTTCTGTAATAAGACATCTTGTCAATAAAAAAGCGTTCGATATATTTGTTTTTGTCAAGATCTTCTATCCTCTCAATTAAAAACGAACTGTCAGTTGTTATAATTCTAGAAAAGTTGTATGGTATTTCTTCATTTTTCAAACTAACATAACTCGTCCATGATTTTCTTTTTAAAATGTAATCACCAACATCTTCTAATACTTCACTAGTTCTATTATTTTTTATAATATTTCCTTGATATCGCTCCGAATAAATTTTCTGACAATTTCCTTCTAAATTATCTGTAAACCAATCTATGCAATATTTACTATTTTCTTTTATTTTATAATGATTTGATATATATTTCATTGAAAATAAAAATGATTTCACAAATTGATTACTTACTATACTAATATTGTTATATAGAATTGTATTGGAGTATAAATCTATACTATGGTCACTTGTAAAAGTAAAATAATCAAGTATTTTTAAATTTATTGTGTCACCTAATTGAACTACTATATCGCCGAATGATTTGAGAGTACTAGGTGATCTAAATTGAATAATTTTCATTGAATTGATATTGTCATTAGAAATCACATATTCTATTTTTAAATTTCCATAAGTGAAGTTATTTGGGTTATTATCTGAATAAATTTGTATGATACCGTTTATTTGAGGAGTTAAAACACCTTTAAATAAAAATCCAATATTTTTATCTTCAGAATTAAATCTAACACCATTTTTGGAGTTGGTATCATTAATGATATTTTGTGTTATAGCTTTATTTAGTAAATCTAATACAGTTTGAGACTCATATTGTACTACTTTTTTCACCTCATTTAAATAGCTATTTTGATTAACATTCGAAAAGTATTTAAATCTATCGTTTTCTTTTTTAAAATGATTTTTTTCAAATACAATGCAATTTTTTCCCAACATATCTGGCAATCTTAAATTATCATTATTTAGATTTGTAGTATCCATATAATATTTGTCAACAATATATATCCACCCGAATTTTCGATTGTTTTCATTATTGATATCTATAGTATCATTTAAATATAAACCATACATTCTTCCATTCACATTATGCCATTTTGTATAATTTTTTAGAAAATTTATACCCTGAATTTTTTCATCATTTATTTTCTTTACAATATCATTATATATTTCATTTGTAGACATGTTATTTTTGTATTCATAACTAAAAGCCCACATTTTGTCAAAAATACCGCTATTCCATTCTTGATGGATTGTTACAGTTGTTTCTGAATTTTGTCCTTTAGCTAATTGAAAAATTAGCATTGATGCTAAAACAAATAAAATTCTTTTCATTTTCTTTTTTTATAAAACTATCTATTTGTTTATCCTTTTTAATATCCATTTTAATCCATTTTATAAATTTTAATGTATTCTAGCATGCTCTCATACATTTAATATTATTTTTATATCATGGTCATTTTAAAGGAAAAGCTGCAACATCGTTTTGGTCGTAAGATTTTATTTTATAACGATTGTATTGAGTTGTCTGATCATATTTTTCAAAATATATCAATTAGGATAAGTCCTCAAACGCTTCGTAGAATTTTTAATTTTATTAATGATGGTGTAAAACCTTCGCTTAGAACGCTTAATTTGCTTTCGCAATACTGTGGTTATGCTGATTTAACAGAATTAGAAACGCTTTCAAGCAATGGTTCCATGTCGGCTGAAATCAGTTCTTCTCAAATTATTAAATTGTTTTATCAAATTGAACTGCTCAATGAGCACGACATTAATTACCATACTGCAGCTGGTAATATCGCTAAAGTTATATTACATTCTCCTACATTAATTGATGAATTACAGCACTTTATTTCTAAAAATAATATTTCTCAAATTTATTTTTTCGAACGCTACCCATATATAGATGCAGTATCTTCCTTTGTTTATAGAAAGCTTATCAAATTATATTTGCAGGAAAAAAAAGATACAGCTGCTCAGCTTTTTGGACTTTGTTTATTGCATTTAGGTTCAGTACTTAGTCTAGATTTAAAATCTTCAAAATCAATTCTGCTCCAAATAAATAAAATAGGTCTGAAGGAACATTTTCACCCATTTTTGCAAGCTCGTTATATCATGGCCAATTTATTGCAGGCTCATATTGAAAAACATTCAAGAAATTTGGATCATTTTAAAAATCTTGCTTTTGAAGTTGAAAAAGCACAAAGTAGAGGAAAGGAGCCAGGTGTTATATTTTCATATTTTCAGTATATCATGGCCGATGCCTTTAATCTTATTCAAGACTATGAAGCTGCATACAAAATGATTCAAATCTGCGATTTAGATTATAATAGAATTGCTGTAGGGAAGATAGCAAGCGGCTATTTTGAGGCTTTAGATTTGATGAAAGCCATATGCTTGGGTAATTTAGATAGGGAAGATGCTGCTAATAGGATTTTAAACAGATTACAAGCACAAGATATTATTTTTATTCAGCACGATTATTTTCTCATACAACGTTATTTATTAGAACTTAAGTTTTCTTCTGCACGAAAAAAGAAACAGCTTGAAAACAAACTAAATTTACTTTTAGCTAAAACCAATTTTAGATTTTTTGAGTAGTTCAATATTTTATTAATAAGTTATCTTTTACTTTTAATCATGAAGCCCTAGTATATAGTCTTCTGCAGTTTTTATATACTTATCTTGCTTCTCTTTGGGCATTTTGTCGAAGCTTTTTATAAGCATACCTAATCTAGGATTTTGAAGAAAAAAATCACGATGAATATGCATAAATCTCCAAAACAAACTATCCCATATTTGTTGCCATTCTCCTTTAGGGTAATTACTCATTTTCATTAGATAATTACTACCGCTGATATAGGGTTTAGTTGCCATAATTCCTCCATCGGCAAATTGACTCATGCCATATACATTTGGAACCATTACCCAGTCGTATGCATCTACAAACATTTCCATAAACCAAACATATACCTCATTAGGATCGAACTCGCAGAGTAGCATAAAATTACCTAATACCATCAAACGTTCTATATGATGACAATAGCCTGTTTCTAATATTCTTTTGATCGTAGTATCGACAGGCAATATGCCTGTTGTGCCATTCCAGAATGACTTTGGAATTTTTCGTTTAAACTTCCAAAAGTTTGTAATGCGTTCTTCATTACCTCTCAATTCATATACCGCTCGTATAAATTCTCTCCAGCCCATAATTTGTCTAACAAAACCCTCTATAGAATTCAATGGTATGTTGTACTTTTTAGCATAGGCGATGGTTTCATTTAGAATAAAATCTGGTGTCAATAATCCTACATTCATCATTGGACTTAGAACACTATGATGGAGAATAGATTCCTCACTTACAATAGCGTCTTCAAAGGATCCAAAATCTGTAAATCGGGTTTCTAAAAAATGATGAAGCCATGCTTTGCTTTCTTCAAATGTTGTTGGATAAATAAGGGGAGAATGGGCTTTCCCATAATTATTGGGGAAGTACTTTTCAATATAAGCTTCAGCTTCCTCGTAATATTCATTTTTATTCTGCATTGCTAGTTGAGGTGGCACCTTGCCCTTTGGATATTTCATTCGGTTTTCATCGTCAAAAGTCCATTTCCCTCCAACAGGACTATTGTCATTCTCTACCAATATTTTTCTCAATACCCGTTGATGTTTATAGTAATCTGTTTGAAACATCCTTTTTCGGTTTTTGAAAAAATCAAAATTGAATTCTGTTGTGTTTAAAAACATAGGTGTTTCCATTTTTTGGAAAACCATATTTATTTTATTGCATGCAGTGCTTATACGGTGATCCAACCAATTGTCGGTAGTAGTTATGTATGCTAATTCTTCAATACCAATAGATTTCAAATAGGGGATTAATTTTCTTATATCCGAATGGTCATCATTAGATTCAATGTATTTGACTTTAATATGATGAGATTGAAGATAAGATGCATAGTATTTCATACTAGCCCTATGGAATATAAGTTTAGATTTGTGGAAATTGTATTGTTTAAAGTAGAGCCATTCTTCTACGAAGTATATAGTATGACATGTTGTTAGAAGCCAACTATTTTCGAATAATTGATGAGGAAAAACAAGTCCTACTTTTAATGAATTTTTATCCGTTGACATTTGACTTAGGGTGTGTTATTATTAAATAAATCTTATTGGTTTTTATTTTTATTATTTACATGTTTTTGGAGAATTCGAATGCCTTCATCCTTTACGGCTTTATTTTTCCTAAACGACCACATTATTTCACTTGCTTTTTTTCTGCTTTCTTCAATGTCAACAATAGGATAAGGATAATCTTTACCTATAATCACCTGATACATTTCTTGTTCCAGCTTACTCATTTTCCATGGTTCATGAATGAGTTTTGAAGGAACTAAACCTAATTCGGGTATCCAAGTTTTAATGAATTCAGCATCTTCATCATGCTCCATTGAATTTTTTATAGGATTATAAATTCTGATTGTATTAATTCCTGTTATTCCAGATTGCATTTGTAATTGGGGATAGTGAATACCTGGTTCATAGTCTAAAAACTGTTTTGCCAGATAATGTAATTCACGCCAATCTTGCCAGAGGTTAAATACAAAAAACGACACTACCATTGCGCGCATTCTGAAATTAAGATATCCAGTCTCTGTAACACAACGCATACAAGCATCTACTATAGGTACACCGGTTTTACCCGTTTGCCATGCTAAGATATAGGCATCATTTTTTTGTTTGCTGAGTGTATCAAAAGCTTTATTTACAGGTTCAAATTCCATTCGGCATTCATCTTCAAATTTTTGCATAAAATGACAATGCCAGTGCAAGCGTGATATAAAATTAGTTAAGGCTCTTTTATTACTTGCTGTTTTGTAATGCTGCATAGTGTATTGGTACACCATACGCATACTTATGTTGCCATAACTTAAATAGGGGGAGATACGACTGCAAGATCGCCTACTTAAAGCTGGTTTTGAAATATGCTTAGAATAGTTAGTATAGCGTTCTTTTAAAAAACTGTCCAAGTATTTCCAAGCTAAAGTTTCTCCACCCATTTGAAATGATTTATGTGCTTGAGTGATACTACTTGGTAATTCTTTCCCTTTTATATTTTCATACCATGATTGATCAAAAGTTAGAAAATGTCCATGATCTTCGTCGATTATTTTTGGAGCCTCTTCCATTTTTTCTTTCCATCTCTTTTCCCAATCCTTTCGAGATTTCAACTTTCTTATTACGCCATTATGTTGATACTCTTTCCATTTAATTTGGTGATGGGTACAGAATTCATTTATAGCAAGGTCTCTTTGAAAGCTGATATGATTGCCTATTTCTTGATGAGAAAATATACTGAATATGCTATATTTTTTTTGTAATTCTTCAATAACATATAGTGCTTCCTGATGAAAAATAGCTATTTGCGTTTGCTGTTCTATAAGCTTGCTTTGCATGTCTTGCAGTGATTGATAAACGAATCGCCAATGTCGGACATCACTATCGTGATACCGCATCAAAGAAGGCTCAAAGCAATAAATAAGTAGGATAGGTAAATTTGTTTTTTTTGCGTAAAAAAGCGGTTCGTGGTCAGTAAACCGCAAATCTCTTTTAAACCAAACAATCACAATTTCTTGCTTCGACATGTAACAGGGTGTACGTATATTTTCATTACGCTTCTTCTTAACAAATCAAGTATGATTTTGTTTTAGCCTACTAATAATTATACTACGTTTAAGGATATTGATTATACTATTTGATAATTGAGTTTCCGTTTAGGGTTGAAGGCATGTTTTTTTGGTTGTTTTTAATGAAGTCAACGTTAGTATATCACATAAGTATTTATTATTTAATTATTAAATTAATTATAAATAATTAATATATGATATAATTAATATGTATATTTATGATTACTTGTAAAAAAAATTAAATATGTGACTATAAATTCCTATATTTACGTGACTGCAACCAACTTTCTTTCATTAAAATAATTAAGTATTTAATTAGCTCCATTCTTTATATGAAGTTAAATAGCCCCTATTTTAGAAGCAGCTTTCTGAGTTTGCTTTTAATAATTGCATTTTGTTCAACATCCATTGCGCAAAATGTACCTATTTATGTACCTACTTCAGGCTTGGTAGGGTGGTGGCCTTTTACGGGTAATGCGGTAGACAGTTCGGGTAATGGAAACAATGGTACAGTTAATGGCGCAGTTCTTGCTGCCGATAGGTTTGGGAATATAAATAGAGCTTATAACTTTGATGGTACATCATCATTTATTTCGGTATCCAATAATCAAACGATTAATTTTCAAACTGGAAATCAATTCACATTTTCTTATTGGATAAATGCAGCGTCTTTATCCACTAATCAAATTAGTTTAATTCTAAGCAAACAGACTAGTTTTGGCTCAAGTCAGGTTGGTTATAACTCAAATATAGAAAGTAGCTTGAGTAGTAACTTTAGAATACAAAATGGCTCATCTAGTTTGGCTTATTCTCTTTCCACAGCAACTAGTTCAATTTCAATTAATACGTGGTATCATATTGTCCAAGTTTGGTCATCAACTCAAGGTCTGATCTATTTAAATGGTTCTTTAATTCTACAGACATTTGGCAATGCAACGGTAGGTAATAATTCGGCTGATTTATTAATTGGGAAACCTAATTGGATTGCAAGTAATGCGAAAAATTTTAACGGAAAAATAGACGATATCGGTATTTGGAATAGAGCTTTGAACCAATGCGAAATTCAAGCCCTTTATAGTGGGACGCTTGTTGCTGGAAGTTCTTCAGTGCCAACTTCACCTGTTGTTTCAAATGTTTCTTATTGCCAAAATGCTTCGGCAGTTGCATTATCTGCTTCTGTTGATTCGTCCAATACACTTGTTTGGTATAATAGTGCTAGTGGTGGTTCGGGAACTAATGTTGCACCAATACCGTCTACTTCAACTGTTGGTTCGGTGACCTATTATGTTAGTCAAAAAAATACCTGTGGCGTAGAAGGACCAAGAGCGGCTTTAACAGTATCAATAAATCCATTGGCTACTCCTCCTTCTACAACTTCAGTAAACTATTGTCAAAATGCTACTGCTACTTCATTAACCGCTACTACCTTATTAGGGGCTTCTCCAAAATGGTATACCGTCGCTACTGCAGGAGCAGGTACTTTTACAGCGCCCATACCAAGCACTAGTATTTTGGGCAACACTACCTATTATGTTTCAGCGGTATCAAATTTTGGATGTGAATCGGCAACACGAACACCTTTAGTTGTATCTATTAATCCTAATCCTTCTGCACCCACCACTGCCCCCGTAACGTATTGTCAAAATGCTAGTGCACTTGCCTTAACAGCTGGTGCTAGTGCAGGCAATACCTTGAAATGGTATACTGTGCCTACGGCAGGAATAGGATCGGTAATAGCGCCAGCACCATCTACGGCTTCAGTGGGCATGTTTAATTATTATGTATCTCAAATAAACTCTTTTGGCTGTGAAAGTGCGAGAACTCCATTGTCTGTAACAACACTTGCCTTGCCTTCTAGTCCGAGCGTAGCGAATAGTAATTATTGTTTAGGAGCTCTAGCAAGCCCTTTAAGTGCTATAGGAACAGCATTAAAGTGGTATACTTTTTCTGTAGGAGGTACGGGTTCATCTGTAGCACCAACACCTAGTACCAATAGTGTTGGTTCTTTAAACTACTATGTTACACAAACAGATGTCAATAGTTGCGAAAGTAATAGGGCATTACTCACGGTATTTATCAATCCACTGCCCAATAAGCCTACTGTAACTAATGTACTTTATTGTCAGAATGCAAATACAAGTGCATTGAGTGCTAGTCCTGATTTAGGCAACTCGCTTCAATGGTATACAACTAGTTCCGGTGGAGTAGGGAGTGCTTCAGCACCTACGCCTTCTTCTTCTTCAACAGGAACTACTAATTATTATGTAAGTCAAATTGATATTAATAATTGTGAGAGTTTTAGAGAAGTATTGAGTGCAACTATCGTTGCTATTCCATCTACTCCTATAGTATCTAACGCTGTATACTGTGTAAATGCGAGTGCAAGTCCATTGTCAGCTACAGCAAGCTCAGGTAATTCGCTACAATGGTATACAAATAGTAATGGAACAGGCAATGCATCTGCAGCAACGCCTATTCCATCGACAATTAATTCAGGAACATTTAATTTTTATGTAAGACAAGTATCTTCCAACAATTGTCAAAGCCCTATTGCTACTATCAATGTTTTAGTAAATCCAAATCCTGCGCCACCATCTGTTTCTAATATTACCTATTGTAAAGACGCTGCAACAATTCCATTAACCGCCGCTGCATTAGCCAATCATAGTTTAAGATGGTATACGCAAGCAATTGGAGGTTCGTATAGTACTACAGCACCCACTCCAAGTTCAGCTGCTGTTGGTCAACAGAATTTTTATGTAGCTCAAGTGAATGCCAGTGCTTGTGAAAGTGCAAGATCTTTATTAACGGTAACTATTAATCCAATTCCAGCAGCTCCAATTACTTCAGATGTTTCGTATTGTATTGGGTCAACGAGTGCAACAGCTTTAACTGTGGCTAATCCTTTAAATCAAGTAATCAATTGGTATACACAAGCTGTTGGGGGTTCATCTTCTGCACAAGCGCCAATCCCAAATACACTTTCAGCAGGTATTACAAGTTATTATGTATCCTATACATCTAGTAATGGTTGTGAAAGTGCTCGATCTATAATCAATGCTTCTATTGTAAACTTACCTAGTGGTCCAGTTGTTGCAAATGCAACAATTAGCTATTGTCAGAATGCAATTGCTTCTTCATTGGTTGCTACTGCATTACCCAATCATACTTTGAGATGGTATACGGTAGCTACTGGAGGTGTAGCATCATTAAATGCTATTACACCAAACACATCTTCCATTGGCACTACAAATTATTATGTATCACAAGTAAATAGTATTGGTTGTGAAGGTAGTAGAACTATAATTTCTGTGAGTGTTATAGGTACTCCTGTAGCGCCAACGGTAAGTCCCGTAGTCTATTGTCAAAATGCAATCACATCTGCATTAACAGCAACTGCTTTGCCTAATTTTAATTTAAATTGGTACAGCTCCTTAACCTCTACACCGGCTTTATCGGCAGCGCCAATACCGAGTAGTCTTAATGCTGGCATTACAACGTATTATGTTTCGCAGATAGGGAGCAATGGTTGTGAAAGCGTTAGACAACCTATTATAGTAACCATCAATCCAAAGCCTTCTGTACCTATAACAGCTCCTGTAGTATATTGTCAAAATGCTGCGCCAAGTCCATTAACGGCTATGCCAACGGGTTCTAATGCACTTACTTGGTATTTGAGTAATTCGGCACAAATAGGTTCAGCTTCACCATTTACACCTAGTACCACTGTTGTGGGTACTACTACTTATTATGTAAGTCAAACTACAAATTTAGGTTGTGAAAGTTCAATGGCTTCCTTAGTGGTAACGATAAACCCTACTCCTATTGCGCCAACAACATCTTCTGTGGTATATTGTCAAAATTCAAGTGCTGTAGCTATTTCAGCGCAAGCACTTGCAGGGCATACGATCAAATGGTATAATCAATTGTTAGGCGGTACGCTCTATAGTACAACACCTATACCATCTACAGCAACAGTGGGTATTCAGCAATATTTTGCTGCTCAAATTTCAAGTTTAGGTTGTGAGGGGTCAAGAACTTTAATGACTGTAACAATAAATCCTACACCTAGTGCTTCAATTGTAAATCCAATTTCCTATTGTCAGTTTGACAATGCGCTGAGTTTACAATCTACTATTACAGTAGGTAATGCACAATTATGGTATACACAAGCGGTAGGCGGGGTAGGTGTTATTACAGCTCCAATTCCAAGTACTACTGTTGCAGGCACATTTAATTTTTATAATACACAAACCAATTCATTTGGTTGTGAGAGTCCGAGAGCGCAATTAATAGTTAGTGTAAATCCTAAGCCTAGTGTTCCAATAACTTCGAATGCTACGTATTGCCAAATGCAAACACCGGCTAGTATTTTATCTTTAGTGCAAGCTTCAGGATCATTAAAATGGTATTCGTCATTAAGCGCTACCTCTGGCACTTCAACTACACCTTTAATCAATACCAGCATTTCTGGTACAGTAAATTATTATGTTACACAGACTTCAAGTTTTGGATGTGAAAGTGATAAGTCGATTATTACGATTACTGTAAATCCAAAACCAATAAAGCCCGTTTTTACCAACAATTATGTGTATTGTCAAGGGCAAACACCAATTGCAATCGCAGCTACTGCGAGTCCTACTCATACATTAAATTGGTATACATCAATTAATGGTACTGCATCTTCAATTACGCCTTCTATAAATACAGCTATAGCAAATACTACTAAATATTATATTTCTCAAGTCAATAGTATAGGTTGTGAAAGTTATAAAGATTCGATTTTAATAACTATCAATCCAATGCCTACCGCACCTTCGGTAAGTAATAATGCATATTGTCAGTTTTATCTTGCAACACCACTAACAGCAAGCTTAGCGCCTAATTGTGCTGCTTTGTGGTATGCTGCTCAAACGGGCGGTAGTCCTTTGTCGTCTGCGCCTATACCCAATACTAATATTTTAGGCAATCAATCGTTTTATGTTAGTCAAATAAGTACTGCTGGGTGTGAAGGTCCGAGGGCTGTTATTACAACATCTATAGTTGCCGTTCCTAATCCGCTAATAGTAAGTAATTTGACTTATTGTCAATATGATACAGCTGTGCAACTACAAGCATCTTTAAATGGTTCTGGATTAAGTATCAGATGGTATAATAATGCTATAGGTGGGACGTATACTACAATTGCGCCAACACCAAATACAAATATACCAGGTATTCAAAATTATTATCCTTGTCAAGTAAACAGTGTTGGTTGCGAAAGTCAAAGGGCTAATTTAGCAGTTACCATCAACTATAGACCATTAGTGCCGGGAGTTGTTCCTGTTGTATATTGCCAAGGTGATACAGCCCTTGCATTAACTGCGTCATCTTGTTCTAATTGTACGTTGTATTGGTGGGATAATCTAACTATTGCATCGCCATATGTTACTTCGCCTATTCCAAGTACGGCAAATGCAGGAACTAAAACCTATTATGTAAATCAAATATCACCACAAGGGTGTGTAGGTCCTAAAACAAGCTTATTAGTTACAGTAAATCCCACGCCACTTGCACCAATAGTAACAAATCCTTCTATATGTCAACAAAACAATAGCACCTTAGTTAGTCCGTATGTGGCACTTAGTGCAAATTGTACTTATAGATGGTATACAGCTGCAATTGGCGGTGCTTACAGTATGAATGTGCCTTCCGTAAGTTTAGTTTCGGTTGGGACTTTTGTAAATTATGTTTCTCAAATTAATAATTTTGGTTGTGAGGGGCCAAGAGATTTACAAGCAATTACTGTTTTGCCTACGCCATTGGCACCTAATTTGAGTAATATAAATTATTGTCAAGGGACATCAGTGCCTTCATTAATTTTCACTGCTAGTCCTGGTAATTATCTTACTTGGTATACTAGCCCTAATGGAGGAAATGGAAATACTCAAACACCTTCGTTGAATACAAATATTCCTGGTATTAGTACTTACTATGTTAGTCAGTCTACAACTATGGGCTGTGAAAGTCAAAGAGATACGGTATTGTTTCAAGTAGCCCCAACTCCTCCTATTCCGGTGGTAGCAAACAGTACATACTGTCAAGGTGCTACCGCTAGTCCATTAACAGCCACAGCACAAATTGGTTGCTCACTAAGATGGTATGCCAATGCAAGTGGAGGTACACCACAATCAGCAACTCCTATACCAAGTACGATTAATAACGGTACATTTTATTTTTATGTAAGCCAGATTAATGCAGCAGGTTGTGAAAGTCAACGTGCACAAATAATAGTTACGGTAAATCCAACGCCGATGGCGCCAATTACAAATAATTATGTTTTTTGCCAATATGATCAAGTAACTCCACTTACGGCTATTGGAACAAGTGGTGCTACTATACTTTGGTATACGCAAGTAAACGGAACTGGCTCTACTGTTATTCCAAGCTATACAAGTGCCATACCAAACACGTTTAATTTTTATGTTTCTCAAATATCTCCTTTGGGTTGTGAGAGTGCTAAATCTTTAAGTTCGGTAATTATTCATCCTAAGCCAAGTATGCCAATTGTTGCTAACTTAATCTATTGTCAGGGAGATACGATTCCTCCATTAAATGTGCAAGGAAGTTCAATGTCAAATGTAATAAAATGGTATGCTGGTGCGTCAAGTGTTTTATACAATACAAATACACCAGTATTGTCAAGTGCAATAGTAGGTACTACGACATATTTTGTTTCGCAAACTAGTGTGCAAGGTTGCGAAAGTGATCGGGCTACGTTTACGGTAAGTATTAATCCTAAGCCTGTATTGTCAATAACTCAAGGAAGTCCTATTAGTTTATGTGCTGGTCAGAGCGCATTACTAACTACAACTACTACGATTGGTCCTTTAACCTATAATTGGTATCAATCGACAAGTGGAGTTTTAGGTGTTACAACTAGTTCTTATTCGGTGAATACCGCTGGAATATTTTTTGTGGTAGGGACCACCGCAAATGGCTGTAAAGACACTAGTCAATTTATAAATGTTAGTGTAAATCCATTGCCAAGTGGTTCGATAATAGCAAAAGACCCTATTAGATTTTGCTATGGGAAAAAAGCTACTCTAAGTGTTGTAAATCCAAATTTGAATTTTACATACCAATGGTTGTATAATGGATTGCCATTGAGTGGCGCAACAGATACAGTTTATGATGCTACTAATCCTGGATTGTACTCAGTTAGTATAAACAATGCATTTAATTGTATTAAAATTTCTAATGCAGTATTAATTATAGTAGACACCTTGCCAACTGTTTCAATTAATTTACCAGGATCTGTAGATGCATGTGAGGGAACAGAACTTCAACTAGTAGCTAACTTAAATCCTAATTTAAGTTATCAATGGTTGAAGAATACAGTGCTTATTAATGGAGCAGTTAACAATGTTTTAAACGTAAATACATCTGGTAATTATCAAGTTGAAGTTGTAAATAGTTATGGTTGTAAAAACACTTCTAATACAACAACAGTAACATATTACCCATACCCAAGTATAACAATAACAAAAGATACCTTTTTGATGCCTGGTACCTTCTTTACATTGATGCCTAGCATTAGTAATTATACCCAATTGACATGGCAACCAAATACGGTTAATCTATCTTGTTTTAATTGTTTAAATCCAGCATTTACTGTTTTTGAACCTACCATGTTATATGTTGTAGCTACAAATACGGGCGGATGTTCTAGTGTTGATTCGATTAGAATCAGAACAGGTTGTGATCTTTCGCTATTGTTTATTCCCAATACGTTTACGCCAAATGGAGATGCCAACAATGATCGCTTTTTTGTTTCAGGAAAGGGGATAAGAGAAGTTAGAAATATTGTTGTTTACAATAGATGGGGTATTAAAGTTTTTGAAAATTCAAATTTTCAAGTCAATGATCCATTGAGTGGATGGGATGGAAATTTTAATGGAACTCCATTGACAAGTGATGTATTTACGTACTACGTAGAAGCAATTTGCACTAACGGGGATAAAATTTCAAAATTCGGAGACATTAGTTTAATAAGATAATTATGAAAAGGATTTTAATAAGCATTGCTTTACTTTTTTCTGCTACGCATTTTGCGTCAGCACAAGATCCTAATTTGTCTCAAACTAATGAAATTGCATTGTTACGCAATCCTGCATTACTTGGTTTGTTTTCTTCAGACTTTATTATTGGGATACAACATAGAAATCAATGGAATCAATATAATTCGCCTTATGTCACATCTGGTTTAGTATCAGAATCAAGGCGCTATGTTGGAAAAACCAAGGGTGATTATTTTAGTTATGGATTAACCATTTTAAATGATAAGTCGGGTTCCATTGAAATGAATCGTTTTTCTTTCAATTCTTCATTGGCATACAATAAATTATTGAGTGCATATAATAATACCTACCTCACTGTAGGTAGTGGATTGGCTTGGGTAGATCAGAGTTTTGATGCCACTAAAATGACCTTTTCAAGCCAGTATGTAAATGGTTTTTATGCTTCTTCTAATCCAAGTGGGGAGTCTTTTATTGTTAACAAGAAATCTTATATAAGTTTAAATGCTGGTGCAAGTTTGCTGACTAGTTTAAATAAAGATCATACTTCTAAGATGTATTTGGGTGCCGCTTTGTTTCATATAAACAGACCTTCTGTGCAAGGCAATAAATCAACAGAGGATTATCGAATACAATCTAGAATGGTGGCAAGTATAGGTTTGCAATTACATGCTTCAGATTTTGTTTCCTATTCATTTTTTGGAAATTATCAAAATCAAATGCCCTTTGAAGAGCTTTTAGTTGGAGGTATGATACACCGGGCGTTCAAAGATAAAAAGCAAAATATAAAATGCACTATTGGTTTTGGATTGAACTGCAGAATTAACGATGCGTTTATACCAGTCATTAAGTATGAGAATGATGGTTTTAAATGCACGCTATCCTACGATCATAATACTAAGTTTGCAGCTTTCGATAAAAATAGATTTGGCGCAATAGAGTTTTCATTTTATGTAAAGGGCATGTTTAAAGACAATCCTGCAATTGTTAATCCAGAAATCACCCCATCGTTTTAATGACTAAGAGAATTATATTTATTATTGCTTTTATCTCATTGCAACTGGTATCTTTTGCACAGACACCGGTTTGGTTGCCTATTTCTAATTTAATAGCTTGGTATCCTAATTCTGCTAATTTTGTAGATAGCAGTGGTAATGGATTTAATGCTACAAACAATGGAGCAATTGCTACAACAGATAGATACAATGTCAGCAATAAAGCGTTTTCTTATGGCGCATCTGGCTGTAATACGTTTGCTCAAGCGAGCATTAATACTAGTTCCATAAGTAATGCCGCGTCTATTTCTTTTTGGTTTTACTTAAATCCAGCAGTTTGTTCTTCGCCTACTATATTTCAATTGCAGAATGCTTGTGCTACTTGTATAGGTAATTTTGATGCATCGTGGAATGCTACCTTAAATAATTTTATTATTAAACATCAATTGACAGCTTCCATTGTTGTGTCTGATACTGTATCTACTATGGCTACAGGTATTTGGTATCATGTAGCTTATGTCAATAATGGAATTAATGCTAAATTTTACATAAATGGTGTACTTCATAAAACTATGCCTAGTTTAACAAGCTTTAGTCTTGGGAATACTTTGGTTTTTGGGAAGAATTCATTTATACCCAATTCTAGCTTTAATGGCAAACTTGATGATGTTGCTGTTTGGAGTCGTGCATTGTCGCCATGTGAGGTAAATACATTATTTGAAAGTATCTCACAGCCTTTTGCAAGTTTATACAAAGTATCTGGATCTACAGCTACGGCTATTGCAGCAAATAATGGCATGTCGTGGATGGTAGATTCTACTATTACTGTCAATACTACTGCTACCTATGCCATTGCGCGCGTAGCCATTAATTCTAATTTTAATGCCGGTGATGTGCTCAGTGCCAATTCACTGCCAATTGGTGTGTCGGCTTCATATAATTCAACAAATGGCATACTTACATTCACTGGTAATTTAACTCCACTAAATGTGCAAACGGCGTTTAGGTCTGTAAGGTTTTCTACTACTTCATCTGTTTTGTTAGCTAGATATATAACCTTTAGTTTGGGTGATATGTATTCAAATGCTAATGGACATTTTTATAAAGTAAACGCTACAAATCAAGACTGGCAGAGTGCAAAATTAGGAGCACAAAGTTCTTCTTATTTTGGTATGCAAGGATATTTAGCAACGATTACCACAGCTACAGAAAATAATTTTGTAAAGAATATTATCCCATCAACTTCAGCTTGGTTAGGAGGTAGTGATGAGTTTAGTGCTATTAATACGGTATTAGGCACAGCCTTATATCCTAATCAAACTGCATCAGAAAATAAATATTATTGGGTAAATGGTCCAGAAGCTGGATTGCAATTCTCTCAAAATAATTTTCCATCTACAACTTCGCCCGGAATGTATGCCAATTGGATGAATGGAGAACCTAATAATGCTGGTGCTAATGAACATTATGTGCAATTGCAAACAGCCTCTGGACAATGGAATGATATGCCACTATCCAGTATTTTACTGCCTTCCGTAGTAGAGTATGGTGAGATGGGTTTAGATAGTTGTATTATCGCTGCATTTACCAAGCGGGTGAATGTCATTGTTAATACAGCACCAACGATTACTTCAGGATATGTCATTACTAATTGTGCAGGTACTACAACTCAATTTTCAATTACCGTAAAAGACTTGGAAACAAGTGCAGCTAATTTAATACTTGGTATTTCAAATGTCAATCCTAGTGTTGTAATTACCAATACGATACAAAGTACTGGTTTAGATACGCTACGCACTATTTCTTTTACAACTTACAATGCGCTCACTGGTCAAGATACATTGGCAATAACAGTTTTTGATTCTTCAGGTTTATCAACAACCGCTTATTTTCCAATTGTAGTAGATTTTATTGCAAATACGAATCCTATAATCCAAGATACTATAAGAGCATGTGGTAGTTCTGTTCTCGTTTCGGCAGCAGCTAATTTGGGTTCTTATTTGTGGAATTCAGGACATACCACTAATAGTTTTAATGCCTTAATTACAAATAAGTATACTCTACAAATAACCAAGGGTGCTTGTATTGTAAATGATACTGTTATTGTGGGACTTACTAAAGCTAATATACTACAAGGTGATACCATGGTAATTTGTAGTGGTTCAACAGCTGGTATAAGTGTTGAATTGCCTACATGTTCTTATTTGCAAAATACAATAATTGCTGGCTATCAGTACAAAGGGTCTTTTAATGGTAGTTATTACTATATGGCAGATACTCCATCCTGCTGGACTACGGCTAAAAACAACGCACAAAATGCTTACCCATGTGCTTATTTAGTTTGTATAGACAATAGTGCCGAGCAGCAATTTGTTCAGAGTATTACTCCTCATAATATCTGGATAGGCTATTATTTAGATGCTTTTAATAATTGGAAATGGGTTAATGGCCAAGCTACAACATATGCCAATTGGAGAGTGGGATCTCCCAATGGCGGTAGTATAGAACCTTATGCTCATATTTTGACGGATAGTTGTGTAGGTCCTAATCAGTGGGATGATTTTAAAAACTGTGCTGTTAATAGTGTTTGTGACTCTAATATTTATGGCGTTTTGGAGATTAAACCTGGTAATTACATCACACAATTAGTTGCGCCAATTACATATTTATGGTCAAATGGAGCTACAAGCTCTACTATAAATGTTTCGCCTACACAAACTACTACCTATTGGGTTAAGGTGAGTAATGGTATTACATATTGCATGGATACTATTGTGGTAGTTGTAAAACCATCGCCAATAGCATTGATACAATCCGTTAATGCACCTATATTCTGCCAAGGTAATTCTGTAGTTATGACAGCAAGTACAGGTTTAAATTATACCTATCAATGGTTTTATAATAATCAAGCAATACCAAACGCAAATGCTAGTACTTATAGCGCTACTCAGTCGGGCAATTATTTTGTAAAAGTAAACTTAAATGGATGCGTTAAGAATTCTAATACTATAGCTACAACATTGTTAGCATGGACTAATCCGATAATAAATGCTAGCGGTAACACATCCATATGTTTTGGAGATAGTGTTTTATTGTATTCCAATACCAATCCGTCTTTTATTTATAAATGGTATAGGAATGGAGTGCTTATTCCTGGAGCTACTACTTCACAATACAAGGCGTATCAGTCAGGAGATTATAAAATTGAGATTTCTAATGCGGCTAACTGTTCTTTATTTTCAAATGTAATTAGTGTTGTAGTAGCTATGCCTATTTTAAATTCAATACAGCCAAGTGGGCCAATAATTAATATTTGCAAAGACAATACTTTTATTTTAACAGCTGCCTTAACTCCTAATGTAACCTATCAATGGTATCAGAATAATGTACCTATAAGTGGAGCAACTAGTAATTTGTTTAGCATTAGCACCCCAGGTACTTATTTTGTACGCTTTACTAATAATGTAGGTTGTGTAAAAAATAGTGATACATTGATAGTTGGATATTTTCCTGTAACTCCACCTGTTTTTCAATATTTAGCTCCAGTTTTATCAGTAGGTAATTATTTAACCTACCAATGGTATTTTAATAGTCAACCCATCATAGGCGCAAATACAAATTCTATTACAATAAATCAAAATGGAGTTTATTATGTTCATGTAAAAGACTTTAATGAATGTGAATATGATTCCAGTCCTTTTATTTTAGATAATTTGAATATTGCTTCTATTTATCAGTCTAATATTATAGCTTATCCAAATCCAACATATAATAAAGTACGTATTTCAAATCTTATTTTTAATTATGTACGTATTAAAAATCAACTTGGTCAGGTAGTTTCCGAGGAATATACCAATGAAGATATAGACTTTAGTTTTTTACCAAGCGGAATTTATTCAGTGGCATTATATGGCAATAGAAATGATCTTCTTGGAGTAATTAAAATCACAAAATATTAAGTATGCGGATCTGTAGAATAATAGTACATATAATTTCACTTTTATGTTTTGTCTTTGCACAACAAGCACAGGCACAATTTTCTATAAATATTACTCAAGCAGATACAGCACTTTGTGTGGGTCAATCAATTCCTTTAAACACAGTAGTGCAAGCGGTTTCTCAAAATAGTTGCTTTTATCCAAACTTTAAAAATATCGCCAATTCCAATATCGATGGAATAGGATCTGTTTTTGTTGATCCTAATAAAAATGTATATGTATCAGCTAATTACTCAGGCACATTGAATTTTGGAAATTTAATAGTTCCCAATAATGGTGGTATAGACTTTATACTTATTAAAATGGATTCTTGCGGATCTATTCAATGGATAGTGAGAGGTGGTGGTATGGGTTCAAACGATCAAATTGGTGCTAAGAGCGGAAAAGGTATTGCTGTAGACAATAACGGCAATGTCTATTTTGTAGCAAATTATAACAGTACCTGTACCATTTACGGATCTATGGGCCTTACTAGTTATAGTGCTACCTATACAAGTGGATCTGTAGTAAGTAATCAAGATGCTGTATTAATTAAGTTAAATGCAAGTGGACAGGTTATTTGGGGAGCAACACTTAATAGTGCAGCAAATGATATAATAAATGGCGTTGTTTTAGATAATGTGGGTAATCCCATTTGTTTTGGTTTGGTTAACTCTTGCTGCCCTAATTTAATCAGTAGTTCTGCGATCAATCATACTTCAGGTAATGCCTTATTAAACTTATCTAATGACCAAACAGGTTTTGTGTTTAAATTTAACCCATCTGGAGTTTTGCAATGGCAATCTAGGATTAATAACAAAACGGCATCTATTAATAGTGTAGCAGTAGATGCGGCAAATGCTATTTATGCAGTTGGTTCTTGTTCTTCATTAGTGCCTGCTACTAATACAACCTTAGTTGATGGTTTATCTGCAACTAGTGCAATCACTAATGTGGGTTATGGTAATTCGTTTTTAATTAAATATGCAGCTACGGGCGCAAGACAATGGGCAGTTCATTATGGAAATGCTGGCTCACTTACAGGTGCTAATTGTATTGTTAATGATATTAGTATAGACAATTTAGGTGCCGTATGGTTAGTAGGTAATTATACAGGATCAAGTTCAATATTTACGGGTACCAACGCCACTACTTTTACTTTGCCTACCGATACCTTAACGAAGTCGTTTATAGCAAAATATACTAATCTTGGCGTTCCTCTTTTAGTAAATACCTATGCTAAAAACAATAGTGGTAATACTATATTGACTAGTGTTGCAGCAAAAAATAATAGAGTTTTATTTGGTGGTTATTATAATGGCAATACAAATGGGTCTAATGATATGTGTTTTGCAATAAGTGATTTGTCAAATACGATATCTTTTTCTAATGCTGGTGGAGGGCCTTATTCAGATGTTATTAATGGGGTTGCTTGGTTTGGCAATAATGCTGCAATGGTAGGCTCTTACAGCTCTTTATTTACAATCAATAATCAATTGCAGAGTAATAATGGCGCTTTCTTTTATATTGATAATGCATCAGCTACGTATCCGGTAAGTTATGCTTGGTCGAGCGGACAAACAACTAGTTCCATAATAGCATCACCTGTTATTACTACAAAATATATTTGTACCGCTACGAGCAATGGTCAAAGTGTCAGTGATAGTGTAATGATCAACGTGACCACCTTATCCCCTAATTTAATTATACAAGATACTATTTCAGTTTGCGGAAATGCTGCATTAATTGGTGCTCAGTCATTAGCTAACACTACATACCAATGGAATACGCAACAGACAAGTTCAGGTATTATTGCAAATTATTCTGGCAAGTATGTAGTGACAGCTACTAGTGGTTTGTGTTTTCAGCGAGATACAGTTATAGTAAGTTTAAATAATAGTTTAATTAAAGAAAATGATACCACGATATGTGTAGGTGATAGTATGCGCTTACATCTTATTAATAAGGTGGACACACAATTAGTTGATGCATTTGATATTACCTTTTTAAATCCATCCATGCATTTTACTCCGGCTACGAGTATAGGTGTGAATTATATTTTAAAAGTAAAAGGAACTTGGTCGATGTGGGCGCCACAGAACATACTTGATCCTGCTTATGTATATGGGAATGCTTTGCCTAATGCTCCAAGTCCTATTTCAAAATTTACAGGTTGGATTTGGAATGGGGTACAACCATTTGGAGATTCTTCTCTATTGAGACCTACACCAGATGTGTATTCTGTTACACACACCTATTATTACCCTTTTGTTGGAAATGGTTCAGCGCAGTTAATTGGTTTCGCAGAAAATCCATGTTGTTATGGAGATAATAGTGGATTATTACACTTTGAATTGTACAAACTTGTAAATAAAACTTGTTTATGGAATACAGGAAGTACTTTCGATTCTATAACGGCTATGCCGACTCAAAATTCAGTTTATTGGTTAAAAACATTTAATGGAATTAGTTATTGTACAGATTCTATTTATATAGATGTAAATCCACAACCTACAGTAAGTATTACTACAAGTGGGCCAACTACCTTTTGCTTAGGCGATTCTGTTATACTGTCAACGCCTAGTGGAGCAGGATATTTTTATCAGTGGTTTAAGAATAATACGCCTTTAATAGGAGCAACAACTAGTTCTTTAATTGTAAAAACACCTGGACTTTATAAGGTGTTTGTCAATAATATGTATAGTTGTAACAATGTTTCTTCTTCAATAAATGTTGTTGTAAATAGTTTGCCTGTGGTTGCTATAAGTGCTCCATCTAACCAAGTTTGTACTGGAAGTTTTCTAAACATTACAGCTAATCCAAGTATGGGTTTGCAATATGTTTGGTATAAAGATTCTCTTTTAATTCCTAATTCCAACAGTTTTATACACCCTGCTAATTTAGGTGGTCAATATTTTGTTTCCGTTACCGATATAAATGGTTGCAAGAATAAATCAAACACACTTTCTAT
>JACCDH010078156.1_pt1 | contig 26282 bp, 32 predicted proteins | sample 7442481 | NCBI WGS metagenome assembly JACCDH01 (sample SAMN15323433, study PRJNA562643) | freshwater metagenome | isolation source: river surface water | place: USA:Blue River Watershed | collected 2017-08-15 | reverse complement strand
GTTGACAACAGGCACTGCAGTTGGAATTGCTTTAAGAGAACAACGCATATGTAAAGGATTTTTGTGGCGTTATTCAGGAGTTTCAAAAGAACAACAATTTTCAGAACAACCTGTTGTTAAAATTTGTTGTAAAAATGGCGAAAAATGTTATTTTAAAAATATTGCCGATGCAGCAAAAGATGCCAATATTTCTTCACCAGCTTTGAGGAGACGTATATTGACCGACGTTCATGTGAATAATTATCATTGGGTTTTTGATAAAAATGCAACACATTGGAATTAATTGTTGATATTTCCTAAAAATTGAATTACTTATTTATATATAACAAAGTCATACATAGCATCAATACACAGTTAAAATGTTGAATAATTGGAAACAACACGTCAGTCAATACGGATTTGAAATTTTGCTTGATTTTGTTGATAAGACACAAAAAGGAATTCAATTAGATTGCAAGTTTATATGTCTGGTTGGTGAAAAAAATAAGGAATTAACGCAAGACATTGTAAATATTATTGGAGAAAATGAATGTAAAATTATTGACACTTACCCTTATAAGTTGGTAAAAGATTTAACATATGAAAGTGATGATGAAGATGAAGATATCGATTATGATGATGAGGGAGTACCAGAATATAGTTATTACATTAATAAAAAATTATTAGTTTTTGATAACGACATTGCGTTGTATAAATTCGGAACTTATGGTCCTGGAGTTGGCGTCATTAAACAAGTTTTAGGATGCGACCTCATGGTGTATCGAACCAAAGGAAAACTGGATTTAATTGAATGCAACAGTAATATTATTGTAAATGTAAATTGTACAAAAAAATTATTTGATGACGAAGGAATAAAAGCAAGAGCAATTGTAATTAATTTAAATTAAATTTATTTAATAATTATTATAGAAATCATTGTCATTTTTATAATAATATTTTTTGTTATACTCTTTAAATGTTCCACATCTATTTACAAAATAGTTTTCTTCACAACCGACTTCATCTCTTGAACAACAATAACATTTCCCACAACTGAAAACAGACCTACAAATTATATCACTTACCAAGCTGTTTTGACAACAAATACAAAATATATTTAGTTCTGGATTTGTTTCTTTTTCCTTTTCAATAATATCATTTTCTTTTTGTGTTAATGTAATATCCCAATCAGTTATGTCAGATGTCCAAGAACGAACAAATTTTTTAGGTTTATTTTTATTAGGATTTTCTTTTCTTCTTTTTGTAACTGTTGTCCAACCATCTTCACTGTTACACATTTTATCTAACGACATAGCTTATTTAATAGAAAATTAATTGTATAATTTAAATCAATTTTTTCTATTAGTTAATGTCAGACCCGTGATTGTCTTTTTCTTTGATTTTAATGGAGTAAAATTTAAACTTTTCATAATATTCAACGCAATTCATCAGATCTTCGTCTTTTCTTTGTATTTCATTATATTTTAAACAACTAGCATACAAATTGCCAAACAATTTTGCCATTATTTTATCTTCATCAAAATCGTTCATTGTTGTATTTTATTTATAACAATTCCTTTATATTGTTTTATTATATATTTAAAATACTTATAAAGGAACTATATATTTCGTAACAATTAACCAATTAATGTATTGTTAAAATGTAATATAAATGTGTTTTTATTGTGATAGAGAAGTTAAAGGAAATCCTCAACCTTGGTGGTATAAAAATTATGTTTGCTGGACGTGTAGAGTTCAAAATGGTATTAAAAATGACCCTTTGTTTCTACCAACAAAAAAACAAAGAAGAAGTGTTAAATTATACTTTGATTATTTAAAAACTCAGAAAAAATCAAAAAATAAAAATACTGAAATAGAATTTGAAAAAAGTGTTGAACCCGAAATAAACTTTCAGAAACATGTCGATACTGGACGCATATGTTATAAATGTAATAATCCAATGGTAGATGTTGGATTTAAATTTAAAACGCCAAAAAAGAATGATATAAAACAATGGAAACATTTACAAGAAACATGGGAAGTCCAACAACAATGTATAAATGGAGTGTCTACTTATGTTGGACCAAAAGTAAAAACATGGAAACAACGGTTTTAAATATAATTACTATTTTGGTTATACATTTTTTAAAGGTATATTTTTTTAAAAGCATATATTATATGAACAATATTCAAAAGCGTTTCTTGTTATTTTTGATTGGATGTATAGGAACAAGAAGTTTGTTAGTTTATTTGGCTAAAACAACTAACAAAACATATTTAATGTGTATGGGATATTTAGCATTGTTACCTGCATTTGGATTTTTTTATTTATTTTTAACAGGTTCAAGAAAAACAGGAACAGAAGTGTTTGGTGATAAAATTTGGTGGAATGATTTAAGACCAATTCATGGAATATTGTATTATTTATTCGCATACAACGCAATAAATGGAAATTCAAATGCTTGGAAATATTTGTTAGTTGATGTTATGGTTGGACTTTCTAGTTTTTTGGCTTTTCATTATTCAGAAGGAAATTTTGTTTATTTATTGTAGATTTTTATTTTAAGTTCTTATAATATTTAAAAACTAACAATATAGATTAAATATGGGAAATATTCAATCTATGAAAAAAATAAATTATGAAGATATGCAAACCGTTATTAAAAATCCTGAAATATATTTAATAATCAACACATTGTCTCAATCAGAACAACAATGTCTTATTGTGAACACAACTGATGCTACAAAAGAAGAAGCAATAATAAATAAATATATGAATGAAAATAAAAGCATTCGAATTATTATTTATGGCAAAAACTGCAATGATGAAACAATAGATAAAAAATATCAACAATTGCAATCACTTGGATTTAGCCATATTTATGTTTATTCAGGAGGAATGTTTGAATGGTTAATGTTGCAAGACATCTATGGTAAAGAATTGTTTCCAACTACAAAACGAGAATTCGACTTATTAAAATACAAACCTTCTCAATTATTAAACATCAGTCTGTTAGAATATTAGCCCTATTGGACTATTTATGTTGGTTCCATTTCAGAAAGTTTGCGCGCTCGTTTGTCGTGGTTTAAAAAAACGTGTGTAAATGTTATATATTCAAATTCTTTAATTAACTCTTTGCATTCATTAACCAAATATTTTAATCTATAACATGACTCGTATTTACACTTATAATTTTTCATTACCAAATTCATGTCATTACTACCTGACAACAATTTACAATAATAATTTTTCATTACCAAATTCATGTCATTAATAACTGACAACAAAGAACCATATACTTTTAGATGTGTAATATTTTTTGCTATCGCACAACTTAAACCTTTTTTCAGTGCTACATACTCATATTCAATTGGCATTCTACGTTTATTTTTATTAGCAAATGAACAGTATTCGGAATATGAAGATTGTTCATAACATTTACTTAATAATTCTTCATCTCCATTATAAATGGCAAACCCAAATCCTTCTGGACCAGGATATTTTTGACAACATCCTTCAAAGTATAAATAATAATCATCGGTATCTTCTTTTTCATTAATCATTCTATTATAACAATGTTTGATTGATTTTATATTATTTACATAAGTCAATTTGTCAATGCCATGTTCGACAGTGCGTCCGCTCGTTTGTTATTGTTGCGGTAAACGTGTGTAAAAGTTATGTAATCAAATTGAGTAATTAATTCTTTACATTTGTTAAATAATGTTAACAATGATTGACTTTTGACTTTATATTTTCCATTTATTTGATTGATAACTAACAAACTGTCTCCATAAACACATAAATTATTAATATCATTATTTAACGCGTATTCTAAACCTAAAATTAATGCTGAATATTCAGATTCGTTGTTAGTTTTATTTCCAATAAATTTACAATTAGACCAAGTTTCTTCATTGTTTTTATATAAGACTGCACCTATGCCTGCCGGACCGGGATTTCCTTTGGAACATCCATCAAAGTATAAAGAATATTTATTTTCATTTCCATTTTCATTAATCATGATATTCTAATCATATTTGTTAGTTTTAAATTGTTTTTAAATTCTTCAATTTTTTCTAATACTTAATGTTGTAAATAAATGAATAAATTTAAATGTATGTTTATTTAAATTAATTATTAAATGTTATATTTATTAAAATGTCCTTTATCAATGTTATATTTTAGAAAACCAACAACTCTTTCAGATGGTCATACATATGAATATGATTTAATAAAAAAATGGTTAGAAACTAACAACTACATTAGTCCAATTACAAGAAATAAAGTAGAAAAAACATTGTCTGTTAATTATGTTTTAAAAAACATAATAGATGAGTTAGAAATGACAGGAGAAATAGAGAGCAATTTAAGATATACATGTAAACAAAAATTTGATTCCAATGAATTTAATAAAATAAAAGATTTAGAAAAAGCAAAAAAATACATTGAAAATTCTTATTTTGAATTTGAAAATTCACAACCTATTCATATTATATGTAAATTTGGTTCTGATGAAGTTGTTAAAAAAGCAATTGAAAATGAAATGGATTTAGAATGTGAAATTTCAGAAGGATGGAAACCAATACATACTATTTGTAAACATTCAACCTTTGAAAATTTAAAATGCATTGTTGAAAAAGGAGTTGATTTAGAATGTAAAACAAATTACGGATGGACACCAATTTTGATTGCATGTTGTTGTAGACAAAAAAATCCTGAAATAATAAAATATCTTATAAACAAGGATGTTGATTTAGAATGCGAAACGTCTTCTGGATTTAGACCTATACACTTTATTTGTAAAAATAAAATGTTTGATTTGTTAAAGCATTTTGTTGAAAAAGGTGTTAATTTAGAATGTGAAACAATTGATAGATATAGACCTATACATTTCATATGCAAATCATTTGAACTTGAAATGTTAGATTATATTATAGATGTAGGAGCAAATTTTAAATGCAAAACAAAAAATGGTGAAAAACCATTTGATTTTATTTATAAAAAGTTAACTCCTAATCTGATTAAATATTTTGTTCATAAATGCAATTCTAAGTGCTAATTTTGCCACTAAATTTTCCACTAAATTAGACGTCATTTTACACACGCCAACGACAAGAACCTCTGATTACATTAAAATCCGAATCGTATTTTAAATGATCCACGTCTCTAATAGTATCAAGCACATAATCTACATTTTCATGAAGATTTTTATTCGTTTTCATAACAATTACACAATTATACAGTTCTTTTACATATTCACGAATTAACATAAAAATTTCAGTTGTTAGTTTGTTGTTTGTTTTTTTAAGTTCGTCTTTTATTTCATTATACATATCTGTAAAATATTCATGATGTGATGTATCGCAAAAATCTCCACGAAATGTCTCTGTTCTCCAATCAAGCACAAATTTATATTTATTTGGATTTATCACAAACAAATTCATAAATATATATATTCCTATTATACTAAAATCATATGACATACACGCTGGTGAATGAATGAGACTTCTCCATTTTTTTGGATTATACAAATCATCAAATTCTCTTTTGTTAGTTTTAGAATAATCATCTAACACAGCCATAAATTTTCTATCAAAATGCATTATTGTATATTCATTTGTAACCATTTCATAGTCATTTGTGCCTTCTATTTTTTCAAATTGAATTGCATCATCTAATAATGCCCAAGGAACTCTTCCAACGTTATGCGTCATTTTACACTGAATATGATGCTGACAGTTGCAAATTAAAAAAGCATTCAATTTTTTAATTTGTAAATTTTCCACTAATTTTACCACTAAATTAACAGTTAATTTATTTACTTCTTTTTCTTACCTTTCTTGTTTTTCTACGTTTTCCTCCATTAGGTGTTGGCGCTGGAACAGGGATTTCAGTATTAGGTGTTGGCGCTGGAACAGGGATTTCAGTATTAGGTGTTGGCGCTGGAACAGGGATTTCAGTATTAGGTGCGTTAATAACGTCTCTAATTCCCTCAGGAAGATTTTTTGGAAGTTTTGATTTATCAATCATAGACCTTAATTGTCCTTGCAAACCATATTTTAATTTGTTTTTATTAAGTTCGTCTCTTGTTCTATTGTTTGTTTCAATTGCTTTATTTAATTCATCTTGAACGCTGTTAGTCAACAAAGTTACTGTTTTAAGTCGTTCCATTGCTTCATTTAGAATGGTAGTTGTCGCATTTGAATTATTAAATGCTGAATTATAATCAGCATCTGGTATGTGATATTTAAATTTAGCATAATCATCTGCAATCCCTTCTGTTAACCCATTGTATTCCTCTAAATAATCTAATATGTCATTTAATATTTTGATGTTTTTTTTTAAATTATTGGATTGATTTCTCAATTCCAGTGTGAGTTCCATATACATTATAAAAAGAATATAATATAAAAAATGTACACTAAATTAACGGTTAATGTCGTCTACAATTTGTTTTGCTCTATAATTAATAAATTTTTCAATAAACAATCCTTTCACAATAATAGAGTTGTCACTTCCATATTTTACATTAGAATTAACTCCTAATTTTTGAACTAACAAAGTCTTAAAATCATCAATATTTATATTATTTTCTTGACAAAACAAATCAACATTATGAATTCTAGTATATTTATTTGCGATAGTAGTGGAAAGTCTTATGTTGTCTGACATTTTATACCAAAATATGAATGAAGAACTAACAAATTAAAAATAGCAATTCAATTTTTTATTTGTATAATATTGTCGAAAACTATGTCTTATTTAAATTAAATGAAAAACACTTAGAAAATATATTAGTTATGAATTTATGACTGACGACAATGATTTATGTCCAATTTGTATATCAAATGAACCAGAATATTTGACTGAATGCGGGCATTCATATTGTGTAACTTGTTTATGTCGAATTAATAAATGTGCTTTGTGTCGAAAAGTGTTAGTTCGTAGCAAAATATGTTGTGAAATTAGAAATCATAAAAAAAATCGTAATCAACATGATGATAATGAGCTTTATGACCCACATGTAGATGAATATATTATATCAGAAAACGACATTAGTGAATTTGATAATGATTCAATAACAGTGGAAATCAACAGGCGTCCAATAAGAATGATGGCTGGGATGGGGCCAGTTGGATTTTGGTTTTAATTTATATGTTATTTACTGAAAAATTATATTTATACAAAATTAAAAACACAAATCATTGATTTGTTGTAACCATTTGTCGACTATATTTTCATTATCAAATATATCAACATTTCCATCTAATTCTAATTTAATTGTGTTGAATTCATCTAAAAATTTTTCATGATAATTATGACAAGATTTCAAATATTCTAACGGAATAATTTCTTCTCCTTCTCTTGAACGTTTATGAATTCTATTATAACAGTTTTGAGGGTCAGTGTTAACATAAATGGTATATTCAATTGGGAAGTCTTTGGAAAATTCGTCAAACCAATTTAAGTAAATTTGATAACAAACATCTTCAATTTTTCCATCTTCATATAACATTTTTGCAAATACGTTTTTATCAGTATGTAAACTTCGCTCTGTGAAAATAACAATTTTTTCATTTTGTTCGTTTTCTTCAATTTGTCTCAAAGTGTCTCTTAGGATTTTCAATCTTGAAATATAAGCCATCATTTGAAACGGAAATGAATATTTTTCTTGGTTTGAATAAAACTTTTTAAGAATGGTATCTCCATTTTTATCTTTAATTTGACTCCATTCATCGACTGGCTCTTTCAAGAATAAAACGCGTTTATTGTCTTTATAATGGTTCCTTAATTTATCTAACAATGTTGTTTTCCCAGAGCCAATGTTTCCGTCAATAGATACAATCGTAAAGACCTTGGATTTAGAAGTGGTTTTATTTTCCATTGTTTATTATATTGTATGTGTTTATTTTTATATTTGTTTCAACATTCAATTAATTTTTCAATTTTATTTAAATTAGAAAAATATATATTTAATAAACCTACTTAAAGAAACATTGTCAAAAAGTTATTTAAATGTAAAAAAAATTGATTTAACAAAACAATTTAAAGACGTTGTAACAAAGTTTAGGACATATCTACAAAATGGATTTAAAACAACGCAAACTCTCCAAGTCTGAATGGGATTCTATTGAAATTCCCGTTTCTAAAAATGAAATATCAGTATTAAAATTAATCACTGACTCATTCACGAATGTATCTTTAAAAGTTAATCACTCTGATTCTATCTTTACGTTTTTAAAGATAGAATGTAATCCACAAATTGAAGAATTCTTATATGTGAAATTCTTTGCCAGTAAAGTCAAATCACTTGTTGAAAAATACAATATTGATTTTATTTCATTTGGTCAAAATCCAAATGCTAAAAAGAAGTCAAATTCCAATTCAAATATTTATTATTTAAACGATAATTTCATTGTTAAATTAAAAAGTAGTGACCAAATTCGACTTTCAAGATTAAATACTGACAACATTGATAATGAAACTAACAAATTGTATGAATTTGTTTTATTTGAAAATTTATTGCAAATGGTTGAAAACAAAACTAACAAAAACAATAAATGGATGAAATATTACTATACACTTGTAAAATTAATGGAAAATAATGTTGAAAAATTAAACAGAATTGTCAAAGAAATTGTACAAACATTCTTAACTAATTATGAAAATGACATCGATTTGTTATACATTGTAAAAAATTCTTCCGATTTCATCGAGAAAAATTCAAATTTATTGAAATTCAGTGACATGTCTCTTTACGAACATCAAAAACAAATTTATTCTGCTGTGAAAATACAACGACCAAAATTAATATTATACATCGCACCAACTGGAACTGGAAAAACACTTACTCCACTTGGATTGTCTGAAAAACATAAAATTATATTTGTCTGTGCAGCAAGACATGTAGGATTAGCATTAGCTAGGTCTGCCATTTCAATCGGAAAACGAATTGCGTTCGCATTTGGATGTTCATGCGCTGAAGATGTCAGACTTCATTACTTTTCAGCAAAAGAATATACCAAGGACAAACGCAGTGGTCAAATTAGAAAAGTTGACAATTCAGTTGGTGACAAAGTTGAAATTATCATTTGCGACATTCGTTCTTATTTGCCAGCAATGTATTATATGGCATCTTTCAACGACATCAACAATATTGTAACTTATTGGGATGAACCCACAATTGCTATGGATTGTGAAACTCACGACTTACATCAGATTATTCATAAAAACTGGAAAATGAATATTATCCCAAATGTAGTATTATCATCTGCAACATTGCCTAAAATGCATGAACTAACACAAACCATTGCTGATTTTAAAAATAAATTTCCTGACGCAGTTATTACAAACATTGTTAGTCATGATTGTAGAAAAACAATTACATTAGTCGACAATAATGGATACATTGTTATGCCTCATTATTTACACGAAAATTATAATGACATTTTAGAAACGGTTGCTCATTGTGAAGAAAATCTTACATTGCTTAGATATTTTGACCTCAATGAAGCATCCCAATTCATTCATTACATTCAAACTAACAATTATGCTAAATCAGTTGCTAATTTCGAGAGAAATATTGCGTCTATTGACGACATTAACATGCAAAATATTAAAATGTATTATTTGAAAGTCCTTAAAAACATTGTTGAAACAAATTGGTCAATTGTGTATAATTATTTTAAATTGAATCGCACCAAACGTATCACAATTAATAATACAGTAGATACAAAAGGAAACGCTATTGTTCGTTCAACTAGTTGCCAAAATGAACCCAATAGGGCTAGAAATGGAGAACCAATTTCTCGCATACAAAGCGTTCAAATTCCTTCTACAACAAACAATCAAGATGAAAACAATGGGACTGCTGGAGCATATATCACTACAAAAGATGCGTACACATTGACTGATGGACCAACTATATTCATTGCCAACGACTTACAGAAAATCGCAAAATTTTGCATTCAACAATCTAATATACCATCCATTGTAATGAAAGACATCACTGAAAAGATTGAATTTAATAACCAAATCAATGAAAGAATTGACCAAATTGAAAAAGAATTAGAATTTGAAGAAATTAAGTTAACCGCAAGATTAGAAGGTTCAACCGCAGATACTTCTAAAGAAGCCAAGAAACTTCAAGGCAAAAGCAAAGCAAAAATTGCCAATAAAATTCTTGACAAAACAGAAGACCGAAAAATTGCCAAAATGAAAGAAGACATTTTGACTCTCAGGTCTATGATTAAAAACGCAACAATTGACGACTTGTTTATACCAAACAGATTAACTCATTTAGACAAATGGGCAAAAGGATTATCTAAGACAAATCCATTTACAAGCGACATTGATGAAGAAACTATATTAAATATCATGTCTCTTAAAGATGTTGATGACAGTTGGAAAATATTATTGTTGTTAGGAATTGGTGTGTTTACACAGCATAAAAGTAGCGATTATACTGAAATCATGAAGAAATTAACTGACCAACAAAAATTATATTTGATTATCGCAGACAGTGATTATATTTGGGGAACAAATTATCAGTTTTGTCATGGATATTTAAGCAAAGACTTGACACTTACTTTGGAAAAAATCATACAAGCATTGGGGCGAATTGGACGCAATAACATACAACAAGATTACACCATTCGGTTCAGAGATAATTCTCAAATTTCTACATTATTCACTCGAATTACATCAGAAGATAAACCAGAAGTAATTAATATGAATATATTGTTTAACTGTAAAAAAATGAGATGGAATGGATCTTCTTATGAAGAATTACCAGATGATGAAGATAATGATGAAGAACAAGAACAAGATGAAGAACAAGATGGTGACGAGAATTAATTAAATAAGTAATTAAATTTATTTAAACTTAAAAAGTATTTTATATTTAATATTATTAAATGATTGCAAAATTTCTCGAAATAAGCAAAGATTTTTTTGATTTAATGTATTCACAATTCATTGAAAATGATACAATTAATGGCGAAAATTTTGAATAAATATTGTAAACAAGATTTACAAATTTATATAATATACATTTTTATATAATATAAATTATTTTACAATTAAAATGCACCTCCACGAAGTCTCAAAACTAAATGGAGTGTACTTTCTTTCTGTATGTTATAATCTGAAAGCGTTCTACCGTCTTCTAATTGTTTTCCTGCAAATATTAATCTTTGTTGATCTGGTGGAATCATTCACCCCTTGTGATTTCTCACAAGGATTAGACTGTATCTTAAGCCATCATTGAAATTGATTAGATTTCTCAAGCCCATACCCGTGCGGTCGTTGAAAGAATGCCATGTCCTCATCATAGCGGATTTAGGCATTTACTTGCGGATTGTCCAATCTTAAGAGTTATTACGATGAACGAGGTCATTACCCTGTCTATTATTAAAGGTTTCCCTATAATAAGGCGTATCTTAAGCTCTAAGGAGTTTCCCGATATTGTAAGGTATGTCGCATTTGTTATTCACAAACACTAGCCACTGAATTTCCACTTTTTTAAAAGTAGAGCAAAACTAAATCAAATAAGTTTGGCTTAACCTTTTTAAAGGTGGATTTGGTTTCTAAATATTTCTCCATAATCAGAGCCAAAATAATTATGGTATGTGACTTTTCTAGGCATTATTGTCTACCTTCCTTGTCTTGAATCTTACTTTTAACAACATCAATAGTGTCATTTTGGTCAACCTCTAATGTAATTGTCTTTCCTGTAAGTGTCTTTACAAATATCTGCATCTTATATAACAACATAAAGTTGTCTTTAAGTCTTTTTAATCCAAATGTTTTTAATTTAAGTTTTTTAACAACCAACATAATAATTGCTAAATACTCTGACATTCGAAGGTCGATTTGATGCAAATGTTAATGTGTGTTTTGTAGTATAAGTACACGTAACAAAATCATCGACAATTCCTTTATTGACAAATGAGTTTAATTGTGATTTATTACACGTTCTAATAGGTCTGTTTACATTATAAAGCAATTTAACATCTCTCCAACGACCTTTCTTTCCATTCATTTTGTTTTTCTTTGAATTTGTGTATTTTCTAATGCCAAACGTTTTGATGCCATCCATTTTATTATAAAAATATAATAATTATTTATTGTATTTTATTTTATCTTTGTTTTAATTTACTACCTAATTCTTTATAATAACAATTATTGTATGGAACAGAATTCTTTAACGCCTTTGACAATGTCTTATCGCTCATTTTTAATTCTTTTATACAATCATATTTACACGAAAATTCTCTAATTAAATTTCCATCATTGTCATATTGACCTACACCATTTTTATAAAGCAATGGTATACCATATTTTTCTTCAAAGTCTGTTATTAAACATTCATCACAATTTTCATACAACATATAGTAATTTCCACTTGTTAAAGTATTATTTTTCACTGGATTGTCTAATGCTGATGAACTTTGGTATCCATTTAATTGTGCTGCTGTTTTTCTATCTAAATATACATTTAATATTTCTGATTTATCTGCGTTTAATTTTGCAATATAACCCAAATGTTGAACTTTTGTTTGTTTTGTTTGTTGAATGATGTGAATGATATTAGGGTCTAAATTTCTTTCAACTAACAACCAACGAAACCCACAATAAATTGTATTTTCTTCAATTGCTTTCATAATGCTTGGACGTTTAATATTTTTATTTTCATTCATTGCTTCTGTAACTGATTCATAAACTTTTACAAGTTGTAGTGTTTCTGGATTAATTTTTTGAAGACGTGGACCTAAATGAGGCATTTGTTGATTAAATCCTGTTACGACTTTTGTTTCTTTTTCATTCAATTTAGTTAAAATTTGTTGTATAGAATTTTCAAGACTACTAACTTTGTTAGTTAATATTTTGTTAGTTGTTATTAATTCTTTTAACAATTCATCGTTGCTGTTTACACTTGGACTACCATTTTTTAGCTTCAAATTCTCAATTTCTAATAATAATTCTCTTACTTTATAATTATATTTGTCAATATTGTCGTTAATAACTTTTAATAATGTTTTATATGATAGTGCATTTCCTATTAAGAACAATTCATTCTCTGTTTCATGCTCTTTTAAATTAGTGACTTTAGACGGATGAATAACGGAATGTTGATGAATAAACGTTTCAAATTCCTTTGATTTATCTACTTCAAAACAATCTAACAACAAACATTCTTCATATTTTGATTTATGTTCAGAATATCTATGTTGTATTCCTTTTCTTGATTCACCTATTTTTACAATATATGAACCATTGTCATTGCTTTTTACTTTAATAATGTAAATTATATTCCCCACATTAGAAAAATGCTTTAACAAATGTTTTTCCTTTTCTAATTCTTTTTGTTTAATTAATTTGTCTTCCATTTCTTTGTTTTTAATATTTTCAATTTGTTGCAATTGATTTTTTAATTCTTCACATTCTTCTTTTGCAATTTCGAACATAATATTTTCCAATTTTATAAAATAATCGTGAATTTCATCAGCCTTTTTAGTTCCAGCTTTTAAACAGAATTTCTTGAAGGTTTCAACATTTAACATAATTATTTCTTTATTATGACCTCCTCTATTATCTTTTTTTGCTCCGCAAGCTTGTGGAGCAAAAATTTTGTAATCTTCATTAATGTAAAAATTTTTTTCTATCACTCTTTTTGCAGCATCTTTCTGACTGAAATCTAACCATTTCCAAATATTATCTAAATCAATGACAAAATCATTTTTAGAATTATATTTCAAATAACAATAAAAGCTTGATAAAAACATTTGTTGTTCGTAATTTGTGAATGTATTTTTCACTTTTTCAACTAATTTGCTCTGGTAATCACCTGAAAACTTGGTAATTGGATTGCTTTCAATAAGATTTACGATATCTACGCTCATATTATGTAATTTATTATAGAATTGTCTTTATATTGTTTTTTGTTTTTAATATTAAAAATCAAAACAAGTATTTAAATTTTAATATTAAAATGTATAAATAACAACCACACGATATATGGTGTTTAATTACTGTAAGCCAAACCTCCCATACCACTCATAATACGCAAGACGTTGTAGTTAGTGGCATAGACACGAACCTTAGCAGTCTTAGTTCCTTCAACAGTAGCGTTAGACAAGACCAATTGCAAGGTAGCATTGTCAATACGAGAGAAGTTACACGTGCCTGATGGTTGATGTTCCTCTGGACGAAGGGCGAACGAATAAACGTTAATTCCTTCATCAGGGCAACGAGTATGTGCTTGGTATGGCTGAACCCAAGAGAAGTAAGTTCCTTCACGCTCAGAGAAGCGATCTTGGCCGTTCAATTGAAGTTTAGCAGTAACAACTGGATTTTGACCCCAACAGTGCATGTCCAAAGATGTTTCAGTAAGGACGAAAGTGCCGGCATCAGATACAGTGGAATTTTCGTTGTGACTGCGTTGTAATGCGGCAACAGCATCAGCAACTTGTGATGTACTTACGCCACCCAAATTTGGTTCACTGTAAGGATTGTTTGGACCATGCCAGTATCCAGTGAATCCACCTGGAATGTCGTAGTCAAGAGCACCAGCATCGTCAAACAAACCTTGAGCATCAATGTAAGAACGAGAGTCGGCAGCCAAAGCACCTGGACCTCCGAATGCATGGATAGCATTTGGAAGAGCATCGATAGCATCAGTGTAGTTGAATGGCTGAGCACCAAGAACCTTGAACAACAAAGCGTCACACACAAGAGAAGAACAGTAATCAACATTTTGGTCAGGTTGAACAACCCAAATCAATTCCTTGACTGGATGGTTAAAGTTCAACTTAATCTTGTTACTGGATGAACCAACAGATTCATCACCTGTGAATTGAAGCTGAGTAATTAAGTATTCGTGTGGATTTTGAGCAAATCTACGACGTTCATCAGTGTCTAAGAAGACATAATCAACGTACAAAGAAGCAGCAACCAAAGATTGGTTATAGGCAATGGCAGCTGGAACTGGACGACCAGGAGCAGCAGTAGTACCTTGAGCTGTTTGACAACTTAATGTAGTAACAGCCCACAAACATTCATCAATTGGACGAATATCAAGATTAATCTTGACTTCGTGGTATTGAAGAGCAATCAATGGCAAGGCCAAACCAGGATTGGTACAGAACCAAAATTGAAGTGGAATATACAAAGTGGTTTCAGGAAGAGCATTACGTGGAGCACAAACTTGACGTGGAGCCAAAGAGTCACAAGGACCATCGACTTCAGAAAAGGATGGGTCAGTAATGAATGTCAATTGAGTGGTATTACCAATCATCTTGAAATAAGCACGTTCTTGTTCAGAAGTCATAGTCAATTGGTTCCAGATGTGCATCCAGTCACCATATTGACGATCAATACGTTGACCACCAATTTCAACTTCGACCTGAGCAATCATTTGCTCTCCAGGGAAGTCCAACCAACGGGCATAGACACCTGAACCGGTTCCGGCAGCAAATGAAGCAATGCCCATAAGCTGGTTGATTTCTGGCAATGTTACTTGCAAATAGGTTCTGTAAGCAAGATCACCATTTCTGCTGATAGTACATTGAACGCGACGTCCAAAATCAGCTTGTCCATTGAAAGTTTGTTCAATGGATTCGATCGCAAAGTTAGTATATCTGCGATATGTCACCTTCCAAAAAGTTATTTGAGGATTGCCTGTGAGGTACACATCTTGCATGTGTTTTCCCTAAAATTTCTTATAGGGTTAGAGTACACCTTAAGAACTTTCAAATGTTGCTAACATTTTCACTAAGTCCCGACTACCGTCTACTCGTTGAACGTTCAACTTATTTCTGCATTCCACCTTTTAAAAAGGTGGAGCCAAAATTATGACATTAACCTGATAAATGATGAAACCAAAATGTTTGGCTCCACCTTTTAAAAGGTGGGTTTCGAAATAAGTTGCTTCGCTGCGGATCATCCAATCTTTAATGTTTTTACTATGCCTTTGATCTTTCTCCAAAGGTATTACACATGTCACCACATGTAAGAAGTAATTAAAGCTCTAAGGAAGTTCCCGCAATTTGGAAGTCTTGCAGAATACATACATTATGTTTCAATAATTTGTTCTATGTATCTACTAGCGAGTTATATGATAAATATACATTTATCCACATATTTACACTGTTTTCCCATCATGGTGATATGTGACCCATAATGGCAGCTCACTGTTGGTGCCCAAGACAGTAAGTTAAGCACCATAAGCCACGAGTTGCATAAGTCCGCCTCCCATTTTATACATTCCTAAAAGAAAAAAAATTTGGAAAATAACTTAATAATTTTATTTAATTATTTTCCTACATAAACTAACAAAGTAATTTATTAATATTTGAATTGTCCTTCATAAACATAGCAAGATATAATTCGTTGAATATTTCTTGTCTTCCTTCATGTTTTTTTGTAAAAACATATGAATCTTTTCTTTTTTTAATAGACCATCCATCATTTAAAGCATTATATAAAAAACACATTTTTTGAAATTTGATTTTGTCAATTTCTAATTTATCTTCATTTATATTGACTTCAATATTCATTAAAATAAATATTCATAATTAATTTTATTTTTTAACTAAATATGAAATGCACAAATATATAAATAAAGAAATTATATATTTCAAAAATAGTAAATAAACATTTCTAAATATATAATATACAATGCCTTCATTTAAACCAAAAGCAAATAAAAAAATAAAAGTTTGCAAAAAATATACGTCAACATTAGACGATAAACACAAAGAATTTGTGAATGAATTTGCTAAAAATGAAAATGATGTAATTCCAAAACTTAAAGAAGAACGTAAAATGCTAAAAATGGAATTAAATAACAGTGAATGTTCAATTGAAGAAATAATGGAAATAAAAGATAGAATAAAAGAAATAAATGAAAAAATAAAATCACTTAAAGACAAAAAAATAAATTATTATTTAGACAATTCTAAATACATTTTTGAATACTTTCAAGCTAAAAAAAATATTGGCAATGATGATGAATCTAACAAACCACTTACTAGCAAAAATCAAATGCTTTTAAATATTTTTAAGGTTAAACAAGATGATAATGAACTTCAAGATTCACATAAAAATAATACAAACACATGCGATAACATTGTTCAAAAGTATTTGACAAACATAGATGAATCTTTTTTAGATATGAATTTATTTGTCAAAGAAACTGATATTTGTCAAGAATGTTTTAAAGGAGAAATGATACCAATTGACGATGAAGGCGTTTTAATTTGCAATTCATGTTTTGTAAATATACCTTATCTAATTGAAAATGAAAAACCTAGTTATAAAGACCCTCCAAAAGAAGTTTGTTTTTATGCTTATAAGAAAATAAATCATTTCAAAGAAATATTAGCACAATTTCAAGGCAAAGAGACTACACAGATTCCAGATGATGTCATTCAACAATTACAAAATCAAATCAAAAAAGAAAGATTTGGATTAGAACAACTAACATATTATAAAACTAAGGAAATATTGAAAAAACTTGGATTTAATGGTTATTATGAACACATTGCATTTATTAAAAATAAATTAGGAATCAAACCTCCTATTTTTAAACCAGAATTAGAAGAAACGTTGTGTAATTTATTTATGGAAACACAAGCACCTTATGCTAAACATTGTCCTGATTTTAGAGTTAATTTTCTAAATTATTATTATGTTTTGTTTAAATTTTGTGAATTACTTGGAGAAACTCAATATTTAAATGAAATTCCTTTATTAAAAGACCGTGAAAAACTCATTGAACAAGACGAAATTTGGAAAAAAATGTGTCTTGATCTTGATTGGGAATTTATTCCTACTGTTTAATTATTCAGTTAAATTACAATGTTTCTACTTTAATGCCTTTTTTATTAAAAACCCATATTTCATAATTGTATCCTAAATTCATAGCAGATTGTTTCTTTTCTAATACATTGTTTTTTTCTTGGTTTGTCCAGGTTGATTTAACTTCAATGCATCTGTTTTGTGATTTTATATAAATATCTACATAATGTCTTCTTAATTTGTTAGTTTTATCAGTATACCATATTTCAGGAACTTCTGTTCTTTTTGTAATTATGTCATCTTCTGATATATTTTCAACATTAATTAATTCATCAAACGCAAAGTTTTCGTAACCTTGATAAATTATACCTTTTCCAGATGGGAAATTGTAAATTTTGGTTGTATATGAACGATTAATTATAAATTCAGATATTTCAGCGTTTTGTGAATGATGTGGAACGCCATATTTTACCATGTTTGTTTCAATTCTTTTGTTTTTAAAATCTTTACAAACAAAATAATTTTCAACACCATATTTTTTTAAATTTGTTTGAATAGTTTTATTTTTAATTTCTTCGTTTTGTTGGGGATTTTCAAAACCATATCTTAATTTGTTAGTTTCTTTGCATTTATTTTTAACTAAATCACATTGTAAAGAATATTCTGTGCCAAATTTTTCTAAATTGTGAAGTTTAAGTCGTTCTTTTGCTGTGTCTAGTTGCAAAATACGTTCTACACCATATTTATCTAACATAGTATTTTTTTGTTTTTCTTTAACATTTTTGTTTTTCATTGGATTGTCAACCCCATATTTTTTAAGATTTGTTTCGACAATTTTTAATTTTCCAATTTCTTTTGAACAATCAGCGCAATGTCCGTTCAATTTTACTAATTCTCTAAATGATTTATTAAATTCGTTTTCACAATCAGGTGTAATACATTTTCCGCATATTAATGTGTCTCTATTTATTAAATTTAAAGTATACTCTGATGTCAACTTTATATTATTTTCATCACAAAAATTTAACAAATATTCTAAATTGTATTTACATTTTTGTTTATATGATTTTTTTCCATTTTCAACAGAACAATTGTGACAATAAGGACCTGTTTTTAAAAGTTGTCTAAATGTTTTATTGAATGTCTTATCACACGTGTCTGTTGTCGTTTTACAATTTCCTTTAATATAACATTCTCTGTTTGTATTCATATTTTCATAATCTTCTAACAATTCAATGTTGTTTTCTTCACAATACGTCAATAAGTTTTTAACATTATATATCATGTCTAACATATATAATATTATTTATATCAAAATGAAATTCAATTTTAAATTAATATATTGTTAAAAAAAACTACTTAAAGATTTAATGACATATTATAATTTAAAAACCCCCGGGGAAGTTGACTAAATTGGCTCCAATTCCAAATCCCGCCCCTGACCTAGCACTCACACCCATTGATGGAATATATGTATCCAAAATTGCGAAAGTAGCAGCAGCAGTTAAGGCAATCAATGCAATTTCTTCAAGTTTCAATGAACCTTTTGGAATAGCAAATGCCGCAATTGAAACCATAAGACCTTCAATCAAATACTTTACAACGCGCTTAATTAATTCGGTAATATCAAACATACCTATATATTAAATAAAAAGAAAAAAATAATATATTGTTAAATTAAAACTTAAACATTTAACTTTACTAAATATTATAATGAACAAAAACAACAAGAAAGGTTTTGAGAGAAAATTAAAGAAAAATGGAAAACCAAATCCATTGTATGCTGACGCTCTTGAAGTAGACAAACCATTGGCAGGACAAGCATACGGATGTGTTTCTTTTATGTCTCCTGAAAAGTTGCTAAAACAAAGAGAAATGTTTATTTTCGAAAACTTTGTAAAACAATGGGAAATCAACAAATCTATGGAAAAGTTTCATCAATTCTTGAATTTTACATCATTCAAATACAAGTTAAAATTTGAAGAACTTATGGCTGATTTTGAAGAATTTATTAAAGAAGAAAAAGAAAACATTATTAAATCATCTATTGAAGACGATTTTAAAAACTTTTTAGATCGCGAGGAAGAACATTTGCAAAAAGAATTTGATGTTAAACATGATTTCCAAACATCTGTTCGTGGATTTAAATTAAGAGGTAATTTTGCTACTGAAGAAGAAGCCAGATTGCGTTCTAAAATGCTTAGAGAAACCGACCCAATGTTTGACATTTATGTCGGACCCGTTGGAACTTGGATTCCTTTTGACCCTGAAGCATATAAGACTGGTGAAGTTGAATATATGGAAGAAGAACTCAATCAACTTGCACATGAAAAGAAGAAGAATGAAGAAATAGCAAAAGCAGCATTTGATAAGAGAAGAACTGAAGCTAAACAACAAGCTATTAACGAAAACAAGAAGAATGCACAAAAGTTTGGAAATGTTGTTACACAAGACATTGATGAGAATGGAAATTTAGTTGGATTAGGAATTACTAGCATAGAACAAACATTTGGAGAAAAGAATCCAGAAACTATTTCTGTTGACGAAATTAGAAATGAATTGTTTGAAGGTGAAAATGTCGTTGTTGGAAAATCTGATTACGGGCAAAGTCAACTGTTGTCTGGACCTTTTGCTAAGAAAGCATAAACAAATATTAATATTAAAATAATTAATTTTATAAAAATGTAATTAATTATTTACCAAATCAAAAGTTATTCCTAATTGTTCCATTAAATATAACAAATCACTGTTGTCTCCTACAATTCGATTACTGTCATTTTCAATAAATTCAGTTGCATTATCTACATTTGAATTTTCACTCATTGCCCATATTAATTCTTTTATTGGATGATTAAAATTAAGACCTTTCTGCGGAGGTGGTCTATAAGTTCCTTCTCCAATACAACATGGTTCATTAATTTGTCTTATTTTCTTTTTTAATTCAAGCTCAACACAATATATATTTGTCTTATGATATACAATCCATTTTGGTGGAGAATAACCGCATTTTACCATTTGAAATGATATTACATGAAATATTTATATTGTTTTACAATCATATTTAACACATATATTATTTTATATTATCATAATATATGGGTAAATATAGCATTTTAGCAAGCACATCATTAATGTTTAACGTTGTAGCGTTTTTTTCATTGGTTTATACAATTCATCAAACAAAAAACACAACTAGTTTTAATTGGTCTTATTTATTAGGAAACATAATTGCTCAATTATTACTTGTAGTATATGGATTAGCAAACAAAGCTCCTGAAATTTATGGACCTACCATGATTTTAATGATAGGATTAGCATACATTGTTTATATAAAAACTGTTTATACAGAAGAAATCATTGTAGAAAAACCAACTAAACATAACATTTAATTATTATTTAGATTATGTTTGTTTAAAAAAGACAAATCATAATCTGGTACAGATAAGTAGTTTGGATAATCTAATCCTTCAATGGGAAGATTTATTTTATTCAATTCTGGTTCAGTTAAAAAATAATTTTTATTAACAAATGTGGCTTCTATAACATCAGGAATATCGTTTGTTTTACCACCATAATTATTTCCATGTATATGTATTAAATAGTGAGTTTTTGTTAGTTTTTTTAAACATTCTAATTTTTCTTTATATGTAGCACTCCAACTATCATCATTTATTCCGTGAAATTCAATCGCAATTTGTTTGAATGAACGCAAATCATTTTCGTTAGTATTTAAAAGCCAGTTGTATTCACTTCCTTCAATATCCATTTTCAAAAATATATTTTTAAATGTTCTCATGAAAAACAAAAGGTTTACATTTTTAGAATTAAAAAAACTGTTTATGTTCTTTTTTACAAAAGTTATTTTATCAGTATATTCAACAGGATATTTATCAATTGTACCGTCAAATGCGTAACTATTTTTTTTATTCATTTTGTAATAATTTATAAAATCACGTGAAAATGATTCTTCAAATGAAACTCCTGCTGAAATGTAACAATCATAATTTCCTTCTAATTTTCCTATAACATAACCACCATCAAAATTGTTTCCAAATCTTATCTTATCCTCAAAATGATAAACTTTTAAATAATCAACAATTTCTTTCATATTTTATTATTATATAAAATATTTGTTAGTTTATATTGTATTTGTAATATAATATGAACGAGTTTTTAATTCCAAAAATAATAATTCAAACTTCTAAAAACAGACCTCCTAAACATGTAGTTTTAATGATTAAAAAAATGTGTCCAGATTGGACCTACATACATTTTACAGATGATGACATAATACGTTTTTTTACAAACAATTATTTAGAAGAGTTTCCAAACATCATTCAAAAATTTAATTCAATAAAAAATGGGGCACATAAAGCTGATTTGTTTCGTTATTACTTTATATATTTGAAAGGAGGTGTGTTTTTAGATAGCGATGCTATGTTGCAAAAAAACATAAATGAAATTTCAAAAGACTATGATTTTTTTTCAGTTGATTCAGTTCATTACTGTCCTGGATGTATTTTTCAGGGATTTTTAGGAGCAAAACCTAGAAATGAAATCATTCGTCAAGCATTGATACATGCTTATAACGTAGACGTTAATGTTTTAGACAATGATTATTTGCTAATTTGCAAACATTTGTATAACATTCTTAAAAATAAATGGGATTACAAGATAAAATTGTATCATGAAATATTTGGAAGCGACAGAGTTGCTTTAACGGTTGATAATCTAAACAATAATTTAATTATAGTACATTACTTTATCAGCAAAACAGTTCCACCTGAATATTATAATGAAACTCATTTAACAAAATAAGTATTTAAACATTCAATTGAATATTTATTTAAATTCCAGCAATTCTATAATAATAATCATTATTAAATAATACCTTTTCTTTTATGCATCTTGACATTTTATCTGATGAAAAACGTTCATCCTCAGCTTCTTTTGAAACATTTGATTGTCATGTAAATTTTTTTTATATTCTGTCCTCCATTTTTCTTAACACCATTTTCATTTGCTAAAACCGCTTTGGATTTCCCCAAAGCGACATTTTGTGATGACATTTCATATATTTCTTCTATGAGTGTAGAATTAATATTGTAATCAATATTTGATACAAAATATTTTTCTAACAATCGTTTTGCATCTATTTTTTGTTTAAATCCTAACCATTTCCATACATCATCTAAATCAACAACAAAATCATTGTTTTTATCATATTTTAAATAACAATAAAAACTGCTAATAAATAATTGTTGTTCAAAATTAGTAAATGTATTCTTTATTTTCTCTAACAATTTGTTGTTATATGTATTTGACAACTTTGAAACAGGGTTATTTTCAATGAGTTCAACAATATTTAATTGTTCCATTCTGATAATTAAATATTGAAAATTAGTCAAAATCCGATTGTATATTTTAAAAGCGGTTTACCATTTGCTCTTTTTGACTGATATTTTTGGTCCCTGACCACGTTTCTTCACATTATTTGGGTCATATTGTTCTTCATCATCGTCATCATTAAGTTGCTTAGACAACTCCCAAAATTCTCTAGAGCCTAACCTAAAATCGTTATGGTGGTCTGCTTTATACCAAAAAACCTGGTCTTGTAATTTGTTTGACTTGGCGTTGTTATTTATAACCAAACATTCGTAATTTTCAGTACACTGATCCATCACCTGACAAAACGATTCGAACGTTGGAAACATGCCAGCATAATTTTCATAAATACGCTTTCTATTTGCAATGTATGGTTCTCTCAAAATGAACACGTAATCAATGTTAGTTCTTAACGTTGGAGGTATACCTAAAGGATATTGCATTGTGATGAGTAACATGACCTTCCAGTGACGTCCATTCATAAACAATAATCGCATCATTTTATCCTTTGCCCATGTATTGTCATAAAGACAATCATCTAAAATAACAAATGTACGCGGATCTATTGTACTGCGTTTGAATTGGTCCATTTCCTTCTTAATTTCCTTCAACACGCCTTTTTGACGCTTCAATATATTTTCAATAATAGCTGTATTGTATTCATTGTGAATGAACAATTTAGGAACCATTTTTCCGTAAAATCCGTTACCTTCTTCTGTTCCTGATATAACTGTCCCTATTGGGATATCTTGATGATAATATAACAAATCACGAACCAAAAAAGATTTACCTGTGTCACGACGACCAATCAACACTGTAACTGGACCTTTTGATTCATTTGGTTTGAAACTTATGTTCTTCATATCAAATTTTTTAAGATCTAAATTCATATATTAATGTTACAATATAAAAAATATTAATTTAACGCATTAATATTTCTCAATCCATCCTAAGTTTTCTTCATCTTGTTTTCTCTTTTTACCAATAAAAACTGAGTTTTGTAATTCTATCACAAAAAAAGAACCATATGTAGCCTGTTTTACAATTAATTTAAATTCTTCAAATGAAAAACTGTTTGCTAACTTATAATAATCATAAATCAATCTCATGTCATCTAATATAGGTTCATTTAATATAAATATATAATCTAAATTTGTTAGTTTGATTGCATGTTCTTCTTTAAATATTGTTGAATTCTTTAACATTGGAGTTAAACTATTTACAAATTCATAGTTTTTACTTAAAATCATTATTCTCTTGTTAGAAATTGAATTTACATCAATTTTCTTAAGACATATACATTTCGACATAATAATTTATATAATTACGCATTTAAATTAATTTTATTGAAATACTTAAGAAATAATAACAATATTTTAATTATTAGTTAAATATTTTTATTATTAATATTTTATTTAGCTAATGACAATTTCTTTGGATTATCAAAAACGAAAAAATACTACACTCTTCTCAAAGATACAAACTAACAAACAATTAACTATTTCAAAAGTTCAAAATTATATACCTATATATGAACGTTTTTTTTCATTAAATAATACTAATTGGAATTCTATTAATTTAAACAATAATTATTTTATTTATGACATTAAGGACACTCCAAACAATGATGAAAATATTTTTCAATGTAAAATAAAAGAATTGGATACTGTCGAAGATATGACAAAAAAAACGTTTGTAAAAATGGCACCATTATTAGACCCATTTAAATACATTATTGGAAAATACAATCATAATGATTCATCTTTGTTTGAATTGCCTTGTTTTGACAAGTCTGTACAAATTCATCCAAAAATAAATGAAACTAACAATTCTTCTTATGTAGATGGATTTTTTTCATTTTTATCAAGTAAAGCATTACATAAATATAATTTTGTTAATGGAATTGATTTCTATGGTTCTTTTTTAGCCATCAAGCATAATTTTAAAATCAATGTATATGATGATATAGAATACTTAATTCAATCTGACTTTTTTAATAAACAAAAAAATATATTATTTCAAGTAGATGATTATTCTCATTTAATTGAACAACAAGTTACCAAATTAAAACCTATCAAAATATCTACTAGTTTAAAATCAGCATTGTCTACATGTTCGTTAAATAATGAAATATTTGAAGATATATTTGAAGATAATGTTACAACACTTGATGACATTAAAAATATGGGAGTGAATTTAGAAGATATAACTAATTCAGATATGTTTGATATTTCTAATCAACATAAATCAGAAACTCTCAAATCTGGTTCAACTTGTTCTTCAAGAACGTCATATACTAACAATGATGAAAATGAAATTAATGATTGTGAAACAGATGAACACGAATTAGATGAAAATGAATTTAGTGATGTATTAGAAGATGATAATGATTTAGATGAAGAAATAAGTGAAGGTTCTTATGAAACAATCGAAGATGATGACGATGAGGTATTAAATCTTACATTTCCAAAGTTTCCAGTTCAAATAATATTTTTGGAGCAATGTAAAGAAACATTAGATTACTTAACGATGAATGATGAATTAGAAGATGAACATTGGTTTTCTGCGTTGATGCAAATAATAATGACATTGATAGCATATCAAAAAATGTTTTCATTTACTCACAATGATTTACATACAAACAATATAATGTATGTACCAACTAACAAAAAGTTTATTTATTATACTTACAAGAAAAATACATATAAAGTTCCAACATTTGGAAGAATTTACAAAATTATTGATTTTGGACGTGCGATTTATAAATTTAATGGAAAAATATTTTGTAGTGATAGTTTCCAAAATGGAGGAGATGCTTCCACTCAATACAATACAGAACCATATTTTAATGAAAACAAGCCTCGTTTAGAACCTAATTTCAGTTTTGACTTATGTAGATTAGCATGTTCATTATTTGATTATTTTGTTGATGATTTTGATATGATTAAAACAAAATCAAATTTAGAAAAATGTTCGCCAATAGTGAAACTTATAGTTGAATGGTGTATAGATGACAATGATATTAATGTTTTGTATAAAAATGATGGAACTGAACGTTATCCTGATTTCAAATTGTATAAAATGATAGCAAGATGTGTTCATAAACACACTC
>JACCDH010156658.1_pt1 | contig 26283 bp, 10 predicted proteins | sample 7442481 | NCBI WGS metagenome assembly JACCDH01 (sample SAMN15323433, study PRJNA562643) | freshwater metagenome | isolation source: river surface water | place: USA:Blue River Watershed | collected 2017-08-15 | reverse complement strand
GCAAGCGACTTTGTGGTGACGAACGTCCAGGGCAATGTGGACGCTTCGAACCTGACGGGCGGCACGCTGGACATCACGACGCAGAACGTTGGTGACAACGCAATTGCGATCAGCACGGGCGACCTGGACACGACCATCACGGGCGTGAACGCGGGTGACACCGTGACGGTGGAAGCGCAGAACCTGAACGACAACAGCGTGCTGACGCTGGACGGCGTGAGCGATGTGGTGGTGACGAACGTCCAAGCCGACGTGAACGCCTCGAACCTGACGGGTGGCACGCTGGACATCACGACGCAAGACGCGACGGACAACGACATCAACATCAGCACGGGTGACCTGAGCACGACCATCACGGGCGTGTCGGCAGACGACCGTGTGGATGTGGAAGCACAGAACCTGAACGACAACAGCGTGCTGACGCTCGATGGCGTGAGCGACTTTGTGGTGACCAACGTCCAGGGCAATGTGAACGCCTCGAATCTGACGGGCGGCACGCTGGACATCACGACACAGAACGCGACGGACAACGGCATCAACATCAGCACGGGTGACCTGAACACGACCATCACGGGCGTGGACGGTAGCGACACGGTGACGGTGGAAGCACAGAACCTGAATGACGACCAGACCCTGACGCTGGACGGCGACAGCAACTTTGTGGTGACCAACCTTGTCTCTGACGTGAATGCTGGTGCGCTCAACGGCACCCTCAGCTTGAATCTGGACGATCTGGCCGATAACGCCATCAGCATCACCTTCGGTAACGCGTCCACGACCATCAACAGTGGGGTTGAAGATGATGTGATCACCATTGACGCCACCAATATCAATATTGGCAACACCTTGACGGTGGGCGGCCTGGCCGATTTCCATGTCAGTGGTCTGACGGCGAATCTGAACGCCTCCGCCATGACTTATGCTGCCAATAGCGGTGCGAACAATAACTTCAATGGTGACGAAGACGACGAGTTCACCCAGATCGATCCGGGCCACGGTTTCAGCTTCGATTTCCTGGGTCAGACCTACACGTCGCTGTACATTGGATCGAACTCCTACATCACCTTTGGCGGTGGTAGCGACGAATACAATATTGAGCCCAATGCACCGGCTGTGCCAGGCATCCTGTTGTCTGCAGAGAACAACTCATACCAGGTCGTGGACAGTGGCTTTACCGATGAATCGCATCAGGTCTTCTGGGTGCGTTTCGAAGGCTTCGATGACACCAGCGCGAGCGGTCCCTCGAACATGATCTGGGAGGCCTACTTCTACTCGGGTTCCGATCGAGTGGAGATCCACATGATCAGCAACGCCCGCGATGGCGATCCGACGGCCGTTAGTGCGATCACCGATGGTGCTCTGGCTGGCTACGAGCAAACCATCAGCAACGTGGCAGCGGGCACGGTGATCGTGTACGAAGGCGGCGCACTGTCTTACATTGACAATGCAGCGGTTGAGTTCGATGGTGCGATCATCAATGGTTCAACGTCGGTTGGGGGTGAGTTGGTCGTGACAACGGAGGACGACACCATCGCCGCGACGATGTACATTTCCACCGGTGACCAGGTGGCGACCATCAATGGCTCGGATGTGCAGGACATGATTGTTGTCAATGCATCGAATTTGGACAATGACACGACGCTGACCCTGAACAACCTCAGCTCCTTCCAAGTCACAGGCTTGGCGGGCGATGTTGATGCCAGTGGCTTGACCGGGGGCACCTTGTTCATCCGCACGGTCGACAACTCCTCGGACGACAATGTGAACATCACCACGGGTGACCTCAACGTGACGGTGCGGGGCGTTCAAAACAACGACTTGGTGACCATTGACGCCTCAACGCTCAACAGCGATCAGTTGTTGAACATTTTTGAGTCCAGTGACTTTGTCGTGAACAATGTGGTTGCCAACGTCAACGGCTTTACGGCCACCCTTGACACGCGACACCTGACGATTGACTCGACGGCGGTGATCAACACCGGTGACGCAGCGGATAACGCCATCAGCATCACCACAGGCATGGGCTCCATGACCGTCAACGGTTATGCCGCCAATGACGTCATCTCGGTGAACGCCACACAATTGAGTCAAACCCCGAACGGGTATACCCCCAATGTGTACTCGCTGACCATTGATGGCAACAGCACGGTGAACGTGACGGGCCTGTCGACGGACGCAACCGTGTTGGACACCAGCACCGGTCTCGTCACGATCACGCTTGATTCGACCGGCGCACGCGATGACGCTGTGGTCATGACCAACAACTCTGCTCTGGAGTTGACGGTGGACGCGGGTGATTTCGACGGCAACGACACCATCGAGCTGACCGACACGATCAGCGCGGGCGGTATCAATCTGCGCATGTTCGTGAGCCAGCACACCCCGGGCACAGCCATCACGGTCATCGGCGACTCGACCTACGACACCATCACCCTCAAGGATGGTGGCACGGTGACAGGCAACAGCACCATCGAACACTATGTGCTTTCGGACGAAACAACCGAAAACATTGTGGGCAGCTGGAACTTTGCGACGGGTCATCCGGCAGCAGGTGCGGGCAATATCGACAACCGGTTCACCCAAGTGCTCGGCAATGAATCGGTGGACGGTGGTGCAGGGCAGGACGAAATCTTTGTGGATGGCACCGACAGCACGCGGGCCACACTGAGCATCAACCTGCACAACCATTCGAGCCGCGACATTGTGGACATGAGCGATGAGGCCCTGGCCTTGACCGACATGAACGATGAGTTCCTCAATGTGTATGGCTTCGATACCGGCAACACGGGTGATGCCCTGCGCATCAAGTCCCAGAACTACACCGATACCAACGCGACCAACGGTGGTACCGACTATGTGTCCACGGGCTTGAACTTTGCCGGCACCTTCGTCAGCAACCTCAATGTGGTGAACAACGACTTGTTGGGGGTGAACTCGGGCGCGATTCTGGAGATTGATGCGAATTTCCGCACCATCTCGGATGCGAACGATCTGGCCTATGTGCAAGGTGTGTTGTCCACGTTGGCCAACGTTCAGAGCGGCGCTCAATACCTGGTGATCATGTACGGTGGCTTTGATCCGGCCAATCCGTCGCTGGCCACCAGCACGGCGTACCTCTACCATGTCTATGTTGACCGTCAAGGCGATGGTTTGGACTTTGCTGACGATGACCTCGACGGCAGCCTGTCTCTCAACACCTATGATGAATCGGTTTATGGCGATATCAACGGTGACAATGTGTTCGACGCCAACTACGGAGTTGAGTTGATCTACGAGCAGAACGCCGATGCCATCGAACTGGTGGGTGTCCTGCACGGGGTGGTTGGCAACGGTCTGACCAGCGCCAACTTCATCAACGCAACCTGATACGCAATATGAAGTACTCATGGGCGGGCCGACGCAAGTCGGTCCGCCCATGCCATTGATCGCAAGAGGTATAGCAAATGGCCAAGACAAGTCTGGGTTCGAACAAGTGGCGCCTGACCGGTACGGAAACCTTCGGGACCGCTGGATGGCAATTCATTTACGGCTCATTGGGTTTGACCGATGACCGGATCACCCTGACCGCCTTGCCTGGTGCGGGTGGCAACAGCGTGGGCAATATCGACCTGGGCTTGGGCGGCAACGATGCGGTCACCCTGGGGAAAAATGGCACCTGGACCATCAACCTCAAGGGGGTGGAGTTCTTGTATGCCTTGCCCAGCACCACCAACGTCATTGCGCGCATTGCAGATGCCGACGGCGGTTTCACGACCGACGGTTCGCTCAAGTCGATCACGACGGGCAACGGCCACGACACCATCACCTACGTCGGTTCACGCTTGGACGCCACCTTGGCAATGGGCGCTGGTTTTGACGAAGTGCTGTTTCGTGGCACCACCTTTGCCAATCGGGATCAGTTCTGGACCTTCATCCGGCGCGAAAAGGGACAACTGGACGCCTACAACCTGTACAGTGGATACAGTGTGCGGATGGTTGACGCCAATGGATCCGGTTATGGCGCGATCGAGAAAATCTCGGCAAAAGACTACCGAAATGGCGACGTTGACGTGTACGTCCCGGCGGTCGATTTGCCCAGCAAAACACCGGCGGATCGCGGCACCTTTGACAACATTGATCTGCGCAGTTACGAATGGAACGGTTCAAGCTATGTGAACCAGTTCAACAGCGACAGCTTTAATCTGGCCACTTTTTCGGGCATTCGCTATACCTCTGAAAACCTCTGGCGGGGCGAAGCAACGGTGTACAACCGAGTGGGTGCATCGGACAACAAAGTACTGGATTATTTCAGTACCCCGAGCAGCACGGTGGTCACCAATGCCTCCACCGTCGACATCATCGGCAAGAGCCGGAACATGACGCACGACCTGATCGTGTCAGAGCAGTCGAGTGGCAAGGCTGTCGAGGGGCAACTGCGACTCTACTCGGCCAATGTCGCGTCGGGCATGTACAACGACTTCAACGATGTGTTTCTGGGCACTTCGGATGGCGATGCCGGGACTGCCTTTGCTGGCAATGGCAGCGCGGGGTCTGATCGGGTTGCCTTGTATGGTTTCCGTGGCAACGATGTGCTGATAGGGGGCGATAGCAGCGACTACCTGTTTGGCGGCCAGAGCACCTACAACAAGGCCTTGATGTCGCCCCAGCTGGGCAACCAAATCACCGGCGGTGACGGATCGGATTTCTTTGGGGTGGGCGCGACGAACAGCCTTGGTGCGATTCAATCGAGCTACAGCCAGGTCAAGTCGGGTGCGAACAACATCGTGGTCATGAGCAAATCGGGCGCCAACGTGGTGTTCAACTTTGCGCCCAGTACCTTGGTTGCTGGCGATGTGGTGACTTTTGCCAACACCGGAAGTCCCACCGCCTATGTGGTGAAATCGGTGGATGTGCCCCGCAAGACCGTGACATTTACCGAGACGGTTTCGGTCGCCAATGGGTCCTTGATTTACAAAGCCCCCATGGTCAACAGCACGTGGACCGCTGCAGATGGCGGAGCGCTGTACGGCAGTTGGACGCTAGGTTATGCCACCGACGTGATCATGGACTGGAGCCAGTCGCAAGATACCCTGCAGGTCCTCAGCAACGGTGTGGCGGTGATTGGGGGCCTCCACAATGATGCGGGTCTAGGCGACGCCGATACCATCAGCTTGCGCCACAGCAGCAGCCCAGTGGCTATTAGCGACATGGGCAACGATGGACCGCGTGCCACGCCTTACACCAGCCTTGGTTTGACGGTCAGCAGCAAAGCTGGCACATCGGTGGTGTTGAGCGGCGCTCTGCCCGCATCATTGGAGGTTGGGGATGTTCTGACCTTTGCCAACACTGGCAGCCCCACCCAGTTCCTCGTCACAGCGCTCAATGCTGGCACCCGAACGGTGACTTTCAGCACATCCACCAGTTCGGTGGGCATTGGCAGCACTGCGTACGAGACCTACAACGAAGCCACGCAAAAGCCCGATGCACTGCTGAGCACGGATGCCATGGCGGCCCGCGATGCCCAAAGCATCAAGAATGAAGCCGGCGAAGATATCTCGGTCAGAAACGATGGCCTGATTGTGGTGCGTGGTCAGGAAGGCAACGACGTCATTTACGACAGCGCTGGCAATGATTATCTGTACGGCAACCAAGACAGCAATGTGGTGCACATGGATGCTGGCGGCACCGACAGGGTGTTGGTGGACACCCGGGCGGGGCGTTACTACGTCAACGGTTTTACCAATAACGACGACAAGCTGTACCTGGATCGTGGCCTGATCGACGCCTTTGGATTCGACCGTTTTGCAGCCAGCAAAAACACAGGTCGTACCGGCGCGATTGCAGATGTGCGCACGGGCGAATCCTATACCAATGGGCAAGGCTACAGCCAGGGCATCGACTTTTTGTACGGCGTGACCTATCGGTCTTATCTCGCGAGTGCGTATGGTGCCCAGCCATACAACAACAACGAGAGCGTCTCGATGGACTACGCTGCCAACGTGACCACCTATGTGGCAGGCACCGTGACCATCGGTGTGGCCATCGGTTTGTCCTTTATTCCATTTGTGGGCCCAGCCATTGCCGCGCCGCTGTTTGTCACAGGTGCCTTGCTCACCGCCGGTAAGATTTATTCTGATCTTGGCGATACACGGCTTGGCTCTGTCGAACACCTGAACGCGGTGTACGAACTCCCCGATGCGCAGGCCTTCAACACCAATTACGTCTACCTGATGGACAACCAGCAGGGTCGCACCATGGGCAATTCGTCCCTGGCCAGCGGCGCGAACGCCAATCCAAGCACCTGGCGCTTTCTGGACTTTTTCCCGAATGTGTATACCTATGATGGGTTCACCCCAGTGCTGGAGTTGAACCCCTACGGGACCTGGATTGGGAGCGCCGCCAACACGGCCAGCGACGCCGACAACGGCATCTGCGCGTACTTCGTCGTGTACGCTGGCAACGAGTCGTATGTGTTCCTGGTCATTTCCAGCGACAACCTGATTGAGAACTCTGAAGCGTTCAAGATTGCAGAAATCAATGGCATCTTGAACGCCAACGACATCGTCTTGTATGACAACGAGGCCGATCCCTACAACCAGGGCAAGGACGAGGCCGTGGTCTTGCGCGATCCGACGATCGAGCGAGTGCGGGAGACGTCGGGTGGCTCTGCGCTGATCCCGCACGAAGGCCTGACCATGGCTGGTAATGTCCGTGTGGAAGGTTCGATTGACGACACCCTCTCGAGCAGTGCCGTCATCGAGTTGTACGACCTGATGGAGGTTGATCCTGCGACCGATGATTCCCTGAAGGTGGGGCAATCGACGATATCGGCGGGTTCCACGTCGTTCACGATTGCAGACCCTCGAACCTTGGGCCAGACGGTGATCCAGACCGATTACCAGACCTCTGGACCCAATGCTGGGCAACTCAATCCGCAGAACGTCGACAACAATTACCAATACCAGGACCGGATCGTTTTTTACACGGCCAAACTGCTCAATCCCGTGAGCGGGGGCATCGTGATCGAGACCAAGTCCAATGCTTGGAAAATCACCGCGAAGGGATACGACCCCACGTTGGTGATTGATGATGGTGAAAGCCTCGGATTGGATGGCGGCTACGATACCCTGGAGCTCAAGTCCACCTCTGGGCATTTGAACAATGCTGCAGATATCCAGATCAAGAACATCGAGGCCATCAAGGGCTCGTCTTCAACCACGGCGGTTTTGCAGGCGTCGGTGGTGGGCACCATGCTGGTCGATGTGGTCATCGCAGATGCGGGCAGCAATATCGACGATGGCGTTTACACGCTTTCCATTGCAGGGTCCGGGATCGGGGCCATGGCCTCGGCCACTGTGAGTGGTGGCAAGGTCACCGATACCGCCGTCCTCTTGCCTGGTTTCGGTTACTACGCCTGGGATGAGGAGTACACCGGCCCGTCCGATACATCCATGCCGACCACGGTGACCCTTCCAGCCCCAGGCATCGAGCTGTACCTGCAAGCCCAGACCGAAGGTTTCCAAATTACCTTCAGCGACTCGTCGGACACCTTGGTGGGGTCGCAGGGCAATGATTCTGTCTTGGGGGGCAGTGGCGCCGATTCTCTCAACGGCTTTGAAGGCGATGACTATTTCGACTTTGTCAGTGCCAGCCAGTTGAACGAAGCCGCCACCGTGGTTGGGGGCTTGGACACCGACCGGATTCGGGTGTTGCGCGGACAAGCTGCCTTGACCTTGGCCGATGCCGATTTCACCGATGTGAACACCGTTGAAATCCTGGACCTGTCGGACAACGCGGGCGACATGACGGTGACCTTGGGGACGGAAGCCCAAGCCGCTGGTTTGCAGACGATTTTGGGCGCCAACAACAGCGACACCTTGGCGGGTACACGCAACGACAACATTGATGCGAGTGCCTTCACCACTGCGTTGACCATGGTGGGCGCCCAGGGCGATGACAGCCTGCGCGGCGGCAGTGGCGCCGACAGCCTGGCCGGTGGGGAGGGCAACGATGTCCTGGAGGGGCGTGGCGGCTTGGATACCCTGATGGGCGGCGACGGCAACGACATCTTTTTTTACAGCAGCAGTGCGCCCGATGGCAGCAGCACCGAAAGCCTGTTGGGCGGAAACGATACCGACAGCGTGGTGGTGGCCGGAACCGGCACCTGGGTGGACTTGAGCAACAACAGCTTGTCGTCGATTGAAGTGCTGGACATGACCGTCGACGATGGTGGCAACACCGACAACGACGACCAAACGGTGAAGCTGCAAAGCAGTCAGGTGGCTGGCTTTGACACGATCCGGGGCAATGCGGGCAGCACGGCGGGTTCCTGGGACACGCTCTTGTTGGCGGACACCATGGCCGCTGACATGTTGGACACCGTGACCGTGAGCGGTCAGTTGTCGATCGATCTGACCAATCTGGCCGGCCATGCGCTGACCATGGTCAACAACACCTTGCGCAACAGCAGTGATCTGCTCAGTATCGACGCCTCTGCCCTGACGGGTACGAACGTGCTGGACTTTGACGGAAGCAATGAAACGCAGGCCCAGTTCTCGGTGCTGGGCGGTGCCGGGGCAGACACCATGGTGGGGGCCCATGCGGCTGCCGCTACCGACACCCTGCGTGGCGGCGCTGGGGCCGATTTGATCGAAGGTCGTGCGGGCGCTGACTCCCTGCTGGGCGAGGATGGAGACGATACCCTGGTGGGCGGTGCGGATGCCGACTCGCAATGGGGCGGTGATGGCGACGATGTCTTCTCGTTTGACACGCCCAGCGCCCTGACAGGGGACGATTTGATCGACGGCGGAGAGGCGGGCGAGACCGTTGGTGACACCCTGTTCTTCACAGCCGGGACCACGCTGGTGGATAGCGATTTCCCCACTGCCGTGATCGAAGCGGGCAGCATCGAGAATTTGCGGGTGACGGGGGCCAACACCATCACGTTGGGCAGCAATGCCAGCACCGCAGGCATTGATCGGGTGTACACGGGTAGTGGCACCACTTCGATCACCAAAACCGATACGGCAGCGTTGACGATCGATGCCACTGATTTGGCCGATGACACCACCCTGACCTTGAATGATTCTGGGGTGACCACGAACATGCGCGTCGTGGACCTCCAGGGCGACCTGAGCGCCACCAGTCTGGCGGGCACACTTGTCATCGATCTGGCCAACAACACCACCGACAACACGATCAGCATAGAGCTGGGTACAGGACAGTCCACCATCACGGGCGGGCACGCCAGCGACACAGTCACGGTCACAGGCCAATCCGTGTCGGGGCAGTTGATTGACCTGTCGGGCTCGGATGCCAACCATGTGATCACCACCGGCGGTGGTGTGCAGACCATCGTGTCGGGAACGGGTGTCGACACGATCCGTACCGGTATTGGCAGCATCGATGGAACAACTTTTGACCGCATTGAGTTCCGTGCCGGATCGGCCACGGCCAACATCAGCCTGAGCGGAACCGAGGCGGACATCATGTCCCGCATCACCACCATCGTCGACTATGTGGAGGACACACTCGACTTTGCTGGGACCGATGCCGTGTTGGCCAGCTACAGTGGCACGGCTTTTAGCACCAGTGCCAGCGGTAAGGCCACCTTCACCTCGGCCGGCACCCTGGCCGAGAAGATCACGGCCCTGCGCAATGAACTGGACGTTAATGGCGCGTCGTTGAACGCCAAGGTGGTGGTCTTCAACCACGGCGATGATTCCTATGCATACAGCTGCGGGACGTCGGGCACGGCCAATGACGACCAGATCGTTCGCATCGCTGGCGACAACATGTTGGACTCGGTCAACATCACTGGCAGCTTCAAACTGGTGACGGCGCCGGTGTCGGGAACGCCAGCCACAGCGGTGTCCCTGTTGCCGACCTCCACGACCTGGAACGACCCGACCCAGCAAGCATACGTACCCACCAGTTTCGATCCGGGCGGTGCCAGCAACACCAACTTTCTGCTCAATGGCTTGGGCGGTCCTGCCGGATTTGGCACGAGCCAGCCTTCGGTTGGTGACGACAGTTACGGCAGCATGAACGTGCCGAACTGGTGGGTTGGCAGTGCGAGTGCGCTGAACATGTTTGGCAAGAACTACTCGACCCTGTACATGGGCACCAACGGCTATGTGACCTTTGGGTCGGGCTATAGCAGCTACACCCCATCCGGGATTCCAGGCTTTACGCGTTCGCCCATGATTGCCGGTCAATTCGACGATCTTTACATTGCAGCGGGGGCACGAAATGTTGCAGGGGGCAGCGGCTCGGGCAACTCGACCGGTGACAGCAGGATGTACTATTTTGCTGACAGTGAGAAAATGGTTTTCACTTGGAACAACGTTGGCCTTTTCGGTTGGACCGGCGGCAAGGGCACAGTCGGGTCGGCCTTTCAGATCATCCTGTGGAAGGGGGTGGCGGCAGGTGATTTTGGCATCGAAATGCGCTATGAAGAGGTCACGCGTGACTTCTCTAATGCCTCAGCAGGATGGACTGCCGGTGACCTGATCAACTACAACACGATTGATCTGAACACGGCGACCTCCGGGTCCAACATTGCCATTCCTGGTGTCTGGGCTTGGGAAGTGCGCGGTGGCTCGGTGGAAATGCCGTACTTCGTGCCGGATATCGGTATCACCAGCATCACACCGGTGGCTCAGTTCAGTTTCCCGGGCGTGACCAACACCACGCCGACGATCTCTGAAACGACGGCCGTCTCGGGTGACGAGACCTACGGCTTTACCATCAGCGGCCCCACCAATGTGGCCAACGGGCAGACGGCTGTTCTGTCGACGATTGCGGTCCCCCACTGGAACCTGTGGAAAGACCGGTATATGGACGGTATTGCCAACATCACCTTGACGGCAGGCAGCGCCAGCAAGGCTATCGAGGTGCAAATCGTCGCCACTGGCAACGACACGGTCACGCGATCGGGCAATTCGCTCAATGTCAGCGCCACATCTGACGATCTGAACCAAGCCACGGATGCCGATATTCCGACGGTGACCACGGTGTCCGCCTCAGGGGCTGCCGGTGCGGTCTACATCAGCCTTGCCAACCTGAGTCATGACGTGACCCTGGTTGGTTCGGCCCAGTCTGACACCCTGGAAGGCGGCTCGGCTGCTGATTCCATCGTGGGTGGCAACGGCGCCGACACCGTCACGGCGGGGGCCGGCAATGACATCGTCAAGATGCTGGTCAGTGCCGCTCACATTGATGTCGCTGATGGCGGTGACGACACCGACACCCTGGAGCTGACCGGTGCACCAGCTGGCACGGTGGTGGTGGATTTGAGTGTGGCAGTGGGACAGGACCAGCTCACCTCCATCAATGGAGCGGCCAATTCAGACGTTCAGAAGAACTTTGAAATTGTCAATGCCTCTGGCATGACCACCCATGGTTTGTTTGCCACGGCCAACGCCAGTGGCAGCACCGTGGTGGGCTCGGGCCAGAATGACACCCTGGTCGGGGGTGCAGTGGGGGACTCTTTGCTGGGGGGTAACGGTGACGACTCGATCGTGGCCGGCGGTGGTGCGGACAAGCTCTCTGGTGGCGATGGCGCCGACCGCTTCGTGTTTGCGGCCAATGCACTGACCAGCACGGACACAGTCGATGGTGGTGCCAACAGCGGCGACCGCTTGGTGATCGGCGGGACCGAGACCCTGGTGGATGCCGATTTCACCCACATCACCCTGGTCGAGGGGTTGGAGTTGGCCAATGGCAACAACAGTGTCACCCTGGGGGCCGAGGCCGAAGGTGCAGGCATTGTGTCGGTCTTCGGAGGCACCGGCAATGACACCATCTCGGCGTCGGCCTACACCACCAATGGGGTTACCTTTGTTGGCGGAGCTGGAGCCGATGTGCTGACAGGGGGCGCTGGCAACGATGTGTTCGTAGTGGACAATGATGTGGCGTCAGGTGAATCCTACAACGGTGGTTCGGGCGGTAATGATGAGTTGAAGATTCTGAGCGACACCAACATGGGGGTAGTGACCACGCTCCCCGGGATTGACACCATTACCCTTTCGGATGGCGTCGATGTGCAATTTAAAGCTTCCTCTCTGAGTGGGGCCAGCCTGTATATCAACGGCACGGGTGACAACGCCAATGAGAGCCTTTCGGTTTTTGGGGGCACAGGCAACGATTTGATTGACCTCAGCGGGATCCAGGTGGACAGCGATGACTTGCCGGGTCTGACAATCAATGGTGGGGACGGCGATGACACCATCATCGGTACCGATGGCGTGGACACCTTGATCGGTGGAGCTGGCAACGATGTGTTTAGCTTTAGCAGCAACACCCAAACCACGACCGCGAACACAACGGCGCAGATGGATGTCATCAATGACTTCAATATCGCCGAGGATCTGATCGATGTTTCGGATATCGGCACATCTCCTTCAGGACTGACGGCCACCTTGGCGCCGGGCAGCGATGGGGACGACTACGTGGTTTCCTGGACGATCGCTGGCACGACCAACTATGTGTTGCTGAACAACACGGGCACGACGGGTGGCTTGACCTTCAGCAACAGCAGTGGTGTGTTGACGGCGGTGTCTTCGACGTCTCCCCTGTCTTTTGACGTCTTCACCGTGACCAGTACCTCGATCACGGTCAGCGGTAGCTCGCCTTACCGCGCCTACATGACGGCCGATGCCACACCGCCGACTTACAACAACGACAGCACGTTTTACACACAGTCGAAGAACTACGGTGCGAGCAATTCCTACACCTTCAACTTTGCGCTTCTGAAGTCCTCCTCCGCCACGAGCGCTGAAGACGTCAGTAGCACGATGCCACACCCCGTGCTGGGCGCGCGCCTGACGATTCAGAACACCAACGACAACAGCATTAATACCACTTACCCTGGTTATGTCTACGTGGGTGATAACGTGGCGGGCAGTGTGAACGACAACATCACGGTCACGGATGGCACACTGAAGTCGTTTGTGTATGGTTTCGACGGCAACGATACCCTGACCGCTTTGACGGCCGATGACGTCATGTTTGGGGGATCGGGCAATGACGTCATCAAGGGCGGTGCGGGCAACGATGTCATCCAAGGCGGTCTGGGCGCCGATGATCTGGATGGGGAAGCCGGTGAAGACACGTTTGCTTTCAGCACCATGGATGATGCTGGTTCCTGGGGGCTGGGCCCCGGTACTGTGGATTGTAGCAATATCGATCGTATCCAGTTCCAAACGGGCGACAAGCTGGATTTCAGTGCAATCGATGCGAACCCGTCGGCTTCTGGCGATCAAGCTTTCACCTTCGGAACGTTTGGTAGCAGCATTGTGCTGCCCGTGACGGATGGCACGGTCAATGCATTTGTGGGCTCTTACAGTGGCGGGGTATTTACTGACGATGCCACCAACGGCACAGACACCAACAACGCAGTTTTTGTTGTGTTTGACAATGGCGGTGCTGCTTATGCGATCGCACTGATCGGCGTGACCACATTTGGCAGTGCTGACTTTATTGGCTAAGCAGCCGACACCGGCCCACCTTCCGTCAGGATAGGCGGCTCGGTTGCCACAAGCCCCCACTTGCCAGGTGGGGGCTTTTCTGTGGGGTGTGTGGGCTCTTGGGTACGGCTATGCCAATGGAGCAATATGAGCGCGATCTTCTACCACCCTGAGGCCTATAGCACCTCTGGGCCCAAATTGATGGGGCGGCATGCGGCGGGCGAGTCGTTTTTGCGGGCCTGGCTGACGCATCACCCGCCTGGTCCGTTCTGGTTGCATGTGGACAAGCCCGAACACGCCGAGGGCTTTGTGCGAACTGCCCGCGCCATGGGGCGGCAAGATCCGGTGCAGGCCGTCGGGCGTGCCCAGCTGCCCAGACTGGTTGAAGCTGGCACGGTCTTTTTTCCGGGGCCGACGCTTGCGCCGGAGGCGCGCTTGCGCAGTGTGCATGGCGATGCCCGCTGGAGCCTGTGCGGGATCACGCACACCACCTCAAGTGCCCGGGCCATGGACGCCATTGCCGACTGGGTCACCGCGCCTGTGCAAGACTGGGATGCGGTGATCTGCACGTCAACGGCCGTGAAGGGGCACGTCATGCGGATCCTGGAGGCCGAGATCGAGCGTTTGCAAGCACGGCTTGGTATGCGGCAACGGGTATTGCCGCAATTGCCGGTGATTCCGCTGGGGATACATACCCAGGACTTTGTGTTCACGCCAGACCAGCGGCACCAGGCCCGACAGGCGGTGGGCGCCTCCGATCGGACCCGGGTGGTGCTGTTCATGGGCCGTTTGTCCTTCCATGCCAAAGCACACCCTTTGGCGATGTATCAGGCCTTGGAGCAGGCTTGCCAGACTTGTGGGGAAGACGTGCTGCTGATCGAATGCGGTTGGCATGGCAACGATGCCATTCGCCAAGCGTTTGCGGATGCGGTCCGGACCGCAGCCCCAACGCTTCGCACCTTGACGCTCGATGGCCGGGACCCCACAGCACGTCAGACTGCCTGGGCCAGCGCCGATATCTTCTGTTCCTTGTCCGACAACATCCAGGAAACGTTTGGGCTGGTGCCCCTGGAAGCGATGGCCGCAGGTCTGCCGGTGGTGGTGTCGGATTGGGATGGGTACCGCGACACCGTACGTGAGGGCGTGGATGGGTGGCGCATCCCCACCTGCATGCCGCCGCCGGGAACCGGGCGGGATTTGGCCTGGCGGCATGCGGCAGACATCGATACCTATGACATGTACTGTGGGCACACCAGCTCCATGGTGGCGGTTGATGTGGGCGCCGCTGCCCGGGCATTTGTCCAGTTGTTGACATCGCCAACCCTGCGGCGGCAAATGGGTGAGCAGGGGCGCGCGCGCGCCCGCGCACAGTTTGATTGGTCGGTGATCCTGCCGCAGTACCAGGCGCTTTGGGAGGACCTGGCCAGACGTCGGGCAGGCGCCTCCTTGCGCCCACTGCGCCATGCATGGCCTGCGCGCATGGACCCGTTTGACGCGTTTTCACACTATGCCAGCCATGTGCTGACCCCAAACGCGAGGGTGGGCCTGCGGGCAGGCGCCGATTCCATCGCAAGCTTTGAGCGCCTGTCCACCTTGGCCATGGTCAACTATGCCAAGGCCGCCTTGCCGAGCCCTGAGGAACTGCGACCTTTGTTGGAGGCGCTGTTGTCCGGGCCCAGAACGGTTGAGCAGATCCTGTTGACCGTGGCACCCAAACGCCAAGGTCTGGTGCTCCGTGCCCTGGTGTGGCTGCTCAAGCTCGATGTGCTGGTGGTGCATCCGTTACAATCCTAGTGGATGGTTTGAATGAATTTGATTTCATTCGATCTATTGTTTAATTTTGGAGTTAAAAATGGCTCAAATGGTTAAAATTGACGATGTTGATTACGATGTGGAGAAACTCTCCCAAGCAGCCCGTGCCCAGCTGATGCATCTTCGTATCATCGAGGTGGAAACGGCGCGTCTGCAGGCTCAGTTGGCCATTCACCAGACCGCCCGCGTGGCGTACGCCAATGCGCTGCGTGAAGAGCTCGCCAAGAACCCGCAAGCCCCTACCACTCCGGCGGCCTGAGCACGCATACATCGAGGGCGGCGGCTGGCAGCCTTGGGCTGACAGCGACAATGGCTTGAAACGGTCGACGGCATGAAAATTCTGATCATTCACCAGAACTTCCCGGGGCAATTCAAGCACCTGGCACCTGCGCTGGTTCAGCAGGGACACGAGGTGGTGTGCTTTGCCCTCAACAAAAAGCTGCCACCGGTCTGGCAGGGTGTGAAGGTGGTGCGTTACCAGCCGCAGCGTGGCTCCTCTCCCAACATCCATCCCTGGGTGGCCGATTTTGAAACCAAGGTGATCCGTGCCGAGGCGGTGTTTCAGCAGGCCATGGTCTTGCGGGATCAGCATGGATTCACCCCCGATGTGATCATTGCCCACTACGGCTGGGGTGAGAGTCTGTTTCTCAAAGAGGTTTGGCCCAAGGCTCGGCTCGGGATTTACTGCGAGTATTTCTACATCGACGAGGGCGGCGATGTGGGTTTCGATCCCGAGTTTCCCGTGACGGATCCGGGCGATGTGTGCCGCGTGCGGATCAAAAACCTGAACAATCTTCTGCACTTCGAAATTGCAGATGCCGCCATTTCGCCAACCCGCTGGCAAGCCAGCACATTCCCAGCCAGTTTTCGTCCCCGCATCTCGGTGATTCACGATGGGATCGATACCGATGCCATCGTGCCCTCAGACCGCATCCGCATTCGATTGAATGGGGAGTTGGAGCTGTCCAAAAACGACGAGCTGATCACCTTTGTCAACCGCAACCTGGAGCCAATGCGCGGCTACCACGTGTTCATGCGCAGCTTGCCCGAGCTGTTGCGCCGACGGCCCAAAGCCCGGGTGCTGATCGTGGGCGGCGACAAGGTCAGCTATGGCGCGCGTCCCAAGGACGCGCGGTCTTGGAAGCAGACCTTGATCGATGAGGTGCGGCCCCAGATCCCCGATGCCGATTGGGCACGCGTTCATTTTCTTGGGAACGTGGACTACAGCAAATTCATCGCCCTGCTGCAGATGTCCACGGTCCATGTGTACCTGACGTATCCCTTTGTGCTGAGCTGGAGCCTGATTGAGGCCATGAGTGCGGGCTGTGCCATTGTGGCCAGCAACACCAGTCCCTTGCACGAGGTGATTGACGATGGGCACAACGGGCGCCTGGTGGATTTCTTTGACCAACAGGGCTTGGTTGAACGGGTTTGCGAATTGCTCGAATCTCCTGCAGAGAGACGCCGCCTGGGCGTGAATGCCCGCCAGACGGCGGTCTCCCGATTTGACCTTCGGCGAGTCTGTTTGCCGCAACAGCTGGCGTGGGTGAAGCAGCTTTCGCAAATCGATGTGGCAAGAGGGCCGGCGCCCGCCCGCTGAACTTTTTTGGACAAGCGTTGGTCAAAATCGCAGGGTTGGGTGTGTTGAAGGTGTAAAAAAGATTAAAATAAGCAAATCATTTAATCTACAAATAGTGACGAATGTCCTCCAAACCGCGTAGCAACCCCTCTGGCGCCTCCACAGGCGAGTTGCGGCTTTTGCTCATGTCGTTCAAGCCGCAGTACAAACAGGTGTTCTGGTTCACGCTGATCACGACGGTTCTGTCCCTGTCGTCGGTGGTGTACATGCAGGAGGTCTACGGTCGAGTGGTCAACAGCCGAAGCGAATCGACCCTGCTGATGCTGACGGTGGTGGTTTTGGCGGCCTACCTGTTCCTGGAGTTGTTCGAGTCCGTTCGGACCCGCTTGATGCAAACGGTGGCAGACCAGTTCGAGCGACGTTTGCGCCAACGGGTCTTTGACTTGAGCCTGGACGCCCAACTCAAGCAGGTGCCGGCACTTGGGATGGGGGGTCAAGAGCATGCCCGACGTTTGCGGGACTTTTTGCCTTCACCGGCCATGCTCGCGATCTTTGATGCGCCGATGGCGCTGGTGTTTCTGGTGCTGGTGTTCTGGATTCACCCGACCCTTGGGTATTTTTCGCTGGTTGGTGCCCTGATTCAGTTCTTGATGAGCTATCTGGCCGAACAGCGCACACAGAAGCCGTTTGAAGCCTCGCAAAAAGCGGCTGCCGAGAGCCATTCGTTTGCCACCAGTGTGTTTCGCTCGGCCAGGATTGTGCGGGCTCTCGGCATGGAGTCTGCCATTCACAGGAAATGGCTGGGCAAGCAGAACGAGTTCCTGATGCAGCAGGCCATGGCCTCCGATCATGCAGGTTTCAATGCCGCCAGCTCCAAATTTGTGATGACCTTCCAGGGATCCATGATCCTGGGCATCAGCGCGTGGCTGCACCTCAAGGGTGAGTTCAATGCGCATCCGGGCATGATGATCATTGCCTCGATTCTGGGGGGCAAAATCTTGCAGCCGCTGATGGTGTTGACCAGCCAGTGGCGTCTTTTGTCGGGTGCTGTGGATGCCTACCGGCAACTCAATCGCGCCTTGGATGCGGTGGCCGAACGACCGCAGACCATGAGCCTGCCTGCCCCCAATGGGGCGTTGACGGTGGAGCAACTCACGGCAGGCTTTGCGGGGCGGCCTCCGGTGCTTCGCGGTGTTCAGTTTGAACTCAAGCCTGGTGAATTGTTGGCGGTGGTGGGGCCGTCGGCCTCTGGCAAGTCGACCTTGTGCCGCTTGTTGGTGGGGGTCATGGCGGCCAATGCGGGCAAGGTCAGGCTTGACGGTGCCGATGTGTACACATGGAACAAGGACGAACTGGGCCAATACATTGGCTATCTCTCCCAGGACGTTGAATTGCTGGATGGCACGGTAGAGGACAACGTTTGCCGCTTTGGTGACCCGGATCAGACCCAGTACCAGAAAGCGGTGGAACTGGCTGGTGCCGACGCCTTGATCGAGCAACTGCCCGAGCGTGAGAAATTCCAGATCGATGATGGCCAGTCCACTTTGTCTGGGGGTGAGCGCCAGCGCCTGGGTCTGGCGCGTGCCTTCTACGGCCTGCCTCGGCTGTTGGTGCTCGATGAGCCCAATGCCAGCCTGGACGAGCAGGCTGAGGCCCGCTTGATGAGCGCCCTGCAGTGGTTCAAATCCCAAGGCAGCATGGTGGTCCTGGTGTCGCACCAGAAACGGGTGCTGCAGGTTGCCGACAAGATCTTGGTCCTGCGCGATGGACAGCAACTGGCATTTGGCCCCCGAGATGAGGTCTTGGCCCGTCTGTCGGGCAAAGCCCAGACCAAACAGGTGGTGGCGTGAGTACCCAAACGATTGACTCTTTTGCGCAAGTGCTGCGGCCCTTTCGGCGACTTTTGCTGTGGGTGGGCCTTTTTAGCGCCGTCGCCAACCTGCTATCGCTCTCCCCCACGCTGTACATGTTGCAGGTGTATGACCGCATCATCATCAGCCAGAACGAAATCACGCTCATCGTCTTGACGTTGCTGGTGTTGATGTTCTTCGCCATCATGGCCCTGTCCGAATGGCTGCGGTCCCGTTTGCTGGTGCGTTTGGGCGTGAAGCTCGATGATGCGGTCAACCTTGAGGTTTTCCGCAGAGGCTTTGAATCCAATGTCCAGGCGCGTGGCATCAAACCGGTGGAGGCCTTGCAGGATTTGGTACAGGTTCGCCAGTTCATCACCGGCAACGGTGCCATCGCATTTTTCGATGTGCCCTGGATTCCTGTGTACATCGGCGTGTCCTTCATGCTGCATTACGAACTTGGCATTGCCGCCTTGGTGTTTGCGGTCATTCAGCTCTTGATCGCCATCTGGATTGAGCGCAGTGCAGCGGGCAAGCATCAACCCTTGAGTGAGGCGTTCCAGGGCGCGCGACGCTTTCTTCAGGCCAAGATTCGAAGCGCTGAAGTGATCGATGCCATGGGCATGCGCTCGGCGCTGTATCGGCGTTGGCAGGTCCGCCACACCGCTCACTTGGCCCTGCAGGACCAGAGCAATCTCCAGACCCACCACCAATTGCTGGTCTCGAAGTTTGTCCAATACTCGCAGCAGTCCCTTATTTTGGGGCTTGGTGCGCTATTGGTCATCGACAACCAGATCTCTCCTGCCTCCATGGTGGCGGCCAATCTGTTGTTGGGCAAGGCCTTGGCGCCATTGCAGTCGCTGGTCTCGTCATGGCGGGGATTCTTGTCGGCCAAAGAAAGTTACGCCCGACTGCAGCGCCTCTTCAACGAAACCTCGCCCGTGTCAGCAGAGAGCCATCGTGTGCCCGATGCCATGGCCATTCGCCTGCATGAAGTGAGTCTTTCTGCACCCAAGCGCACACGTCCCATTCTTCAGTCGGTCTCGCTGGACATTCCAGCGGGTCAGTCGGTGCTGATCATGGGCCCCAGCGGCGCTGGCAAGTCCACTTTGGCGCGTTTGATCACGGGCGAGCAATTGGGCCAACAGGGAGAGGTCTTGATCGGTGGCCTGCCGGCGAACGAATGCGATCGCCATGTCCTGGGCTACTTGCCGCAGGAGATTGAGTTGATCGAGGGCACGGTGGCCGAGAACATCTCCCGGTTTGATCCCCGTGACCCCGAGGCCATTGTGGCGGCCGCACGGGCGGCCAATGCGCATGATCTGATTCAACACTTGCCCCAAGGTTACGACACCCCAGTGGGGGTTGCTGGGCAATTGCTATCGGGAGGTCAACGTCAGCGCGTGGCCTTGGCTCGGGCGCTGTACGGCCAGCCCAGGCTGTTGGTGCTGGATGAACCCAATGCCAATCTGGATGATGCGGGTGAGCGGGCGCTTGTGCAGGCGCTTGGCGAGCTGCGACAACGCGGGGTCACCGTGCTGGTGATCAGTCACCGCCCCAACCTGATCTCCTCGGTCGACCGATTGGTGCTGCTGCAAGCCGGCCAAATTGTTCGGGATCTGCCAGCGTCGCAGGTCAAGGTTGCCCCTGCCAAAGCCCCCAATACCTGAGTTGCTGCCGCCGCGCATTCAACCTATCTTCACGGAATACCCCCCATGGAACCCTCCATCACCGATGTCGAAGACAAGAGCGCCGCGTACCGCGATGTGCGCAAACCGATCCGCATGGGCTTGCTGCTGATCGTGTTGGGTTTTGGTGGCTTTGTGCTGTGGAGTGCCACAGCACCCTTGGATGAAGGGGTGCCGTCAATGGCCACGGTGGCCATTGACACCAAGCGCAAGGCTGTTCAGCACAACTCGGGCGGGATCGTGCGCAAGGTCCTGGTCAAAGAGGGACAGTTGGTCAAGGAAGACGACCCATTGTTGATGCTCAACGATACCAGCACCTTGGCGGCTTTCGAGTCGGCGCGCCAGCAGTATTTCATGCTGCGTGCCATGCATGACCGCCTGCTGGCAGAAAAAACCGAGACGGCACTGCTGCGTTTTCATCCTGATCTGGAAAAAAACCGCGCCGATCCTCTGGCCAGCATGCACATGAACAACCAGCGGCAGCTTTTTGAGACACGCCGCCGGGTCCAGGCCAATGAGCTGTCGATCATCGATCAGAACCTCAAGGCCTTGCAAGAACAGCTCGGTGGTGTCCGTGAGCAACTGGTTCAGCGCCAGGCGCAGTCTGCACTGCTGACGGGAGAATTGGGGCGTGTTGCCAGCCTCATTGACCAAGGCTTTGTGCCCATGTCGCGACGCTGGGAGTTGGAGCGGGCGATTGCGGATGTGCGCGCCGCCATTGCGGATGCGCAAGCCAATATCGGTCGACTCCAGGAATCGGCAGGCGAGCTCAAGGTCCGGCGTTTGCAGCAGGTGCAGCAATATCACAAGGAAATCGAAACCTTGACGGCCGACGTGATGCGGACCCTGGAGGCCGACAGCCAGCGCTATGTGGCTTTGAAGGCCGAACTTGACCGCACCGTCATTCGTGCGCCTGCGACGGGTCAGGTGATTGGCCTGTCGGTCCAGACCGAGGGTGCCGTGATCCAGGCTGGACAGAAGCTGATGGACATTGTCCCGGAGAAGGAAGAGTTGCTGATCGAGGCCAAGATTGCGCCGAACTTGATCGACCGCGTGGCCGAGGGTGATCCGGTGGATGTCCGTTTCAGCACCTTTGCACACTCGCCGCAGCTGGTGGTGGCGGGCAAGGTGCACACCATCGCCAAGGACTTGCTCAACGATGCGCCAAATGGCGCCATGCCGGCCGCCAGCTACTACCTGGCTCGAATCGAGCTCACGCCTGAAGGCCTCAAGGCCCTGGGACAACGTCAGATGCAGGCGGGCATGCCAGCCGAAGTGGTGATTCGAACGGGTGAGCGCACTGTGTTGCAGTACATCCTCCATCCGCTGATCAAGCGCATTGCCGCCTCCATGAAGGAAGAGTGATGATCCCAAGCCCGGTGTTTCGTATGACGACCGTGCGTGCCACATTGCTTGTGGCGCTGGGCGTGGTGTGTGGTCTGGTCCATGCCCAGGAAGCGATGGGGCCGATGCGCGTGCTGGAGTTGGCCCGCCTGAACGACCAACAATACCGGTCGGCCAAGCTCGACGTGGACGCCACACGTGAAGATTCGGTGCAAGCGCGTGCCCAGTTGCGCCCATCGGTGTCCTACAGCGCAACCAGCAGCCAAGTGGATCGAACCACATTGTTCGACAACAAACAATCGCAATTTGAAAGCCTGAACAAGACCCTGTCGGTACGACAAGCCATTTATCGACGCAACTTGTCTGCCAACGTCGATCGCGCTGATGCAGCGCTTCGTGCCGGTGAGTATTCGTTTGACTTGCAGGGGCAACTGCTGGTCGCCAAAGTCATCACCGCGTATACAGATGTTCTGTTGGCGCAGCAGGCGTTGGCACAAGCGCAGGCCGTGTTGGCGTTGGCACAAGCCCAGTTGGATGCCGCTTTGCTGAGCCAGCGGCAAGGGCTTGGGACAGTTCTTCAGGTCAATGAGGCCAAAGCCAAGGCACAGATGGCCAAAGTCGATGTGGATTCAAATGTCCTGCAGTTGCAGGTGGCTCGTGATGCCTTGCAAACCCATATCGGACAGGACGTGACCGGCCTGCTGGGGGTCGAGTGGGACCAGGTGGAGCGCAGCGACTGGTTGAAGCCGATGTCGCTGGCAGAGTGGACGGAGCGGGCGCTGGCCACTTCGCCGGTGTTGTTGGCTGCCACGGCCCAAGTGGAGGTGGCACAACAGGATGTGGAACGCGCGCGTGCAGGACATTGGCCCACCTTGGATGCTTTTTACCAGCACACCATCAGCCAGGGCGAAAATGTGCAAAGTCCCACCTACAACTATCGCAGCCAGACCTTGGGTTTGCAATTGACCATCCCGCTATACGCTGGCGGCGGAACCGAGTCTGTGGTGCGGCAGGCCCTGTCCAAACTTGAAAAAGCGCAGGTCAATCTTTCGGTGACCCGCCGGGCCTTGATCGAGCAGGTGGGCAAGGATCATCGTCAATACACCGAGGGGCGTCTCAAACTCTTGGTGTTGCAAACCACCCTGAAGGATGCCAGTCTGGCCATCAGCGCCATGCGGCAAGCCTATGCTGCCGGGCTGGGTACCCAGGTTCAGGTGCTTCAAGCCTTGGCCGACGAGGCAAAGCTGCGGCGCGATCAGCTGGATGCGCTGAAGACCTATCTGACTGCCTTTTACAGCCTGCACGCCTATTCAGGCACCATCCGCGACGAAGACCTGGCGGTCTGGTTGTCGGTGTTCAAAGTGCCGCCGGAGCTGGGTGCGCCAGCCGTCGCTCAAGCGCCGAGATGAACAGCGCCGGCACATCGCAGCCGGTCTGATCGCTGATTTCCTGAAAGCACGTGGGGCTGGTGACGTTGATCTCGGTGAGCGTGTCGCCGATGATGTCCAGGCCCACCAGCAGCAGGCCGCGCGCGGCCAGCACCGGGCCCAGGGCCTCGGCGATCTCGCGGTCGCGCGCCGAGATGGCCTGCGCCACGCCCTTGCCCCCAGCCGCCAGATTGCCGCGCACCTCGCCGCCTTGTGGGATGCGTGCCAGGCAATAGGGCACCACCTCGCCGTCGATCAGCAACACCCGTTTGTCGCCGTGCACGATCGCCGGCAGGTAGCGCTGGACCATGATGGTGCGCCGACCCAGGTCGGTCAGCGTCTCGATGATGGCGCCCAGGTTGAGGCCGTCGGCCCCCACCCGGAAGATGCCGCTGCCGCCCATGCCATCGAGCGGTTTGAGGATGATGTCCTGGTGCTCGGCATGAAAGGCCCGGATGTCGGCCTCGTCCTGCGTCACCAGCGTGGGCGCGGTGAACTGCGGAAATTCCATGATGGCCAGTTTCTCGGGGTGGTCGCGCAGGGCGCGCGGCGAGTTGAAGACCCGCGCCCCTTCGCGCTCGGCCTGGCCCAACAGGTGGGTGGCGTAGAAGTACTCGCTGTCAAACGGCGGGTCCTTGCGCATGACCACCGCGTCGGTGTCGGCCAGCGCCCAGGCGCGCGTGTCCACCACCTCGAACCAGTCGTCGGCGCGGCCGGTCAGGCGGATCTCGCGCGTGTGCGCGGTGACGGGCGCGCCGCGCTGCCAGCGCACCCCATGCATCTCGCAGGCCAGCACGCGGTGGCCGCGTCGCTGCGCCTCGCGCATCATGGCAAAGGTGGTGTCCTTGTGGGTTTTGAAGGACTCAAGAGGATCGGCAACAAACATCAGCTTCATGCCCCGAATGTCGCACAAAACCGGCGCGCCTGCCGCGCCGGGTGACAGTGCCCCGCCACTGTGCACAATGGCGACATGAACCCTTTGACGCCCGAATTCATCGCCCCCGCTGCGTTTGACAACGCCGACGACGCCCTGGCACGCGTTCAGCTGATTTATGAGCGCTCGGTGCAGCACCTGCGCCAGGCCCTGCGCGAGTTTGTGGCCGGCCGCGAACCCGCCGGCCGTGTGCGCGCCTGCTACCCCTTTGTGCGCCTGCAGACCGATCGTGCGGGACCCAACCCGGCGGCCGAATCGGCCTGGCTGAGCTATGGTTTTGTGGCCGCAGCGGGCCGCTACGAGACCACGCTCACCCGACCGGATGTGTTTGCCGCTTACCTGCGCGAGCAGTTTGCGCTGCTGCTGCGCCACCACGGCGGCGCGTTGGAGGTGGGCACCAGCTTGCAGCCCATTCCGCTGCATTTTTCCTTGGCCGAAGATGATTTCATCGAGGGCGAGCTGCCCCCCGAGCGGCGTGCACGCCTGGCCCAGTGCTTTGACCTGCCCGACCTCAATGCCATGGACGACGGCATTGCCAACGGCACCTACCGCACCCCAGCGGGCCAGAGCGAGCCGCTGGCCCTGTTCACCGCCCCGCGCATCGATTACTCGCTGCAGCGCCTGCGCCACTACAGCGGCACACGGCCTGGGCATTTCCAGAACCATGTGCTGTTCACCAACTACCAGTTCTACATCGACGAGTTCATCGCCCTGGGCCGTGCGCTGATGCAGGACCCGGCCTGCCCCTACGAGGCCTTTGTCGAGCCGGGCAACGTCATCACCCGCCGCGTGGGCCTGCCCGCGCAGCCGCAGGACGAGGCCGGGGTGGCCCCCCCGCGCCTGCCGCAAATGCCCGCCTACCACCTGGTGCGCCCGGGCCACAGCGGCATCACCATGGTCAACATCGGGGTGGGGCCGGCCAATGCCAAGAACATCACCGACCACATTGCGGTGCTGCGCCCGCATGCCTGGCTGATGCTGGGCCACTGCGCGGGCCTGCGCACCACCCAGCAGCTGGGTGACTATGTGCTGGCGCATGCCTATGTGCGCGAGGACCATGTGCTCGATGAGGAGCTGCCGCTGTGGGTGCCGATCCCGGCGCTGGCCGAGATCCAGATGGCGCTGCAGGAATCGGTGGCCGAGATCACCGGCTTGCAGGGCGCCGAGCTCAAGCGGGTGCTGCGCACCGGCACGGTGGCAAGCACCGACAACCGCAACTGGGAGCTGTTGCCCGACAACACCTCGCAGCGGCGCTTCAGCCAGAGCCGTGCGGTGGCGCTGGACATGGAAAGTGCCACCATTGCCGCCAACGGTTTTCGCTTTCGCGTGCCCTATGGCACCTTGCTGTGCGTGAGCGACAAGCCCTTGCACGGCGAGATCAAGCTGCCGGGCATGGCCAATCATTTTTACCGCGAGCGGGTCAGCCAGCACCTGCAAATTGGCATCCGCGCGCTGGAAAAACTCCGCCAGGCCGGCCCGGCGCAGCTGCACAGCCGCAAGCTGCGCAGCTTTGCCGAAGTGGCCTTCCAGTAAGGCCATGGCGCGCATCCTGCTCAACCCCCATGCAGGTGCTGGCGCTGCCGCCCGCTTGCTGGCGCCGCTGCGCGAGTGGGCGCAGGCCCATCCTGGCCAGGCCAGCGTGCACGAGGCGTCCACCCTGGCCGATGCGCACGAGCTGCTGCAGGCCTGTGCGCCGGGTGAGCGCGTGCTGGTGGTGGGCGGCGATGGGACCTTGCACCAGTGGCTGGCGCCCATCGTCGAGCGGCGCCTGACGCTGGCCCTGCTGTCGGCTGGCAGCGGCAACGACCAGGCCCGGGCGCTGGACCTGGCCGCGCCCGCCGAGCTGGGCGCCCGCCTGGCGCATTTGCTCACGGCCCCGGCGCAGGCCCAGGACAGCGGCCTGCTGACCTGGACCGATGGCCATGGCGACCACCACCGGGTGCGTTTTCATTCCAGCCTGAGCGTGGGCCTGGACGCCCGCATCGCGCGCAGCGCGCAAACCGGCCCCCGCTACTGGCGGGGCCAGGCGCGCTATGTGCGCGCCAGCCTGCTCGAGATTGCGCGCCTGCGCCACCACCACGCCCGCATCTGGCTGGACGGGCAGGCCGTGCACCAGGGCCCGGTGCTGTTGGCGGCCACGCTCAACACCCCCACCTTTGGCGCCGGCATGCCGGCTGCGCCCATGGCCCGCACCGACGACG
>JACCDH011557260.1_pt1 | contig 26295 bp, 18 predicted proteins | sample 7442481 | NCBI WGS metagenome assembly JACCDH01 (sample SAMN15323433, study PRJNA562643) | freshwater metagenome | isolation source: river surface water | place: USA:Blue River Watershed | collected 2017-08-15 | reverse complement strand
TATTGTTATGCTAATAAGCAAATTAGGTTGATTAGTGAAGCAGGAGTGCCAGTGACCGATTTGTTGGTACAACGTGGTTATGGAATTTTTGATTTTTTAAGAGTTGCCAAAGACAAGCCATTGTTTATAGAAGATCATTTAGATCGTTTTTTTCATTCGGCTGAAGTGATGCGATTAACCATACCTGAAACCAGGGAAGAGATAAAGCAAATTGTAGCCACCCTAATTCAAAAAAATAATTTTGACTATTCCGGCATTCGAATGATTATTGCAGGTGGTGATGCAGCGGATGGTTATACCATTGAGCATCCTCACTTAATTGTAATACAAGCCCCATTGGCTGAACCCACCGAGGAATTGCCCACCACAGGTATTAAGTTAGCCACTTATTCCTACCAACGCCAATTACCAGCTGTCAAGACCACAGATTATTTAATGGCCATTTGGTTACAAGCTTGGATGAAAGAGCAGGGTGCAGATGATATTTTATACCACAATAATGGATCCATAAGAGAATGTCCAAGGTCCAATTTTTTTCTTTTAACCCAAGAAGGGGTTCTTGTAACAGCGAAAGAGCAAATGTTAAATGGTATAACCAGGAAAAACATAATTAAAATCTGCGAAACCCATCATATTCCCTTCGAAGTCCGTGAACTAACTATTGAAGAGCTTAAACATGCCAAAGAAGCCTTTATCACCAGTTCGACCAAGCGCATCATTCCCGTGCATCAAATTGACGCTATTTTACTACAGCCCCAATATGAGGATTCAATAGCCCGAAAAATATATGATTGGCTAAAAAAGATGGAATAATGTTTAATCATTTAGACATTATTTCCTAATGTTTACATATATATAATTGATTAATAATTAATTATAATTCAATTAGTATAAAATATACATTTACAAAAAGATAAAAAACAATATATTATATAAATAAAAATTATATAATATATTGTTGCATAACTGCCATTTTTTTGGCTATTTATTTTAGTTAATTATTTGTTAACCAAATCTATGGTTTATTAACAAGTTTTAGTTTAATTTCGCACTTTATACATCATAAATAAATACCTTACAAAATGAAAAGTGTTTTAAAACAAACTTTGTCTTTGTTGTTGGTTATTTTAGTATCTATTATTAAAGTAAACGCACAAGAAACAACAGCCGAGATTCAAGGTTTAATCACTGTAGGAAATGCGGGTGTTGCAGGTGCTAATATTTCTGCAATTCATACGCCAACAGGAACTAAGTATGTTACTACCAGCCGTGCTGATGGTAGATATAACTTAACCAACTTAAAAATTGGTGGTCCATATATTTTGGAAGTTACCTATGTTGGAATGAAAACCGAAAAGCAAGATGACATCACCTTGTTATTAGGTCAAACTTTCAAAGCAAATTTTAGCTTAGTAGATAACAACAGTAACTTAAAAGAAGTGGTTGTTACTTCAACAAAGCAGGACAAAATTTTCAATAACGCACGTACAGGTTCTCAAGAAACTTTTAACAGAAACCAAATCGTTAGTATGCCTACGGTTTCTCGTTCTTATAAGGACATCATCAAATTAACGCCTACTTATAACAACGGTTCTTTCGGTGGTCAAAGTAGTCAGTTAAACAATATCACTATTGATGGTGCTAACTTCAATAACTCATTTGGTTTATCAGGAGATATTGGTGGACAAACAGGACAAAACGCAGTTTCATTAGATGCCCTTGAGCAAATTCAAGTAAACACTTCTCCATTTGATGTTAAGAATGGTGGTTTCGTTGGAGGTGGTGTAAACTCAGTTACAAGAAGTGGTTCTAATACTTATCAAGGATCAGTTTATCAATACTTTAAAAGCAAAGAGTGGCAAGGATATGAAGTAAATTCTCCATTTACTATTAAGGTTCCAAAGCAAGATTATAGTTTTGATTTAAAAGGTTTCACTGCTAGCGGTGCGATCATCAAGAATAAATTATTCTTGTTTGTAAACGGTGAACAAGAGTCTAATACTTCACCTGGTACAACTTGGTTAGCTTCCTCTGCAACTAATCCTGCAAATGGAACTACTTATTCTGCTGCTAATAGAGATTCATTGGAAAAATTAGCCAACTTCCTTAAGTCAAAATATAATTACGATCCAGGTCCTTATGAAGGATACTCTTATGTGTCTTCTTCAAAGCGTTTGGCCATTAAATTAGACTGGACGATTGATGCCAACAACACATTTACGTTTAAGTACAACATGTTAAGATCATCTGATCAAAAGCCAGCTTCTAATAGTGGATCCATAAACAGTTCTTTTGGTAGAGCATCTGGAGTTTATGGTATGCCATTTTACGGTGCTGGATATCAAATTAACAACAATGCCGATGTATTCATTGCTGAGTTAAATACAAAACTTAGCAATAGAATGAGTAATAAATTACAAGTTGGTTATTCTGCTTTAAGAGATTTTAGAAGTGCATTATCTTCTAATCCAGACTTTCCAATGGTGGATATCTTAGATGGTAATAGCCAACCTTTCACATCATTTGGACATGAGTTATTTACTTATGGTAACAAATTAAATACCGATGTGTATCAATTAAATGATAATTTAACGATTTATGCTGGTAAGCACGAAATTACCCTTGGTACACAAACCTCATTTAAAAAATACTTAAATGGTTTCTCTCCTGACTACCAAGGAGTTTATCGTTTTTCTTCTTTAAATGACTTTATTAATTCTGCCAATGGTTTAGGTACAAGGTCGGTTCAATATAGACTTTCTTACACTTTAGGTGGTGGCGCATTCCCATTAGTAGGTCCAAAATCTTTCGAGTCTGGTGTTTACATTCAAGATAAATACAGAGCTACTGATAAATTTACTTTGACTTATGGTGTTCGTTTTGATTACACTAAATTCTACAACACTTTCTTATACAACCCAGTTGTAGATACCTTAAGTAGATTCTATGATTTCACACGTGCAAATACAGGTGCTGCTCCAAATGCTGCAGTACAAATTTCACCAAGAGTAGGATTTAACTATGATGTATATGGTGATCAAACCTTACAGCTTCGTGGTGGTGCCGGTTTATTTCAAGGTGCACCTCCTTTTGTATGGATTTCAAACCAAGCGTCTAACTCAGGTATGGCCTTGTTTGGTTCATTTACCAACAACTCACCTAACGGTAACGTGTTTAGCCCAGACGTAAACGCATACAGACCAGCGGTTACTGGAGGTTTAAGCCGTTCATATAATATCAACGTAACCGATCCTAATTACAAATTCCCTCAAGTGTTTAGATCAACATTTGCAGCGGATAAAAAATTAGGTAAAGGTTGGATTTTCACAGCAGAAGGAACTTATACTAAGCAATTGAATGCTTCTGTATTCCAAAACATTGCTTTACCTTCTAGAACATTGACAAGATTATCAGATGGTCGTTGGAGATTCCCTTACCAAACTTCATTCCCTTGGGGTGGTACACAAATGGGCGGAACAACACCTTCTTCTGTAACCAATCCTCAAATCCAAAATGCAATTTACATGACCAACAATAGTGCTGGTTATGCATGGACAGGAACATTACAAATTCAAAAAATTACCAAAGCCTTCATCTTCACTGCTGCTTATACAAGACAAGAAGCAAAAGATGCTGCTGTAAGTGGATCAACTGCTGCAACCATGTGGGGTTCAAAAGCAATGTCTGATAATCCAAACTACTTTACTATTGGTAATTCTAATAACTATATGCCTCACAGAATTGTGGCAAGTGTTATTTATAAGAGAGACTTTATCAAAGGTCAAACAACTTCAATTGGTTTAGTATATGAAGGAGCTCCTAACTATGCTACTTCTTATACTGTTTCGTCAGCATCTACAGCTACTGAAAGTATCAACGGAGATGGAAACTCTTCCAATGACTTAATGTTTGTTCCTGCTACTCAATCTCAAATTAAGTTAGTGAACGCAAGCGGTGGTGATACAAGAACTCAAACAGAGTTATGGAATCAATTATCTGCGTTTATTGCAAACAATCCTTATTTATTTAGCCGTAGAGGTCAATTTGCTGAAAGAAATGGATATGTATTGCCTTGGACACATAAGTTAGACTTAAACTTTACACAAGATGTTACATTTACAACTGGTAAAGAAAAGCATACCTTACGTTTCACTGCTGATATCTACAACTTCACTAATTTATTGAACAAGGATTGGGGTGTATTTTATGTTCCAACAACCACTTCTCCATTGGTTTACCAAAGAATGGATACAGACGGTAGAACACCAATTTACACATTCCCTTACTTAGATGCGGTAAACAAAGTACCTTTTACAAGAGCACACAGACCAAGTGCTGGTTTAGCTTCTCGTTACCAAATTCAAATTGGTGTTAGATACTTATTTAACTAGTATTTAAGCTCACGATATACAAAAGCCCCTCCAATAGGAGGGGCTTTTTTTATGTTCCTAATGAATAAACAATTGTAGTTGAAGAAGGAATAACAATTATAAAATTGATAATTTTTTAACCCGCATATTTTTAAACCTTACAACATCCCCGTGCCCTAAAAAGCCTATATGACCCGATTTATTGAATAAGCCAGGATGTGGTTTATGATCCATTGTGCCATTTTTTGAAGCGGTTGCATAATCTCCATCTACTATGACTGTTCCATTTAAGGTTACTTTTATCTTAGTGCCTTTCACCATTATTTCCTCGTTATTCCATTCTCCTATTGGCCTTAAATAACCTCTTTTTGCTGGGATTACTCCGTAAACAGAGCCATGGTATTGATAGGGCGCTAAAGTAGCATACATGGGATGTTCATTGTCTAATACCTGTACTTCTATACCTGTATATGCTGCATCACCTTCAAGTGGAGCGTGAATGCCAATGCCATTATTGGCTCCTGGTGTTAATTGAAAATCAAATCGATAAATGAAATCGCTGAAGGTTTCCTTGGTATATAAATTTCCTCCAGATCCCTTTTCAGGATTCACTACTAATGCACCGTCTTTTATCAAATAACCTCCTGTATTGCCTATCCATTCATTTATATTTTTTCCATCAAACAATGAAGTGAAGCCTTCCTTAACTTCTGCTTCACTTAAACTCACTGCTTCGGTAGGGGGCAGTTCCCTTATATAAATATTTCGATAAGAAACAAATGTACCATGTGCTTGTAATTCAATTTGCTCCTTTAGGAAAATAGGCATTTTGCGATCCCAGTAATTTTCTAATGGAATTTGATCTGTCACCAATACGCCATTTAAATAAACGGTTACTTTATCCCCTTTCATGATAATATGAAACGTATTCCATTCACCTACTTTATTATCTGCCACCACCAATGGAGTACTTTTATTTTTTTGATTATTGTAAAGCCCTCCACTTCCTACTTGGGCTCCCACTTCCCTTCGACTAGTATCCCAAATTTGAACCTGAGGGGTCCCTCTTAAATAAATTCCTGCATCTCCTTTTTCTTGTATACGCCAATCCACAAACATTTCTATGTCACCATATTGTTTTATAGTAGCTAAATTTTCACCATTACTATTGCCTGTGAAATTTAATAATCCGTCTTTTACTACCCAATCCGCGCGCATTTTAATATCTGCTTTTATTTGTGCAGCTTTTAATGCAGTATCATTCATTTTGCTTCTTGCAATTGGGTTGGCAACCAATCCTTTCCAACCTGTTAAATCCTTCCCATTAAAAAGAGAGACAAAACCATAATCATAGGGCATCATTTTTAAATGTGCTTTTAAAGCAGGAACCAGTATAGCACTGTCTTCCCCATGAATAAGTGGTAAAGCTTTTTCTAATGCATTACGTACATCGGCACCATATATACTTGCATCATTCATTGCTAATTTACTAATCACCAATGCAGCATTTTCCTTTACCTCCTCATCGTCTAAAAATTTAGATACAAACATAAATGTGGTTATCCCCTTTAGCATGCTGGCTTCCCAAATGATATTTTTCTTTTCAATAGGGTTAAGTGGTTTTTCCGCTATTTTTTGTAATTCTAGTAATAATTGAGCTGGTTGGATAGCAAAGCCCTCCACATTTGTGAAAGGAAGGGATGAAGACAATCCATTGAGCTTAGGGCTTAAGTAGCTATTGTCATTTAATAATTTTAATTCTTCTTCCAATAAAATTTTTGCATATTCCGATTTCGCTTTTGTTAATTGCTTCGTTAAAAGGGGAAGAAATATTGCTTTCTTTTTTTCATCTAAGGATACTTTATTTACATAAGCATGCAATGCATACGTAAATTTTGTTTGCTGAGCAGTATCTTCTACCACTCTAAAAAATAGATCCCAGTCTGTTTTCCCCCAAGTATCCATACTTTCTAGTGCAGCACTGGCTTCCGCGCTTTGCTCGTATGGAAAGGCCCTTAATACTTGATTGACACTCCAATTTTTAACAAAGTCCGCATTGAATTTTTTAAGTAATTTATCAAATTCTTTTTTAGTTACTTTTTTGTCCCCCCAATTATACAATTCGGCATCCTTTTGAATTTTTCTTGGTTGACAAGAAGCTATACCTAATGCAATAAAAAATAGTACAAGTATCTTTTTCATAATCTTTAATTTTTGTCTTAGTATTTTAAATAGTCCATGGCCCTCGCATGGTTGGATTTACTAAGAAGTTCGCCGCTGTATCATTGATAAATTCTTCTTTAATTGGATCAAAATTAAGTGTGCGACCCAACTGCAATGCAATTTTGCCCATATTAATAAGGGTGCATGATTTAAAACCATTTTGCTCATTTAGTGCAAAAGGAGTTCTGTATTTTATACTGTCTAAAAAATTGGTTACCTGAGGCGCCGGATCCGGCATCATGGCTAATTTTTCTTTTAAATTAGGGATGGTGGATTTAAAACCTGCAAACAATTTTCCATTTGGCCCTTCAATATAAGCCGCATTAGGATCCTTGGCTTCTCCATCTAAAATAATTTTACACCCGTCCGCATAGGTATAAGTTATTTTTCTAAATGTGCCGCAAGCATCTGGATGTTGTTGTGCTGCATCTACTTCTACTTTAATTGGACTCGTACCATCTTTTCCTAAAAAATATTGAATAGGATCTAAATAATGTTGTCCCATATCCCCCAAGCCACCTCCATCATAATCCCAATACCCTCTAAAAGTTTGATGCGTACGATGGGCATTATAAGGCTTATAGGGAGCAGGTCCTAACCAACGGTCATAATCCAAATGAGTTGGAACAGCTTGTGTAGGTAAATTGGTTTTTCCCATCCAATAAAATTTCCAATCAAATCCAGTGGTTTTACTAACTGTAACGGTGAGTGGCCATCCCAATAAACCACTTTCTACTAATTTTTTGATAGGCTTTACAGTGGTGTTCATGCCATAAAAATTATCTTCAAATCGAAACCAGGTATTCAACCTAAACATGCGTCCATATTGTTGCACGGCTTCTCTTACCGCCTTGCCTTCTCCAATTGTTCTGGTCATAGGCTTCTCGCACCAAATATCTTTGCCTGCTTTGGCTGCATCAACAGCCATAATACCATGCCAATGGGGAGGGGTAGCAATATGGACAATATCTACTTCGGGTAAATGAACTAATTCAAGATGATCATGAAATGTTTTTACACCACCTCCAATACTATTGGCAACTTCACTTAAATGATTTTTGTCCACATCACAAATAGCAACCACCCTGGTCCCTGCATAAGGAACATGTGTTCTACCCATGCCACCCACTCCAATAATGCCTTTGGTGAGTTGATCACTAGGAGCTAAAAAACCTCTTCCTAAAACATGTCTTGGTACGATGGTAAATCCAGCTAAAATAGTAGCAGTGTTTTTTATAAACTTTCTTCTACTATGGTTTTTTGTATCCATATATTTTAATTGATAGATATGATTATACTCTTTTTCACTTCCTTAAATTTATTCATTTTAGTTTACATTTGAATAGTTTGAATCCAGAAGCATATTAAATTGATCATTATGAGCGAAATGCATTTACATTTAGAAGAGCATATGAAAAGTACTGACCTACTTTCAGATATTGTTATAGGCATGAGTGATGGACTTACGGTTCCCTTTGCACTAGCCGCTGGTTTAAGTGGGGCTGTGGAAGGCCATGTCAACTTAATTTGGATTGCAGGCATTGCAGAAGTGGCAGCAGGTAGTATTGCCATGGGGCTTGGTGGTTATTTAGCAGGGAAAACAGAGCAGGATCATTATAAAAGTGAGTTGAAAAAAGAGTATTGGGAAATTGAACACAAAAAAGAAGTAGAGATTCAGGAAGTTAGGGCTGTTTTTTTAGGATGGGGTTTATCAAAGACTACCGCCGAGGAAGCGACGCAGGAAATAATTAAAGACAAACAGCGCTGGGTTGATTTTATGATGAAATTTGAATTAGGCCTTGAATCCCCCGATCCCCAACGCGCGCGTAAAAGTGCAATGAATATTGGCCTTAGTTATGTAGTAGGTGGGCTTATCCCCCTTACCCCCTATTTTTTTGTTACAGATGCGCTGAAGGGTTTAGCCATATCAGCCGCCATTACACTGGTATGCTTATATGTATTTGGCTATTTTAAAAGTAAGATAACCGGAATCAATCCATGGTGGGGTGGACTTAAAGTTATGTTTATTGGTGCAATTGCTGCCGCAACTGCTTTTGCCATTGCTAGATTAATTCAAGCATAGCATCCACTTGTGTAAAACGGTTTTTAATTTATTTAGTTTTTATTTCTAATGGCTATGCCTTTTCTGGCGCCATTATGCACTCCATTTTCTATAGTCATAGCACCATTTACAAAAACATATTTGAACCCTTTTGAAAATTGATGTGGATTGTCAAAAGTGGCCATGTCAATGACTTCGTTTTCATCAAATACAACCAAGTCGGCAATATATCCTTCTTGAATTAAGCCTCTTTGTTTTAAATTAAATTTATTCGCGGGTAGGGAAGTCATTCTTCGAATGGCTTCTTCCCAACTCATCACTTTTTCTTCTCTCACATATTTTCCCAACACCCTTGCATTGGTTCCATAGGCGCGGGGATGAGGCCTGTTTTGACCTACTACTGCAATACCTGCATCACTAGCGGCCATATTAAAAGGGTAAGCCATTATATTTTTTACATCATTGTCACCCATACCATGATACACCATTTGAGCGCCCCCTTTTTCAATCATTTGTACGATAGTTTCCGCTTCAAAAATGGCCTCGTCTTTATTTCCTCTTAATGCATTTATCTCTCTAATATTTTTACCATTATAAGTACTATCTGCTTTAAAATTGGCAACATAAGCATAATCAAAATGAGTAAGCCCTCTGCGCTTTATCATATCCATGCTATGTGCTTTTACTTTTGCGCGTATGGATGGATTCTTTAAACGCTTTAATATAGAGTCTTGTCCGTCTGCTAAAACCCAATCAGGCAATAAAATACCTAGGTTGGTGCTACTTGCAGTATAAGGCTATTGATCAATGGTTACATCAATGCCTTCTTTTCTTGCAGCAATCACTAGGTTCAGGGTTTCATTGCTTCTGCCCCAGTTATTTTGTCCATTTACTTTAAAATGAGAAATTTCTACTGGTAGTTTTGCTTCTCTTCCAATAGCAATAGCTTCTTTTACCGCTTCAGCGACATTGTCTTCTTCATTTCGAATATGTGATGCATATACGCCCCCATTACTACTAATTACTTTTGCCAATCGAACCACTTCCTCGGTGGGCGCATAAGTGCCTGGTATATAAATTAAACCAGTGGACATGCCAACAGCGCCTTCCTGCATTGCTTTCGCAGCAATGAATTCCATTTTTTGCAATTCTTGTTCAGTTGCATGTCTATTAGCCGAACCCATTACTTGTTTACGAATACTATTATGTCCAATTAAAGCTGCTACATTAATGGAAATACCTAAAGAGTCAATATAATTAAAGTAGGATTTCATATTGTCTGAGGAGCCGCCACAGTTACCCGTCACTACTGTGGTCACCCCATCATATATAAAATTGGTTGCCAAAGGATTTCTTGCTTCGCCTCCTTCTATATGGGCATGAACATCAATAAAACCAGGTGCTACAATTAAACCCTTCGCATCCACTTCTTTTGTTGCTTTCCAATTTTTTAAATTACCTATTGCAGCAATTTTATTATTCACTATAGCAACATCTTTTAATTGCCAATTATTGCCTGTACCATCCATTATTTTTCCATTGCGAATAATATAATCTGCATTTTGTCCAAATGCAATATGACTTGTGATGATTGCCAATAAAACTAAAGTGTATTTCATACGAGTGAGTTGTGTTATAAATGTACAAATTCCAAATTATATATATAAAAATTATAAAGGCCCCTTTATTTTATAAAATCATAAATAGCATTGGCCACTTTATCGGGGGCTTCCTCGTTGGGCACATGACCTACTTTGTCGAAAATAACAAGTTGGCTATTTTTTATATCCTGCTTGAAATTGTAGGCGTTTTCAATATGAATCAATCCGTCCTCTTTTCCCCAAATTATAAGGGTAGGCGTTTCAATTGTTTTGATGAGTGCTGTATTTTGGGTAAAAGGATGTTTGAATAATGACAATGCCGCTTTTCTATTACCAGCACAAAGCAATAGTTCATGGTACCTGGTTACGGTGCTTTCCTCAATTAAACTTTGGTCATAATATACCCCTTCAATACTTTTTTGGATCAAGGACTTAGGCGTAATAAATAATAATAAATTATTGATTACCGGCATTTGTGCAATTTTAAATCCCAAAGAACCTTTCTCGTTTTTTTTAGGATAACCAGTGGCATCTATCAAAATAAGTTTGCTTACTTTTTGTGGCAAGGTGATTGCATAATGCCATGCGATTCCCCCTCCTAATGAATTGCCACCAATAATACATTTGTTCACCTTTAGCTTAATTAAAAGCGAATCAATTACTTGGGTATAGTTGTCATAGGAATAACTGTTTTCCAAATTAGGACCTGTTAATCCAAAAGCAGGCATATCCAAACTTATTACGCGCTTATTTCCATGTTGTGCATCATTTAAAAGGGTAGTTACTTTTTCCCAGGTATGCAGGGAGGACGAAGTGCCATGTATCAGAACAAGTGGAATACTATCCTGGGGATTGCCTTCATCTCTAAAATGAACTTGCATCCCCATAATGGGCATAAATTTTGAGTTGCCTGTTGCATATTTTTTAATCATGAGCTCCTTTGGTAAATCTCTTTGTGCAAAAACCGAAAAGGCAAGAAGGATAATGATTAATAAGGAACTCAATCCGTACTTAAGAATAGATTTTATTTTTCGCTTTGTATTTGACATAAAAAAATACAGCCTGTTTGTAGGCTGTATTAAAGTTATTGAATTTGTTTGATTGCCATTTTTCTAAGCCTAATATTTATTACCTAAATTTTCCATTATTTACTTTGTTTAAATACAACTTTATGGTTGAATAAATAAACGCGCTATTTTATGTACTTCCTGAATGGGATCATGCTCATTTCGGTTGGTTAAAATAATAATCATTAATTTTTGTTCTGGAAATAAGCCAGCAGAATTCCTAAAGCCAATACTGCTTCCATCATGATAGGGATGAGTAATATTTGCAAAATCCTCAACATGCCATCCATAGCCATAATCAACAATCTTTCCATTGTTTAATTTTGTTCTTGACCATGCCCTATTTTGCATTTCAGGTTTTATTAATTTATAAGACCAAATTGCTTTAATCCATTTAGCATATTCTTCCACATTGGTATAAATACCTCCATCCCCCAATACCGCGCTTGTAGCACTTTGATCGGTTTGCGTCCAGGTTCCATTTGAATAACTATGACCATAAGCTCTATTCACCACGGTTGATTTTCCTTCTTCGAAAGCAACAGTGGTTTTCATTCCTAATTTTTTAAATATATTTTCTTTTACAAATTGTGCAAAAGGAATGCCGCTTACTTGTTCTACAATTAAAGAAAGAATTGAATAGCCGGTATTGCTGTATTTATATTTTGTACCCGATGGGAAATATAGGGAGTCCGTCATATACATTAACTGTATACAATTGGTATCATGTAATTGTACTATTTGATTTGCTGGCATTAAATCTTCGTAATCGACTAATCCGGAAGTATGCGTTAGTAAATCTTTAATCGTAATATTTTTTCCATAGGCTGGGAAACTAGTAAAGAATTTTTGTATAGAATCATTTAGGGATAACTTCCCTCTTTTTTCCAACAACAAAATAGACATTGCAGTAAACTGCTTTGTGATAGAGGCGAGCCTGAAATTTGTATTGGTCTGTATGGCTTCGTTTGTATTGATATTTGCAATGCCATATCCTTTTTTAAATACCACTTTGTTTTTTTGCAGTACTAATACACTTGCTCCTGGCTCATTGGAACCATTGTATTTGCTCATTATGGAATCAATAGCTTTTGCAATATCCTTTTTAGATTGCCCCTTTGCATACAATCCAAATAATAATATAAAAATGCCGAGTAATACTTTTTTCATAATGAATAGTTAGCAGTGATAGCAAGTATAAATTTAAAGTTTTTATCTTTAATTTAATACACCTGAAAAGTAATATCTTTAATTGGTAAATTAAACATTATGCAATTTAATAGACGAAAATTTATCAGCCTTTCAGCAATGACTGCTGCTGCTTTGCCATTTAGTGGTCGCCTCAGTGCCCAACCTAATACCAACAGTGCAATTATTGGCGACTTTAAGGATAAAATTATTCCAATTTCCGTACAAGAACGTAAAGATAGAATTGCAAAAGCGCAGTCCTTAATGCAAAAAGAAAAAATGGACGCCATTTTCTTAGAAGGCACTACGTCCTGCTTTTATTTTACTGGCATGAAATGGGGTCAAAGTGAACGACCTTTTGGTGTAGTGATTCCTGCAAAAGGGTCGCTGGTTTATATTTGTCCAAAATTTGAAGAAGACAGGGCTAAGGAGTTAATTAATACAGAATTTGGTACGGAGATTCGTTGTTGGGAGGAACATGAAAGTCCCTATGCATTAATAGTGGGTGCAGTTAAAGATAGGGGCGTTCGATATCGCAAAATTGGAATGGAAGAACGAGTGCGCTTTTTCATTGCCCATGGCGTTAAAAAAGAAGCCGCTGGATTTGAAATAGTAGATGCAACACCTATTACGGCAGGATGCCGAATGATTAAGAGCAAAGCAGAAATTGCTTTAATGCAAATTGCCAACGATGTAACTATTGAAGCCTATAAAATGGCTTTACCTAGTATTCGACCAGGTATGTCACAAAATGAATTAAGTGCGAATATTAGTAGTGCATTTAGAAAATTAGGATATACTGGTGGTGCAATGGTAATAGTAGGTAAATATTCGGCATTACCTCATGGTAGTATTGCTCCACAAACCATGCAGGAAGGGGATGTTGTGCTTGTTGATGGAGGCACTAATTGTGAAGGGTATGCATCAGATATATCTCGAACGGTAGTAGTTGGTCAAGCCAGTCAAAAACAAATAGAGGTTTGGAACTTAGAAAAACAAGCACAGGACGCTGCATTTGCTGCTATTAAAATTGGCGCACCTTGTGAAGTAGTGGATGCTGCTGCTAGGGCGGTAATTGAAAAGGCCGGCTATGCACACAATTACAAATTGCCAGGTTTGCCTCATAGAACCGGACATGGTATTGGATTGGAAGGCCACGAGTGGACTAATTTTGTGAAGGGGAATAAAACCCCGATACAAGTTGGTATGTGTTTTAGTAATGAACCCACTATTTCTATTCCTGGAGAATTTGGTATTCGACTTGAAGACTGTTTATATATTGGAGAGGACGGTCCTCATTTTTTTACTAAACAAAGTATTGCTATTGATAAACCATTTGGTTAAATAGCAAATGGTTTAATCAATATTGTGTATCGTAATGCTTGCTGAAGGAGTAGCAGGCTTGGAGGGTGTGGTAGTGCTTGCATTTGTTCCTGTTATGCTGCTATTGCTATTTTTGATGGCAAAAAATATTTCAATGTATTCGTTGGCGTTTAGGTCTAAAATATAATTGCCTGCTATATTATTTTTAAAACCACTGCCTACAATTAAATAAGCAAGGGTTGAATTTGGATAAGCCGATCCATTGCGCCTTATCCAAACATGAGCTTCATCATTGCCCAGATCTGGCTTTATCATTTGAAAATAAAAGTGTAGCTGATAAACACCATTTTCTGCTACGGTAATTCTGGTGGGACTACCTGCCGTATTTTGATTGATTTTTATTTTATGGGCTACTTGTTGAAAATTAAATTTCACCGCTGTGGCAGTGGCGATCATTGCGCTTTGTTTTGTCGTATCATAAAAAAAGCCGTAACTATTTTTTTTACTATTTTGAATTCGATTTGATAGGCTCATCGTGTCAGCACTATTTAATTTCAAATTTATTTTAGCAACTAATTTAAGGGTATCAATACTATTTAATTTTAGATTAATGCGATTGCTTAAACCAATGGTGTCTGCTTTTTTTAATTTTTCATTTAACACCAAAGCAGTCGCAATGCTAATGGGTTTTAGGCTGTCTGTTGTATTACTGACTTTGTCTAATCCATAAGATTTGACAACATCAAACACATTGCTAAATCCGGTCCCCCCAAGTGTAATGGGCAATACTTCTACAATCGTTTTTGCTTTTTCAGCATACAATGCTAAAGGGACATAATGTATTTTTTCTTTTCCTGCATATAAAAATTGTAGTGCATTATTCGGATCTACTTCAATTTGTAAATATTTTTCTTTGACTTCCCATTGAATGTCTTCGAACTTGCCGATAGTAATGACTTTTCCATTTTCAATTAATCCAATAGAGGTATTAAATAACCCCAATACATTGGTCCTGACTGACTTTATTTCCTGGTAGATAATATCAGCAAGGCTACTGTCATTTAAAATACTAATACGTAATGTAATTTGTTTATTCGCAACAATCATTCCATTTTCGGAACGAGCAATTCCTTGAAAATGAATGCCGTTTTTATTTTGTGCTTGTAATGCGAAAAAAAGAAAAAAGCTGGCAGCACAGCTCAGGAATATTTTTATCATTTTAATTTTGAATTAATTTGTAAATGCGCAGGCATGGCTGATTATTTCCTACAGTGAATTGAATTTGAACAAAACAAAAAGCTTGTATGAGTTGATCAACATGTATCCGCTGCTCAAACTGTACCCCAGCAAACGGACCTTTTATTTGCCGAATGCGCTTACCCTCGTAATCAAATAAGGCTATGGCATTAATGATAACTGCATCCTGGTCACAGGTTATGTTTATTGTACGACTAAATGGATTTGGGCCAATTTTTACATGCAATAAAATACTGTCTAGCTTTTCCTTAAGCAATAGCGTATGGTAAGTATTTTGCAAATAGCCAGTAGTGATATAGGAGATTTCATTATTTGAATAATGTATAGCATGAGCAAAATCACCAAGGTTCCAATCAATGTTTAATGCGGCTAGCGAGGCTGAATGCCCATTACTATTTATTGACCGAGGATCAACTATTGCCTTATTGCTAAAGGCATTGAACTGAGCAGCTAAGCAAAAACAATTGAAAAGTAAAAGTCCCAGTAATAAAATATAGTTTTTCTTGGACAAAAGAATAGCCATAATTTGAATGGTTTGATTTCAAATATAGGGCGTTCAAAAAGCGTAGTTACCGAATTAAATGTTGGTGGTTTTTATATTAAAATAATTAAACCAAGCAGGCCAATCAAGTAAACAAGAAGTACAATAAAGGAGTCAATACCCATTCTAAAAATTTGTTTTTTTGAATGCAGTATCATCCCCATCATGTAAATACCCGTAAGCATAACTCCTAAAATAGTTAGGTAAATATCAGATGGTTTTAAATTAGGTAAAATGGCATCTCCGCTAATTAAGGAAGCCATTAAAAATAAAACAGGTAAAAATGCATTACCGCCAAATATATCACTTACGGCCATATTATAGTCTCTTAGTTTTGCGGAAGCAATACCAGTAGAGATTTCAGGAAGTGCAGTACATAATGCCAATATAGTTCCTCCAAACAAAACACCACTCATTCCCCATCTAATGCTAAGTTGTTCGCCAGTAATCATTAATCCCCATCCAGCCAACAAGGTAATGATGGCGCCAATACTTAAAACTACAATTGCCATAGTTATTGTTCCCTGAAATTTTGCTTTAGGATAACGAACACGATGAGCACTATTTTCTTGTAAGGATATTGAAGGCTTTTTTTTAAGCATATAGCTTGTAGTCATATAAATCGTGCCTAACCAAATAGCGAGTATCAACCATTCAAAGGGGGTGCTTCTTGCATATATTAAATTTGCAGGAAATTGACTTGCAATTAAAACAAGACAAAGTATAAAGATGACCGCAAGTCCTTCTACAATTAATATTTTAGAATGTCCTTTTTGCGTAAGTGGAGCAGAGCGACCCACACCAAAAATATCAATTAAGACAAGCACTACAGTTTGAATGGCGATGCCACCTAGAATATTGCTAATGGCAATATCATATTCTCGATGATAGGCAGCAACAGCAGTAATAGCAATTTCTGGCAGGTTGGTTACGATGGATAAAAATACCATGCCTCCAAAAGCTTCCCCTAAATTAAAATGTAGGGTGATGGCATCTATTGCCTTCGTTAATTTTATTCCACTTATCCAAATGACAACGGTTGAAACTAAGAATACAATAATTAACAGCTCGGTTGAAATGGTTTGTATATTCATTGAATAAAAACAGGGGGATAAATCATTATCGCATCCCTACAAAGTTACCAATTCCATAGGGCTAAACTATTGATTATCTTCTTCTCTTCTTTTTACATACTAAATCAAATTTGCTATATATATAATTAATTGAAAATCAATAATATGAAACGCAATACTTTAAAGTCTATAAAAATAGTAGACAATATCAAATAAATGTATATATTTGTACTGTCCTTAGCAATCTTTCAATAGGCTTAGCTCCTTTTAAAAATATTGTCATGTGGCCGAGTGGAGAGGCAAGGGTCAGCAAAACCCTTAACGATGGTTCGATTCCATCTATGACAGCTGGAAATTCATAACAAGCAATCGTACAATCGGGCGGTATTTCTATACTGCCCTTTTTCTTACCCTTTCAATAAGTTCGTACATTTGATTAACCTAAAAATTAATGTATGCGTCTTGCCAAACTATTTTTATTCGGAATTTTATTTTACACTCAAATGGGGTATGCACAACAATCTAATTCCAATTTACATAAACTAACGCCGAAGGCGATTTATGCAATAAGTAATGTAGGTCGTCCACTGGTATCACCCGAGGGAGATTGGATTTTATACACCGTTTCAAAAGCAGATTCGACAAAGGATAAAAATGTTGGACAATTGTATATGGTCCACAAAGACGGTAAGGAAACAGTTTCTTTAACTGCACAAACTAAAGGCGTATCTAATTATCAATGGAGTCCTGATGGAAAATATATTTCTTATATAGCAGCAGGTAAAGAGGAAAAAGCAGAAAGTCAGTTATATGTTTTAGACCGTCGAGGTGGAGAGCCAGTGCAGCTTACGCATATTAAAGGTGAAATTCAAAACTATCAATGGTTCAAAGACGGGAGTAGCATTTTATTTGAAATTAAAGACCAAAATTTTGCCGACACTGCCAAAACAAAAATAAGGGTACCCTATGAAATTAATCGTTATCATTTTAAGGCCGATTATGAAGGGTATTTAGACAACCGAAAAACACATCTTTATGTATTTAATGTGTCAACAAAAAAATTAGATACATTAACCAGTGGCATAAATAACGAAACCGATGCAGTGGTGAGTAACGACGGAAAACTTGTTGCTTATGCAAGCAATGTGACGCCTAATTTTGATCAAAATTCAAATACGGATCTATTTTTACTATCCTTAGAAAAAAACGCAAAGCCTGTTCAGCTCACTTTTTACAAAGGAGTCGATCAAAAGCCTGTATTTAGTCCAGACAATAGTAAGATTGCTTTTTTAAGAAGCAGTTCTGAAGATGCTTTTAATATGTATGATATACAACATTTGGGCATATATGATATTACTTCAAAATCCGAAAAAGTAATCACCAAAAAATATGACCTTTCCATTGAAAATATATTTTGGTCATTGGATGGAAAAAATATTTATGGAACATCGGAGGATGATCGCAAACAAAATATTATTCAAGTGAATGCCAATACAGGAGCTGTTAATTCATTTACCAATGATATGGGTGTTTACAATGGGGTAAATATGAATGATAAAGGAAAAATGGCTGCTCTATTTAGTACACCTAATGTACCAAACGAAGTGTATCTTAACGAAGGCAATGGTTTTAAACAATTAACCCATTTGCAAGATGCTTTTGTAAATAGTACTCAAAAAATTGTAGTCAAAGGTTTTAGTGCAACAGCAAGTGATAATAATAAAGTAAATGGTATTTTATATTTGCCAGATAGTAATGCAAAAAAATTACCACTCATTTTATTTATTCACGGCGGCCCTGTTGCCCAAGATGATTATTCATTTGATTTAACCAGCCAAGTTTTCGCAGCAGCAGGGTATGCAGTTGCTGCCGTTAATTACAGAGGCAGTAGTGGTCGTGGTGCTAACTATACAAAAACAATTTATGGCGATTGGGGCAACAAGGAAGTGAAAGATATTATTGGCGTAGCGGACTATTTAATTAAAACAGGTGTTGCGGATGAAAACAAAATGGCCATTGCAGGATGGAGTTATGGAGGTATTTTGACCAACTATACCATTGCAACAGACAAGCGTTTTAAAGCTGCAGTAAGTGGTGCCGGAGGTTCTCTAATGCTATCATTCTACGGAACGGATCAGTATATTAGCCAATACGAGCCGGAATTGGGAAAGCCTTGGGAAAATTTACAAAAGTGGTTAGATATATCTTACCCTTTTTTCAAAGTAAAAGAAATAAAAACACCTACGTTGTTTATGGCAAGTGAAGCTGATTTTAATGTTCCGGTAGTAGGCGCTGAACAAATGTATCAAGCATTTAAATCGGTAGGCATTCCAACACAATTAATTATTTATCCAAATCAAAATCATGGTATTCGAGTACCTAGTTATAACGTACATCGATTAAATAGCCACCTGGAATGGTTTAAAAAATATTTGAACTAACCTATATTGATTACAATAATTAATGCAGGAATAAACACTAAGCGAAAAATTGTTCAAATAAAATAACCAAGGCCATAAATAATTAAGCCACTTTCATATTGGAAGTGGCTTTTTTGTAAATATTGTTTAATTTAAGTGTGTAAATTCAAACCAATGAAAAATACCATCTTGTTTTTATTAAGTTGTATAGCAGTTTTAAACGTTCATCAAGCAAATGCACAAAAGGTAAACTCTAAAAAAGTGAACGGCGTTTTACAAAATGTAAAAGTAATTCGAGATAAGTGGGGAGTGAATCATATTTATGCCAATAATGAAACCGATTTATTTTTTGCGCAAGGATATTGTGCTGCTAAAGACAGGCTTTTTCAATTTGAAGTTTGGCGTAGGCAAGCCACAGGCACTGTTGCTGAAATTTTTGGCGCGCGCGCACTAAAAAGAGATATAGGAACAAGACTATTTAAATATAGGGGAGATATGCAAAAAGAATTAAATCACTACCATCCTCGTGGTCAAAAAATAATTCAATCTTATGTAAATGGAGTGAACGCCTATATTGATGAAGTGAACAGGGATACTTCCTTATTGCCTTTTGAATTTAAATTGTTAAAAATAACACCTAAAAAATGGACAGCGGAGGTAGTGATATCAAGACATCAGGGATTATTAGGCAATAGTACCCAGGAATTGAATTTAGGAAAAGCAGTTACAAAAGTAGGAGCGGCTAAAGTAAAAGAAATTATGTGGTTTCATCCAAAAGACCCTCTTCTTCAATTAGATAGTACCATTGATGGAACATTATTCAATAGCCCTATTTTAGAATTATATAATGCCTATCGAGCAGAATTGGAGTTTACAAAAAACGATATTACTACCCTTGAAGAAACCAATGTAATGCTTGGAGCTGATCATAAAAATAAAAAAGTAGAACCTTTTTTAAGTGATCAGGAAATGGAAGGTAGTAATAACTGGATAGTGAGCGGAAAAAAATCAGCTAGCGGTTTTCCCATGTTAGCAAATGACCCACATCGTAAAATTGACCTTCCCTCATTGCGCTATATTGTACATTTAAATGCACCAGGCTGGAATGTAATTGGAGGTGGAGAACCTACCATACCAGGCGTTTCCATAGGCCACAATGATTTTGGTGCTTGGGGATTAACTATTTATGAAACAGACGGAGAGGATATTTATGTATATAATTTGAATCCAAATAACCACCAACAATATTGGTATAAAGGGGCATGGAAAACCATGCAAATTATTAAGGATACTATTATAGTAAAAAATCAAAATCCACATATTGTTCAATTGCCTTATTCAGTTCATGGTCCAGTAATGTATATTGACAGTGTTCATCATAAAGCGTATTCCATGAAATGTGCTTGGATGGAACCAGGAGGATCTCCGTATTTAGCTTCCTTAAGAATTGATCAAGCAAAAGATTGGAATAGTTTTAGAGAAGCATGTAGTTATAGTCATATTCCTGGTGAAAATATGATATGGGCTGACAAAAAAGGGAATATAGGATGGCAGGCTGTGGGCATTGTTCCCATAAGAGAAAATTTTAGCGGATATGTTCCCATTCCTGGTGATGGTAGGTTTGAGTGGAAGGGTTATTTGCCTATTAAAGAACGTCCTCATATTTTGAATCCTACAAAAGGTTTTTTTGCCACTGCGAATAATAATGTTACACCCAATGATTATAAGCATTGGAATGCAGTGGGTTATACATGGTCCGATGCATACAGAGCCAATCGAATTGAATCCGAATTAAATAGTAAAGAAAAAATTACCTTACAGGATATGGCTGCTTTGCAGACAGATTATTACTCCCTACCAGCAAGTACAATTATTCCATTGATAAAAAATGTACCATTATCCTCAGCGCAAATGAAATTATTTAGGGATGAATATTTAAACGGATGGAATTACCAATTAAATAAAGAAAGTGTGGCTGCTGGTTTTTATGTAATGATGGAAAAAGAAATCATGTTTGAAGCTTCTAAATTATTTATACCAGAAAGTATCAAAGGACTTGTTTCCTTACAACTTTCAAAAGTGATAGAACGTTTAGTTCACCCTACTGCTTATTTTAATCATAATCCTAGTGAGCAAAGAGATCAGTTTTTAATTAAATGTTTTGAACAAGCGTTTTCTAAAATGGCAGCTAAATTTAAAACACCGCTCACAGATAAAATTGATTATTCTCTTTGGAGATATGGACAAGACAATTACAAGCATATTCGTTTTGAACATCCGCTGGCTCATTTATTGAACGCCAATGCTCAACAAAAATTAAACCTAGGGCCATTACCAAGAGGTGGCAATGGTTATACGGTGGGTTCAACAGGAAGCGCCGAGAATCAATCAAGTGGTGCTAGTTTTAGGGTATTAATGGATACTAAAAATTGGGACCATACCCTTATGATTAATACACCTGGTCAATCTGGTGATTATAAAAGCCCTTATTATGGTAATTTGTTTTCCACCTGGGCAAATGACGAATATTTTCCTGCGTATTTTTCAACATCACTTATTGAGCAACATGCTGATACAATCACTATATTGAGTAATAAAAAATAATGCCCCTTGTATTAAACGGCCATTAAAATTGTTTTATTTTACCATGATCATGAAGAAAATAATTTTTGTACTATTTATTTTGCCATTCAATGTTATAGGTCAAAATCCAAAGTCTTTTTCCCCCGCAGCATTTAATGATGCGACTAGATTAGAGCGTATCAAAAACGCAATGCCTGTGATTGAAAAATTATATATGGATTTTGCAAAGGCGAATCATGTTCCAGGATATGCATTTGGTGTTGTCGTGGACGGACAATTAACATTTAAGGGAGCAGGCGGATATGCCAATGTAGAAGAAAAAATTCCTGCAAGCACTCGTTCCATGTTTCGAATTGCATCCATGTCTAAAAGTTTTACTTCATTGGCTATTTTACATTTAAGAGATGCAGGCAAGTTAACATTAGACGATCCTGTTGAAATGTATATTCCTGCTTTAAAAGGACAGGGTTTAACTACCGACGCGCCAGCCATCACTATTCGACATTTAATGAGCCATAGCGCTGGATTTCCAGAAGACAATCCCTGGGGTGACCGACAATTAGCGGATACCGAAAAGGATTTAAATGATTTGATTAAAGGGCAATTGTCTTTTTCAAATGTAGCTGGCGTGGAATATGAATATAGTAATTTGGGATTTGCGATGTTGGGCTATATCATACATAAAGTATCCGGTATTACCTATGATGCATATATTCAACAACATATTTTACAACCATTGGGAATGAATGAAACGACTTATGAGTTTACCACAATCCCAAAAGAAAAATTTGCCTTTGGCTATCGCTATATTAACGATGAATGGAGAAAAGAAACACCCTTGCAAGATGGTATTTATGGAGCCATGGGCGGAATGATCACATCGATTGATATGTTTGGAAAATATGTAGCGATGCATGAAGCGGCATGGCCAGAGCGCAATGATCCTGAATCCTTGCCGGTCAAAAGAAGTACCCTTAGAGAAATGCACCAGCCAGCTAGATTCATTTCATTAAATCCAAATTATACATTTCCAAATGGCAAGAAAATGGCCACAACAGGTGCTTATACTTATGGTTTAAGATGGATGATAGATGCTGACCGTAAAAAAAATATCGGACATAGTGGAGGTTTGCCAGGTTATGGCAGTAATTGGCAGTTTTTACCAGACTATGGTATTGGTGTAATGCTATTTGCCAATGTGACTTATGCTCCTACTACTGCTATGAACACTGCCGTACTAGATACTTTGGTGAAAATGGCTAATTTAAAACCGCGTCAAACAAGTATTTCTCCTATCCTTGCTCAAAGACAGCAGCAGCTGGCCAATGTGATGGTGCAATGGGAGGGTATTCCAAAAATTTTCGCGGAAAATTTCTTTGATGACTATCCTATTGACCAACTAAAAAAACAATCAGCTACTTTATTTGGTCAGGTTGGCAAAATAGTAAAATTAAATGCTATGATTGCTGAAAATCAATTAAGAGGGTATTGCATTATAGCGTGTGAAAAAGGAAACCTAAAACTAACTTTTACTTTGTCTCCTGAAAACCCTGCTTTAATTCAAGAATATCATCTTACCAAAGAATAAAATTCCTGCCTCCTTCAGGAGGCAGGAATTACTATTTTAGGCACCTCTTCTTTTTAGCATTTCAGCCTGCACTTTTTTCATAAACTCTCGGTCTAATTTAAGCGCTTCATTAATTCGATCTTCGTTTTTGAAAACAGATTTTAAATCATTTTTGTATTTTTTTCTGGCGTTTAAAGTCGCTTCTTGTAAGCCAATCTCGTCATTTGACTTTGTTTGCATAATTTCTTTCATTGCTTTTTTATGCGCTTCATATATTGGCCAAAATTGCTCCGCTTCGTTAGTGGTTAAACTTAATTTTTCTGTAAAAAATTGAATTTTATACAGCTCAATTTTTTCTTTCATTTGGCCCATTCTGCCGTGACGTTTACCCAGTTTTGCACCAGCACCCTGTTGTGCATTTACAGCAAAGTTGCAAACAAGTACTGTTAATAGCAGTATAATTTTTTTCATAGTATTATTTTTTTGAAAGGATGATTGTTATTTAATTTTTATTGTTTTAATTACTGTCTTTAAGAATCGTATTGCTCAATGTTTCAATATGCGCATCTTCTTTTAATGTTGTATTTTCCCAATCAAGCTCATTTTCCCAATCATTGGATACTAGGTAGTTATCAATTTCGGCAGTAGGGATTTCTTCAATTTTTACTTTAGCAAATTCATTTTGTTTTTTAGATTCTATAAAAATATAGGTAGCTGCGATAAAAATGATAAAGGAAGCAGCAATGGCCAATTTTCTAAAACTGTTAATGCGGTAAATTTTTGCTTTTTTCTTTTGGTTTAACCCTGCTAAAATTTGCGCTGCTTGAATATCGAAAAATGCATCGCTTGTTGCCTGTTGCGCTTCCTCAAATTGAGTCAATGCCTTTTTACCAAACAAAGCCTCTACCTGCGCTTTGTCCTCATTTAGGGTAATATCGTTGTCCATTGGTTGCATTGTGTTGTTTTGACCTTCCATTTTTATTAAAGTTTAAGCATGCTTTACGAATTCTTCCAATTTTTTTATTGCCTGATGGTAATTGGCCTTTGCACCCCCTACTGTGGTACCTGTAATGGATGCAATTTTTTCATAATTCATCTCCTCAAAATACCGTAGCATAAATACAAAACGTTGTTTTTCAGGTAGTTGTTGAATGGCGGTATCTAAAGTAATTTGAATTTGGCTTGATTTTGGGTGATCGGTGCTACCTGCCGCTTGTTCATAGTCAATAAGCTCATCACTTACATTATGATCACTTGTTTTTTGCTGCTTTTGTAAAAAATTAATTGTTTCATTGTAAGCAATCCTAAAAATCCAGGTACTAAATTCACTTTCCATTTTAAAACCATCCAATTTATTCCAAACCTTGATCCAAACCTGCTGGGCAATATCATCGGCATCCATATGGTTGCTCACCATCCTTTTAATTTGATAATATACTTTTTGCTGGTGCCGCTTTAATAAAATAGTATAGGGTGCCTCTTTGTTGGAGGAAGCCTGAAATTCCATTATTAATGCTTGGTCTGATTGCATAGTTATAAAATTAGACAATACTTTATAAGAAAGGTTTAATGCTTTATCTTTAATGCTTATTAATTAACCAACTTTTATGAAATTTATTACTGTCTCCTTTTTATTATTATTTTCTTTTTTGGCAATGGTATCTGTTGCGCAGGATGCAAGTTCCATTATCAATAAATCAGAAACGGAACGAATTGAAAAATACCTCAGCTCCGATGCATTAGCAGGAAGAAAAACATTTAGTAAAGAAATTGATATAGCAGCCGAATTTATAGCCAACGAGTTTAAGCAAACAGGCTTAATGACTTTAAATAATAGTAATACGTATTTGCAAAAATTTACAAGGTTTAGTGCATCCTTGATTTCCGTTTCTGCTACGATGGATGGAGTGAAAGTTGAATCCAATAAAGTGATACCAATCTCTGCTGAAGCAACATTGACGGTGAACGAAAAAACGGGTTATGAAATTGGAAACATGAATAAAGGCGACGACATAAGAAAAACCATTGGAAAGTATATGTCATCCAATAAAAATTATATAGTTTTTGTAGATACTAGTTTTGCTGGCATCTTTAGTAGATTCGCGCAATTTAGAAACAACATTACTGAGACACAAAAGACAGTCATATTCGTTTTATCTGCTACTACGCCTACTCAGTTTACTATTGAAGCGAAAAATAAAATTGAACAACGTCCACTAGCGAATGTGGTAGGTGTGCTTCCAGGAAAAAAATTAGCCAATGAGTATGTTATTTTTTCAGGACATTATGATCACTTAGGCATTATCAATTCAAAAAATAATACCGCTGACTCTATCTATAATGGTGCCAACGATGACGCCGCTGGAACAACAGCAGTGATTATGCTCTCCAAATACTTTAAGCAGCTCAATAACAATGAGCGTACTTTGGTTTTCGTTGCTTTTACGGCTGAGGAAGTGGGTGGTTTTGGTTCTCAATATTTTTCCAAACAATTTGATCCCTTAGCAGTGAAAGCCATGTTTAATTTAGAAATGATAGGCACAGAAAGTAAATGGGGTAAGAATAGTGCTTATATCACAGGTTATGAAAAAACAAATATGGGAGAAATTTTACAAAAGAATTTAGTGGGTTCTGTGTTTAAATTTTATCCTGATCCTTATACGGACCAAAATTTATTTTATCGCTCCGACAACGCAACCTTAGCAAGATTAGGCGTTCCAGCGCATACTATTTCTACTTCTAAAATGGATAGCGAACCCAATTACCATAAAGCTAGCGACGAGTTTAGCACTTTAGACATGGACAATATGAATGAAATAATCAAAGCCATTGCTTTAAGTTCAAGAACCATAGTTTCGGGAGAAGACACTCCAACTAGGGTGGATACAAAGCAGTTAAAATAATAATTCAAAACGAATTCTTAAAATCAAAGTTTTAATTGATACTATATGTTTAAAAAGTTACTATTGGTTGCAATAATTCATATTGGCGCTAGCGCTTTCTTGAATGCCCAAACTGTC
>JACCDH010142961.1_pt1 | contig 26301 bp, 20 predicted proteins | sample 7442481 | NCBI WGS metagenome assembly JACCDH01 (sample SAMN15323433, study PRJNA562643) | freshwater metagenome | isolation source: river surface water | place: USA:Blue River Watershed | collected 2017-08-15 | reverse complement strand
GATATGTTGGTTAAAAAAGCCATGAAAGGTCAGTTGAATTTGCTAGGTCCAGCGCAAGCAGTAGCGAAAGAGTTGATGAGTGTACCAGATTTTGGTGCGGACGAAGAGGGTTTATTTGCTGCCGAAACTAAATATATTGCTAACTACAAAAAAGCGGTGTTAATGGTTGCAGGTAGTGCGGTGCAAAAATTAATGACTAAACTAGCGGAAGAGCAAGAGGTGATTATGAATGTTGCCGATATGATTATCAATTTATATGCAGCAGAATCCATGTTATTGCGTGTGCAAAAATTAGCAAGCGAAAAAGGTGAGGAAGCTTGTGCAGTGCAAATTGCTGCGGTTAAAGTTTTTGTGTACGATGTGGCAGATAAAATTAATGTATCTGGTAAAAATGCCTTAGCATCATTTGCTGATGGCGACGAAGCGCGAATGTTATTTATGGGCTTAAAACGTTTTACCAAAGTAGAAGTTTTAAATACCAAAGATGCTCGTAGAAAAGTTGCTGAACATTTAGCTAAAACAGGATCATATAAAATGTAATTCATCTATTCAACTAATATTAAAGCCACACTTTTGTGTGGCTTTTTTTGTTTTAACAAATTAAATAGTGTTTTTACACTAGCTTTTTTTGTAGCTTGGGATTTAATTGTTAGTTTTAAGCTGTTAGTGTTAGAGGTGCTTTAGTGTAAAGTTAAGGCTGAGAAAATACTCTTAAAACCTGATTTGTTTAATTACAACGTAGGGAAACACCATTCGAGGATTTTCGCCTAGTGCTAACAAATTAAAATTATAATTATGTTAGCCAATCAACTTAAAGGAATTTATGCAGTTACGGATGATGTTTTAACACCATTGTGTAGTATCGAAAAAAATGTGGAAGAAGCTTTAAATGCTGGAGTTAAAATTCTTCAGTTTAGAGATAAAATTCATACGGATAATGAAATTGAAGATTTAACCATACGTTTACAAAATGTATGTAGGAAGTACAAGGCTTTATTTGTGATGAATGATAGGGTAGAGCTTGCTGCAAAGTTAAAATTGGATGCTATACATATTGGAATGGAGGATATTTCTTTAATTCAAGCCCGTAATTTGGTAGGTAATAATTGTGTGATTGGCGTATCTTGTTATGGAAATATTGAGTTAGCCAAAAAAGCTGCTTTACAAGGTGCAAATTATGTTGCTTTTGGAGCATGTTTTTCGTCCCCTACCAAACCTCAAAATTTAACCATTGATAAAAATGTGATTTCTTTAGCAAAATCTATTTTGAATATTCCTGTTTGTGTTATTGGAGGAATTACTGCTGTTAATATTAAAGAATTACAAGTACATCATCCGGATATGTTTGCTATAGTTAGTGCAATTTTTAAAGGAAATATTACTCAAAACATTATTGATATTCAACAATCTATTAAAAAAAATAACAATGAAATGGTCCGTTAAAACATGGGAAGCTAGTGAAAGTATCTTTAATAAGATTTTGGATCAAGATTTTAATAAAGATTTAATGCAAGGAACTTTAGCAGAGGATAAGTTTTATTTTTATATCCAACAAGATATTTATTACTTAAAAGAATATGGTAAAACTTTAGCCGTGATTGGTAGTAGGTTGCAAAACGACCAACATGTACAAGCTTTTTATCAGTTTGCGAATAGTGCTATGCAAGTGGAAAATGCTTTACATGAAGGATATGTGCAACAGTTTAAAAACTTTTCGCCACCACCAATTTCGCCAACTTGCATGCTGTACAAAAGTTTTTTAAGTTCACAGTTACTTACACAAAGTATTGAAGTTTGTTTGGCTGCGGTTTTACCTTGCTTTTGGATTTATAAAAAAGTGGGTGATTATATTTTAGCAAATGGAATAATTGAAGGTAATTCTTATAAAAATTGGATTTTAACTTATGGAGGAGAAGAATTTGCTTTAGCTGTAGATAAAGCAATTGAAATTTGCGATTTTTATGCAGACCATACAACGGAGGAAGTAAGAGAAAAAATGACCCAAGCTTACCTGTACGGAGCTAAAATGGAGTGGATGTTTTGGGAAAGTGCCTATAAAAAAGAAACGTGGCCAATATAAAAAAAAGGAGCAGAATTTTCTGCTCCTTTTTATTTATTTTAAAAGTGGTTGTTCTTGCGTAGCTTCACCAGGTAGAATTTCTAAATCAATCAACTGATCATCTTTCCAATATCCTCGGTAAGTTGAGCTATTAGGCCATTGATAAGAACCAAATCCATTTCTTCTATCTTCTTCCCATGATCCTGTATAGCTTCCTCCTTTACTCCATGTATATTTACCAACACCATGTCTCTTACCATCTACATAAGCACCATCGTATTTATCTCCATTAGCAAATTCATATTTGCCGCTTGTTCCATGAATTTTACCCTGACGCCATGAACCATCATAAATATCACCGTTATCGAATTTAAACGTACCTGTACCATTGTAACAGTTTCCTTTAATACATTGTGCATTAGATTGAACAGAAAACATTACTGTTAAAAGACCTAAAGAAAGTAAATATTTTTTCATGTTGAATAATTTATTAATAAAATTTGATTAAAATGCAATTAAAACCATGCCAAAATAAAATCAAATGCAGTTAAAGTGTAAAAATAAAAAAATGCTTCAATAAAAAGTAATTAATTTACAAAAAATACACTGTTCTTATACAATTAACTTAAAAAATGGTTACAAAATATCTAAACGCTGACTGTCAAATCTTAAAAAGATAAATAATAAGATAGTAAAACTTAGTAAAGAAGAACCTCCGTAACTAAAAAAAGGTAAAGGAATACCAATAACTGGCATTAACTGAATAGTGATACCTATATTTACCAAAAAGTGGAAAAATAATATTGAAGCTACACAATACCCATATACTCTACCAATTCTACTTCTTTGTTTTTCTGCTTTATAAATAATTCGGATAATTAAACCAATCATTAAAGTAACTACCATAAAAGCACCTATAAATCCCCACTCTTCTCCCACAGTACAAAAAATATAATCTGTAAATTGCTCTGGTACCCATTTGCCTTTTGTTAAATCGCCATTTAAAAATCCTTTACCAAAAAATCCCCCACTACCAATTGCATTTAAACTTTGTTCGGTTTGAAATGCTACTGTAGGATCCTCTATTTTACCAAATAAAACGTCGATTCTAACCCTTTGATGCGGTAATAAAATTTTATATAATAAATCTACACTATATATAAATAAACTGGTAAGAATAAAAACTAGTAATAAAGTAAGTTTTTCTGTTCTTTTCCAAGCATCTTTAATAATTAATGCTTGTATTCCAGTGATTAAAATCCATGCTAAAATGGCGTACATATCAAAGTAAATATCCCAATCAAAAATTATTCTGATAGTAATATAAACGATCAATCCAGCAACACTAATTAATCCGTAAGTTGAATTACGAATTAAAAAAGCATAAGTGAAAATAGCTAAATATCCAATAAATACAAATGATGTAGCACCATCGTATAATAAAGTTAAAATAGTTACAAAAATTACAGACAATGCTACATACATAATGTTACCTATAATACCTTCTCTAAATAATGTAAAACTTAAAGCCACAAATACTATAGCTGTTCCAGTATCTTTTTGAAGTAAAATAGCAATAATGGGTAATGTAATTATGATTAATGGGATAATGTGTGTTTTTAATTTAATACTAGCTATAGATAACAAGCCTTTTCCTTTGATAATATTGCCTATACTTTTAGATAAATCTGTGATGGTTTCATGTTTTTTATTTTCTTCAAACCCTAGCTTGCTAACATAAACACTTAAGCATAATGCAGTTGCAAATTTACTAAATTCGGCTGGCTGAATTTTAAATGCTCCAATTTCTAGCCATGCTTTTGCTCCATTTACTTCTTTAGCAAATAAAATCACAAAAACTTGCATTCCTAATACTAAAAAGTAGGTTGGGTATGCTAAAACCTGAAAAATTTTACTGTCAATTTTCATTATTCCGAAACCTAAAATAATAGAAAAAAATGCCCATAAAAATTGTTTACCAGATCTTCTGTCTATATTGAAAAACTCTGAAATATCTGTGTTATAATCGGCGGAATAAATACTTAACATACCAAATAGAACCAATAGGAAGTAAATTCCTACGATTACCCAATCGGTATTTGCAATTAAGTTTCCTCTAGTATTAGGCATTAGTACAATTTTAAATTTAAAACGTATTCTTCTGTTGCAATACGTTTTATGGTTTTGTATAAATATTTCTCAACTAATAAACTCGCAATTGGAGCGGAGGTAGCACCACCTTTTCCACCATTTTCAACAAAAACTACCATAGCAATTTTAGGATTTTCTCTTGGTGCAAAACACATAAAAATAGAATGATCCTCACCGTGTGGATTTTGCGAAGTTCCAGTTTTACCGCAGTAATGTAAACTATCTATTCTTGCTCTTCTTGCTGTACCACCAGATTCTTCTATTACCCACTGCATCCCTTCATGTACTATATCAAAATATTCAGGATTTACTAAAGTTTTTTTCTTTGTTTTTTTATAATTTAATGTACTGTCGCCAATAGCTTTTACTAGATGTGGCGTGTAATAATGCCCTTTGTTGGCTATAGCAGCTGCAATATTTGCCATTTGTAAAGGTGTTAAAGAAAATTCACCTTGTCCGATGGATAAAGAATAAATGGTTCGATAATTCCATCTTTTTAAACCATAAATTTGGTCGTATTCTTTTACATCGGGTACATTACAATCTTTTTCGCCATTTAAATCAATTCCTAAGGTGCTTCCTAAACCAAAACTTCTTGCCATTTTTTCCCATTCATCAAACCCATATCTAAAATCATCCATATTCGCATTACCTTTCCCTCCATTAAAAATACTACGTACTAAGTTGTAATAAAATGGATTACACGAATGTTGAACACTTTGTCGCAAATCCAAAGGAGATGGATGATCGTGGCAACCCACTAAACTTCTATCACAAGAGTATTTAGTATTTATATTTGCTACTCCCATTTGAAGCGCAATTAATGCCTGCATTGTTTTAATGATAGAACCAGGAGGCTGACAAGATTTTAGGGGGCGTTGAAATAATATTTGATTTGAATCCTGCTCTAAAATTTTGTAATTTTTACTGTATTTTCTACCTACTAATAAATTAGGATCATAGGTAGGCGCAGATACCATTGTTAAAATTTCACCAGTAGAGGGTTCGATAGCAACAATAGAGCCTCGTTTGTTTTGCATTAAAAATTCTGCATAAGCTTGTAAATCTCCATCAATACTAATATGTAAATCTTTACCTGGATTTGGAATTTCGTTAAGTTTCCCACCTAAATAAGATTCTATTAGATTTCCATTGATATCACGTAAAAAATAACTAAAACCTTTTTTACCTCTTAAATAATTTTCGTAATAGCTTTCTAAGCCTGATTGACCAACATAATCATCCTCATCATAAAATTCATCTTTATCCATTTGCCATTTATTTACTTTAGATATATAACCTAAAACGGCAGCAGCAGCTGTAAATGGATATTTTCTAACGGTACGATCATTTACGGAAACACCTTTAAATTGGTACAATTTTTCGCGAATTTTCCCAAAATCTTCGGCTTTAATTAAAGATTCGAATACCGATGGTTTAACTCTGGAATAATTCACTGCCTTTTTTGTGCGAATTAAAAATTCTTGTAAGCTAACATCTAATAATTCGCAAAACTTGGCAGTATCAATTTGCAATTTTTTAGGAGTAATTAAAATATCATATGCTACTTCGTTTTGTACTAATGGAAGTCCATACCTATCATAAATATTACCTCGAATAGGATATTGAGTTATTTTGGTGATTGCAATTTTTTTTGCTCGTTCCAAAAATGTATCGGTTAAAACTTGTATATAAAATAACCTAACTATGTAAATTAATGCAATAGATAGAAAAAATATAATGATAAAGGTAGATCTGTTTTCTAATCGTTGCATTACAATGTTTTTTTAATAAAAATGTATTGTAAAATAAGTATTAAAAATAAACTAATGCCTGAAGAGGTAATTATTTTAAGGAGGGTTTCGAAGATATTAAAAATTGAAAATACTTCGAAGTTGAAAACTAAAAAATGATGAATTAGCGTAAGAACTGTGGCGTAAATTAAATATTTTTTAATGCCTAAATTGTGCACATTTACTTGTAAATTTTCGTCTTCTAAATCCTGCGTCAGTAAACTATTTAATAGTAATGGTTTAAAAAATATCATGGTAGTACATGCTAAAGCATGAATACCAAATGTGTTATTGAAAATATCCATACTTAAGCCCAATGTAAATGCTGTAATTAAGTTTAACCATAAGGGTAATTTTTTGGGTAAAGCAAATAAAAACAATATGTAAACATATGGAAAAATAAAAGTGCTTATACTTATTTTGTTAAGTATTGTAACTTGCAAAAAAAACAAGCCCACTAATGCTATAATATTTTTAATAAAACTAATTACCATTTAAAAATTTAGTTGTTTTTTCCTCTAATTCTTTTAGTTCTTTAATATCCATACTTTCTATAATGTATACATAATTTAATTTATTGAAATCTTCAAAAAGTTTAATTTTTAAATTATGCATTTGTTGGTTTTCCCCAACTTTTTTATCCACTATTAATCCAATTAAAATTCCTTCTGGATAGTATGCACTAAAACCAGATGAAACTAATGTATCTCCAATTTCAATGGCAGTGGTTAAAGGTATATCTTGAATGCATGCTTGTGTATGGTTTTTGCCATCCCAAATCATTGTTCCAATTGCATTATTTTTAGAAACACGAACAGATACGCTTGCTTTAGAGTTTAATATAGAAATGGCTGTACTATAATTTTTGCCAGTAAATACAATAAAACCTATAACACCTTTATCGGTTATAATACCCATTTCGGGTTTTATTCCATCGTATTCACCTAAATTTAAGGTTAAAAAATTATCTTTTTTATAAATGGTATTTTGTATAACCTTTGCTTTTTTGTAAGTATATCGTTGTTTAAATAAACTATCCGATTGATAAATGTAACCACCGTCAATTAATTTTAAAGTATTTGGAAGTTGTGCACGTAATTTCGCATTTTCTTCTGCCAATAAATCATTTTGTTCTTTTAAGGTTAAATACGATTCGACATCGTTTATTTTTTCAAAAACAGTTCCGCTAAAATTGTTAGAGCTATTCACCCAATAACTATTTTGATAGTTTTTATATTGAAATATCATATATAAAGCACTTATTTCCAATACTATAAATAGTAGGATGTAGTGATTTTTTAATATGATTTTAAATAAATTTTTCACTTCAAAAACCTATAATTAGGGTGTTAATATTGAATTTGCAAAGTAAACAAAAAATGTTGTGTAAAAAACTTCTGTTGAACTAATTCTATTCACAATTTTGTTTTAAAATTGTTTATTCTTTTATTTGCTGAATGTAAATGTTTTATTTTATGTTTGGTTTACGTGTATTTACACTATCTATTTTATCTTTTTGAGCATGAAAAAATTAGTTTTATTTGTGATTATTATCCTACTGGTGTATGTACAGTTTAATTTTTTCTCAAATAAAAAACAAAAGTGGATTGCTTTTAATCACAAACTAATCCAATACTCTGGCGCATTTGTTCCAGCGGAAAACAATATGATATTTGCTTACTCGGGCTGTAATATTAATTTTAAAATTAACTCTAAAAGCTTAGTATTGTTTTTAAACGATTTTTCTTCGGATGCACAAAGTAACTATATCAGGGTACAAATCAATCAAAAAGATACTGTGCTTCAATTGTTTTCTTCGGTTAAAAAATACGATTTAAGTAAATTAACAACCGATATCGAATCTTTTGTGCAAATTTTTAAATTAACAGAAGCTAGTGTTGGAAAAGTGGAGTTTGAAGGTGTGAAGGTGGATGAAAATAGCGAATTATTACCTTTTGAGTTAACCCAACATAAAATTGTATGGATTGGAAACTCGGTAACATGCGGTTATGGAAATGAAGTAAGTGTTTATGGTCCGCCAAAAGGAAATCCCAATACGGGTTTTCATTCCAAAAATCAAAATAATTATATAGCATGGGGGAGTGTAGCATCCAGAATTTGTAAGGCTCAGGCTATTCATTTGTGTTTTTCGGGAAAAGGTTTATATCGTAATTTTGATGGTAGTACTATGCTTTTAATGAACCAATTTATACAAAAAGCTATTCCTCAGGAGGATATAGATATTATTCCTTCTACAGTTATGGCACCAATTTATGTTATACATGCCGGAACCAATGATTTTGGTTTCGAAGGTTCAAATCCTAATAATAAAGTAGATAGTACTTTGTTTACCAATGGTTTACATGATGTTTTTAACATTATTCAATCGTGGAATCCGTTAGCTCATGTAGTTGTGGTGAGCAGTAATATGGTATCAGATTTTTTTCCTAAAAATGGTCATAAACGATTAAAATCATATTTAAACAGTGCTATTAAAAATTATCCCAATAGTTTATTGAAATTTCATTTTTTAGAACTTGCTTTACAAAACGAACCTTACGGAGAAAATTGGCATCCTAGTGCATTGGAGCATCAAAATATGGCAAAACAAATCGTGCCTCTGTTACAAGATATTCAAAATAAACTATAGTATATTACTAAGGCTTTGTAACATATATTCAAAAAAAAATCCTTAAACTTGTGATGTTTTTATTTGATAAATTTACTGGATGAAAAAATTTGCTCAAGAATCCTTCGCTTTATCTACACATATAGTTTTGCCTAATGATACCAATACTTTAGGAAATTTAATGGGCGGACAGTTGTTAAAATGGATGGACGTTACTGGTGCAATTAGTGCGCATAGGCATTGTAAAAAAGCAGTTGTTACAGCATCAGTTGGAAATGTTTCTTTTCAAAAACCAATTAAGTTGGGTGATGTGGTAACCATTGAGGCTAAAGTTGCACGTTCCTTTACTACGTCTATGGAGGTTGTTTTAGATGTGTCTGTTGAGGATCATCACTCGGGTGAACGCACGCAAAGTAATCGTGCAATGTACACTTTTGTAGCATTAGATAATTTAGGTAAACCTGTAGTTGTTCCTGAGCTTGTTCCTCAAACTGATGAAGAAATTAAACGATTTGATGGTGCTTTAAGACGTAAACAATTAAGTTTAATTTTGGCTGGAAAACTTAAGCCCGATGAGGCGTTGGAATTAAAAGCTTTGTTTACTCAACCGTAAAACCATGACCTTCAAAGAGAGAGTTGCCGTTTGGTGGAAAAAATTAAAAGAAAAGTACCATTTATCGGTAGTTAACAAAGATTTATTTGTTGAGGTGTATAGTTTTCAGTTTTCGAAAGCAGGATTTTATGGTGTAATTTTAGGTTTGGTGTTTTTAATTTCCATTATAACTTTTACAATTATAGCTACAACACCTTTAAAACGTTTTGTCCCTGGTTATGAAAGTGATGATGTGCATCGTAAATTAATTCATTTATACAAAAAAGTTACTTTGTTAGAGGAGGAAGTGGATGGAAAAGCAGATTATGCTTTGATAAACGATAGTATTTTACGAAATGTGGGTGTTAATCCTGATAGTATTAATTGGGATGAATTTGAAGTGGTAGAAAAACCAAAAGTAATACATAAAACTTTACCAGAATATTACCTTCATGAAGCAAAAAATTCTCTTAATTTAAATTTATATTATTTTTTCCATCCTGTTAAAGGTAAAGTTATTCGTAGGTATGCTACTTTAAAGGGTCGCTACGGAGTTGATTTAGTTTGTGATGTAAACGAAACAGTAAAATCAATTTTATCTGGAAGGGTAATTGTTGCGGTATGGACGGCTGATTATGGGCATGTTTTAATGATTAAACATAGTAACGATATGTTAAGTGTGTACAAAGGTAACAGTGTTTTGTTTAAAAAAGAAGGAGATATGGTAAAGGCAGGAGAAGTTATTGGTGTTGTTGGTAATAATGCTAATTCTAATAATAAAGCAAATTTATATTTCGAAATTTGGTATCAACAAGCCAGTTTAAATCCCGAGGAATTAATTCAATTTAATAATTAATAACTCGCAACTTAGTTGCATTATTAAGATGCAAGTTTTACATTTGCATCCAAAAAATAGTTCAAAACTTTAGTTCAATTATTTACACTTTATACAATGATTAAAAAATTACCTGTAACTGTACTAAGCGGATTTTTAGGCGCTGGAAAAACTACTTTATTAAATCATGTTTTAAACAACAAAGAAGGTTTAAAAGTAGCTGTAATTGTTAACGATATGAGCGAGGTTAATGTAGATGCTCGATTAATAGAAGAAGGGAATACCTTATCTCGTACCGAAGAAAAATTAGTAGAAATGTCTAACGGTTGCATTTGTTGTACTTTACGCGAAGATTTAATCGAAGAGGTTGCCAAATTAGCAAAAGAAAATAAATTTGATTATTTATTGATTGAAAGTACAGGTATCTCAGAGCCTTTACCTGTTGCCCAAACTTTTTGGTTTGATAGTGAGGAGTTAAGTGTAAATTTATCCGAAGTAAGTAAATTAGATACTTTAGTAACTGTTGTAGATGCGTTTAATTTTGCTTCAGATTTTGAATCTTTGGATACAATTTTAGATAGAAAATTAAATGATGATGAAGCGGATACAAGAACAATTGTAAATTTATTAATTGATCAAGTAGAGTTTGCAAATGTGATTATCTTAAATAAAGCGGATTTGGTTTCTAAGTTCAGAATGGAAGAGTTGGAAGCTGTAATTAAAAAACTAAATCCTGTAGCTAAAATTATTAAAACTTCTCATTCTAAAGTAGATTTAAACGATATTTTAAATACGGGTTTATTTGATTATGATACTACTTCTCAATCTGCTGGATGGATTCAGGAATTAGAAAATGAGCATAAACCCGAAACCGAAGAGTATGGTGTAAGTTCCTTTGTATTTAGAGAAAGAAAACCTTTTCATCCCGAACGTTTTTGGAAATATGTAAACGAGGATTGGGATGCAGCGGTAGTTAGAAGTAAAGGTTTGTTTTGGATTGCGAGTAGGCCTAATGATGCTTTAAATTGGAGTCAGGCTGGAGGATCTTTAAAAGCAGAATCTGCGGGTGTTTGGTGGGCAAGTTTATCCAAATTAGAGCGTAATCAACATCCCTCATTTCAAGCAAATGAAGAAATGATTTTATCCAGATGGGATAAAGAATTTGGGGACAGATTGAATGAATTAGTGATTATTGGACAGGATATGGAAAAAGATGAAATTTATAGCGAATTAAAAGACTGTTTGTGCACGGATGAAGAATATGAGTGGTTTAAACAAAATCCAGATTACAAAGATACATGGCCGGTGTGAAATAAAGTTGAAATAACAATATTTCACATTATAAAGTAAAAAAGCTGTTGGGTTTCCAATAGCTTTTTTTATGCTTTTAATAAAAATTGTTTCCAATAGCTTTACCTTGTACTGGATTATTTTCAAGTTGTTCAATAAGTTTAGCTAAATCCTTTTTAAGTGAAGGATGTTTTTAGCTAGTCTTTTACTTGTTTATTAAAAAGCGGAATAGAAGAAACATTAAAGTTCATCTCTAAAATCTTCTGATTTTAAATGAATATAAGTAAAGTAGGGGGTTTACCAAGAGGTTGGTTTATAATCTTTTAAAAATTTACCATTCCAATGTTTACCGGTATTAATTCCATCAAAAAGTGGGTCTAAAACTCTGGCTGCACCATCCACAATATCTAAAGGAGGTTGAAAATCGTGAATCTCCATTTTTTTGTTTGCTAACTCTACCGGATCTTCGTCGGTTACCCACCCAGTATCCACTGCATTGGTGAAAATTCCAAACTTGTGTAGCTCCGCAGATGAAGTTAAAGTCATCATGTTTAAAGCTGCTTTAGCCATATTGGTATGTGGATGTCGTGCTTCTTTATGAAATTGGTGAAATTTACCTTCCATAGCAGATACATTAATGATATGTTTCATTCCTGTATTTTCTTTTTTCATGATATTTACTAAACGATTGCTTAAAACAAAAGGAGCTACGGAATTAACTAATTGTACTTCTAACATTTCGTTGGTATGAATTTCACCTAATTTTAATCGCCAACTATTCACCGATCGAAGATCCACTTGTTGTAAATCAGCATCTAATTTTCCTTCGGGAAAAATTTCATTGTTACTTAATGAATTATCGATGCTGTAGGGTATTTGTGATAGTTTTGCCGATGAGCTTAAGCCAATACCTAATTGTTTAGTGTGCCAAGTAACAGGTAAATTTTTATTTTCATGATCCAGATTTCCGTTTAATTGATGTAATTCGTTTACACATTTTTCGTGATCCACTAATAAACCTTGCGCCAATAAGGGTAAGGTGTTAAAATCGGAACTTTCGTTAGCCATTAAATGTTGGTAAAATCCAGCGGGTCGTCTAACTGTTTGTGCAGCATTATTAATTAAAACATCCAATCTGGGATAGTGTTGCTCGATATAATTACAAAACATTTCTACACTTGGAATATGTCGTAAATCTAAACCATGAATTTTTAATCGGTGTCCCCAATTTGTAAAATCCGATTCTTTAGCAAATCTTAAGGCAGAATCTACAGGAAATCGAGTAGTAGCAATAACCGTAGCACCTGCACGAAGTAACATTAAAGTAATATGGTATCCAATTTTTAAACGGGAACCAGTAACTATAGCAACCTGTCCGTTTAAATTGGCAGTTTGGAAACGTTTAGCATAATTAAAATCGCCGCAAACAGGGCACATCGTATCGTAAAAGTGGTGTAAAGTATCATATACTTCCTTGCAAACATAACAATTTTGGGGAGAAGCTAACTTTATTATTTCTCTTTCAGTATCAAAATTTAGCATTAAAGGAGCTACAAAAACACTAGCTTCTCGCGCACTTCTAATTCCGGTAGAGTTTCTGGCATGTACATCTTTTTCGAATTTTTTCTTTTTAGCAATTTTCCTGGCCCCTTTTTTTCTTTTTTCCAATTCCTCTTTGCTCGGACGGGAAAATAAGCCAGCTGCTTTTATAAGTTCAATTCGTTGTTCGATAGGAATATCAAAAATTTGATTGGTATTATCGTTTAAAACATTCAAAATTTTAATACAATCTTCAATTTGTTGCGCACTAATTTTTTTATCTTCTTCCATTATTTTTATAAACTGCGGTAAAAGTAAACATTAAATGAGAGCTTAAAAATAGAGTTCTTAAAAAAATTAAACCTATTAAAGATTAAAAAGCTATGATTATTTTACTTTTTTAGATATAGATTGTGGTTTTGCAGCTTTAATTAACGCGGGATAGTACTGATTTTGTTTAATAAAATTTGGGTTAAAAAAGTGTTTATTCGCGATATTATGCTATCACTTATAAATTAAAGATTTTACAGTAACGCTATTTGAATTCTGAGTGCTTATTTTATTTTAAAGCTTATTTCCATTTTATTTGTTTACTGGGTTTTATAAAGCAAAAAAAAAGCTGTTGGATTTCCAACAGCTTTTTTTTATACTTTTAAGCGATTAATACAAATCGTTTTTTGCTAAATATTCTGCAATTTGAACAGCGTTAGTTGCAGCACCTTTTCGTAAATTATCTGCAACAATCCACATATTTAATGTGTTAGGTTGAGATTCGTCTCTTCTTAATCTACCTACAAAAACTTCATCTCTATTATGAGCATTCATTGGCATAGGATAAATTTGATTTGCATCATCATTTTCAACAATAACACCTTCTTGTGCAGCTAATAATTTTTTAACTTCAGCTAAATCAAAATCTTTATTAAATTCTACATTTACAGATTCTGAGTGACCGCCCATTACAGGAATACGTACAGTAGTAGCAGTAACTTTAATACTATCGTCACCCATAATTTTATTGGTTTCTTTTACCATTTTCATTTCCTCTTTAGTATATCCGTTATCTAAAAATACATCTATTTGAGGAATTACATTTAAGTCGATTTTGTACTTGTAAGCCATAGGGCCATCTACACCAGCTCTTTCGTTCATTAACTGATCTACAGCTGCTTTTCCTGTACCGGTAACCGATTGGTAAGTAGAAACCACGATACGTTTGATACCATAAGCTTTATGTAAAGGATTTAAAGCTAAAACCATCTGAATAGTAGAACAGTTAGGGTTAGCAATAATTTTATCTTCTTTGGTTAATTCTTTAGCATTAATTTCTGGAACAACTAATTTTTTAGTTGGATCCATTCTCCAAGCTGATGAGTTATCTACAACAGTAATTCCAGCAGCCGCAAATTTAGGTGCCCACTCTAACGAAGTGCTACCACCAGCCGAAAAAATAGCCACAGCAGGTTTCATATCAATAGCAGTTTGCATGCTAACGATTTTGTAGTTTTTACCCTTATAAGCTAATTCTTTACCTACGCTTCTTTCACTAGCTACAGGTATAAATTCTGTTACAGGGAAATTTCTTTCCTCCAAAACTTTAATCATTTGTGTGCCAACTAAACCAGTAGCACCTACTACAGCAACTTTCATATACTTAAATTTTAATTTTTAACTTAAACCAAAATAATTTTAAAAAATTTGCGCAAATATACTAAATAAATTAGTAATTAAATGCTTTTAAATTAAATTGTTAGGTAAAAAAAAAAGGCCGAATAATCGGCCTTTTTAATTTGTTTTTAGTTTAATTAACGAATAACACCTCTGTTATCTTTGATATTGTATTTTTGTTCCAACATCTCTCTAATGTAACTATCTATGTTAAATGCAACGGATTTTAATTGTTGTTTTTCAACCATTAAGTTCGTGTTTTCGTTGGCAACAACTGTTTTTTTGTTTTTAACTTTAACAATGTAAGCGGCTGTTTTTCCTTTAATCCATTCGGAATTTGCACCTTCTTTTAAACCTAATATAGCTCCAGTTAAAGCTGTTTCGTTATAATAGTTTGGAATACCTTGTGCATTTACATCGTTATATTCTTCTACAGATGCTCCATTAAGTTTAGATGCAGCATTTTTAAACAAGCTATTGTAATCTTTACCTAATTTATTTGTGATATACTCATGTCTTTTTTCATCCTTCAATACACGTTTGATACTCATTTGTACATTTAGATCGTTTAAAGGCATATAATCTTCAATACTTTCAGTTAAATAACCTACAACATACATATCTTTAACATCAAATATTTTAGATTTTTTCTCCTTAGTTTCTTGGTCAAAAGCCCAATTTACAATTTTACGAGCATCCATAATAGAGTTGATAGAGTAGTAATTTCCTTCTACATAAGCAGAATCCACATAATAATTTAAACTATCTCTATAAACTTCAATAGGTTTTCCGTTCGATAATGCAATAGAAACTAAGTTTGCTTTTGCAAAATAACTATCTAAAGTTTCTGTGCCTGGTACAATAGTTCTGGAAACTAATCCAACTTGTATTTTAGATGATTTTGTTCCTTCTTGATTTACTTTTACAATATGATAGTAATAGTAGCCATTTCCTAAATCAACTTTAACTTTTTTAAGTTTCATAACAGGTGTTTTAGGAATAAAAATGGAATCTATAAATTGTTTTGCATATTGGTTGCTAGAGTTGTTTATCCAACCAATTTTTCCATTGTCTTTTCCAGAAGTAGTATCGGATGAAAATTTCCCAGCTATTTCGCCCAATAAAGATTCATTTTTACTCACCACATCATAAATACTATCTACAAATGCATCGTATGATTTCCACATTGCTAAAACTTCTTCTCTAGCAGGGTTTTGATTTACTGCGGTTAATTTTTCAATAAATTTATCGGGTGTTAATTGTATATGGCTTACCAATAAGGAATCAGCCATTGTTCTTTTATCGGTTATTTTTGCAATGTTATACGTTTTTTTACCACCTACAAATTTTAAGTACGGACCATATACAAAGCCTTTTTCTTGATTAAATAATATGGAATCCAATCTTGCATCTAATCCATCATTCTTTTTGTAATATTTTTCATCAAAAGGTGTTTCGCTTTCTTGTTTCACAAACATTTTGTCCTTAGTTTCTTTTTGGAACAATTCTACGGTTTGTGCAGCCCAATTTAACACCTCTGCTTCGTCGTATTGAGATGGTTGAATGTTAAAAACTGCAAATTGCATTTTTTTACCATCACGTACCAACTTAAATCTTTCTTTATTTTTTTTGTAATATGCAGTTACTTCTTCATCTTTAATAGTAATCATCGAATCTGAAATAAGGTAATAAGGAACTTTGATTAATTGCACACTTGAGTTTAACGTATTGTTATTGTATAAATTTTTAGCCTCACTACTAGTAGGGTAATACATTTTTTGAATTAAGGTAACTAATTTATCTTGTTTTCTTAATTCAACACCAAAGTTTTTTAATACTTCTGGTTCTTGATAATTATTAAAAACTCTGTTTTCAACTAAAATTTTAGCAAATTCAGTTTCATTACCCGTAAGTTTTTCTCTAAGTTGTTGATAAAACTGCGGACCTCCAAATAATCTGTAGATAAAAAACGGATATGGATTATCACCAGTAAACATATCGGCTAGCTCATCTTCCGTTACATCAATACCTACTTTTGAACCTTCTTTTTTAATAATGTTCATCATTAACAATTGATTCCAAGCTTGTTGCGCATAGTTTTGTTTTTCTCTATCGGTTATTTCTCCTTTGTTTTGTTGCGCAGATCTATTGATATAGGTAATTTCAGAATTCATTTTTTCGAATTCTTGAATAGTAATATCATCACCATCAAATGTACCAATAACGTCGTTAGACGAGTTGGATGTAAAAGTACCCGAATTTAAGGCGTCTCCTATTACAAATAAAAATAAGCTACCTCCTACTAAAATTAAGGTTAATAATGAATTGTTACGAATTTTTTGAAATACTCCCATGGGTTATTTTTTTTAAGACCACGAATATAGTTAAGTTAGTTCACATACAAAAAAAAATACTCATGATTTTTAAAGTATGTTTACAATTTGTTAGTAAAGTGGTGGATTGTTTGTGTTTAAAACAAAAAATCCCACAATATGTGGGATTTTTTTGTAGCGAGAGAGAGATTTGAACTCTCGACCTCATGATTATGAATCATGCGCTCTAACCAACTGAGCTACCTCGCCATAACAATTTTGGGGTGCAAATATACTTAAAATTTTAATATTTCTAAAGTTATATGTAAAAGTTATATGTAAAAGTATTTAAATACATGAATATCAGTTTATTATTTTTATAAACAATTTAATAACTGTTCTTTTACTTTTTCTAACTCATCTTTCATTTCCACTACTAATTTCTGAATATCAGAATCGTTAGCTTTAGAACCGATTGTATTAATTTCTCTGCCTATTTCCTGACTAATAAACCCTAGTTTTTTGCCTTTAGAAGATTCTGTTGAGTTTAAAATTTCGATAAAATAGTTACAATGTGTAGATAAACGTACCTTTTCTTCGTTGATATCCAATTTTTCTAAATAATAGATTAACTCTTGTTCAAAACGGTTTTTATCTAATAATTCATCTTTTATTTCAATAACAGCTTGTTGTAGTCTGTTTTTTACCTTTTGGATACGTATTTCATCCAATTGAATAATTTTTTGTAAATTATCTTGAATTTTTGTTACGTGTATTTCTAAATCATCTTGTAATTTTTTACCTTCATCCGCTCTAAATTTATTTACATCTTGTAAAGCAATTAAGAAAGCATCAATAATTTGTTGCCATTCATCGTCATCTAATTCTGCTTTATTATACACAGCAACATCCGGTAAGCGTAAAATTGCATTTAAAATATCTCCGTTTAATTCGGATGTGTTATATAAAGGTTTAAGTTGTTCAAAATAAGCATTTACAACCGCTACATTTATGGAGTGCGAAGTTATACCTGGAGTGCTTTCTTCAAAAATACTTACATCAATTTTCCCACGATCCAAATGGTTTAAAACTAAATTTCGTAATTCAATTTCTTTCGACTTATACACATTGGGTAATCTTAAATAGATATCCGATTGTTTAGAGTTTAAAGATTTTATTTCGATTGAAATAGATTTTGTAGGAAAACGCACTTCTGCTCTCCCAAAACCCGTCATGGATAACAACATATTATGATTTAAATTTTGTGATTGGTGTAATACCACCTTTAACTACATCCCCAATTTTAACATCTATTGGTGTACCTAGAGGGAAAAATAAATCTACACGAGATCCAAATTTAATAAACCCAAATTCTTTTCCTTTTTCGGCTTGATCACCTTCCTTAGCATAATACACAATTCTACGTGCTAAAAATCCTGCAATTTGGCGAAATAAAACTGCATTTCCATTTTTATCCTCAATAACAATACTGGAGCGTTCGTTTTCGGTAGAAGATTTAGGGTTAAATGCCATTAAAAATTTTCCGGGATGATATTTTACATATTTGTACACACCATTAAAAGGATTCCAATTTATATGAACGTTAATAGGCGACATAAAAACAGAAACCTGAATACGTTTATCTTTAAAGTATTCTGTTTCTTCAACTTCTTCAATTACAACTACTTTACCATCACAAGGCGATACTAAAATATTTTCGTCTACATTAAATTTTCTGGAAGGTTTACGAAAAAATTGTAACATTAATACAATTAAAAATATACCAATAGCCCAAGCAAAAAAGTTGGCAACGGGATGATTGTTAAAAACCAAAGCAGAAATAAATTGCAAAACAATTGCAATGGAAAAAACTAAAATAATGGATGGAATACCTTCTTTATGAATCGTCATTGTTTAAAATTTTAAAAATGTAAAATTAGGATATTAAAAGTAAATAGAAAAGAATAGCTATTTATTTTTTAAAGTTCCATCTCGCCAAGCATTAATAAATTTAGCCCAAACGATAGGATTTAATAAATTATTAGGAGGTAATTGTCCGTTGTAATACAACTTTGCAGTTTGTTGTTGTAACATGTATTTTTGATTTCCACCATCGCTTAAACCTAAGTTAACTAATTGTTCTTCAATTATTTCGGGATTTAAATTTTTGTATGCTTTATCTAAATCATTATCAATAATTTCTACATTTAAAAAGGCAAATTTAAATTGTTCGTAACTAGGCCAATTTTTAATCACAATTTCATCTAACAATATGGCTTCTTTATCTAGTATTTGTATCAAGCTGTAATTTAATAAACTTAAAGTATCTGCAATAATGAAATAAGATTTTTTATATCCATAATTACTAAAAACGAGTGTATCACCAGTGAAAGCTTTAATGGAAAATAATCCAGTAAAATCGCTTAAAACACCTTTGTTTTTTCCTTTAATTAAAACATATGTAAAAGGAACAGATTGTAAGCTATCAGATGAAACAGTTATTCCCGAAATGTTAACGGATTTCACTTTTTTTCCAACTTGAGAAAATAGGAGGGAAGAACAAAAAATACTAAATAAGGCGAATTTAAATTTCATTTAAAAATAATTGGTAGAGCAAATATACCTATAAAGAATTTAAAACTTTTAAAGAGTTATGAATATAGGAAGATAAAACTTCAATATCTTGATGAACGCTAGTGTATATACCAGATTTTAAATTGTTTTCTATTTTTTTACAAATTTTACAAGCTTCGTGAAAATTCATTGTACCAAACGAACCAATTAATTTATGCGTAATCTCGATTAATTCCTCCCAATTTTTTTGTTGTATAAAGAGTTCTATTTGTTTTAAATCGGACGGAATTCTTTGGATATATAAATCGGATAATATTTTAAATAAATCTAAACCATTTTCTGTTTTTACTTTTTGTATTCCATCTTGAATATCTTGTAACAAAACCTCGTTAGAGAAATGATTTGCAAAGTTAGGTTGTATGTGATTACCAATAATATCAATCAATTCAATTTTAGAATAGGGTTTAGATAAATAATCTACCATTCCTATTTTTTTACATTCTTCTTTTTCCTTTTTTTGTGCATGAGCCGAGCAAGCGATAATAGGTGTTGTAATTGACAAATCGTTAATCATTATTTTAGCAGTGGAATAACCATCTAAATTAGGCATTTGTAAGTCCATTAAAATAATATCATACGATTTATTTCTAACAAATTCTAGCGCTACAAAACCATCTTCGGCAATATCTACTTGCATATTATATTGTTGTAAAATGTTTTTTGCTAAAATCTGATTAAAATCATTATCTTCTACAAATAAAACTTTTTTGTTGTTTAAAATAGCAGTATCCTTTTGTATTACTTTAATTGGGTTTTTAGTTAAATTTATATTACTTATTTGAAAAGGTAGCTCAACTTTAAATTGGGTGCCATTTTTACCATCGCTATCTAAGGATATTGTTCCGTTATATAATTCGATTAAAGATTTTACAATACTTAAGCCCAGGCCAGTACCTCCGTACTTCCTAGAAGTTGATGTTTCAGCCTGCACAAATCTGTCGAAAATTACACTTTGTTTTTCAACTGGAATTCCAATACCACTATCACTAATTTTAAACTGTATTTGGGTATTTAAATTATCTCGATGTACTTCGCAAACTTCTAATTTCACCCAACCAATTTGGGTAAATTTTATAGCATTGTTGATTAAGTTTATCAATATTTGGTTTAATCGGGTTTCGTCACCAATGATAAACGGTGGAACATTTTCATGAATGATGTATTGTAAATCGATATTTTTTTCACGCGCTTTAACACCTTGTAATAAAATTATTTCTTGAGTTAATTGATGTAAGTTGATGGTTTTAAGCTCTAACTCAACCATTCCATCATTAAATTTTGCAACATCCAATACATCATTTAAGATGTTCATTAATTTTTTAGATGCAAGAGAAATAATTTCAACAACTTCTTTTTGTTCGGTACTTAAATTCGTTTTTTCTAATATTTCTCCAAAACCCATTATGGCATTAAGAGGCGTTCTAATTTCGTGACTAATGTTTGTTAAAAATTCATCTTTAATTTTTAAAGCATTTTGTAATTTTTGTTGATTTTCAATTAATAATCTTTCTTTAGTTCGTTTTAAAAATAAATCGGCAAGGGTATTTGCTAATAATTTTAATGAATGAATTTCAAATGCACTCCATTCTTTTTTTGATTTTACGGCATCAAATCCAAAAAAACCAATTTTTTTGTCTTGAATACTTATTTCTGCACAAACTAAGGATTGGATTTTTTGTCGCTGATATTCTGATTTCTCCTCAGAGTCTACTAAAATTTCTAGGTTGGGTAAATGAGCGAATCCAAATTTTTCTAAATTAGTTTTTAAAAAATTAAATTCTTTCATGGGTACGTTTAGTAAGTTTTGCATTTCAGCATCAATATCAAATGCGCACCATTCAAATTCATTACTTACTGTTGTTAAATTATCTTCTGAGGTAAAAATATAAGCTCTATCTACATTAAAAAATTCTCCAAATTCACTTAAAAACTCACTAACATTTTTATTAAAATTTAATTCATTAGTTTTAACAAATATAGAACTGTGTTTAGCTATTAATTTTTGAAAATTGAAGTTCCACTGTTGAGTTTTTTCTGTTTTTTTTCTTTCAGAAATATCTTCAATAACCGACCATATTTTATCACCATCATTCTCATCTTTAACTAAAACTCCTTTGAGTAAAACTGGGATTAAATTTCCATTTTTATGGATGTATTCTTTTTCAAAAGGGCCATAAATACCTGTTTTTTTTAGAGAGTTAATAATTTCTATCTCTTCACTATAATATTTTTCGGGAGTTAAATCAAAATAACTCAAGTTTAAAAATTCTTCTTTGTTGTATCCTACAATATTTAAAAGAGCAGAATTTATTTGTAAAAACTTACCACCATTAAACGCATTTACTGCAAGTCCGATAGGTGATAAATCAAAAAATTGTTTTACTAATAAATTTTGATTAGTTAAATTTAATTCCAACTCCTTTTGAATTGTAATATCTTGATGTGTTCCATACATCATTAAAGGTTTTCTATCATTTGTCCATGAAACAATTTTACCTCTAACCAAAACCCAAATCCAATAACCATTTTTATGGAACATTCTGGATTCGCAAGAATAAAAATCTGTTTTATTTTTAAAATGTGAATCAAGTAATTTACTTGATTTTTCTAAATCCTCAGGATGAGTGAATTGAATCCAAGTATTGATATTTACAGGTTGAAGTTCATCTAAAGTATAACCAATGATTTCCGCCCATTTTTGATTAAAAATAGTTTCACCAGATTGCACATTCCATTCCCAAGTTCCTACATTGGTACCTTGGATAATAGCGTCCAGTTTAAATTTTTCTAATTCGTCTTTAAGTTTATTATTTTCTTCTTCCGTAATATCTATAAAAACTCCAAAAATTTTCGTAACTTTTTCATTTTCAACTAACGGGATTCCACTGGATCTTACCCATTTTTGAGTTCCTTTAGCACCAATAAATTTACAAGTTACATCAAACTGAACTTGATTTATAATTGCATTTTCTATAGCTTCAGAAATTATTTCCCTGTATTCCGGGTGGTAAAATTCTATACCATTTACTTTATTATGATCAAAACCTTTTTCTAGTTCATGAATCGCATAAACTTCATCCGTCCAATAAGTTAATCCCGTATCTACATCTAATTCCCAAGCCCCCATTTTATTTACTTTTTCGGCTTGTTGTAAAATGGCATTAACCTTAATGAGTTCATTTTTAACATTTTCATCATCGGTTAAATCTCTACCTACAACATACATATATTGTTCATCGGATATGGCGTTCCATTGTATGTTTTTATAATTTTTAGTATGAGATAAAACTTTAGTTGAAAATCCTTTTAATACTTTATTTTTCTTTAAATCACTTAATGCTTGTATGGTTTTAGTAATATCATAGGGATGTAGAAAATTTAAAATGGATTGGGAAATAACTTCAATTTTGGGTATTCCTAAAAAAAATTCCACTTGTGGATTTAAATCAACAATTTCGCCTCTTAAATTTGCTACAAACATTAAATCTAAAGAGATATTATAAAATTGATTTCTTTTTTGGAAGAACGAAAAATGTACGGCATTTACAATTATATTTTGGATACATTCTATACTATCTTTTACAACCGAATAATACAATTCATTATCATTTTCTGTAGTTACTCCTAAAATTAAATACCCAATTTTTAAAGAATGAACATATACCGGATGAATATAGAGTTTTTCAAATGTAAATGGTGTTTCTAAATTTAAATCATTTACTAATTTAGATACTGTAAATATTTGCTCTATCTCTGTTTTTTTAGCAAATTCAATTAATGGTTGTATTACTTGGAGGTAAATTGGGGAATTACAAGCAATAAAATCTGGAATTTGTAGGGATGAATGGTAAGTAAATAATGTAAATTCTTTTAAATTAAGTTGTGAAATTACATGAATAATTTTTGAAATTTCGTTTTTGTTATTTTCTATAATTTCAAAAACTAGTTCATTTTTAAAATTATTCATTACTGTGAAAGGCATACATTTAGTATTATACTTTTAATAATTCTGTATAATTTTCTGTGATTTTATACTCCCAATTTTCATCTTTCACCAAATATCCATCAATTCCTAAGGTATTTAATTGTAAAACTACCTCGGGATTATTTTGCGCACTTATTAAAATAATTTTAGAAGGTAAATTGATTTTTTTTAAGGTTTTTACTATTTCTAAAGCATTAGTATTGGGTAGTAAATAATCTAAAAAAATTAATTTTGGTTTTATTTCCAGTATGTTTTTATAAAATTCTTCTTCGTTTGAGTAACTAATAATCTCTAAATTAAACTTTTGTGAAATTATACTTTTTAATTTTGCTACAAACATTTCGTCGTCATCTAACAATACAACTGTGTTTTTATTGACTGTTTTTTTAGAGTTTACAAATAATTTTTTCAACTTAGTTACCATACTATTAATTGATAAATTTTCGGCACTCATAAGTTCCTCAATAACTTTAATCAATAAATCTTGTGTAATCTCACTTTTCTCAAATATATAATTAACTTTTTTTTGTATTGCAATCGCGATATCTTCAACGGTGTAATTACCAGACATTAAAATGATTTTAGAGTTTGGAGATAATTCTCTGTAAAAATCAATTACTTCAACGCCATCTGTTCTTGGTAGTTTATTATCCAAAATTATACAATCGGGTTTTAAACTTGTTACAAAATGAGCGCCTCTAGCCACGTCATCTACAATCGTAACTTCATTGTATGTAGAGGTTAAAAAATGATTGATTTTTGCAGCAAAAAGGCTGTCGTCTTCAATAACTAAAATTTTTAAATTTTTCATTTAGTTTAAATTTTACCAATAAATTTAAAAGCAGATTGTAAATTATCGTGCTCAAATACAAATCCTTTTTGTTTTATTTTTTCATTAGAGGCTTGTACACCATCTAAAACTATACTTGCCATTTCACCTAAAAAAAGTTTAAGTACAAAGGCTGGTACGTTTGGTAAAAATAAAGGTTTTTTTAAAAAAAATGCTAATTCTTGGGTAAACTTTTTGTTGGTATCCGAATTTGCTAGGGCGTTGTATGTTCCCTCTAAGTTATTTTTTACCGTAAAAACAAATAAACGCAATAAATCCTCCATAGATATCCAAGGCATCCATTGTTTTCCTGTTCCTAATGCTGCTCCTGCGTATAATTTAACGGGTTGTGCGATTTTAGGTAATGCTCCTCCATGCGCACTTAAAACTACCGAAATCCGTATTTTACTTACTTTACAAATACTAGAAAATTGTTGGGCAGCGTTTTCCCATTTTTGTACTACTTGAGATAAATAATCTTTTCCATATTCATCCTCCTCGGTATGTTTTTTATCGTAGTGCTGATATCCGTAACAATTGATGCCAGATGCAGTAATGTATTGTTTTAAATCACTCGTTTTTTCAAAAACTTTAAACAAAAAGTTTGTGGGTATAACGCGCGAATCTATCAATGCTTTTTTTCTATCTTCGTTCCATTTTTTATCCGCTATACCTTCTCCAACTAAATTAATTACAATATCTACATTTTTAATAGCTTCTGCATCAATGATTCCTTTATAAGGATCCCAATTGTAAATCATTTTAGCGTAATCACTTTTTTTACGGCTTAAAACTCTAACGGTATAGCCCTCGTTTTTTAGTTTTAAAGATAGCTCTTTTCCAATTAAACCAGTTCCTCCTGCTAGTAAAATAGTTTGCATATTGTAAGATTAATTCGGTTAAATAAAAAAAGGACATTTTTCAATGTCCTTTTTTATTATGATTTTTTAATTTATTTCTGGTTTAGCAGAATCTATCTTAATCGTTATCTCTGTTGTTTCTTCGTTAAAATCTATAAATATTGTATCTCCTTCTTTTAACTTAGAATTAATAATTTCTTCAGCTAATAAATCCTCTAGGTATTTCTGAATAGCTCTTTTTAAAGGGCGTGCACCATATTCGCTATCAAAACCTTTTCTGGCAATAAAATCTTTCGCTTTATCCGATAATTGAATTGTGTAGCCTAACTCGTTTACGCGTTTAAACAATTTTATTAACTCTAAATCAATAATTTTAAAGATATCTTCTTGTTTTAATGAGTTAAATAAAATAACGTCATCAATTCTGTTTAAAAATTCTGGAGAAAATGATTTTTTTAACGCATTAGTTATAACACCTTTAGCATGATCATCTTTTCCTGAAACTTTTGCCGAAGTTTGGAAACCAACACCCGAACCAAAGTCTTTTAACTGACGGGTTCCTATATTAGATGTCATGATGATTACTGTGTTTTTGAAATCAACTTTTCTACCCAAACTATCCGTTAATTGTCCGTCGTCTAAAGCTTGTAACAATAAATTAAATACATCCGGATGTGCTTTTTCAATTTCATCCAACAATACAATCGAATAAGGTTTTCTTCTTACTTTCTCTGTTAACTGTCCGCCTTCTTCGTAACCAACATATCCTGGAGGCGCTCCAATTAATCTCGAAATGGCAAATTTTTCCATGTATTCACTCATGTCGATTCTGATTAAAGAATCTTCACTTTCAAACATGTATTTTGCTAATTCCTTACATAATTGTGTTTTACCAACTCCTGTAGGACCTAAAAATATAAACGAACCAATTGGTTTGTTTGGATCTTTTAAACCTGCTCTATTTCTTTGTATAGCTTTTACTACTTTCGCTATTGCTTCATCTTGACCAATTACTTTACCTTGTAATTCTTCGTGCATTCTAGCTAATCTTCCACTTTCTTTTTCGGCAATTCTTCTGGTTGGGATACCTGTCATCATTCCAATTACTTCAGCAACATCATCTTC
>JACCDH010624975.1_pt1 | contig 26306 bp, 21 predicted proteins | sample 7442481 | NCBI WGS metagenome assembly JACCDH01 (sample SAMN15323433, study PRJNA562643) | freshwater metagenome | isolation source: river surface water | place: USA:Blue River Watershed | collected 2017-08-15 | reverse complement strand
TGGGCTTCTGGGGCCGAACGGTGCCGGCAAGTCAACCGCGCTTGCCATGCTGACGGGCCTGCGGGCGCCCGATACGGGCGAGGTGCGGGTCTTTGGGCATCGGCCCACCAGTGCCAAGGCCCGCGCCCTGATGGGCGTCACGCCGCAAGCGGCCGGGTTTCCCGGCCAGCTCACCCCGCGCGAGCTTTTGCACTATGCGCAGGCCCGGCGAGGAGGCCGCGCGCCCCTTGACGATGTTGTCACCGCCTTCGGGCTTGGCCCTTTGCTGGACCGTCGCCTTGCGGGCTTTTCGGGGGGCGAGGTGCGCCGGTTGGCGCTGGCGCTGGCCTTTCTGGGCCGTCCCGGTCTGGTTTTTCTCGATGAGCCGACCGCAGGGCTCGACATCGCCGCGCAAGAGGCTTTTGCCCTGACCGCCCGCGCCTTCGTCAACGATGGTGGCGCGCTGATCCTGACGTCACATTACTGGGCCGAAATCGAGGCCATTTGCGACCGCATCACCTTGATTGACAAGGGCCGCAAGGTGCTGGAAGGCAGTCTTGCCGACATACGCGCCCGGATGCAGGCCCGGCTTTTCCGGTTCGCCCTGCCCGAAGGTAAGGCGCCGCCCGACTGGCTGCCCGCGCGGCAGCGGGGCAGCCACTGGATCGCCGAAATCACGGACAGCGACAGCATGCTGCGCCGCATGGTGGGCGAAGGGCTTGGCTTTCACGACCTGACGGTCGAGCCGCTTGGCCTGTCGGACATCATAGCCCGCATATCCCGAAAGGACGTCCCATGACACTTCACCAACTTTCTGCCGAACTTGCCTTGGTGCTGCGCGTGCTGTTGCGTCAACCAGGGTTCTGGGTGCCGACGGTGCTGTTTCCCGCCATGCTTTACAGTTTTTTCGGTGCGGGTTTGGCAGGACAAGGACCGGCGGCGGCCTATGCCATGGCCGCCTTTGCTGTCTATGCCGTGCTGGGGGTCGGGTTTTATCAGTTTGGCGTGACGGTCGCGCAGGACAGGGCTGACCCTTTCATCCGCTGGCAGCGCCTGTTGCCCGGCTCGGCCCTTGCGCCTTGGGCGGCGCGGGTCTTGGCCGCCATCGGCTTTTCGGCCGTCGCCTTGCTATTGGTGCTGGCCCTGGGCAAGGCGCTGGGCGGGGTGGTGCTGGCCGACGCCCAAGCATGGGTGCGGCTCATCATCGTGGCCCTCTTTGCGGCGCTGCCCGCGACCTTGCTGGGCATCGCGTTGGGGTCCTTGGTTTCGGCACGGGCGGCGGTGCCGCTGGCCAATCTGGTGTTTCTGCCGCTTGCCTATCTTGGCGGTTTATGGATGCCGCCGCAGCTCTTGCCCGATGCTGTGGCCGCGCTTTCGGTCTGGACGCCGACCCGGGCCATGGCGGAACTGGCCTGGGCTGCGCTTGATGGCCGCGCACTCCATTTGCGCTATCTGGGCGTCTTGGCCTTCTGGACGGTTCTTGCCGCCGGGATAAGCGCCACAGCCCTTGCGCGCCAGAACCGCGCCGAGTTCGGTTAGGCGGGGGTGTCGCCCCCTGCAAAGCGGCGGATGCTCCCCCGTTGACCTTTCCCCCGCCCCGGCGTATCCACGCCCCCGTGGCGCTTTGGAACCGGATTGCGGGCCACGTTAAACAAACCGCTAAAAGGGAGACGGATGCAGCACGCCCCCGAACCCCTTGGTTTCGGGGTTTTTCTTTTGGCCAAGGGGGCCGTTCGCGATGGCAAACGACTGGAAAACGCGCACAAAACTGGTGCATGACGGCATCCGCCGCAGCCAGTATGGCGAGATGGCCGAGGCGATTTTCCTGACCCAGGGCTTTGCCTACCCCTCGGCTGAGGCTGCCGAGCAGCGGTTCATCAAGGCGGGGGAGGATGAGTTCATCTATGCCCGCTATGGCAACCCCACCGTTCGGATGTTCGAAGACCGGATTGCCGCGCTGGAAGGGACCGAGGCCGCCTTTGCCTGCGCCTCTGGCATGGCGGCGGTCAACGGTGCGCTGACTTCGATGTTGCGCGCGGGCGATCATGTGGTGTCGTCGCGCGCGCTCTTTGGGTCTTGCCTTTACATTCTGGAAGAGGTGCTGACCCGCTACGGCGTCAACGTGACCTTCGTGGATGGCGCAGACCTTGACCAATGGCGCGCCGCCGTCACCCCCGCCACCAAGGCGGTGTTTTTCGAAAGCATGTCGAACCCGACGCTGGAGCTGGTCGATATCCGTTCCGTGTCCGAAATCGCCCATGCCGTCGGTGCGATCGTGATCGTCGACAACGTCTTTGCGACCCCGATCTTTTCCCGGGCCGTCGATCAGGGCGCGGATGTTATTGTCTATTCCACCACCAAACACATCGACGGGCAGGGCCGCGCGCTGGGCGGTGTGATCTGCGGGCGTGAGGAGTTCATCCGCAAGACGGTGGAAACCTACATGAAACACACCGGCGGCTCGATGAGCCCCTTTACCGCCTGGATGCACCTCAATGGCATGGCCACGCTCGACCTGCGCTGCCGGGCGATGGCCGACAGCGCCTTGACGGTGGCGCGTGCGCTGGAAGGCGATGCGCGGCTGTCGCGCGTGATCTATCCCGGTCTTGCCAGCCACCCCCAGCACGCCCTTGCCATGGCGCAGATGGGGTCCGGTGGAACGCTGATCGCCTTTGACATCAAGGGGGGCAAAGAGGCCGCATTCAAATTCATGAACGCCCTGCAAATCGCCACCATTTCCAACAATCTGGGCGATGCCAAGACCATCGCCACCCATCCCGCGACGACAACCCACCAACGTCTGCCGCAGGACCAGAAGGACAAGCTGGGCATCACGCCGGGCCTGATCCGTCTGTCGGTGGGGCTGGAGGACGCGGGCGACCTGATTGCCGACCTAATGCAGGCGTTGGAACAGATCTGACCGCCTTTCTCGGATGCCGCCGGCTTTTCGTCCTGCGCGCCGCGCATTGCGGTGCCCCTTTGAGCGAGGCGCACAAGCCAATCAAAATGGCAAATCCCGCATCAGACGCGTCGCTTTTCCCCCTTCTTATCGGGGGCAAGGTTTCCTAGATTGAAGGTCTTGCGGGAATCCCCCCGCCGGTGACTGATCCGGGCAGCCCCTTCGCCCGTATTCCTGATGACATTGACGGCAGCCCGCTGCCCGAACCGAAAGGACGCTTCCATGAACCTGCACCTGTCCGACAAAGACACCCGTCCCGGCCGCGCCGAGGCCGAGGCCGCTTTGACCACGCTGCGCCTTTGGGCGGCGCGCGCGTCCGAGGCCGAGATTGTGGCCTTGGACCCGCAGGCAGGGGCCTTGGTAGGGCAGGGCTATCCGGTTCTGTCTCGCGACTACCCGACCGAGTGCCGCGCCGATGCCGCCTACAAGGATACGCTGCCCGACCTGCAAAACGGCCCGGCCAGCCTGATCCGTGGGGCAAAGCAGACCATCCAGCACGTCGGCATTTCGAATTTCCGCCTGCCGATCCGCTTCAAGACCCGCTCGGGCGAGCCCGTGACGCTGGAAACCAGCGTGACCGGGACCGTCAGCCTCGAGGCCGAGAAGAAGGGCATCAACATGAGCCGCATCATGCGGTCTTTCTATGCCCATTCGGAAAAGGACTTTTCCTTTGGTGTCATCGAACATGCACTGAACGACTACAAACGCGATCTGGAGTCTTTCGACGCCCGCATCCAGATGCGGTTTTCCTTCCCGATGAAGGTGGAAAGCCTGCGGTCCGGCCTGTCGGGCTGGCAGTACTATGATATCGCCTTGGAACTTGTTGATGTGGCCGGGGTGCGCAAGCATCTGATGCACCTCGATTTCGTCTATTCCTCGACCTGCCCTTGTTCGTTGGAGCTGTCCGAACATGCCCGCATGACGCGCGGGCAACTGGCGACGCCCCATTCGCAGCGCTCGGTCGCGCGGATCTCGGTGGAACTGACGGGCGCGAAATGCCTGTGGTTCGAGGACCTGATCGAGATTGCCCGCGACGCGGTGCCCACCGAAACGCAGGTGATGGTGAAGCGCGAGGATGAGCAGGCCTTTGCCGAGCTGAACGCGGCGAACCCGATCTTTGTCGAGGATGCGGCGCGGTCCTTCTGTGCGGCTTTGCTGAAAGACGACCGCATTGGCGATTTCCGCGTGGTGGCAAGCCATCAGGAAAGCTTGCACAGCCATGACGCCGTGTCGGTCCTGACCGAAGGGCCGACCTTCGCGGCCACCTCGCTGGACCCCCGGCTGTTCCAAAGCCTCTATCACGTCGGCTAACCCGATCGGCTGATCCCCGCCCAAGGGCGGCCCAAGATCATCGGGCGGGCTTCGCCCCCTGATCGCGCCGCGTTAACCTTGGCGGATGAGGTTTTTTGTTGCGAGTCTTCTGCTGGTAATCGGTGCGGCGTTTTGGCTGTCGCCTTTCCAGTCACGGGTTGCCGCGCAGGAGGCCATGGCGCAAGGCATAGCGCCCGGCCTTCCCCAAGGCGACCTCCTTGACGCCACCCCCGAGGCGCAGGCGCTGATCCGCGCGGCCGAGGGGCAGGTGGGCATCACCACCACCTATGACCCGGCCTATGTCGCCTTGGCGTTTCCCGGCGGCGATGTGCCTGCCGACCGTGGGGTTTGCACCGATGTGGTGATCCGCGCCCTGCGCGTGGCCTATGGGATCGACCTGCAAGCAGCGGTCAATCGCGACATGAAGGCAGATTTCGCGGCCTATCCGAAGAACTGGGGGCTAAAGACCACTGACCGCAACATTGACCATCGTCGGGTGCCGAACCTGCAAACCTTCCTCACCCGCATGGGGGCCGAGGTGACAGGCGGTTTCGAGCCCGGCGACATTGTCACCACAATGCTGCCCGGCAATTTGCCGCATATCCTGATCGTGACCGACCGGATGGGGACCAACGCCCCCATGATCGTGCACAACATCGGCGCGGGCACGCGGGTGGAGGACCGGTTGTTCGACCACCCCCACACGGGCCATTATCGACTGGGCACGCAGGTCCTGGCCCGCATTCGTGCGATTGCCGGGTAATCGGTGCGCCGCACGGCAGGCGGGCGCGCCCTTTGACGGGCGCCTGCAAAACCCCTATGCCTTGCGGCCATGATTGATCTGCGGCCAATCTTCTATGTGGTGGGGCGTATCCTGGTGGTCTTGGCCATCCTGATGCTGGCGCCTGCCTTTATCGATTGGCGCGCCGGATTGGAAAATGGCGCGGATTTTCTGGAATCTGCCATCATCACCGGGGCGGTGGGCATCCTTTTGTCTGTGGCCACCTCCAACGGCCTAGCCGGCGGGTTGAACGCGCGTCAGGCCTATCTGATGACAGCGATGATCTGGGGGTTTGTCCCGTTGTTCGGTGCGCTGCCCTTCATGCTGGGCGCGCCCGGTCTGTCCTTCACTCACGCCTATTTCGAAGCGGTCTCGGGCATCACCACCACAGGGTCGACTGTCATCATCGGGCTTGAGCACCTGCCGCCCGGCATGAACCTGTGGCGTGGCATGCTGAATTCGCTTGGTGGTCTGGGGATCGCCTTTGTGGCCATGATCTTCCTGCCTGTGCTGCGGGTGGGCGGCATGCAGTATTTCAAGACCGAAGGTTTTGACACCTTTGGCAAGGCGCTGCCACGCGCCACCGACATCGCCCGGCAACTGGTGATCGTCTATTTCGGCCTCACGCTGGCCTGCATCCTTGTCTATCGCCTGTTGGGCATGAGCGAACTTTCCGCCGTCGTCAACGGCATGTCGACCGTGGCGACCGGGGGCTTTTCCGATGCCGATGCATCCTTCAGCCGGTTTGATGCGCCCATTCAATATGCGGCTGCCTTGTTCATGGTGATCTCAAGCCTGCCCTACATCCGCTATGTCCAGCTCTTGAACGGCCAGGCGCGCCCCTTGTGGCAAGACAGCCAGATCCGCGCCTATCTGCAGTGGATTGCCGTCGCGGTGGGAACGGTGACGCTGTGGCGGTTGGTCAGCGCCGGTGGGGGCATTGAAGAGACCTTCCGCGAGGCGCTGTTCAACCTGATCTCGATCATGTCCTCGACCGGCTTTGGCGCGGGCAGTTTTTCGGGCTGGGGTGGCTATATGCTGGTTGTGGCCTTCCTGATCGGGATTGTTGGGGCCTGTTCAGGGTCGTCGGCATCTGGGCTTAGCGTGTTCCGGGTGCAGATCGCGGCCTCGGCGCTTTTGGCCCAGATCCGCCAGATCGCCTCGCCCTCCAAGGTGGTGCCTGTGCGGTACGAAGGCCGCGCTGTTGAGGAGGATGTGATCTCGGGCCTGATCCTTTTCATCACAAGCTTTGTACTGTTGATGGGGCTGATGACTGTGACGCTGACTCTGATGGGGGTTGATCCGATGTCGGCCTTGTGGGGGGTCTGGACCTCGATCGGAAACATCGGTTACGGGATGGGGCCCCTGACATCGCGGACCGGCACCTTGATGGACTACCCAGATGCGGCGAAATGGGTGCTGATCCTTGCGATGATCATGGGGCGGCTGGGGCTGATGGCGGTGTTCGTGCTGTTCCTGCCGCGCTTCTGGCGTGATTGAAGTGTCACGCCAGTCGGCCGCTCAGCCATAGTTCATTCAGCCCAGCACGAAACCTGAACCGTCATGCCCAAGGCTGCCGCGTTCAGCGCGTCAGGCGCAAGCGCTGCGCCGCTTTCCGCCGGGCCGCCGGTGACGGCAAGGCCCGCGCCCTGTGCCAAGGCCGACAGCGCCGCCGCATCGGCCGCCAGTGCCATGCCCTCGGGCAATTGCCGGGCGGCATCGGCCGGCGTCGGTATCAGAACGCCGATCACCCCGCCCGCCCGGTCAATCACCGGACCACCCATGTCGCCCGCCATAACCGGCGCCAAAAGCCGCGCCTGACCGGGTTCGCCCATCAGCCCCTCGGCTGCATCGAAAGTGCCAAAGGTCAGAACCGCCGCCGGAAGCCGCTCACCATAGGAAAAGCCGGCGATCGAGATTTCCGACCCGTTGCGCGGGGTTGCCGTGGCAAGCCGCGCAACGGCGCGCGGGGCCAGGGCCGCCTTGGGCGCCAGAAGCGCAAGCCCGGACGCCGCGTCTTCGGCGGCAATCTCGGCGGCCGTTTCGGCCCCGATCGTCACCTTGGCGCAGCCTGCCACATTGGCAAGCGCCGTCGCAACATGGCCGCCCTCGTCAACAAACACGCCCGAGGCGACCCGAGCCGGCTTGCGCAGTTCAAGCCCTGCAAGCATGCCGCTGAGCGCGGCCTCTTCCATCGGCACCAGCCCGGGATCCAGCGCCTTGCCCCCGACCGGACGGAACGACGCTTTCAGGACCGGCAGAATCCGCTCCATCCGCGCAGCATCGCCGGGGTTCCAGACCGCCAGATAGCCCTTCACCATCCCGTCGCGGGTTTCGGCAAAGGCAAGGCTTTGCACCTTGGACGATGTGGCATTGATGGTGAACTGGCTTTCGCCCAATGAGCGCTCGCCAGTTTCCGGGACCACCTCAAGCGTTTGCAGGATGTCATAAAGCCCGGCCAGCGCCTCTGGCCCGCCGGGTTCGGAAATCAACAAGATCCGCAGGCCAGAGCCGTCTTTTTCCGCAAAATGCACGAAAGGCGGTTCGTAATGGTCAAACTGGACCAGCGAGAGGGGAAGGGTGATTTCGATCCCCGCCTCGGCCTCGGTGATGGTTTCAAAGCCGAATTCGGCCAGATCCGCGGCGTGATTGGTGACCAGCGTCGCGCGCTGGACGGTGGTCAAGACGCCCGTGGGTTCAAAACCATTGGCCTCTTGCCAGGCCGTCATCGAGGCGCGCGTGCCGGGCCCAAAGGCACCGTCAATGCCGCTTTGATAAAAGCCATACCATTTCAGCGCCTCTTGCAGCGCCTTGCGCTCATCACGGCTCAACTCTGCCTCGCTTGCGCGCGCCTCGCTCAGGGTTTCGTCAGGTTCCACCGGGGTAGGGGCCTCGACCGTTTCGGTCGGCTCTGCGGCAGTCTGGTCCGCCGCAGTCTGGTCCGCCGCAGTCTGGTCTACCGCAGCCTGGGTGCCGACATCATCGGCGGTCGTTGTGGCCTCCTCGGTGACCGCCTCGGCGGCCCCTTCCTCTGCCGTGGCCTCTGCCCCAGCCTCGGCGCTGCCCAGATCCGCAAGCCGCCCGGCAAAGCCCGTCCCGTCGGTCACGAACGCATCGCGCGGCACCTGCCCGGACCGGCGCAATTCCGCCAGTCGCCCGGCAGCCGCCTCGGGGCTATAGGGGCCCAGCACGATGGCATGCCACGACCGCCCCTTGAACACCGCAACATCGGGAAATTCGGCCGCATAGGCCGCAGCCCGCGCCCGCGCCGTCGCCTCGGAGGGATAGGATTCGATCTGGATCCAGGCGTCTTCTTCGCCGACCTCCTGGGCATGCGCCGGCGTTCCACCAACCCCGATCACCGACCCAACCCCAGCCAAAGCCAGGGCCAAGACCAATCCGAACCGCCAAAAATTCATTTTCCCCCCATCGCGCCCGAACCAGAGGGCGGCACTTTTCCTGTCAAATCAATCTGCCTGACCTTGGCAGGCCGTCTGGCGAATACAAGGGCCAAAGCCCCGGAATCTCAACCGTGCATTGACCCTTTGACGCCTCTTGCCTATGGAAGGGCAGCATTTCAAGAGGCTGACCATGTCTGACGCGATCAAAGCCCCGCGATCCTTTCAGGAAATCATCCTGAGGTTGCAGAACTACTGGGCTGCGCAAGGATGCGCTGTCTTGCAACCCTATGACATGGAGGTCGGGGCAGGGACCTTTCACCCCGCCACCACCCTGCGCTCGCTGGGGTCAAAGCCCTGGGCCGCGGCCTATGTCCAGCCCTCACGCCGCCCGACCGACGGGCGCTATGGCGAGAACCCCAACCGCCTGCAGCACTACTACCAGTATCAGGTCATCATCAAACCCTCGCCCGCCAACCTGCAAGAGCTGTACCTCGGCTCCCTGCGCGAGATCGGGATTGATGCCTCGCTCCATGACATCCGTTTTGTCGAAGATGACTGGGAAAGCCCGACGCTTGGCGCTTGGGGACTGGGCTGGGAAGTCTGGTGCGACGGGATGGAGGTCAGCCAGTTCACCTATTTCCAGCAAGTCGGCGGCCATGACTGCAAGCCGGTCTCGGGCGAGTTGACCTATGGCCTTGAACGCCTGGCGATGTATGTTCTGGGCATCGATCATGTCATGGACATGCCCTTCAATGACCCGGACGCCCCGATTGCGCTGAGCTATGGCGACATCTTCCGCCAGACCGAAGAGGAATACTCGCGCCACAACTTTGACGGTGCGACGACCGAGATGCTGTTTCAGCATTTCAAGGATGCCGAGGCGGAATGCGAACGCCTGCTGGCCTTTGAACCCGACGATCCCAAATCGGGCAAGCGCATCATCATGGCGCATCCGGCCTATGACCAGACCATCAAGGCGAGCCATTTGTTCAACCTCCTCGATGCGCGCGGGGTGATTTCGGTGACGGAACGCCAAGCCTATATCGGCCGGGTGCGCGCGTTGGCCAAGAAATGCGCCGACGCCTTCCGGCAGACTGAAGCGGGGGCGGATGCCTGATGCTTTTGGCGCGCATCAAACGCGAGATGGCGCATCTGTGGCGCAAGCTCACCGGCGAAAAGGCCCGTGCGCGGAAGGCTGCCTTTGCTCAGTTTGATGCCGCTGTTGCCAAGCTGGTCCCCGGTGCGCTTGCAATTGACCTCGGCGCCAATGTCGGGGTCTTCACCGAACGACTGGCGCAAAGCGGGGCGGATGTGATTGCCTTTGAGCCCGACCCCCATGCGTTTCAGCTGCTGTCGAACCGCCTTGGCGCCCTGCCGAATGTGCGGCTCATCGCGGCAGCGGCGGGTGAGGCTGCGGGCAGCTTTCAGCTTTATCGGCACCGCGATTTTGCCGCCTTGCCTGACCGCCGCACCACCTCATCAACCTTGATCAGAGACAAACGGAACGTGTCCACCCAGCAAACCGTCACAGTCGAGGTGATGGATTTCACCGCCTTCCTGCGCGACCTTGACCGTGATGTGGCACTGTTGAAAGTTGACATTGAAGGGGCGGAAGTCGGCCTGCTGGAGCGGCTGCTTGCCGACCCGGTCGCCCAAAGGATCGACCGCGTCTTTGTTGAAACCCACGAACGAATGTTGCCACAGCTTGCCGCGCGCACCGACGCATTGAAGCGGCTGGCACAGGGGCGCGCCAAACCTGTCATCAACTGGGATTGGCACTGACATGGCTGTTAGGAATTGGGCGGGAAAACTTCTCGCGGGGGTGATCGTGGTCTTTGCGCTTGTAACCGGTGTGGCCGTCTACTGGCTCCAGGAATATGCCTATTACGAACCGGTGGCCTTTCAACCCGGCGCCGAAATCGCCCTGACGCCGATCGAAGGCGACACGCCCGAGTTTATCCTGGCCGACAACGTCGAAGGCATCGACGCCAATTCTTCGCCCCTGCGTTTCCGGGCCTGTTTCCACACGCCGCTGACCCAAGGGATGCTGTCTGAAACTTACCGCGCCTACGAAGGCGCCGTGCCGCTCAACGCGCCATCCTGGTTTGATTGCTTTGACGCTGCCGCCATCGGGGCCGCGCTTGAAAAGGGCGAGGCGCTGGCTTTTCTCGGTCAGGCGAACATCACCTACGGCATCGATCGCGTCGTGGCCGTGATGCCCGATGGCCGCGCCTTTGCCTGGAACCAGATGAACGCCTGCGGTGAAAAGGTCTTCAACGGCGACCCTGCGCCGGAAACCTGCCCGCCTGCTCCCGCCAAGGAATAACCCAATGCCCGACCTACTGATCGAACTTTTCTCCGAGGAAATCCCCGCCCGGATGCAGGCCCGCGCGCGCGAGGATCTGAAAACCATGGTGACAAACGGTCTGGTTGAGGCCGGTCTCACCTATGCCTCTGCCGGGGCCTTCTCCACACCCCGCCGCCTGACCCTGACGATCGAAGGCCTGTCAGCCCAGTCGCGCCCGGTGCGCGAGGAACGCAAGGGCCCATCGGCCACGGCACCTGACGCCGCCATTCAAGGCTTCCTGCGCTCCACCGGCCTGACCCTGGACCAATTGGAACGCCGCGCCGACAAAAAGGGCGAAGCGCTTTATGCCGTGATCGAAAAGCCCGGCCGCGCCGCGGCAGAGATCATCGCCGAGGTGCTGGAAGCCACCATCCGCAACTTCCCCTGGCCGAAATCCATGCGCTGGGGCAGCGGAACCCTGAAATGGGTGCGCCCGCTGCACTCCATCCTTTGCCTTCTGACCGATGAGGCAGGCAGCACCGTGGTTCCGATGACGGTTGAGGGCATCACCGCCACCAACACCACCGAAGGCCACCGCTTCCTGTCACCCGGCCGCTTTGCCGTCACGGGCTTTGACGACTATGCCACCCGCCTGAAACGCGCCCATGTGGTGCTGGATTCGGCGGAACGCGAGGCCGCCATCTGGCAAGGCGCGCAGAACCTCGCCTTCGCGGCGGGCATGGAAGTGGTTGAGGATAAAGGCCTTCTCACCGAAGTCGCGGGCCTTGTCGAATGGCCCGTGCCGCTGATGGGCCGCATTGCCGAAGACTTCCTGCACTTGCCGCCCGAAGTCCTGCAAACCTCGATGAAGGAACACCAGAAGTTCTTCTCGGTGAAAAACCCGAAAACCGGGCGGATTGAGGGCTTTATCACGGTCGCCAACACCCAGCCCGCCGACCAAGGCGCGACGATCCTCAAGGGCAATCAAAAGGTGCTGACCGCGCGGCTGTCGGACGCGCGGTTCTTCTATGAAAACGACCTGCGGGTGGCGAAAGCTGGCATGGGCGAGTGGCTCGAGGGCCTCAAGGCCGTGACCTTCCACAACAAGCTTGGGAGCCAAGCCGACCGCATCGCCCGCATCGCCTCCCTTGCGCGCGAAATCGCCCCGCTCGTCGGCGCGGATGCGCTCCTCGCGGAACAGGCGGCCAACCTTGCCAAGGCCGACCTGCGCTCGTCCATGGTCGGCGAATTCCCCGAACTTCAGGGCCTGATGGGCATGTACTACGCCCGTGCAGCTAACCTGCCGGATGCAGTGGCGCTGGCCGCCCGCGACCACTATTCGCCGCTCGGCCCCTCAGATGCCGTGCCGACCGATCCCGTCTCCGTCGCCGTGGCGCTTGCCGACAAAATCGACACGCTGACCGGCTTCTGGGCGATTGACGAAAAACCCACGGGCTCGAAAGACCCCTTCGCGCTGCGCCGCGCGGCGCTGGGGGTTATTCGGTTGGTGCTGGGGAATGGGGTGCGGTTCAGCATTAGAAGGTTGCTTGATATTGGTCTCCAACGAAACAAGCTGATGTTCTACAAGGAAGCCGAGAACGACCTCCTCTCCTTCTTCCACGACCGCCTGAAAGTCTTCCTCAAGGACCAAGGCATCCGCCACGATGTCATCGACGCCTGCTTGGCCATGCCGGGCAACGACGACCTCACTCTCCTCGTCAAACGCGCCGAGGCGCTGGCCGCCTTCCTCAAAACCGAAGACGGCCCGAACCTCCTGCAAGGTTACAAACGCGCCAACACCATCCTGACTCAAGCCGAACAAAAGGACGGCGTCGAATACTCCTTTGGCGCCGATCCGAAGTTTGCGGAAACCGACGAAGAACGCGCCCTTTTCACGGCCCTCGATCAGGCCGAAGCCGCCATCACCCCCGCCATGGCAGCCGAGGATTTCCCCGCCGCCATGGCCGCCATGGCCAGGCTTCGCGCCCCCATCGACGCCTTCTTCACCGCCGTTCAGGTCAACAGCGACAACCAGATCACCCGTCGCAACCGCCTGAACCTCTTGCACCGCATCCGCGCCATCTGTTCGGGCGTGGCGGATCTGACAAAGATCGAGGGCTAAGCCCTTCAATGTGGCTCAAATATCCCGGGGTCCGGGGCGGCGCCCCGGGGCTTTACCCAAGCGGCCCCATCCGTCGTTCTTCGGTCAACAGCACATTGGCCTCAACCTGACCCAGCCCCGGCAAGGTCATGATCCGCCGCCGCAGAACCCGTTCGAAATCAGCGATGTCGCGCGCCACCACGCGCAGCCGATAATCGAACATCCCCAGCACATGCTGCACCACCTGCACCTCGGGGATCGCCTGCACCGCGCGCTCAAAATCCTCAAGCGACACCCGGCCCTTGGTGGCCAGCTTCACCCCCAGAAACACCGTCACCCCGAAGCCAAGCGCGGCGCGGTCGACCTCCAGGCGCAGGCCGCTCAGAATCCCAGCCTCATCCATCCGCTTGACCCGCCGCCAGGCCGCAGGTTGCGACAGGCCAAAGCGCCGGCCCAACTCTCCCGCCGTCAGATCACCCTCAAGCGACAGGGCCCGAAGCATCCCTCGGTCGGTGTCATCAAGGTCGATCACGCCTTTTGTCACAGCGGCAGCCCCTCGCTGTCCTTGATGGTGGCAATCAGCATCAGCGCATCCACCTCGGCGATATGGGGCAGAGACAGGATTCGCGCACGGTAGACCTCTTGGTAATGGCCCATGTCGCGCGCCACCACGTTCAGGCGCACATCCACCCGGCCAAGAAAGGTCTCGATCGCCACCACCTCGGGCACCTCGCGCGCCGCCGCGATGAACTCGTCAAAAGCGCGCGGGTTGGTCTTGTCGAGCGTAAAGCGCAAGCTGACCTCCACCTCGAACCCCAGGGCCCGCCAGTCGATCGCCGCGCGAACAGTGCGGATCATGCCTGTCTCGCGCAGACGCTCCACCCGTCGGGCGAGCGTGGCCGCTGTAACGCCCGCGCGGTCCGCCAGCAGGCTGCGCGGGGCCGAGGGTTCGGCCAGCATCTGCCGCAGGATGCGGCGATCTGTATCGTCAACTTGCATGAAATCTGCATTAACCTGAGTTTCGGCGAATGATATTTCGCACAAATCTGCAGCAGCGTCAAATTTTGCACGAGATGGCGCGCAAATCCCCTTATTGTCGCGCCATCAACATCAGGAGACACGCCCATGCGCGTATATTATGACCGTGACTGCGACATCAACCTCATCAAGGACAAGAAGGTCGCCATCCTTGGCTATGGCTCGCAGGGCCATGCCCACGCGCTGAACCTGCGCGATTCGGGCGCGAAGAACCTTGTCGTGGCGCTGCGCGAAGGCAGCCCCTCGGCCAAGAAAGCCGAAGGCGAGGGCCTGAAGGTCATGGGCATTGCCGAAGCTGCCGCCTGGTGCGACCTGATCATGTTCACCATGCCCGACGAGCTGCAGGCCGACACCTACAAGCGCTACGTCCATGACAATCTGCGCGAAGGGTCTGCCATTGCTTTTGCCCATGGCCTCAACGTGCATTTCGGCCTGATCGAGCCGAAAAAGGGCGTCGACGTCATCATGATGGCCCCCAAGGGCCCCGGCCACACCGTGCGCGGCGAATACACCAAGGGCGGCGGCGTGCCCTGCCTTGTTGCCGTCCATCAGGACGCAACCGGCAAGGCGATGGAAATCGGCCTGTCGTATTGCTCGGCCATCGGCGGCGGCCGTTCGGGCATCATCGAGACCAACTTCCGCCAGGAATGCGAAACCGACCTCTTCGGCGAACAGGCTGTGCTTTGCGGCGGTCTGGTCGAACTGATCCGCATGGGCTTTGAAACCCTGGTCGAAGCCGGGTACGAGCCCGAAATGGCCTATTTCGAGTGCCTGCACGAAGTGAAGCTGATCGTGGACCTGATCTACGAAGGCGGCATCGCGAACATGAACTACTCGATCTCGAACACCGCCGAGTACGGCGAGTATGTCTCGGGCCCGCGCATCCTGCCCTATGACGAGACCAAGGCCCGGATGAAGGCAGTCCTCCGCGATATCCAGACCGGCAAGTTCGTGCGTGACTTCATGCAGGAAAATGCCGTGGGCCAGCCCTTCTTCAAGGCCACCCGTCGCATCAATGACGAACACCAGATCGAGAAGGTCGGCGAGAAACTCCGCGCGATGATGCCTTGGATCTCCAAGGGCAAGATGGTGGACAAGTCGCGCAACTGAGCGATTTTCATGAGAAAAATCGCGGCCGGGGGGGGTAACCCCCGGCCGTTTTCATTTCACCAGCCGCAACACCATTTCCTTCAGCCGCTTCACCCGTCCGGTGTAGGGCGGGAACATCAGCGGCAAAAGGGTAAAGCGGTTCTGCATCACCGGCTTGAGGTGGCTGAAGCTGTCAAAGCCCACCCGGCCATGCGACGCACCCATGCCCGAATTTCCGATGCCCCCGAAGGGCAGGTTCTGATGGATGAAGGGCATGATTGTCAGGTTCACCCCCAAAGACCCTGATGAGGTCTCGGCCCTGAGCCGCGCCACCAGATCCGCGCCGCCAAAGGCATAGATCGTCAGCGGCTTAGGCCCGGCATTGATCGCAGAAATCGGCTCGGCCAGATCGCGGTAGGGGATCAATGGCAAAAGGGGGCCAAAGATCTCTTCGCTGGAAATCGCCATTTCGGCTGTCGTCCCGGTCAACAGTCGCGCCGCCATATGCCGCAGCTCGGGCCGGTCGGGGCCAAGCGCTTCAACCTGCGCACCCTTGGCGCTGGCATCGGCAAGGAGCGCGTTCAGCCGGGCATAATGCCGGTCGTTCACGATGGCTGTCGTGCCACCTGCCGCCATTCCTTGCCATTGGGCGCGGATCGCGGCGGCAAGCGGCCCCATCAGCCTTTCAGGGACATAGACATGATCCGGGGCCACACAGATCTGCCCCGCATTCACCACCTTGCCCCAGGCGATCCAGCGGGCCGCACGGGCAAGATCGGCATCCTCGCCCAGCACAACCGGGCTTTTGCCACCCAGCTCAAGCGTGACCGGCGTCAGGTTCCGCGCTGCGGCCGCCATCACGATCTTGCCCACCCCGGGCGAGCCGGTAAAGAAGATGTGGTCAAAGGGCTGCGCCAGAAGGGCCTGCGAGACATCCGGTCCGCCCTCGAACACCTCGGCCAGCCCGGGCAGGGCCTGCGGCAACAGCCGGGCGATCAGCGCCGATGTGGCGGGTGTCAGTTCGGACGGCTTCACGGCTACAGCATTGCCGGCGGCAATCGCCGAAACCACCGGCGACAGGGCCAGCAGAAAGGGAAAGTTCCACGGCGCGATGATCAGGGCCACGCCCTTTGGCTGGGGGTAAAGCGCGGCGGATGTACCCAGGGTCATCAACGTGGGCATGACCCGGCGGGGCCGCATCCAGCGCCGCAGGTGGCGGCCTGTGTGGGCGATTTCGGCAAGGACCGGCAAGACCTCGACCAGATCAGCCTCGACGGCGGGCTTTCCCAGATCGGTGCCCACGGCGCGGGCGATCTCGTCGCGATGGGCAAGGATGGTCTCGCCCAGCCGGACCAAGGCCGCCTTGCGCTGGGCAAGCCCGAACCCGGAACGGCGGTCGGCCGAACCGGACAAAAGCCCGTCCACGCGGGTCTTGATTGCGTTCGCATCATCCATGGCGACAGGCTATCCCGCCCGCGCGCCGAGACAAGCCCGACGTTGGGTCACCAGACAATTGGCTTTCCCGCCCAGTCAAAGAAGCCGCCCGTTTGCGCCGGGGTCAGAGCCGAAAGCACGTCTAGCAAATGGCCTGCCGCGACCTCCGGGCTGACTGAGGGAAGATTGCCGCCAAAGGCCGCTGAAAGGCCCGTTGCCACATGGCCCGGATGCAGGCTGACGACCACCGCTTGCGGGTGGCTGCGGGCAAGCTCGATCGCAGTCGTATGGATCAACTGGTTGAGCGCCGCCTTGGCTGCCCGGTAGGAATACCACCCGCCCAAGGCATTGTCGCCGATCGACCCCACCCGCGCCGAAAGCGCGGCAAAGCGGGCCGGACGGTCGCGTGGCATCAGGCGCGCGGCATGTTTCAAGACCAGCGCCGGCCCCATGGCATTGACCGCAAACTGCCCCAAAAGCGCCGCTGCGCCAAGGCTGCGCAGGTTTTTCTCTGGCACCATGTCGCCCAAGGCCAGCGCGCCCGTGGCGACCAGAACCGTGTCGAACTCTCCTGAAAGACTGCCCAGGGCGGCCGAGATGCTGGCCTCATCGGTGATGTCAAACCCATCCCGGCTACGCGACAGGCCCAGAACATCCGCGCCCCGCCGCCCGAGTTCGGCGCAAAGCGCCGCTCCAATGCCCCCGCTCGCACCAATGACGAGTGCACGCATGATCAGCCCCATATTCTGCCCAACCGATATACGGCAGGGCCGGGCGAAAGGATCACTGACAGCGTGAAACGACCCTCAGACCGCCGCCTCGACCGCGCGGACAATCTCGCCCACCACATCCGACAGCATCGCCTCATCCTCACATTCCGCCATGACGCGGATCAGCGGCTCGGTGCCGGATTTGCGGATCAGGATGCGGCCCTTGCCCGCAATCCGCGCCTCATTGGCGCGGATCACGGCCTGCACCGTCTCGACCTCGAGCGGGGCCTTGCCCGCCTCGAACCGCACGTTTTTCAGCATCTGCGGCACGGTATCGAACTGCTGGATCAGCGTGCTGGCCGCCTGGCCGGTGCGGGCCATCTCGGCCAGGAACTGCAACCCGGCCAAAAGCCCGTCACCGGTGGTGGCATAGTCGGTCATCACGATATGGCCTGACTGTTCACCGCCCAGGTTCCAGCCGCCACGCCGCATCGCCTCGACCACATAGCGGTCGCCGACATTGGTGCGTTCAAGGCGCAGACCCCGTCCGCCCAGAAAGCGCTCCAACCCAAGGTTCGACATCACCGTCGCCACCAGCGTGCCGCCCTTGAGCCGCCCATCATCCGCCCAACGGGCCGCGAAAAGCGCCATGATCTGATCGCCATCGGCCACCCGACCATGCTCATCCAGGATCATCACCCTGTCCGCATCGCCATCCAGGCTGATGCCGACATGCGCGCCATGCGCCACCACGGCCTCGGCCGCGGTCTGGGTGTGAGTAGAGCCGCACTTGTCGTTGATATTGGTGCCGTTCGGGGCGACGCCCACCGGAATGACCTCGGCCCCAAGCTCCCACAAGACCAAAGGCGCGGCCTTGTAGGCAGCGCCATTGGCGCAGTCGATCACCACCTTCAGCCCGTCCAGCCGCAGGCCAGCGGGAAAGGTGGTCTTGGCATATTCGACATAGCGGCCCAAAGCGTCGTCGATCCGCTTGGCGCGGCCGATGTTCTGCGGCTGGGCGGGGGCAATATCGCCTGCCACCATCGCCTCGATCTCGATCTCGGCCTCGTCCGACAGTTTGAACCCGTCCGGGCCAAAGAACTTGATGCCGTTGTCATGATGCGGGTTGTGGCTGGCCGAGATCATCACGCCCAGGTCCGCCCGCATGGATTTCGTCAGAAATCCCACGGCAGGGGTCGGCACCGGGCCCAGAAGCAGCACGTTCATGCCCGTGCTGGTCAGGCCCGCCGTCAGCGCGTTTTCCAGCATATAGCCCGACAGCCGGGTATCCTTGCCGATCACCACCCGATGGGCATTGCTGCCATCGCGGCGAAAGAAGCGCCCGGCGGCTTGGCCCAGCTTCAAGGCCATCTCGGCGGTCATCGGATAGGTAGTGGCCCGGCCCCGCACCCCATCGGTGCCGAAAAGCTTGCGCGTCATCGTCAATATCCCCTCGTTGCGGCCTGCCACAGCCGAAGCGCCTGCCGCGTTTCAGCCACGTCATGCACGCGGATCATCTGCATCCCCTGCGCCACCCCGGCCATGGCCACCGCCAGCGAACCGGGCATCCGTCGCGCCGCTTCGGCCTCGGCGCCGATGGTGCCGATGAACCGCTTGCGGCTGGCGCCCAAAAGCACCGGCACACCCAGATTGTGAAACAGGCTCAGCCGCGCCAGAAGCGCCAGGTTATGCTCCAGCGTCTTGCCAAAGCCGATGCCGGGATCAATCGCCAGCCGGTCCTCGGGAATCCCCGCCGCCCGCGCCACGGCCAGCCGTTCGGCCAAGGCGTCATAGACGTCCAAGAGCACATCGTCATAGCGCGGATCGTCCTGCATGGTGGCCGGTGTTTCGATGGAATGCATCAAGATCACCGGCACGCCCGCTTTGGCCGCCACCCCGGCCATGGCCGGATCAAAGCGCAAGGCGGTGACATCGTTCAGGATCGTCGCTCCGGCCCCAAAGGCGGCCGTTGCCACGGCAGCCTTGCGGGTGTCGATCGAAATCGGCAGCGCCATCCCCCCGTCGCGCAGGGCGGCGATCACCGGCGCCGTGCGGGCGGTCTCTTCGTCGGCGGAAACCTCTGCCGCGCCCGGCCGCGTGCTTTCGCCGCCAATGTCCAGAATATCGGCCCCATCGGCCATCCGCCGGGCCTGCATCAAGGCCGCCTCGGGCCGCAGGAACAAACCGCCATCCGAAAAGCTGTCGGGTGTGATGTTCAAGATGCCCATGATGCGCGGGCAGTCCATCGACAAGCCGCCAAAGCCCGGTCGCGGCATGGACAGCCGCTGGCGGTCGCCCTCGGTCAGATCCCCAAGCCCTACCACTTCCGAACGTGATCCACGTGCGATGACCTCAACCCGGTCAAACCAGCACCAGCCCCCCGCAACCGGCAAGGCCCCGGTCGGTCTGGCAGGGTCACTCATGGCGATGGGGCGCAGATAATGGGTCAAACCTGGTCTTTCATCTTGGCAAAAATACCCTGCGGGGTCCGGGGCGCAAAGCCCCGGGGGCGGCCCCCCGCGTGTCGTTCAAGGGATTAAGCCGAACCTCGCCACTTGGGCAAGGGGAAAGCCCTAGGCCTTTTCCACCTGCACGCGGCTTCCTGCCGGAAGTGCAACAGTGCCGTGAACGATCAGCCGCTCGGCCGCCATGGTCTCGGCCAGCCACAGGGCAAACGCCACCGGTTCGCGGCTGTGGGGGCCATCGACGGCGTCCAGCACCAGTTTTGACGGCGCCCAGACCATCATCTGCCCCCGTTTCACCGCCCAGTCGATCTCGGTGCGGGTGGCCATCACCACACAGCGTGGATCGCGGGCGGCCAGGACCCAGGCGTTCTGCTCGATCGCCAAAAGGTCAACCCGGCGCTGGGTCGGCTTGTGGCCGGTTTGCGGGCGCGCCATGTCGGGAAGGCCAACCGTCAGGATCACCGGCAGGCCCCGCGCCTGCAGCGCGTCGAGCCGCGCGGGCAGATCAGGGTCAAGAATGGCGGCATTGTCGAGATAGACCACCAACGGATGCAGTGCGGCCTCTTGCCCATCCTGCCCCACCACCTTCAAGGCGGCTTCGGCCCGGCTGCGGACAATCTCCACCCCCAGCTTGTAAGGTCCGATGTCCAGCTTTTCGATCCGCACAAAGGCCCGCATCGCCTGCGGTTCGGCCAGGATCCGTTCGGCCACCCGTTCGGCCAAGGTCTCCAGAAGGTTCAGCCGCTCGGCCGCCAGTTCGGCGGCAATCGCCTCGGTGATCCGGTCATAAGACAGGATCTTGTCGACATCGTCATCCAGCGGGGCCGGGGTGGGGCGCACTTCGACCACCACGTTGAACATCACCCGCTGGGTATGGCCGCGCTCTTTCTGAAAGGCGCCGATTTCCACTTCGACCACATGATCGCGCAACGAGATCCGGTCGCGCGGATCGGCACTGGCCGAGGCAAGCGAGCGCTCTTCGGGGTGGGCAAAGGCAAGGCGTATGTCGCTGGTCATCTTGCCCTCCGATGGGCCGGCCGAGAAGTCTGGCAGAGGCTAAGGCCTTCTCCCTGCCCGGCCTAGCGCGAAGGCGGCATGGGAATCAACCCGAACGACGCCGGAAACGGAAGTTGAGCAAAAGATAACTCTGCAACGCCGGCCCGCACAGGCAAGCATGAGGCCGGGCGGCCAAGGCTCTGCGACCTCAGGGCTTGTAGAACAGATGCGCCCCGATGGCCGCAGTCCGTTCATAGACGCGCGACCACTTCGGCTTGACCGCGCGGGTGTGGAAATGCGTGGCCCCATAGGTCAATTGCCGCGGCGCGCCGTCCAGCATCAGCCGCGCAATGCGCCCTGCCGTATCGACGGCCGTGCGGTCGCGCATCACATCGCGCGCTCCGTCGCAGTGATACGAGAACTGGCAACCGCCGCGCCCGCCCTGTTCGACCACAGCGCAAACCGAGTTTGGATAGCGCGCGCTGTCGACGCGGTTCAAGATGACCTCGGCCACGGCGAACTGCCCTTTCAGGCTTTCACCGCGCGATTCGAAATACAGCGCCTTGGTCAGGCATTGCCAATCCGCATCCCCCGAAGGCGCGGGCAGGCTTGCCAGAAAGCCATGGGTGTAAGAGATCTCGACCGGTTTGTCCTTGCGCGCCGCTTCCTTGCGCTTGGAGGTCTTGCGCGTCGCCGCAGGCTCGGCCTGCAGGCTCCCGGTCGCAAGCGCCGTGCGCTCGGCCTCGGCCAGCGCGCCGATGGCCTCGTGTTCCGCCCCGAGAAGGGCGCGGAAATGCTGGCCGAACCCGGCCTTCGGATCGTTGGACTGGCTCACCGTCACTTCGGCGAAGGCCGCCCCGCTCTGGACTGTCAGCGCGATGAGCGCCGAGGTCCATATCTGGTGCAAGCGCATTGTCTTGTGGTCCCGGTTGTTTCAGTCAGGGCCGAACGGACATTCCCCGCTCAACGGGCGTCGGGCCTAAACGCTGCGCCGCGGCGCGTCCACCGCTGTTGCTGCAATGCAACCTGAATCACGTCCGCTTCGGCAAGTTCTTGCCGATGCAGTTCATGTAGTTTTTCACATTTTACCGACAAAATCATGATTTTGTGTCAGGATTTTGTCATGCCCCACGATCTGCCAAAGCCAGATGCGCCGCTGCAAGACGCGCCAGCGGCACCCGGAACGGGCTGCACGAGACGTAATCAAAGCCTTGGCCGCGACAGAAGGCGATTGATTCGGGGTTGCCGCCATGCTCGCCACAGATGCTCAGCGTCAGGTCCTTGCGGGTGGCGCGACCACGCTCTGCACCGATGTGCAACAGCTCTCCCACCCCGTCCACATCCAGCACATGGAAGGGATCCTCGGGGAACACGCCCTGCTGGACATAGGTGTTCATGAAACGGCCCGCATCGTCGCGCGACAGGCCATAGGTCATCTGTGTCAGGTCATTGGTGCCAAAAGACAGGAAGGTGGCGTGCTGGGCGATTTCGCCGGCCCGCAGCGCCGCACGCGGCGTTTCCACCATCACACCCAGCTTGTAGTCGAAGGGGGCGGCGGTGCGCACCCGGACGGCCGCGGCAACCGCGTCGATATGGGTTTTCACCAGCTCCACTTCGCGCCGGGCACTGACCAGCGGGATCATGATCTCGGGCACCACGCGGGCACCACGACGGCCAACTTCGACGGTGGCCTCGAAAATCGCCTGCGCCTGCATGGCGTAGATTTCCGGCAAGACCACGCCCAGCCGCACGCCGCGCATGCCCAGCATCGGGTTGAACTCGGCCAGCGCCTCGGCGCGGCGGGTTACATCCGACAGGGGTTTGTCCAATGCTTCGGCCAATTCGCGCAGCCCTTCGCGCGAATGGGGCAGAAATTCATGCAAGGGCGGGTCGAAAAGACGGATGCAGACCGGCAGGCCCGCCATGATTTCAAAAAGCTGCACGAAGTCGTCCCGCTGCATCGGCAAGAGCCGCGCCAGAGCGGCGGCGCGGTCATGGGCGGTGTCGGCAAAGATCATCTCGCGCATCACCACAAGACGGTCTTCGTCAAAGAACATGTGTTCGGTGCGGCACAGGCCGATGCCCTGCGCTTCGAACTGGCGCGCCATGGCTGCATCGGCGGGGGTGTCGGCATTGGCGCGGATGCCGATATCGCGCACCGCATCGGCCCAGCCCAGAAGTGTGCGGAAACTGTCGTCAAGCGCCGGGGCCAGCATCTCGGCCGCTCCGGCCAGCACCTCGCCTGTGGTGCCGTCCAGCGTGATGACATCGCCTTCGCGGAATACCCGGCCATCGGCGGCAACCAGTTTCTTGTCCTTGCTGTCCAACCGCAGCCCCGATGCGCCCACCACACAGGGCAGCCCCAACCCGCGCGCGATCACAGCGGCATGGCTGGTGACGCCGCCGCGTTCGGTCAAGACGCCCACGGCCGAATGCATGCCCCGAATATCCTCGGGCGCGGTTTCGCGCCGGACAAGGATGCAGGGCTCACCGCGCGCCGCACTGGCCTGGGCTGCGGGAGAGGAAAACGCCAGCCGCCCGACCGCGCCGCCGGGGCTTGCGGCAATCCCCTTGGCAAAGACATCGCGCGGCACGCGCGGATCGACCTGCGGGTGCAAAAGCTCTGACAGCGCCCGCGGTTCGACCCGCAACACCGCCTCGTCTTGCGAGATGATCCCATCTTCGGCCAGCGCCACCGCGATCTTCAGCCCGGCCCGGGCCGAGCGTTGCACCTTGACCGCGTCCAGCACCGACAGGTGCCCATCTTCGATCGTAAACTCGATCTGCATCTCCTCGCGCAGCCGTGCCCGGCAGGCCGCGCCGTGGCGGGCCAGTTCCGCAAAGATTTCAGGCGAAAGGTCTTCGAGCGAGGGGCCGCGCGGATCGCGCGTCAGATACATGGCTTCGGTCTTTTTCAGCGCATCGCGCCCCTGCGAATTGCCCAGATAACGCCCGGTGATCTGCGGCAACCCCGTGACCGGATCGACAAACTGGATCACGCCCGAGCCCGAAAGCCCCTGGCCGATGCCTTGCGCCATCGCCTGCACCACAAGGCCAAGCGCCGCCTCGACCGGGGCGCCCTTGGCCTGACGCAAGAGCCGCGCCGAAGTGCCCTCCCAGGCCCGCGCCATCGAGCGCAGCACCTCGCCCAGTTGCTGGGCCGGGTCTTCGGGAAAGGCTTCGTCCATCTCGCGCTCATACTGGCGCAGGCTGTCGCGCAGCGCGTTCGGCCCCGGCTTGATGTCATCGAACATGTCTGGGTCCAGACGGGCCACATGAATGGCATAGGCTTGCACAAAGCGCAGATAAAGCGCGTCCGCCGCCTCGGCCCCATGGCGCTGCACCAGATCAGCGTGGCGCTCGGCGTTCATGCCGACGTTCAAGACCGTGCCCGGCCCACCCCAATCGGGGTTTTCGGGGCTTGGCCGCACCGAAACCAGCGGCGTGTCGCCGAAATGCGCCAGAATTGCGCGGGCATCCAGCGTGTGGCCCGCCGCAATTGCCCGCACCGTCTGGGCCGGAAGCGCCACGGTTTTCGGCACCGGCATGTCCAGCCGCACCAGTCGTTGCAGGCACTTTGCCCGCCAGCCGTGCGCCTGCGTGACGATCGCCGCCGTCGGCGTCACTTCGCTATAGTCGAGAGGCGGGGTCTTCTGCACTGCGGCACCTTTTGTTTGCGGCCGCAGGATACACTCGAACGCCTGTCACGCAAGTCTTTCAACCCCTTGGCAAGGGGCGAAGTTTTCCCGTCTGCTCTGGTGCGTGTTCTTTGCCCGACAAGCCCGGTCCCAAAGCGGGTGCATTCGCGTCGCTTTTCGTGCAGCCTGCCATCGAAAACCGGCTAATCTGCCGGTTCATCATGCAAACACAGGAGCCACCCATGAAACTGCCGCACGACCATATCGACGAGGGTGGCCTGCAAGAGTTTTCGGTCGTGTTCACTGACCGCAGCTTGAACCACATGTCGGCGCGGTTTCAGGGTGTGATGCGCGACATCTCGGCCATGCTGCGCGAGGTCTACAAGGGCAGCGCCGTGGCTTTGGTGCCGGGGGGCGGCAGCTATGCGATGGAGGCCGTAGCGCGCCAATTCGGGCAAGGCCGCGCGCTGATCCTTCGCAATGGCTGGTTTTCATACCGCTGGACCCAGATCTTCGAGGCAGGTGGCTTTGCCAAGGAAACCACCGTCGTCATGGCCCGCGCGGCGGGCAATGCGGCCCAGTCGCCCTATGCCCCGCCGCCCATCGAAGAGGTGGTCGCCAAGATCCATGAAACAAAGCCTGATGCGGTCTTTGCCCCCCATGTCGAAACATCGGCCGGGATCATCCTGCCCGATGATTATATCGCAGCCATGGCGGCGGCGGCGCATGAGGTGGGCGCGCTGATGGTGCTGGATTGCATCGCTTCGGGCTGCATCTGGGTGGATATGGCGGCGCTGGGCATTGATGTGGTGATTTCGGCCCCGCAAAAGGGCTGGTCGGCCAGCCCTTCGGCCGGGGTCGTCGTGATGAGCCCGCGCGCCGAGGCGCGGCTTGCTGAAACCACTTCGAACAGTTTTGCCATTGATCTCAAGAAGTGGCGCGCGATCATGGAGGCTTATGAAAAGGGCGGTCACGCCTACCATGCCACCATGCCGACCGATGCGCTTGTCGGCTTCCGTGAGGCCATGCTGGAAACTAAGGCCATGGGCTTTGCCGAGGCCAAGGCCGCGCAATGGGCGCTGGGCCGGGCGGTTCGGGCAATGCTGGCCGCCAAGGGGGTGGTCTCGGTCGCGGCCGAAGGCTTTCAGGCCCCGGGCGTGGTGGTCAGCTATACCACCGATCCCGACATCCAGAACGGATCGAAGTTCAAGGCGCTGGGCTATCAGATTGCCGCCGGCGTGCCCCTGCAGGTGGGCGAGGGGGCCGAATTCCGCACCTTCCGCCTTGGGCTCTTTGGCCTGGACAAGCTGAAGTATGTTGACGCCACCCTTGCCCGGCTGAAAACTGCGCTCGATCAGGTTTTGTAAGCGGGGTTTTCATGGGCAAGGATGTTGGAGAGGCGCTGCAGGACGCGGCCTTTACCCGGACGCGCCTACACGGCTCGACCATCGAGGCAAGCTATTCTGGCGCGCTCAGCTTTCTGCGCCGGAAATACACCAAGGACCTGACGGGGGTGGATGTCGCCATTACCGGCATCCCCTTTGATCTGTCGGTCAGCAACCGCCCCGGCACGCGCTTTGGACCCGAGGCGATCCGCCGCGCTTCGGCACAGCACAGCTGGGGCCCGATCTGGCCCTGGCGTTTTGATCCCTTCGATACGCTGGCGGCCATCGACTATGGCGATGTCGCCTTTGACTGGGGCGCGCCGATGGACATTCCTGCGGCGATCGAGGGCCATATCGCCACGCTGATCGCGGGCGGCGCGGCAACGCTGAACCTTGGCGGCGACCATTTCACCACCTACCCGACTCTGCGGGCTTATGCGGCGAAATACGGGCCGATGGGGCTGGTGCAGTTCGACGCTCACCGGGATGTCGAAGAGGACGAGGGCGGCCGCATCGACCATGGCAGCATGTTCAACTATGCGGTGCGCGAAGGCATCATCGACCCCAAGCGCACCGTGCAGATCGGCATCCGCACCTGTTTTTCGGGCGAGAAAAGCCATGGCATGACCATTCTTCACGCCGACCGTGTGCAGGCGATGACCTCCGAGGCTGTGGCCGATGTGGTGCGCAAGGTGGTGGGCGATGGGCCGGCCTATCTGACCTTTGACATTG
>JACCDH010882481.1_pt1 | contig 26313 bp, 17 predicted proteins | sample 7442481 | NCBI WGS metagenome assembly JACCDH01 (sample SAMN15323433, study PRJNA562643) | freshwater metagenome | isolation source: river surface water | place: USA:Blue River Watershed | collected 2017-08-15 | reverse complement strand
TCTAAAGAAGAAATCATGCACAACCACAGAGTGGTGTTCAGCTATTTAAATGACAAAGCTGCTGTTAAAGAATTATTTACAGTAGTAGCGCCTAAAATTGCTGCTCGTCCAGGTGGATATACACGTATCATTAAATTAGGTATTCGTCCAGGTGACAACGCCGAAAAAGCAATGATTGAATTAGTTGACTTCAACGAAATTTACGGTAATTCGGTAAATGCCGCTGCTGAACCAGCTAAGAAAACACGTCGTAGTAAAGCTGCAGGTACAAAGAAAGCTGCTGAAGCACCAGTTGCTGAAGCTACCACTGAAGCTGCAACCGAAGCGCCTGCTGAAACTGCATCTACAGAAGAAACACCAGCTGCTGAATAATGCAAAACGTTATTTAACATATAAGGCAAGACTTTGGTCTTGCCTTTTTTTTGCCTAAATTTGTATCAGAGACCACCAATCCAACCCATAATACGATAATCCAACCTTAATAATAGAATCCAATGACCAACCAACCCGCAATCTTAGTTTTAGCTGATGGCAATGTATTCCACGGACAAGCATTTGGAAAAATTGGCACTGCCACAGGAGAAATTTGTTTTAATACAGGCATGACGGGTTATCAAGAAGTATTCACTGACCCCAGTTATACAGGCCAAATTATTATCATGAATAATGTACATATTGGTAACTATGGGGTAAAGGATACCGATGTTGAAAGTAAGTCGGTTAAAATACATGGATTAATTGGACGTAATTTAGAAGAAAAGTATTCTCGCGCATTAGCAGATGGCAATTTGAATGAATATTTAATTGCCAATAATATTGTTTCTATCGAAGGCATAGATACGAGAGCCTTGGTAGCGCATGTAAGAACAAGTGGAGCCATGAACTGTATTATCTCATCCGATAATTTGGATGTAGAAGCGCTCAAAAAACAATTAGCTGCAGTGCCAAGCATGGATGGATTAGAGTTGGCAAGTTCAGTAAGTACAAAAGAAGTGTATGAAATGGGCGATGTAAATTCACCCATTAAAGTGGCTGTTTTGGATTTTGGGGTGAAACATAATATTTTACAATGTTTAGTGGATAGAGGAGTGCATGTAAGAGTGCACCCTGCAAAAACGGATTTCGCTACTTTAAAGGCGTTCAATCCAACTGGTTATTTTTTATCCAATGGTCCGGGTGATCCTGCCCCAATGGATTATGCAGTAGCCACCATCAAAGAAATTTTAGCAGAGAAAAAACCATTATTTGGTATTTGTTTAGGGCATCAATTATTAGCATTGGCCAATGATATTCCTACTTTTAAAATGCACCATGGACACCGAGGATTAAATCATCCAGTGAAAAATGTAATTACCGGTCGTTCTGAAATAACGACACAAAATCATGGCTTTGGAGTAGATCCTGATGCAGTTAGAAAGCATGACAATGTAATCATATCACATGTAAATTTGAATGATGATTCCATTGAAGGAATAAAGTTAAAAGACCGTCCCGCTTTTAGTGTGCAATACCATCCCGAAGCAACACCGGGCCCGCACGATAGCCGATATTTATTTGATGATTTCGTATCTTTAATGAAAGCAAACTAATTCAAGTAATTAAAAGAGGAGACTGAATTTAAATATCCTTAATGATAACATTACAAAATCGAACTATGCCAAATATTACCATCATCAACGGACCTAATTTAAATTTATTAGGGAAGCGTGAGCCAGGAGTATATGGCAATGAAAGTTTTGAGGATTTTTTAGCCCAGTTAAAAAAAGATTTTCCGCAGGTACATTTTACTTATTTTCAATCTAATGTGGAAGGGGAAATAGTCAATGCCCTTCAACAATATGGTTTCAATCAGGATGGGATAATAATTAATCCAGCAGCCTACACACATACTTCTATTGCCATTGGTGACGCCATTGCAGCGATTCAAGTGCCGGTGATTGAAGTGCATATTAGCAATGTGCATGCGAGGGAGGACTTCAGGAAAATTTCACATGTCACTTCAAAAGCAGTGGGTAGTATTGTAGGGTTAGGATTAAAAGGCTATGCATTGGCCACTGAATGGTTTGTAAATAATACGCATTAAATATTCATTCATAAGGGTGTGTTTTTATAAGCTAATCCCTTTTGTTGACTCAATTGTTTTTTAAGACGAATCCCTTTTCAACTATGTTTACAACCGCTACATCCTATCAAAAAAAAGTTGGTTGGCTTATTGTTGTTGCATTGGTTGTAAAAATAATTTTATCCTTTTTTATTGAATTAGGCAACGACGAAGTGTATTACTACACTTATGCTATACAGCCAGATTGGAATCATTTTGATCATCCAGGAATGGTGGGATGGATGATGCGTGTCACTAGTTTAAATTTATATTGGGTATCGGCCTTGTCAATGCGAATTGGCAGCATGATTTGTGCAGGACTTGCAACCTATTTTATTTTTAAGATTGGCACATTGATTAAGGACGAGTATGCGGGTTATATCGCTGCATGGTTATATACTATTTCCTTTTATACTTCCATTATTGCTGGTTTGTTTGTGCTGCCTGATAGCCCACAATTACTTTTTTTCACATTGAGTATTTATTGGATGGTAAAACAGGTAAAAAACAACCATCACTTTACCACCAAGGATTGGATTATATTAGGTGTATTGATTGGCTTATCCACTTTGAGCAAAGTGCATGGCTTGTATTTATGGGCAGGGTTTGGCGCATTTATCTTGTTTCATCAAACCAAAACCTTACAACAAGCAGGCTTGTATATTGGGGTATTTATTTCAGTACTCTGTGTTTTGCCCATTGTTTATTGGAATGTTCAAAATGACTTTATCACCTATCAATTTCATTCAGAAAGGGTCATGCATACCGGATTGCAATTGGATAGCTTTCTGCAACAAATAGTAGGGGAAATTATTTACCAAAATCCATTGGTGTACCTTTCTGTGATCATTGCATTTTTTAACTTTAAGCGACTAAAATTAGCCTTTCAACAACAGCCTGCTATGTTAAAACTGTTGTTGTGGTTAAGCATCCCTTTAATTGCTACTTTTTGGATACTTTCTTTATTTAATTCAACCCTGCCGCATTGGACTGGTCCTGGTTTTATTGCTTTGTTTATTATTAGTGGTGTTTATTGGAGCACTTATACCCCAAAAGAAAAGGGGTTACCTATAATTGTAAAATACGCTGCCGGCTTATTGGTGATTTTGGTAACTGGAATTTTACTTTTTATTTATGTCTTTCCAAAGCAAATTGGATCAACCCAATCTGCAAATTTAGGCGAGTATAATCCAATCAATGATTTAACAGGGTGGGAGCGTTTTACAAAGGCATTTGAACAAATAGTACAAAAGGATAAAGCAGCAGGCATTATAAAGCCGAATGCGCCCATTATTGTACATAAATGGTTTCCTGCGGGTCATTTGTTATTTTACACGGCCAGGCCATTAAATATGGATGTGATTGCGGTGGGCAAGCTAGAGGACGTGCATAAATTTGCTTGGCTTAATGTTCAAACCAAAGGGTTATCATTGGGAGAGGATGCTTATTGTATTGTGCCTTCTAATTTACCCGTGGATCCCCAGCTATTATATGGCACCTATTTTGAAAAAATAGTAAAACCCGACACTATTGCCATGGTTACACAAGGGGTTACGCTCAGAAATTTTTATGTGTATCGACTTATCCATTGTAAGAAATTGCCTGAAGCCATCATTGCGAAATAATGGGCGCTTACCAAATAATTTCATCAAAGTCCTTTCGGTAAGAAATACTCACACCCTGTCTGTTTCTTTTTCCAAGGGCACTTCCATTAATATCTAAGCTATTTCTATTAAAAACAATAGCCCTAAGCTTACGATCTTTTGAAATAATAAATTCAATATTCAAGTCCGGTAGCCATTGCAAATCACTGTTTTGAATGGCACTTGTATTGCGGACATTAAAGTCAAGGTCACCACCAATGTTCACAATAATTTTATCGTTGTAAAAACTACGGCCCAATTTTAAATTCACCCTGGTTCGGTCAATTTTATTTGCATTAATGGCGATACCTCCACCAGTAGGGTCTAATAAATTCCCACTATTATATACCGACGAGCCAATATCAAAGCGAAGGCTTTTGTCTCCAGTAGCTTTGTTTAAAATATTGGTAATTGATTTGTTTACCTCTTTGGTAACCAATTGAGAAATGGTATTAATACCTATGGCAGTTACTGTATAGGCACTATTATTATTGCTATTGTTAAAACCAACAGGGGCAAAGGAATTAAATACAATTAAGAAAGACACTTGTTTCAAAATTTCATTGTCATCGCGTTCCAATCGAGTGATAAACTGTGAAAATTCATTATCAGAACTAATTGGATTTCCTTGTGGGAAGGCGAGTGAGAATTTAATTTCCGGTTGCGATAATTTATTTCTTAATGCGGCAATCACATAAACACTTCCTCTATATCCCTTTACTGCATTGCTAAAATTAGCCGAACCAATTAATTCGTTTAAACTTACTCTTTCGGCAGTATATCTTGCGTCTATATGGATTACTGCTTCATTAGGATTGCCAGCCCATTCAATAAAATTACCTGCTTCAGGAATTAATTCAAATGGCTTTTTAATAAACGACTGAAAGTTAAAATCATAGTTTCCAGATTCAATGTTAAATTTACCTCTGATGCTTAAAGGCTCGATATTACCAGCCTTAATTTTAATACGACCATTACCAACCCCTTTGATGACCTCACCAGTAAGTTCGTCCATGATCACATCAATCTGGGTTTTATTGTTGGCGGTAACTTCAAGATCAACCAATAAATTATAGGTAGGTATGTCGGCACTTTTAATTGCGGCCTTACCATATTTTTTGAATACAATAAAATCAGATTTCCCACTTTCTTTACTTGTGGTATTGGGTAAATAAATATGTGAACTATCATTTACATCGGCACTCATGGACATTTTAATGTTTTCCTCAACCCCTTTTATGGTCATGGAGGCTTTACCTACTGCTTTTCCATAAAAACTAGCGTTGTCTAAAACAGAAGTATTGAGCAATTCTATTTTTGGACTAGACACTTCAATGTCATATTCAAGATGCTTGAATCCTTGGTTTAATATCTTTCCTTTAAAATTGGCTTTTCTATTTAAGCCATCGCTCACGGTTAAATTTCCAAAGTCAATTCCTTCATTGGTAAACTGTATTGTTCCACCATTGTCTATTTTATATTTTACTTTGGTATAATCCACTACAAAGGAAGCGTCTTCTAAACTTGCGGCACCTAATAAGTAGGGGTTTTCAATTCTGCCACCAAAATGAATACTACCATTGGCCCTTCCGTCTAAATGAGTGAGCACACTGCCAATAAATTGTTGAATTAAGCTAAATTTAGAGTGATTCAGGACAAGCGTAGCATCCAAAGGATTTACACTGTCCTTGAGATTATAAGTGCCATTGGCTGTTAAATTGTATTCGGTATTTGGGAAGGATAAATCAAAAGGGACAATGCCTTTGGAGTGGAGGTAGGAGGTTTTGATATTGGCTAAACCAACAGAATCATTATTGAAAGTAAATTGTGCCAATTGTAAGTTGGCCTTTACGTCAAAATCAGTTAAAATATTGGTTATTTGAACTTTACCGTTGGTAATTCCTTCAAGACGAGGATAGGGGAATAGTAATTTAGTAAAGTCACCTAAAATAACATTTTTAACTTCCAGTTGAAACCCATTTTTTTGGTTTTGAGCACTGGTCATCACCATTTCTTGGATACCTTGTGTAAGTCGTAAATTAGTAGCACTGGTATTGCTTTCTCTGATGCTTAATGTTCCTTTTTGCTCAATGTCCCATCTTTTATGATTTAATATAAAATAGGAGGGTTTCCAGTTAATAGAAAGGCCATCATTGTAGGTTTGAATAGTACCTTTTAATTCGGCCCTTTGAATGGCGGATTCACTATCTGCTTCAAAATTAAACTGAGAAATGTCTTTGCTCGTATTAATTCTTAAAGCAGTTTTTTGAAAGTTTAAGCTATCCGTTAAATTAAACTGATTGGCGGTAATGGCTAAATATAAGGAGTCAATATTGCCTTTTCCTGCGATAAGTCCGTCTTTAATAGCATAGTTGGCCCAATTGTATTTAAAACTAGCAAATGGAATTTTTCCATTCAATACAATACTTTGTTTATCGGTATTTATATCACCACTAATGCCAATATTATTGAAACCAGCTATGTCCTTATTGAATAATCTTATGTAGGGTTCTAAGTAGTTGGTATTAATGTCAATGGCAAATTGCTGATTGGCAGGGGTGTTTTTGGGAGCAGGGATATAGGTTGGAAAATAGCGCTGCATAAAATATTGAACACTCTCTGGCAAACGTAATATGTTAAACTTGCCTACAATATTTGCCTGAAGATCGTCGCTACTAATTTTTATTTTTTTAATTCCATTGGTTATGGAAGACTCCAGCTTAAGGGAATCAAAACTTACAGCAGCTTCAGTTCCTTTTAATTTTCCATTAAAAAATTTAGCAAATCCTATAAAGTTATCTATGTTACTACCATCAAAGTTAATGTCCAATAGTCCGGTTAATTGAATTTCATTGTTTGAAAAATTCAATTGTTTCAAATTGGCATTTACTAAGTCACCTACTGCATTAAATTTAGGTATTTGATTTTTGATATCTAATTCTACATTGCTGATAAAATTGATATTAGGATCTTTTATACGAAGGGTTCCATTAAAGTACCCTTTTTGTAATAATCCTTTGGTACTGATATTGGAATATTTGTAGTTGTAAAAATCAATGGAGTCGATATTGCCCTCAATATTTGTTTTGATTTTATCAATTTTAAATGCGGACCCTGCAATTTTGCCTTTAAAATTAACCAACCCTAATGTGTTAATATTTAGCAGCTTCCCAATATTAAAACGATAGGTGTTGATCATGCCGTCGTAGCTAGGCTCATTATTTTCTGGGAATTTCAATCTAATTTTTGTTTCAGCTAGCCCAATTTTTGTACTCACTGTTCCTTTGGTGACAAAGTCATATAAGGTACCATTAAAATCGCCATTGAATCGTAGTTCTCCCATGGCTTCAAAGGGGAACTCTTTAATATTTTTTAAGTCAGGAATCCAAGTGGCAAGGTCGGTATAGTTTGTTTTTGTTTTTGCTCCGGTAAAATTAATTTGTGCATTACGCATATCTGGTATGCCTTTCATGGACAATAACCCACTTACAAATGAGTTGTTGTATTGTGCAGTCAATTCCTTTGCTTCAAAATTTTCAACCGTGCCTTCAAATCGGCAACTTAAATTAATTTTTTGATGAAAATTATTTAAGGTGGGGGTGAAGTAGGCAATATCATCCATATATACAACCGATTCCTTCAGGTAAGATTTCATCACCACTTTGCTAATATAATTGCTGAAGTCGGAACCCATATTATTGTATTCCATAGCAAAGTAGGGGCCTAAACTACTTTTGTTTGTTTTTAAGCTCAACTCATCAAACTCCATTATTTTAGGAGTCATCTTAAACTTTGTAGTTAATTTTTTTATTTCAAAACCGGAACGTTCTTTTACTTGTAATGATTTAACCTGCGCGCGCACCGTATCACGTAGAAATACGATTTGGTGGATTGTTGCATTGATATTTTGCATTCTTATGTGATCCCCATCAAAATACGATAATGGTTTATTGTTATTTTGCTCAATCCAGTACTTACCATTAAGCACTTCTAATTCGTTTAATACAAGATTTAATTGATTCCCTTCCTGATTTCCTTTAGATGCAATTTCATTATTTTGAACCTGTCCTAATTTTGGATTAAAGGCCTTAATGCTTTTAGTATAATAGAATGGTTTGTTTAATTTAACCTGTTCAAGTTTTATGGTTGATTCCTTAATGGATTTAATATTCACTAAAATATTTTCGGCATTGAGCTCGGCATATTGTCCATTCCATTGGTCATTTTGCACCAAGTGTATATTGGAAATATCCAATTTTTTTAAATCAATTTTGTTGTTTGATTTAGTGCCAGTGGTATCTTTATTTAAGTAGTCCACAATGAACTGATAATTCCATCTTTCTTTTGTACGATTAAGGTAAATGATGGTTTTATTTAATCCAATGAACTTAATGGTGGGATCGTTGTCTGAAAAAAGTAAATCGCTAATGCGTAATTTGAAGGATTTTGAAAACAGAAGGGTATCTTTTTTTTCATCCCGAATAAGTACATTTTCAATATCCAATTTATCAAATAAGGAGAAACCAACTTTGCCTACGCTTACTTCAGTTCCGATGCTATTGGCGATGCTTTTAGCAACAAAATGCCCTATGCTATTTTGTACTGCTGGTACCAATAACAAAACATAACATAAAAGGAATAGTCCAATGATGCTAGCAATGAGTATTCTTAGTAGTAAAAACTTCTTTTTAAACAAGAAAATTGGTTTTTGTAAAAATACAAAAATGCGCTTGAAACCACCTTATAAAATTGGCTTATAATTGCTTGAAAATCAAATGTTAAAATCCAGCAACACTATCGTCACCGCGTTTATCTCCTGCAGCTACTCTTTTGCCCTCTTTTGTAATTTGAATTCCATCCATTCTACCAAACCTGCCTCTTTTAGTAATTGTGTAGCCCATTGCTTTTAAGGCATTGATGGTGGCTTCAGGGAAGTCTGATTCCACGCCAACTACATCAGGGATCCATTGATGATGAAATCTTGAACCATCAATCGCAGCTTTTAAGCTCATTTTATGGTCAATGATATTCACTAAACCTTCATATACTTGATTGGGGATAGTAGTGCCACCGGGCGTGCCGATACTGATATAAGGTTTGTCATTTACAGTCACAAGGGTGGGAGTCATGGAGCTTAACATTCTTTTACCGGGTTCGATGGCATTGGCTTCTCCGCCAATAGCACCGTACATATTGGGTACACCTGGTTTAACACTAAAGTCATCCATTTCATTATTTAATAAAAAACCAGCGCCCGCTACAATGGTTTTATTGCCATAAGTATCGTTTAAAGTAGTGGTAATGGCCACCATATTGCCTTCCCCATCAATTACACTAAAGTGGGTGGTTTGCTCACTTTCATGTGTTTGACCTGCTTGAACCGATGTACTATTCCCCGCAACTCCTGGTTGATAGTCTTTCATTCTGGCTGTAGTGTATTCGTCGCTAATTAGCGTGGAAGTGGGTACTTTCCAAAAATCAGGATCACCCATATGTGCTGCTCTGTCCGCATAAGCCCTTCTTTGTGCTTCAATCATTAAACTCACAGAAGCTTCTGTGTTATAGCCCATTTTTTCAATATTATAAGGGGCAATCATTTTCATCATTTGAGCAATTAAAATGCCGCCACTTGAAGGGGGCGCAAAGCTAATGATATGGTGCCCTTTGTAATCGAATTCTATGGGTTTTCTAAATTTTGGCTTATAATTTTTCAGGTCTTTTTTGGTAATAATTCCTCCACTATGCTTCATTTCGGCAACAATCATATCGGCGGTAGGACCTTCGTAAAAACCAGCCAACCCTTTTTCTTGGATACGCTTTAAGGTAGCGGCAAGATCAGGTTGAAATAAAGTGTCTCCCGCTTTCCATTCTCTTGAAGTAAATGCACAAGGAGCTGAACTATTTTTTAAGAAATTATTTCTTTCATTGTTTAATCCACGTGCTTCTTTTTCGGTAATGACAAATCCAAATTCAGCCAATTCAATCGCAGGTTCAATTAGTTCAGCCAAGGTTTTTTTGGCGTACGGAAGTGTGCTAATCATTCCTGCAACACTACCTGGAATGCCTGATGCCAAAGCGCCATCTCTTGATTTAGCCACTATTGCCTCTCCTTTATCATCTAAATACATATCTCTATTGGCATTTTTGGGAGCTGCTTCTCGATAATCTAGTCCAATTAATTCTCCATTGGCTTTTCTTGCCAACATAAATCCACCACCGCCAATATTGCCTGCACCAGGAAATACCACGGCCAAGCTAAATTGAGTTGCAATGGCTGCATCAAATGCATTGCCTCCGTCCTGCATCATGGCTGCACCCACCATACTTGCAAGGGGATGAGCCGAGCTTACCGCTGCATGTTCGAAGGCCTTTTCTTTAATCACTTCATATTGATAGGGATTAATGGCAGTATGTGTTTTGAAAAAAGGCTGTGCTTTTAATGAATTACTAACAAGTAGTATTATTAAACCAAAAATGGCTTTGTACGCAGTTGAATTTGCAGCTAATTGAATCATAGGAATAAATTGAAACAGTAAATTACTTAATTATTTAGTATTCAACAAAATAGGGAATACTACTGTGTAAAACTATAGGAATCAATCTTTTAATAAAGGCTAAAATATGCTTATTTTTAGGACCTTAATCTGCTATTCATTTTAAAAAACAACGATATGCAAAATAGAATTATGAAGTTAGGGGTATTTGTATTAATGCTCTTAAGTAGCACCTTTTTACTGCAGGCGCAAAATGTGCCTAGTCCAGCAAGTTTTTTAGGCTACACAGTGGGCACTAAATTTACAAGACATCATCAAATCGTAGCTTATTTTAACACGATTGCACAAGCGAAACCAGATATGGTAAAAATAATGTCCTATGGGAAAACCAATGAAGGACGTGATTTGCTTGTTGCTGCTATTGGTTTGCCAGAAAATATGGCAAAGTTAGAAGAAATCAGAAAACACAATAACGGATTAATTGATGGTTCCGTTACCGATTTAAATCAGCCTACAATTGTTTGGTTAAGTTACAATGTGCATGGAAATGAACCTTCCTCCTCTGAAGCAGCTTTGTTAACCTTATTTGCTTTAGTAGATCCAGCGAATACAAAAACAAAAGAGTGGTTAAAAAATACCATTGTGATGATTGATCCTTGTATTAATCCTGATGGTCGTGACCGTTATGTGAATTGGTATAATAATGCTGTAGGGGTTAATTATAATGCGGACCCTAATTCCAGAGAACATATGGAACCTTGGCCTGCAGGAAGAAGCAATCACTATAATTTTGATTTAAATAGAGATTGGGCTTGGCAAACACAAACTGAAACAAAACAAAGAATTCCATTATACCAACAATGGTATCCACAAGTGCATGTTGATTTTCATGAACAAGGGTATAATCAACCTTATTATTTTGCACCGGCAGCCGAGCCATTGCATGATGTATTAACGCCGTGGCAAAAAGATTTTCAAGTGCAAATAGGCAAGAACCATGCAAAATATTTTGATCAAAATAATTGGTTGTTTTTTACTAAAGAAAGATTCGATTTATTGTATCCTTCCTATGGCGACACTTATCCAATGTACAATGGGGCAATTGGTATGACTTATGAGCAAGGAGGCATTGGTGCAGGCTTAGGGGTGCAAAATAAGGACGAGGATACATTAACCTTAGTAGCTAGAGCAACACATCATTTTACAACTAGTTTATCTACCATTGAAATTAGTGCTGCGAACAAAGAAAATTTATTGAAAGAATTTAAAAAGTATTATGACAATAGCCGTTTAGGAACAGCATCCACTTATAAGACTTTTGTAATGACTGCTAAAAATGCCCATTCATTAGCCGCATTGGCTTCTTTATTAAAGAAAAATAATATCCAGTACGGAACAGTGAACACTGCTTTCAAGGGCTATGATTACAATACTAAAAAGGAAGGAAACTTTGTAAATGAAGGATATACCTTGGCTGTGAATGTAGCGCAGGCGCATGGTGTATTGGCGCGTGTATTGTTAGAGCCAATTACACAAGTGAATGATTCCAACACTTATGATATCACTGCTTGGTCATTGCCTTATGTTTATGGCGTTCATGGTTATGCGTCAAAAGAAGCATTAGCCATTACTCCTGGTTTTGATGTGAAATCAAACGCCTCGGCACCTGCTCAATACGGTTACTTGATACCATATCATTCATTTGCTTCATCAAAAGTATTGGCCGCAATTTTGAATAAAAATATAAAAGTAAGGTATGCCGAAAAACCATTTACGGCTGGAGGTAAACAATATGAAGCAGGTACATTAATTGTATTAAAAACAAGCAACGGCGATCATTGGGCTGCTGATACCAAAGCAATTTGCGATGCTGCCAATATTGAAGCCATTCCAGTTGCGTCAGGTTGGGCGGAGAAAGGAGCTGACTTTGGCTCACCCGATGTGAAAACAATTACGCATGCGCCAAAAGTTGCTTTGCTAACTGGTGAAAACGTTTCAGCATTAGCAGCCGGTGAAGTGTGGAGCTTTTTTGATCAACAATTACAATACCCAATTACGCAATTGAATTATTCCTTTTTAAATAGAATAGATATTTCAAAGTATGATGTAATTATCATGCCTGAGGGAGGGTATAAGGATATCAATAGCAAGTATATGTCCGAAAAGTTACAAGCATTTGTCAAAAAAGGGGGTGTGTTAATTGCATTTGAATCTGCTGCAGCACAATTAGCAAGTAATGCAGATTGGGGAGTGAAGCAAAAAGAATTACCTAAATCAGAAAAAGCCGACATCAATAAAGTAGCTAAATATGGTGATGCGGTGACGGATTATTTGCGTAGTTCAATACCAGGGGCTATTTATAAAGTATATATGGATGATACGCATCCTATTGGATATGGTACCGGGGGTATTTACTATGATTTGAAACAAGACATGGTTACCTACGAAGCTTCTAATGATTATTGGAATGCAGGGGTGATTAAAAAAGACAGTTATGTGGCAGGCTTTGCCGGTGTTAAAGCTAAAGAGGCTTTACAGGAAGGCGTTGTGATTGGCGTGAAAGAAATGGGGAATGGTAAATTTATTTTCTTAGCAGATGATCCTATTTTTAGAAATTTCTGGGAAAATGGAAAGCTTGTTTTATCGAATGCTGTTTTTTTTAATGGGAAATAAGTAAAGAAAACTAATTGGGTCAATGTTAATTTATGGATAAGGTATGAGAAATTGGAGTGTATTCATATTGGGAGGGTGCTTATTATTTGCAACTTCAATTTTGGGGCAAAATAATAGTGCAGCGCTTGCAGCTCAAATTAAAAGTTTGAAAACTGTAGGCAGTGTATTATATATCGCTGCGCACCCCGATGATGAAAACAATTCTTTTTTACCTTATTTAACCAATGAGAGAAATTTTAGAACTGCCTATTTAAGTTTGACAAGAGGGGATGGCGGTCAAAATTTAATTGGGAAAGAACAAGGAATTGAATTGGGTTTAATACGCACACAGGAGTTGTTGGCTGCACGTAACATTGATGGTGCAGAACAATATTTTTCAAGGGCCTATGAATTTGGTTATTGTAAATCCTCGGAGGAAGCTTTACAAATTTGGGATCATGATCAAGTATTAAGTGATGCAGTATGGGTGATACGTAATTTTCAGCCAGATATTATTATTGCTAGGTTTCCACCGGATGCGAGGGCAGGCCATGGTCATCATGCAGCTTCGGCAATTATTGCGAACGAAGCTTTTGTTGCGGCGGCTGATCCCACCAAATTCCCTTCACAATTTAAATACGGTGTTAAGCCTTGGCAAGCAAAACGTATATTATGGAACACTTTTAATTTTGGTTCGGTGAATACGACCAATGAAAATCAATTAAAATTAGAAGTAGGTGGATACAACCCAATCATTGGGAAAAGCTATGGGGAGATAGGGGCTGAGGCCCGTACCATGCATAAAAGTCAGGGAGAAGGAAGGCCAAGACGAAGAGGTACAAGTTATGAATACTTTGATTTAATCGGAGGTGAGCCTGCCAAAGGGGATATAATGGACGGGGTAAATACCAGTTGGGCAAGATTAGGCAACTTAAGTATTGAAAAAGCCATTGACTCCATTTATAATGCCTATGACATTATGCATCCTGAAAAGTCAGTACCTGCTTTGGTTCAATTGTATGCGCGTATTGAGCAAATTTCAACGACCAATACAACATGGCGTGATTATAAATTAGGAGTACTTAAATCCATTATCAAAGATTGTGCAGGTATTTATTTTGAAGCAAGTACCCAGCAACAACAAATGGCAGCTGGTGATAAAGTAAATGTCCAATTATTGCTTAATCAACGGGCATCGGTTGCAACCCTTTTGACAAGGATTAAATTTCCGAATCAAGGCGACACCATTTTAAAAACCACCTTATTGCCCAATCAAAATTTTCAATTGGGCTTTTCATTGAAAGTGCCGGCAAATATGCCCATCACCCAACCTTATTGGTTAGTGAATCCAAAAACGGAAGGAATGTTTGTGGTGAATGACCAAGAATTAATAGGAAAAGCGGAGAATGATCCGGTGTTTCAAATGCAGCTTTCCTTGGAGATTGAAAAAAAGAATTTTCTTTTTTCATTGCCCGTTCAATATAAATATACCGATCCAACCAAGGGGGATGTATATCAACCCTTGGTAGTGGTGCCTGCTACCCAGGTAAAATACGACAAGGAAGTGAGTTTAATAAAAGACAATCAACCAGTACAAGTGTCTTATCAAAGTTGGGAATTAAATAAGCCAGTTGTACAAAATAAGTTTATGGCAAAATCGGCCGCTGTTAAATTACCAACAGCTTCAGATGCGGTATTTACAAAAACAATTGCCTACGATCATATACCTACTATAAACTACTTTCCAAGCGCTACTACTAAAATTGTAGAAGTAGCGGTTAAAAATAATGCTTTCAATATTGGTTATATTGATGGGGCAGGAGACAAATTGCCAGAAGCTTTAGTGGAATTAGGTGCTAATGTTACTCATTTAACTGCCGCTGACCTTAGTTTGGATAAGTTAAAAGGTTTCGACGCAATTGTCGTTGGCATTAGGGCGTACAATATGTATGAATTTTTAACTGATAAAAATGACATATTGAATGCCTTTGTTGAGCAAGGGGGTAATTTAGTGGTTCAGTATTTAAAAAGCAATCAAGTGGGTATAAAGCCAGTGAAAGTGGGACCGTATAAATTTTCTGTGAACTCGGGTAAACGCGTAACACAGGAAAATGTACCTGTACTATTTTCTTTACCAAACCATGTGGTTTTAAATTCCCCCAATAAAATTACAAACGCCGATTTTGACAATTGGACACAGGAGCGAAGTACTTATCAATCAGATAATTTTGATTCCCATTTTGAAGCACCACTTACCATGAATGACAAAGGGGAAGCCCCAAGCAACGGTAGTTTATTAATTGCGCCTTATGGGAAAGGGAATATGGTATATGTAAGTTTGGTCTTATTTAGGCAATTACCAGTGGGCAATCCAGGCGCCTATAAATTATTAGCTAACCTTATTTCATTGCCCAAGCATTAATTATGAGAAGAATAATAAGTATCCTCCTATTGGTTTTAATAGGATTGGGATTTGGATGGTTTTTAAAAAACGTTAAACTAGGACTTATTATTGGCATTGTCCTGGGCTTGTTGATGAGTGGGATTGCAACAAAAAGTAAATAAGCTCCTTTTATATTTACAATGATTTAGGCAATCCACTTCATTTTTTTGGCTATAAAATAAGCTACTAAACCAAGGCTAATCACTACCAGCCCACTTAACATCATTTTTGTGCCTGTTGAAAAAAAGATAGCACCCCAAATAAGGATGGCTAAAAAAAGTGGAATTGGGTATAGGGGCATTTTCCAAGGGAAAAATGAATTTCCTTTTCTTTTTACCAATAAAAGTAATCCAATAGCCTGTCCTATAAATTGAATTAAAATGCGCATGGCTAAAATACCATCAATTACTTCCTTTAGTCTAAAAAGTAAACTAAATACAAATGCGATAGCACCTAATACCAATAAGGATCTATGTGGAAATTTAAGGGTAGGATGCACTTTGTCAAAAAAGGAAAAGAACGATTTGTTTTGTGCTGCTGCATAAGGGATACGGCTATATCCAAGGGTTGCAGAAAAAAGAGAGGCAAATGCCACCAATAAAATTAAAACAGTAGCAATACCACCTGCAGTGGAGCCAAATAAGGTTTTGATATAATCGCTTACAACGTATTTGCTTGTAGATAAGGTACTAAAAGGAAGTACACTGGCTACACTAATATTCATGGCTAAATATAATATTGCAATACCCGTTATGGATATAAACATGCTTCTAGGAATATTTTTGCTAGGGTTTTTTATTTCACCCCCTAAATGACATACGTTATAATACCCTAAATAACTATAAACAGTTTTTACGCTTGCAAAACCCAAAGCAGCCACAAAGCCATGTTGCAAGGTGAATCCGTCATTGATATGTTTAATGGGTGCTAAAAAATTACCATGGGCAATTCCACCTCCAATAATCCAAAGCATTGTACCTAAAACACCTACCCATAAAAAAACAGAAATTTTACCAATCGATTCTATCTTACGATACAATAAAGCAATTACTAAAATAACGACGGATCCACTTACTGCTTTTTCTTCCCATACAGTAAAGTGAAAAAAGTAATTGGCATATTGTGAAAATCCAATGGCGGCTGATGCGATAACAAGAGGCGCTTGAATCATTGTTTGCCAAACAAAAAGAAAGCTCATTAAGGAGCCCCATTTTTCACCATAACCTTCTTTTAAAAAGTGAAAGCTACCTCCAGCACGAGGTAGGGCGGCACCTAATTGACTCCAAACCATGGCGTCTAAATAGGAAAGCAAGGCACCTGCAATCCATGCGTATAAAAAATAAGGGCCTGCCATAATTTGAGCAACCACGCTTAACACTACAAAAGGCCCAATACCTACCATGTCAATCATATTAATGGCAGTTGCGTGTAAAAGACTTAATTTGCGGTCTAGATTTGGTTGTGGTTCACTCATAAAATTGTTCGATAAAAAGTATAGGACAAGATAATAAAATTAGGGTAAATAAAAATAGCTAAAATGGATGCGAATTTTAATACAGTCAACTGGGCAAAGGATGCTACTATTTATGAAGTAAATATTAGACAATATACACCTGAAGGCAGTTTTAAAGCATTTCAAACACATTTACCCAGACTCAAAGAAATGGGCGTGCGCATTTTATGGTTAATGCCCATTACACCCATAAGCGAAAAAATTAAAAAAGGGTCTCTTGGAAGTTATTATGCCTGTAGCAGTTATACCAAAATTAATCCTGAGTTTGGCACAGCGCAGGACTTTGCTCATTTAGTGGAAGCAGCTCATGCATTGGGGTTAAAAGTAATTATAGATTGGGTTGCCAATCATACAGGTCGTGGACACGAATGGATGGAATTGCATCCTGAATGGTTTACCAGAAACGATAAGGGCGAGTTTACCGAAAGAAATGGTTGGGAGGATGTAGTTGATTTGAATTATGGGAATGCCGATATGCGCAATGCCTTAATTGGGGCTATGCAATTTTGGGTAAGAGATTTTAAAATAGATGGGTTCAGATGTGATATGGCCCATTTAGTGCCTTTGGATTTTTGGATAGAAGCGCGTAAAGCAGTGGAATCAATCAAGCCATTGTATTGGTTAGCAGAATGTGAGGAAGTAAGTTATCATCGTGTTTTTGATACAAGCTATGCATGGGCTTTAATGCATGCTTCGGAAAAATTAGCAAAAGGGGAAGTGGGGATTCATGAAGTATATAATGTATTGCATACTTATTCCCAATATCCTGCAGGAGCCACTAAGCTTTTGTTTACATCCAATCATGATGAAAATAGCTGGAATGGCACCGAATATGAAAAGTATGGTGCAGCAGCAAAAGCTTGGGCCGTTTTTACACATACTTGGAAAGGGATTCCCTTAATTTATAGTGGTCAGGAATTACCCAACCACAAAAGACTTCAATTTTTTGATAAGGATCAAATTGAATGGACTGAAAAACCCGCTTTGCATGATTTTTATACCACTTTAAATCAGCTTCGCAACACGCATACAGCAATTACCAGTGGGGACACATTTAATTTACCAGTTCAAACAGATGGGGTAATGGCTTATTTAAGGCAGGATGCAGCTTCAACAGTTTTTGTATTGTTGAACTTATCTAATAAGCATCATCGGGTGGAGATTGCCCATGAAAAACTAAATGGGGTATTCCAAAATGTATTTTCTGGGTTGTCTTTTAGCTTTAACCATTCAGTTCCTTTTGAGCTGTTACCCGGGGATTATTTTGTATATGTGAAAAGCATATAAAATGGTTCACTAAGCCGCTTTTGCAAGCGACTTAGTGTTTTCAATTTCTAAAGGGTTATCCCAAACATGTTCGGTTAAATTATCGGTCCATTTTTTAAAGTTCACACTGGTTACACCATCGTAGTGGTTAATTTTAAGTTTACCAATATCATCCAAGTTGTCATCCTTAAATGTAAATAACTTTAACGCAGTAGGGGGTATGTTTTGTCTGGTACAAATAAACCAGTGCTTGTTCATTTTAGGGTACCTTTTTTCAATATCACTAGTCATTAAAGGGTCAACATACCATTCTTCATTTAACTGTAGTGTGTCAATTCTCCAAAAATCATAGCTCGTCATGGTATCCATAACGGTTTTCACACTATCCCCAAAACTAAAATGGTCAATACAAAAGGGAAATATAAATTCCGGTTTTACTAATCCATTATGGGCAAAAACAGCCCAGTCTTTTTTGTAAATAAGTCCTTCCTTTCTTATTTTTTCTCTTAAACTAAAATCTCCAGGTATCGCTTTAAAGCTTCTTTGTACACTACGGTAACTAATATGCCAAACATATCGTTTTGGGTTAATTACTGTTGTTAGGTTCCAAGGGGTATTCCCTTTCAAAATGGTAATTGGTTTCATAACTATTAGTTTTAAAATTTAATAAATAGCCGATAGGCAGCATGTTAAATGCAGCAGCGACCGGCCAAAAGCTAGATGATTGAATTGCTAATAGTTATTTACTTTACTTCATTATGTTAGGTTTAGTTTTGAAATAAGTTCATTTGAATATTTTATGTTATGGCTAAGTGAATGCATGCCTTGTTCACTTAATTTTTTAAATATTTGTAAGTAATTGGTCCAGTGTTCACCCGGAGCTCTTTTTATATTTCCATTTCCTAATTTCCCTTCCTCAACGTTTAAGGTTTCATATATATTTGAGCCCGACAACATGGATCCACTAATTTTATACATATACCCGTTCTCTTTTTTTAATGATGAGTTCGTTTCCCATTCAGCCAATAAACTACCCAAACTATACCTTAAAGTTCCATAGTATAAGCCCCCGGCGTATAACCAGCGCAATCCCAATTTATAATAACCTTCTTGGTTCATTATCATTTGTTTATTTACATAAAGAGTGTGAAAATTTCGAAATAAGATACCTGCATTTTCATTCATCTTATTTTGTTTTTCATTGATAAACCACCTTTCATATAACCCTGGTGTTATGTTTAAATGGTTATCACTTTTAATAATCAACCCATTCGCCCTTAGCAATGCTTCAGGCATAAAGGTTTCAAATCCACTAGTATCCCTTAGGATTAAATGGGTTTGGTTGTTCATTTCAATGCTACCAATTACTTTGGTGGCAATTGTTTCATAAGTACTAGGCATAGGACAACATTTTAAATGTGCATTAAAAATTGTTTGCCAAGAGAATAAATAAAAGTGGAGATTGCGCTTTAGTTTGGCATAGCCCACATCTTATTGTTTCCACCACCGTGTTCTCTCGAATCGGTTGGTTCAGCTTACACTGATCTTGATGTTTGAGTTGCAAAGATATTTTATGTAATTATTGTATCCAACTTTTTTGATAAAATAATTTGTTAAAGATCTTTCTATAAAAATAATTATCAATTTAATTTAGTTCAAGAAACCAATTTTCTTGGTATTGGTAGTTGTTCTAATATAGTCAGTATCAATATTATAAATATCGGCTAAACACATGGGCTCGTTCACGATAATATCCTTGCCAATATGTTTTAATAATTTATTGCTCTCTTCAATAGTTAATTTATCAAATTTATGTTCCGCCACCAAACGACCTTTTCTTAATAAGGCAGGATCAATGCGTTCTCTGTCCATATTAAACGTAGCAATGATTTGAATATTTAAACAGTCACCTAAAATACCATCTGTTAAGTTAAGTATATTGGAAACACCAGCTGCAGAGCCATTGGTTTGACGATCTGATATTACACGTTCCGCATCTTCAATAATCAAAATACTATTTTTATGATTCATCAAGAAAGGAATAATGCTTGGGTCGGATAACATTTCAGCCATGGAGGGGGGGATAAATAATATTTCTTTTTCCTTTACCACACTGGTTAAGTATTTTAAATAAGTGCTTTTCCCGGTACCAGGCTCACCCCAAAACGCAAAAAAACCTTTATCCTTATTGTTGTTTAAGCGATTAATTATTATTTCGTGGGTTTGCGCAAATTTATTACCATAGTTTAATGCTAAGTTCATAGGCGGTGTGTCAAAAAAGTAGGCCTCCGTATCCAACCCATTTCTATCGCTTTTAACCAATGAAATATTTGACTTTTTTTCCTCAAGAAAATATTTGTCCAAGCAATTCCAGTCAAATTGGGATTGAATGCTCCCTAATTTTACATTATAAAAGAATACCAAATTGGTAAAGGGTTCGGATCCCTCGTCCTTAATTCTATTTTCAAAAGTGATAATCATTTGTTTGTCCTTGTTGACAAACATTGTTTTTTCAGCTGTATTGTATCTTTTAGTAGTGATATTAATTTGTACCTCGTGTACAAAACCCAATTTCGCGAATTGGGTTACTATCATTGGTGAAAAGTCTTTATCATGTTCAAATTTTGAAGGCAACTGATCAAATTGTGTAATATAATACTGTTCCACTGGGATTTCATCCTCGTAACATTGTTGAAAAATAGAGTAGGAGCTTGGTAAATTTGTTTTCATATTAGTTGTATTAATTGCTTGCCTATGGTAATAATAGGCCCCTTTTTTGTTGTAGATATTTGATACAGTACACCAGCTTTTAGCTAGCGGATTTGTTCGCTGCAACGGCCTACTTATTAAATGGTACCCAACAGCAAATCATACCCTGGGCTCATATCAACATTACTGAGGCAGTCCGTTTAATGAGCTGCAATGATACAAGCAGGGTTTCCAGTCTATTCGGAAAAACAAGGAAAAAGAAAATATTTTTATGCCATGCTATAAAAAAAAGCCTCTTTTAGATATTCGAATCTCTTTTTATCTTCTAAAGCTTTATCAAACCAATCTCTTAAAATAGTTGGATTTGGCCAATCCATATCATCCACAATAAATAGAACTTTATCCGCCTTCAGATAATCCTCATTGGATTTTATAATGTCCACCATGATTTTATCTAAAGCTTTATCTATATTTTGGTCTTTGATAACCTCATATTTTGGAATCAAGGAAAGTCTATACTTAGGGTATAAGCAACCTGTTTCCCTGTTATAGTTTACTAAATCACAAAGTTTTCCAATTTCCGCAATATCCATACTGCAATTATTAAATAACAGATGGCTGCAGATTGATCCTTTTTTGATTGCAGGGCAAACTATATGAATATTGTTAGTAGGAAAATGGATGATTTCACTTGAGTTATAGATATCAGTTGTTTCGAATTGTTTAGTTTTCATGGTGTATTATTTAGCAATAAATTTATCGGCAAGTTCGGCAGTAAAAATTTCATAACTTCTTTTTGCATTTTCTAAACCGTAAAATACTTTTTCATATTCTTTAACGAGTCCTTGTTGTGCGTAAATATTTTCACTGATGTTCAGTTCAATCGCTTCTAATTCTTTAACAGTAATTACGTTAATGAGTGATTTAGTTATTTCTACAATGATGCCGTCTTTTGTTTTAAATCTAATTCTACTTTCTTTTTTGTTGTCAATGATAAAGCCAAAGTAGGTGCCGTCATCTATTTGTTCATTAGCCCCATTTATTTTATTAATGATAGATACAGGTTGTCCTACTTCAAATTTTTCAAAATTTAAGGTATGGCCCTCTTTTAATTTAATAATGGTGTCTTTGTTATAATCCTGTTTTAGATTTAAATGTTTAGTTAAGGTTTCAATTAAAATATCTACATATTTAGCATCATAACGCTTCGTAATTTCCTTAGGCCTTAAATACAAGAATTGTTGAGTGGCAACGAAGTGGTCAACTTTTGTGTCTAGTTCCAGTGCTTTTCTCATTGAAACGATACGGGTAATGCCTCTATTCGTTATGATATAATCGTCTTCTCGTAACAAAAATTTATAAGGAATATTTATTTTCTCCTTATCCGCCCTCATATTCAATAACCTTCTTGATCTAAAAAGGTCAATCTTTTTTTCATTTTCAATTAACTCATTTCTATGCCTAATGGTATTATCATATTCGTTAATTGAACTTAAGCGAAGCAGAAAAGCAGGGGAGTCGATCCCTTCAATGGTGTTATTGTACTTATCCTCGCTAACCCCTACAAAGATGTCAAATAGCTCATAAAGGTTCTTTTTTGACTCTAAACCGTCTAACATGAAGAAAAACATGGTAAAATTTTTCATAAAAATAGGGCATTTTTAGTACAAATCTAGTATTTTTACAAAAATAATAAAAAAACAAAGAAAAAATAAAAACAAAATTTGTTTATTTCGAAATAATGTCGTTTCTTTGCCTTCTAAATCAAAATAACCGCCCTATGAAACACCTTGTATTACACCCAACCGACCTTAGTACTACGTTCCTTGAGCCTATTTACAAGCACTTAACCAATGCGACCGTGATTACTGGAGGAAAAACCCAGGACCAGGTATTTAAAGAAATTGAAGCCCATGACCATATTATTATGTTAGGACACGGAAGCCCTAGTGGTTTGTTTGCAATTGGGCAGTACCCTGGTTTAGGCTATGCGAGCTATATTATTGATAGTAATATTGCCCATTTGTTAAAGCAAAAAAAGCAATTAACCACCATTTGGTGTTATGCACAAAAGTTTGTGGAGGCTACGGGATTAAAGCACACTTATTATAGTAATATGTTTTGTAGTGAAACTTTGGAGTGCAGCATGATGGGTTTTGAGGCGACACAGGAACAAGTAGAGGAGAGTAACTGGTGCTTTTCCAAGAATTTGGGCGAGCATATTTTAAAGACCCCCATGGAAATACATGCAGCTATGCAAAATGGGGCTTATGCCCAATTGGCTAAAACCAACCCTGTGGCTACTTATAATTTTGAGCGTTTGGGTTGTGTAGCCGCATAAATTTTAAAAAATATTTTATAAAGCCTGCAATTCCAAATAGACTGGAAACCTTATTGGCAAATTGCAGGCGATTATCAACATTAACTTCTTCAAATCATGAAAACAAGCTCAACACAAACGCTTATGAATACAATGCTAGATAGTTATTTACAACAGGATGTGGTAGCTCCAAACTTCCGATCAACTGGTATCTCAAAACTTGATGCTATGATAGGGGGCTGGAAACCGGGAGTGCATCTTATTTCGGCAAGACCAAGTATGGGTTTAACTGCCTTTGCTTTGACCCAAGTGTATCAAGTGTTGTCCAACTTAAAGGCAAATGAGGTTGTGATTTATCTTTCAGATAAAGATAGTTCCACTGCCATCATGCACAGATTGTTGTCTATTGCCACCGAAATAGATTTATCCATTATCCAAAACGGGAAGTTAAATAAACAGGAGTATGAGCAAGTGAAGTCGCATCCAATAACAAGAAAATTAAAGGATAATCAATTAATTATCATGCATGAAAATGTCTCAACTGTTTATACATTAAGAAGTTTGGTGCATGACTTAAAAAAAGAGGGTAAAAAAACAGTGATGTTATTTGTTGATAGCTTACAATCATTATTATATAACGTAAGAAGTCAAGAAATAAAAGAGGTAATGCTTGATTTAAATTTATTATCAGAGGAATACGAGTGCCCTTTGATTTGCACCATGCCCTTGGGCAGATCGGTTGAGCACCGAACATTCAATTATCCAAGATTAACAGATTTAGACGCGAAAATGGTAAATATTGCATCAGGTGTTTTCTTTTTAATGAGACCCGATTATTATCAATTAATTGGCCCTTCGGAGGGGGATATGAGTGAAACGCATTTGGTGGTTGCTCAAAATGAAGGCCAGTTGGATACCATTTTATTGGGTATGAATAGAAAGACTTTAACCATGGGGGAACTTGTTCAAAATTCACCCATAAATTAACAATATTGTAGCCTTTTTAAAGGGGCTATATATTAAAAAAAACCGTAAATTTAAAATCCCCCTAAAACTTAAAAAACAGAACAAAATGAGTGTTGTATTATTGTTGGCATTGCCCTTAGTTGGCATCGTAATTACCTGGTTATTTGCAAAACAAAAATTTGGTTTAGTAATTAACACCTTACAGTACAAATTAGATGAAGCGGAACGTAAGTTAAAAGAACAAGAAACCTTTATTCAGAATTCCCAAAGTTCAATGAGTGATAGTTTTAAGGCGTTGGCATCGGAAATTTTGAAAGAAAATAACAAGGCTTTTTTAGACTTAGCAGAAACTAAGTTAAAAGAAAAAGTAGCGGAGACTAATGGAGTAATGGAGAAAAAAGAACAAGCAATTGATCAGTTAGTAAAACCATTAACAGAGAGCTTGAAAAAGATGGATGAAAAAATTGATGGTCTTGAAAAATCAAGAGTGGGTGCATATTCGTCCTTAACTGCGGCATTAACACAAATGCAAAATGCAACAAAGTCATTGGACAAAGGGACTCAAAGCTTAGTAAGTGCTTTGAAAAATACAGGTACAAGAGGAAAGTACGGTGAAATTGGTTTAAGAAGAGTGGTTGAGTTTGCTGGTATGTCAGAGCACTGTGATTTTGAAGAGCAAAAGCATTTAGATTCGGACGATGGTAAATTAATCCCGGATATGACCATTAATTTACCTGAAGGGAAGAATATTGTAGTTGACTCGAAAGTGCCATTGGACGCTTATATGAAAGTGTTTGAAACGGAAGATGAAGCTCAACAAAAAGTTTTAATGGCACAACATGCTGCAGCTGTGAAGGGGCATTTAAGAAAATTGAGTGCTAAAAACTACTGGTCACAATTTAAACAATCGCCGGATTATGTGATTTTGTATATGCAAATTGAATCAAGTTTTGCAGCAGCTTTACAAGAGGATCCTTTGTTAATTGAAGAAGGTATTAAGAATAGAGTCATTTTCGCTACGCCTACTACTTTAATTACATTATTGAGAACAGTATCATTTGTTTGGCAACAAAGAGACATTACAAAGAATATTGAAGAGATCAAAGATGCTGGAATTGAATTGTACAATAGAACCAATTTACTTGTAAATTATATTTCTAAAATTGGTAATGGATTAGATGCTGCAGTTAAAAGTTACAATGAGGCGGTGGGTTCTTTGGAAAGCAGATTCATTCCTCAGGCCAAGAAGTTGTATTTAATTGGGAAGTCCTACATTAAAACAGAATTGCCCAATTTAGATGGGGTTGATCAAACTTTGAGAAAAATTGAAAAGTTTGATGGAGGACCGCAAGAAGATGCATCATAAATTTTAAAACCGTATTATAAACTTAAAGGGGGGTGAAACTATATACCAGCCTAACAAAAAGGCACACGCGCTTCACCCATGCTAACAAACAGCAAACAACCGATTCACCCCCTCATTTTTAAATGAAGTAAAATATGAAAAAGGATATACAAGCATTAGAATTAGAAAAAGGTGCGCCTTTATTTACTTTTGAAGAAATTGCCAATGCCTTAAAAGGGATGGTGCAATCAAAGATTAAAAATAAAAGACGTTCCACTGCATTTAAAGATTTTGATTTATTTTATAATCCTAAAAAGTTTAGTTTGTTGCCCATTGGATTAGATGGCCAGACAACTATACATGTTTATGAGACGGAGGAGAAAAAACAAGCATTTATTTGGGGTATTTATCGTCTTGTAAACGATTTTGAAAAAGGGAGTAAGGTTATCCCCAAGTATTGTTTTAAAAAGTTCAAATTGGTAGCGTATGAGACTAAACCCGGAAAATTAAGAAAGATATCTATTCCTTGTTTAAGAGACCAGGTGGTGGTAAGATGTATCTTAAATCGCTTAAATGAAATTGGTATTGTAGATTCCGAAAATAAACCCAATCAAAACATTCCAGCGATAACTGCAAAAATTAAGGGTTTGATTAATGCACATCCCAACAGACAAATTATTAGAACCGATATTAAGGATTTTTATCCAAGTGTAAATACTGAGAAATTATTAACCCTTTTGGAAACAACCCATGGGGAAGTAATTGGGGCAAGATTATTGGCATTAATCAGAAAAGCAATTTTAGACAATAAGTCTGCAGGAACTTACACTGGCTTACCCTTAGGAATGGGAACTTCGGTTT
>JACCDH011459298.1_pt1 | contig 26344 bp, 26 predicted proteins | sample 7442481 | NCBI WGS metagenome assembly JACCDH01 (sample SAMN15323433, study PRJNA562643) | freshwater metagenome | isolation source: river surface water | place: USA:Blue River Watershed | collected 2017-08-15 | reverse complement strand
CGCCGGTTTCCATGTGGCAGGCCGCGCAGTTGTCGGCATAGACCGTGGCCCCGGCGCTGGCGAGCGCCGCGTCATGCTCCTGACCCGAGATCTGCAGGACATATTCCACCACCTGCCCGATCTGGGTTTCATCCAGAAGCTGGTCGGCGCCGAATTTCGGCATTTCCGAATAGCGGGCGTCGGCGTCGGTGGTGTTGCGGATGCCGTGGTTGATGGTCAGATAGATCTGTTCCATGTCCCCACCCCAAAGCCAGTCGTTGTCGGTCAGGTTGGGGTAACCCTTGCCCTGCACGCCTGGCACCCGAGCCGTGGCACTGGGCGCACCAGGTCTTGAACACGGCAGCCCCGGCAGCGGTGGCATACTGGTTCAGCTCGTCATTGCTGGCGATGCCGGTCAGCGGTGCGGCGATCAGCTTGGCCTTGATTTCAGCATTCGCCTCATCAAAGCGCTGGATCTCGGCGGCCACGGCCTGACGGTTGTCATAGCCGAGGTAGCCCTGGGTGGCCTGGGTCAGCAGGGGCCATGCCGGATAGGCGATGGTGTACCAGATGCCCCAGACGATCGTGGCGTAGAATATCCAGACCCACCAGCGCGGCAGGGGGTTGTTATACTCTTCGATGCCGTCCCACTCATGGCCGGTTGTCTCGACCTGGGTGGGGGCTTTCTTGACTTGCTTGGCGCACATGTCTCACGCCTCCTTCACAGGCGGGGCGTCCTTGTCAGAGCCCGCAGGTTGCTTTTCGTTGCGAAAGATCGAATTGGCGATTTCGCGGTGGACGGCATTCGAGCCCGGACGCACGGCCCAGAGGATCACCCCCAGGAAGATCAGCGTCAGGGCCAGAAGCGCCCAGCTGTCGGCCATTTCACGCAGGAAGCTGTAGGTATCCATCTGCTTCCCCTTTCTTATCGCGTCGGATCAGGTGTGAAGGTGGTGAAGTCCACCATGGTGCCAAGGACCTGCAGATAGGCGATGATCGCGTCCATCTCGGTCAGTTCGGGCTGGCCGTCAAAGTTCGAGACATTGACATCCAGATGCCCGAAGGCGGCTGAGCCATAACGCTCTTGCAGGCCCGCACTGTCGGCGTTCGGATCGGCCTGGGCGGTAAAGTCCGCCAGCGCGTTTTCGATCATCGCTTCGGTGTAGGGCACGCCCACCAAGGCGTTGGTCTGCATCTTGTCGGCGATGTATTTGCCGTCGATGACGTTGTTCATCATGAAGGCATATTTGGGCATCACCGATTCCGGCACCACCGACTGCGGGTCGATCATGTGATCGACATGCCAGCTGTCGGAATAGCGGCCACCGACGCGGGCCAGGTCTGGCCCGGTGCGTTTGGACCCCCACTGGAACGGATGGTCATACATCGATTCCGCCGCCAGCGAGTAGTGGCCATAGCGTTCGACCTCATCCCGCATCGGGCGGATCATCTGGCTGTGGCAGCCATAGCAGCCTTCACGGATGTAGATGCTGCGCCCTTCCAGTTCCAAGGGCGTATAGGGGCGGACCCCTTCGACCTTTTCGATGGTGTTTTCCAGGTAGAACAGCGGCACGATCTGCACCAGACCGCCGATGGTCACCACCAGGAACGACAGCACCATAAGCAGGGTGGCATGCGTTTCGATTACCTTGTGTTTGTCAAGAAAAGCCATGTTTGATCCCTCCCCTTATTCGGCCGGCACAAAGTTGCCAGCGTTGACAGGGGCCTTTGCGGGCTGAGCGCGAACGGTCATCCACAGGTTGTAGGCCATGATCAGCGCCCCAGCGAGGAACATCGTTCCACCCAGTCCACGGACCACATACATCGGGAACTTCGCAGCCACCGTGTCGGCGAAGGCGTTCACGAGGAAGCCGTTGGCGTCGACTTCACGCCACATCAGGCCTTCCATGATGCCGGTGACCCACATGGCCGAGGCGTAAAGCACGATGCCGATGGTGGCGAGCCAGAAGTGCCAGCTCACAAGTTTCAGGCTGTAAAGCCCATCGCGGTTCCACAGGCGCGGCGTCAGGAAGTAAAGCGCGCCGAAGGTGATCATGCCGTTCCAGCCCAAGGCGCCGGAATGGACGTGACCGATGGTCCAGTCGGTGTAGTGCGAAAGCGAGTTCACCGCCTTGATCGACATCATCGGGCCTTCGAAGGTGGACATGCCGTAAAAGCCGATCGACACCACCATCATGCGGATGATCGGGTCGGTGCGCAGCTTGTCCCAGGCGCCCGACAGCGTCATCAACCCGTTGATCATGCCGCCCCAGGAAGGCATCCACAGGATCACCGAGAACACCATGCCCAGGGTCGAGGCCCAGTCGGGCAGCGCGGTGTAGTGCAGGTGGTGCGGACCGGCCCAGATATACAGGAAGATCAGGGCCCAGAAGTGGATGATGGAAAGCTTGTAGCTGAAGACCGGCTTTTCAGCCTGCTTCGGCACGAAGTAATACATCATGCCTAGGAAACCGGCGGTCAGGAAGAAGCCCACAGCATTGTGGCCATACCACCACTGCGTCATGGCATCCTGCACGCCCGACATCACCTGCACCGATTCAGACCCGAAGATCGACACCGGGATCGCCAGGTTGTTGACGATGTGCAGCATGGCGATGGTCACGATCATCGACAGGATGAACCAGTTGGCGACGTAGATGTGGGGTTCCTTGCGCTTCCACAGCGTGCCGATGAAGGCCAAGAGGAAGGCGACCCAGACCACCGCGATCCACAGGTCGATATACCAGACGGTTTCGGCGTATTCCTTGCCCTGCGTGCCGCCAAGGATATAGGAGGTCGCGGCTAGAACGATCATCAGCTGCCAGCCCCAGAACACGAACCAGCCCAGATTGCCGCCGAACAGGCGTGCCGCCGTGGTGCGCTGAACGATGTAGAAGGCCGACATGATCAGCGCGTTGCCGCCAAAGGCGAAGATCACCGCACTGGTGTGCAGCGGACGCAAACGGCCGAAGTTCAGGATGCCCTCGGTCACATGACCAAGGTTCAGCGCCGGAAAGGCCAGTTGGAAGGCGATGACCACGCCGACGAGGAAACCGACCACACCCCAGAAGGTGGTGGCGATGACCCCGGCGCGGACAACGCCGTCCAGATATTCGGTTTGAGGGTGATGCGCCGGTTCGCCCACATGGCGCAGTTGCCACACGAATGTGGCGGCCGCAGCCAGCATGACGACCAGGGCATTCACCATATAAGGCAGATCGTGCGCGTAATTGGCGGCAATCGCGGCAAGCACCGCGATCAGCCCCAGCACGATCAGTTTGATGTAATCCCACATGTTGCGTCCCTTCGTCTTTGTCCTGATCCCGGCCCGAAAGTCGACTCGGATCCGGCCAGGAGCTTTTTCGACTGCCCCGCTTTTCGCAGGTGCGGCGCAATGCAGCCTTGATCCATGTCAACAGGCTTCGGCCCTGCCGTTGATCGAGGTCAAGGCAAGGGCGGGCTGCCTGTGACAAGCTGTCCCAAGCTTGCATTTTCGCCCAAAGGAGGGGTTTCGATGTCCTACAAGTCCATTCTCACGGTGCTGACCCGCGCGGCTGATGCGGCGCTTGCCGTTGGTTCGGCGGCGCGTCTGGCGCAGACCCTGGATGCGCATCTGGATGTGCTGGTTCTTGGCGTGGACCGCACGCAGGTTGGCTATTCCTACATCGGATCAGGGGCAGTCATGATGCAGGTTGCCCTCGATCGGGCCGAGGCCGAGGCGCGCGATGCCGAAGCGGCGGTCAAGGCCGAGCTGGCCAAGCGCCCGCCGGGTTTGCGCGTTTCGGTCGAGGCGGCGGTGACCCAGCTTGGCGCCTTGACCGATCTTGTGGCCCAGCGTGCGCGCTTTGCCGATCTGGTGGTGTTGCCGCGCCCCTATGGCGAGGGCAAGGGCGTGGAAAGCGAAGCCGTGATCGAGGCGGCGATGTTCGAGGGCAAGGCCCCGGTGCTGGTGCTGCCCGAACAGGGTCTGGGCGATGCCATTGTGCCCAAGCGGGTGGTGGTGGCCTGGAACCAGAGCGCCGAGGCGATGGCGGCCACGCGGCTGGCGCTTGCGTTCCTGAAATCGGCCGAGCGGGTGGACATCACGGTGATCGACCCGCCGCAGCATGGGCCGGAACGGTCGGATCCGGGCGGGCTTTTGTGCCAGATGCTGGTGCGCCATGGCGTGCATGCCGAGGTTTCGGTGCTGGCACGGAGCCTGCCAAGGGTCAGCGATGTGCTGGCCCGGCATGTGCTGGATCAGGATGCCGACATGCTGGTGATGGGGGCCTATGGCCATTCGCGGTTCCGCGAGGCGATTCTGGGCGGTGCCACCCGCAACATGCTGGAAAAGGCGACGGTGCCGGTGTTGATGGCGCGCTGAGCGCCATCTTCCTTGCCGCCGCCTGTCAGATCAGGGTGATATCGTCGTTTAACGCTGTGAGGCTGGAAAAGCCTTGCAGCGTGACTGCGAGTGCTGCCGAAAACTCAAGCACGACCGATCCGCCCACCACCTTGCCATAGGTGGAGATGACCTGAGTCACCGTCCGGCCGCCGCCCCAGATGGCGTCATCAAGATGGAGCGTGTCGCGGTTGTCGGCCATGTCGAGAATGACATCGCGGCCCGCGCCAAGGCCGAAGACGAACACATCGTTGCCATGCCCGCCGCTGAGCGTGTCATTGCCGCTGTTGCCGGTCAGCGTGTCATTGCCCGCCTCGCCCCAAAGCCGGTCATTGCCGGCGCCGCCGCTGATGCGGTCATTGCCGCGCCCGCCGTAGATCTGGTTCGAAAGCGAATTGCCCGCCAGCACATCGGCCCCGTCGCCCGCCTGCAGGCGTTCGAAATCGGTTGCGCCGGTGGCGAGGGTGGCCAGTGTGGTGCCGTTGACCCGGATCGCCCCGCCCGCCGACATGCTGACCGACAGATTGCCGGTGACGGCAGCAAAGTTCAGCCAATCGGTGCCGCCATTGGTGTCATCAATCACCCGCCGCCCCGATTGCAGGTTGCGCAACATCGCGAAATCGTCGGTGAAGGTATAGACGTCGTTGGCGGTGTTCGCCGAGCCGAAGAAATCAAGCCGGGCATCGGTGATCACCCCGGTATCGCCTGCCGCGCGGTCATGCACCATCACGCGCCAGGTGCCCAGCGCGCTCATCCCGCGGAAGTTCTCGGCGGCGAAGGTCCATTCAAGGCCGAAATCCATGAGAGAGGAGCCGAAGTTGTAGAACGGGTCCGGCGTCCAGCCTTCGCGGTCAAACAGGGTGATCTGCTGGCCGGTCGGGCTGCGCAGGAAGATCACCAGATCGTTGGCATAGCTGTGGGTGATGTCGAGCGTGACATGGATCGAGTCGATCTCGATATCCTGGGTCACCTGAAAGGCGATCTGCGCCTCGGCCGTGGCATCGTTGCCGTCGGAATCCCGGATGGTGACATCGGCGCCGGTATAGGTGCGCGTCAGACGGGCTTCATTTGCCGATGTGTCGGCCGCGCCGTTCATGCGGGTCCAGACTTCGGCCATGCGGGTGGCGGCATAGGCATCGACCATGCCAAAGCCGTAGGACTGGTGAAAGATCGCCCCGCCGCCGTTCCACTGGTTGCCGCCCATGGTCAGCCAGGTGCCGACCTCGGTCACCGAGGCCCGGCCGCCCACTGCGCTGCCGGTATGGCTGGCGGAAAGCGCGAGGATATCCTGCACGTCGCGCCAGCCCAGATTGGCATTGGCATCCAGCATCAGGGCCACCACGCCCGAGACCACCGGCGTTGCGGCCGAGGTGCCGCTGAAGGTGGAGGTGTAATCGGTCTGCGCAAGGGGATCCCCATCGGCGGTGCCGGTGCGGTTATAGCCTTGCTCGCCCGCAAGGTCGGTGGTGACCGAGGCTGCCGGGGCGGTGAGAAGGATGGACGATCCGTAGTTGGAGTAATCCGCCGCAAACCCGTTGCGATCGGTTGCAGCGACGGTGACCGTATGGCGCGACACATTGTTGCCATCGCCATTGGCGTTCATCGTCTCGTTCCCGGCGGCCTTGACGATGACCGTCCCCAGCCCGCCGCGCCCATTGGCCGAGACCCATGCGAAATGCCCGGCATCGACTGCCGAGGAATTGCCGGGCGCGTTCAGGTTCAGCTGCCAGCTGAAATCGGGTGTGGTGCCCCAGCTGTTCGACATGATGTCGAACCGCGCTGCCCAGCGCATCGCGGCATCGTAGAGCGGGCTTGTCGTCTGGGTGTTCCAGTTATAGGCGTTTTGCAGGTCGTTGAGGTAGTCGAGCCCGGTGATCGTTGCGCCATGGGCCACCCCGACCCCGCCGCGGCCATTGTTGTCAACCGCGGCGATCAGCCCGGCGCAGGCGGTGCCATGGGCATCATTGCTGGTGTTGGGGGTGGGGGCATAGGTGACGCCGTTGAAGCGGAAATGCGCGCTGGCGTTGTAATTGGCCGCCAGATCGGCATGGGTGAATTGCACCCCGTCGTCATAGACCGCCACGCTGACCCCGGTGCCGGTGAACTCATCCCAGATCTTGCGGATATTGCCGATCATCGGAAGGTGCCACTGTTGGGCAAAAAGCGGGTCGGTTGGCGTTGCCATTACAAGAACCTCAACAAAATCGGATCGTCAAAACGCGGGTCAGAAGCGCCTGAAACAGTGGCGCTGGGCGAGACAATAGGTCAGAAAAGACAAAGGGCGCAAGGTTTTGTCCTTGCGCCCCTGCAATTGTGAACGGCTTTGCGACAAAGGGCCTTAGCGGCGCGGATCGTCGTCATCCTCGTCGTCGTCGGCGTCATTGTCGGGCAGGTTGAAGAAGCTGTCGGCATCCGAGAAATCGGCGGCCGAGCGTTTGTCATCGCTGCCATCCTCGCCAAAGACTTCGAAGCCCGATGGCACCCGGGCCTCGGGCGCCATGCCCAGCGACTGTTCGGTCGACACCAGTTTGCGGCGTTCGTCGTCCGACATGACCGAGCCTTCGGCGGCCTTCTTGCGGGCGGCGGCCTGCACGGCGGCATCCAGTTCGGACTGCTTGCAAAGCCCAAGGGCGACCGGGTCGATCGGCTGGATGTTGTTGATGTTCCAATGCGTGCGTTCGCGGATGGCCTGAATGGTGGGCTTGGTGGTGCCCACCAGTTTGCCCACCGCGCCATCCGAGAGTTCGGGGTGGAATTTCACCAGCCACAGGATGGCCGCCGGGCGATCCTGCCGCTTGGACAGCGGCGTGTAGCGCGGGCCGCGACGCTTTTCTTCGCCCACGGCGGCGGCGTTGAACTTGAGCTTGAGCTTGTAAAGCGGGTCGGCCTGACCACGCTCGATCTCGATGGGGTCAAGCTGGTTGTTGGCGACCGGGTCAAAGCCCTTGACGCCGGTTGCCACATCGCCATCGGCGATGCCCTGCACTTCCAATTCGTGCAGGCCGCAGAAATCGGCAACCTGCTTGAAGGTCAGCGTGGTGTTGTCCACCAGCCAAACCGCCGTGGCCTTGGCCATCAAAGGTTTCGACATCGGTCCATCCTCTTCGCTTGCGCCCGAATTCGCCGGGGCCTTTACAAATCTTTCCCGTGCCGGGAAAACGGCTGCGGCCGGGGCCGCGATCTTCTCGTTTTCGGGAAAGTCTGGCAGGCATATAGGTGGTTTTCGGGTAAAGGAAAAGGGAAAATGCGTAACCTTGTGCTGTCGGCCGCGCTTGGACTTGCCCTTCCCTTCCTTGCCGCGCCTGTGCGCGCCGATGGTGAGCAGGCCGGGGATTTCGATTACTATGTGCTGGCGCTGTCGTGGTCGGCCAACTGGTGCGCGCGGGAGGGCGATGACCGGGGCGATCCGCAATGCGATCCGGGGCGCGGGATCACCTGGGTCGCGCATGGGCTTTGGCCGCAGTATGAGCGCGGTTGGCCGGCCTTTTGTCGCACGGTCGAGCGCGACCCGACGCGTGGCCAGACGGCGGCGGTGGCCGATGTGTTCGGCGGGGCGGGATCGGCGTTTTACCAGTGGAAAAAGCATGGCCGCTGTTCGGGCCTGTCGGCCGAGGACTATTACAGCACCGCCCGTGCAGCGCTTGACGCGATCACCCTGCCGCCGGTGTTTGCCGGGCTGCGCAAGGACGTGCGGCTGCCGGCCCTTGTCGTTGAAGAAGCCTTTCTTGAGGCCAACTCCGGCCTTCGGCGCGACCAGATCACCATCACCTGCGCCGATGGGATGATCCAGGAGGCGCGAATCTGCCTGACCAAAGAGCTGACGCCGCGCCGCTGTGGCGAGGATGTGATCCGCGATTGCCGGATGCGCGATGCGGTGATGGAAGCGGTGCGCTGATCGCCTTGGCGCGTCACTTGTATTCGATCAACCCGCGCCGCTGCCCGCGCAATCGACTGGCATAGAAGCCCAGGGCGCCCCGCGCCTCGGCGAACTTGCCGATCACGCTGAACAGGCCCCAGGCCCAGCCGCCGCGCCGCGCCAGACGGATCACCTGTGCCGGGTAGGCCAGGGCCAGAAGCCAGCCCGCCGGGTGCCAGAGGCCCAGCAGGACGATGGCCATGGGCAGGCCCGCCCCCCAGATCAGCGCGCGGCGGGTTTCCAGGCCCCAATGGTCAAACCCGTGCCTCGCGCAGCCTTCGGCAAAGGCATGGCCCGCCCGGACCGCGCGCCGCCACCACTGGGAAAACCGCGTCATGGCGGCGTCATGCAGCGTCATCTCGGCGTCGATGCGCCAGATCTCGCCGCCCTTGGCGCGAAGGCGCAGGCAAAGGTCGGGTTCTTCTCCGGCGATCAGGCCCGGATCATAGCCGCCCACCGCCTGCACCGCCGCATAGCGCATCAGCGCATCCCCGCCACAGGCGCGGGCCGGGCCGATGGGCGTGTCCCATTCACGGTCGGCCAAAGCGTTGTAGACCGAGGCTTGGGCAAAACGCTCGCGTCGGCGGCCGCAGACCACCACGGCGGCGGGATGGGCGGCAAAAGCGGCAAGGGCGGCGCTGATCCAGCCGGGTTGCAGCGCGCAATCGCCGTCGACCATCTGGACAAAGTCCGGCGGATCGCTGGCCAGATGCGAAAGCCCCGCATTGCGCGCCCGCGCGGCGGTAAAGGGCTGCGCCATGTCCAGCGCCACCACCTCGGCCCCGGCGGCTGTGGCCGCGGCCACCGATCCGTCGGTTGACCCCGAATCGACATAGACCAGCCGCCGCACGCGCCCCTGAAGCGCGGCAAGACAGGCCAGAAGCCGCGCGCCTTCGTTGCGGCCGATGACCACGGCATCCACCGTGGCGTCGCTTGTCCCCTGTTCTGCCGTGTTCTGCTGCATCATCCCGCCGTCCGAGCCCTGTCCTTGTCCCGGCTTTGCCATCTTTGCCCCAACTTCGCCACACTTTGCTTTTTTCCGCCACATCTGTTAAACCATCCGGGCAGGGCGGGGGCCCGGGCGATTCCGAGAGGGCTTTGGCGCAGCGTCTGCGCCGATGCCACGGGGGCCAAACGGGCAAGACCGCCGCCGCAAGGCGGATCCAGATGTGACAAGGTGCAGGCGCAATCTGCCGCACGATGAATGGAGCCGGGCCTGTGATGTCCAGACACGAGATCTTGATGCAGCGTCCCGTCTGGCGCGAAAATATGGAGTTTTCGGCCATGTCCGAAGACAAATCCCCCGGCCGCCAGGCCCGGCGTGGCCCGGTTGCCTCGTTGTTTCGGCCCGGTCAGGTTGTGGCGCAACCACCGATGACGCTGGATCTGGTCAAGGGGCGCGAGATCTTTACCGCCCCTTTGGCGCCCCTGCGGGTGAACCCTGTGCGGGTGTGGGAATCGCTGTCGGCGGTGCAGCTTTCGGCGGAAAAGCTGCGGGGAAACAATCTGTTTCCGCTTCCGTCAAACCAGCCTGCGGCGCTGGCCATGGACCAGTTGCGCTCAAAGCTGTTGCACGGTCTTGCCACAAAGGGGTGGAAGCGCATTGCGGTGACGTCGCCCAGCCATGGCTGTGGCAAAAGCTTTGTCGCCACCAATCTGGCGCTGTCCTTGGCCCGGCGTCCGGCCAGCCGGACGGTGCTGATGGATCTTGATCTGCGCCGCCCGCAACTCGCCAGCCTTCTGGGGCTGACCGAGATGCCGGAACTGGCCGATTTCCTGACCGGTGATCAGCCGCTGGAATCGGTGTTCCGCCGCTTTGGCCGCACGCTGGCGCTGGGGCTGAACGGCGCGCCGGTTGAAATGGCCGCCGAGTTGCTGCACAGCCCGGAAACCGCGGTGGCGCTGTCGGCCATGGCCGAGCAGCTTGACCCCGAGGTGGTGATCCATGACATGCCACCAGCCTTGGGGACCGATGATGTGCTGGCCATGGCGCCGTCGCTGGATGCGGTTCTCTTGGTGGTGGATGGTACCCGCACCACGGCCGAAGAGGTGCGCGCCTGCGAAGCGCTTTTTGAAGGGCGCATCCCGCTGATGGGCGTGGTGTTGAACCGGGCGCAGGACCGCGCGGCGCAGCGGCTTGGCTATGGCAAGGCCTAGGCCATGGGGCATATCCAGTCATTAGAGGATCTGTTGGGCTTTCTGATGCGCCGCCGCTGGCTGATTGCCGTGGTGGCCATCATCGGGACGCTGATGGCGGCGGTCTATGCCAAGTCGCGCCCCGATACCTATGAGACGGCAGCCGTCATTCAGGTTCAAAGCGCGGCGGTGCAGGGCACCGAGGCGCAGCGCACCAGCGCGGCGGCGGCGACCTTGCAGGGGATCGAGCAGCGTCTGACCACGCGCGAGAACCTGGCCGCCGTGATCGAGCGGCATGGGCTTTATGCCGATCTGCCGCTGTCGCTGGACAAGAAGATTGATCTTTTGCGCATGGCGATCAGCTTTCAAGGGGTGGATTCTGCCGCCGGGCAGGGCTTTGGCGAGGGGCGGGCGATTTCGGCGATCCTGATCTTTGCCCGGATGGATGACCCCGAACTTGCCGCCCGGGTGGCCAATGATTTTGCCCAAGGCATCCTGGACCAATCCGCCGCAGGCCAGCGCGCGCGGGCCGATCAGAACGTGCTGTTCTTCCAGCAGGAGGTGACGCGGATCGGCACCGAGATTGCCCGGCTTGAGGCCGAGGCCACCGCCTTCAAGAATGCCAATGCCGCCAGCCTTCCCGCCTTGCTTGAGGCGCGGCGCGACGAGTTGGTCAATCTGGATGCCGATCTGCGGCGTCTGGAGCAAGACAGGCTGGCGCTGGAGGCCGAGGCGGCCCGGATCAACGCCAAGGCGACCTTGCGCGAGACCGACCGCCGGGCGCTTGACGATATTGCCGCACAGGTTGAGGTCTTGCAGACCCAGATCGCCAGCGCTGCAAGCACCCGCGCCAGCTTGCAGGCCGAACTGGCCACCTCGCCCGAGGTGGAGCGGGTCTTGTCGGGTTATGAACGCCAGCTGGACCAGTTGCAAAGCCAGTATGAGGCCGCGACGGGGCGCATGGCACAGGCCGAGATTGACGCCCGTCTGGCCGAGATGCAGCAGGCCGAACGCTTTACGCTTTTGGAGCGCGCGATCATTCCCGAAGGCCCGATCGGCGGCGGCAACAAGAAGCTGGTGGTGGCCGGCGCTTTGGCCAGTCTGATGGCCGGGCTGGCGATTGCCTTTGTGCTGGACATGCTGCACCCCGTCATCCGGACCTCGGCCCAGATGGAGCGCGAGTTGAACCTGCGCCCGGTGGTGGCCATTCCCGAGGTGCAGCCCGACAAACATGCGCGGCCGGGCCGGGGGGTGATGAAGCTGCTGGATGATCCGACCAAGCCGCTGTTGGGCCTGCCGCGCTATGCGGTGATTTCCGGGGCGGCGACGCTGGTGCTGCTGGCCGCCGCCACGATGATCTAGGCGGCAGGATTTGACGGCAAGACAAAGCGGCCCGCCTTGGGAAGAGGCGGGCCGTCCTGTTTGGCGGGTTGGTGTTGGTGGGGTGGGGGCCTAGCAGCCCGTTCCCTTGACCATCACCCCGACCGTGTTGACAAGGATCTTCAGATCGTTCGGGAAAGACAGGCTTTCTTCATAGGCGGCGTCGTAATCGGCCCGCGCCTCGAAGGTGGTGCGGTTGCGTCCGGCGGTCTGCCACAGGCCGGTGCAGCCCGGGCGCAAGAGGTAATAGGCGACGCCGGGATAGATCACCTGCTGGCTGAGCATGATGGGGCGGGGGCCGACAAGGCTCATCTCGCCGACAAAGACGTTCCAAAGCTGTGGCAGCTCATCCAGCGAGGTCTGGCGCAGGATCTTGCCGAAGCGGGTCACGCGCGGATCGTCCTTCAGCTTTTGCGTCAGGTCCCATTCCAGGCGGGCCTCGGGGTGGGCGGCCAGATAGTCCTCCATCCGCGCGTCGGCATCGCAGACCATGCTGCGCAGCTTCCACATGCGGAACCGCTTGCCGCCCCGACCGACGCGCATTTGCGAATAAAACGGCTTGCCGCCATCGCGCGCCACCATGATGGCCAGAACCCCCACAAGCGGCACGACGACAGGCGCGGCCATCAAAATGGCCGTGAGGTCGAATACGCGTTTGAAGAAGTTGCGATAGACCCCCGGTCGCGCGGGCAGGGCAAGCGCGGCCTGAACATTCGCATCACCCGTCAGCCCAAGGCCCGGATTGAATTCGGGAAAGCTCATCGTCATTGTTTGTCACTCGGCCACAATGAGGCGATCAAAAGCGGCGCAAGACCGTGAAATGGCAGGAAAAACCGCGCCAATCCCCGAAAATCGGGTTCTCCCGGATCAAGATAGCAGCCCATGATCGCACTCTATACGCACGCCCCCAATTTCCTATTTTACAGGGTTGGCCGGGGGTATGGCGAGGGGAGAAATCTTATTACTGCCGCATTTTGGCAGAATTTACTCTGAATTGAGCCGTTTGTTCGCCAGATTTTCGCCGCAATTCCCCAATCTGCAACCGGGGCGCGAAATATGCTGTTCTCGGGGCTGGAATGATTCGCAGTAGCCGCTGGAAAGCAGGCCGGCAGCCGGTGCGGAGGCCATTGTTCATAGCCTGTGGCCAATCGCTGAGGTGTCTAGTTGCGCCGCTGGCTGACGGGGCGGGCGAGGGCCAGAAAGCCCATGATGGCGAGCAATCCGCCCAATTGATAGGCGAGCAGGCTTTGAAGCAGCCCCTGCTCATGCGAGACGGCAAAGGCCAATCCGGCGAACCCACCCATCACTGCCGAAACCACAATACCTGCCAGCATCACCGCCCCATTCGGACCCATGGCGGCAATCTTTGCAGGAATCGGAAACAATTCCAGCAAAAAATCGCAACATTTCACGGTAAAGTTGACATTCCCGCCGATGGCTCTTCGGCCAGAACGGCGGACAGGTAGCGGCCATAGTCGTTCTTGCGGAAGATTTCGGCGCGGGCGGCCAGATCGGCGGCACTGATCCAGCCCAGTCGATAGGCGATTTCATCGGGGCAGCCGACCTGCTGGCCCTGCCGTTCGGTCAGGGTGCGCACGAAGTTTCCGGCATCGAGAAGGCTGCCATGAGTGCCGGTGTCAAGCCAGGCAAAGCCGCGGCCCATCTTTTCCACCTGCAAGGCACCTTCGGCGCGGTAGAACTCCAGAAGATCGACGATTTCCAACTCGCCACGCGGTGAGGGTTTGACGCGGGCCGCCAGATCGGGCGCGCGGCCGTCCAGGAAGTAAAGCCCGGTCACGGCAAAGTTCGACGGTGGGCGTTCGGGCTTTTCGATGATTGCCTTCACGGTGCCGTCGCGGTCGAAATCCACCACGCCATAGCGTTCGGGATCGGCGACGCGATAGCCGAACACCGTGCCGCCGGTGTCGCGCGCCGCCGCACTGGCCAGGATTTCCGGCAGCCCGTGGCCGAAGAAGATATTGTCGCCCAAGACCATCGCCGAGGGCGCGCCGTTCAGGAAGTCGCGCGCCAGAAGATAGGCCTGCGCCAGCCCATCGGGTGAGGGCTGCACGATCCATGTGAGCGAAACGCCCCATTGCGCCCCATCGCCCAGAAGGCGCTGGAACTGGGTCTGATCCTCGGGCGTGGTGATGATGGCAATCTCGCGGATGCCGGCTAGCATCAGCACGGACAGCGGATAATAGACCATCGGCTTGTCATAGATCGGCAAAAGCTGTTTCGAGACGCCCATGGTGATCGGCCAAAGCCGCGTGCCCGAGCCGCCGGCCAGAATGATGCCCTTACGCTGCATGGGAAAGCTCCTGCAAAATGTCATCAAGGCCCGCGCGCCAATCGGGCTGGGGCAGGCCGAAGGCGGCGGTAAAGCCGGTGCAATCCAGCCGCGAATTGAGCGGGCGGCGGGCCGGGGTCGGGTAGGCCGAGGAGGGGATGTCGGTGATCTGGCAGGCCAGCCCGGCGCGGGCCATGATCTGCCGCGCAAAGCCCGCCCATGAGGTGTCAGGGGCGCCCGCAAAGTGATGGATGCCGCCCGGCGCGCCTTGGGTCATGGCGATGGCGGCGGTGAAAAGCGCATCTGCAATCGCCGCCGCCGGGGTTGGCCCGCCGATCTGATCGGCGACAACGCTAAGGCTGTCACGCTCGCGGCCAAGCCGCAGCATGGTTTTCACGAAATTGGTGCCATGGGCCGAGACCACCCATGAGGTGCGCAGGATGAGCGCGCGGCCCCCGGCGGCCAGAACGCCCTGTTCTCCGGCCAGTTTCGACCGCCCATAGGCCCCAAGGGGGGCGGTCGGGTGATCGGGGTGGAAGGGGGCATCGCCGCTGCCGTCAAAGACATAATCGGTTGAGAGATGCAGGAAGGGCAGGCCCAGGGCGGTGCATCTTTGCGCCATGGCGGTCGGGGCCGCGCCATTGACCACCGTGGCGGCCGCCTCTTCGGTTTCGGCCCTGTCCACAGCGGTCCAGGCGGCGGCGTTGATGACCACGTCGCAATCGGCAATCGCGGCGGCGCAGGCGGCGGGGTGCATCAGATCGGCCTGATCGCGGCCCAGAAACCGGGCCGAAACGCCCGCCGGGCAACGCCGGGCCAGTTCGCGGGCCACTTGGCCGGTCTGGCCAAAGACCAGAACCTTCATGTCGCAACCCCCAGCCGCACGCCCACTCCGGCGCGGTCCTGCAGGGGTTTCCACCAGGCTTCGTTGTTCAGATACCACTCGACCGTGCGTTCAAGCCCCTCTTCCACCGTCACGCTGGGCCGCCAGCCCAACTCCTCGCGGATGCGGGTGGGATCAATGGCATAGCGGGCATCATGGCCGGGGCGGTCGGTGACAAAGGTGATCTGGTCGGCGTAAGAGCCTGTCTTTGGTCGCTTCCTGTCCAGAATGGCGCAGATGGTGCGGACAAGGTCAATGTTGCGCCGCTCGTTCTCGCCGCCGATGTTGTAGCTGCGGCCGAGCCTGCCCTGTTCCAAGACGAGCAAGAGCGCGTCGGCGTGATCTTCGACATAAAGCCAGTCGCGCACATTTTCGCCCGCGCCGTAGACCGGGATGGGCTTGCCCTGAAGCGCGTTCAGGATGACCACCGGGATCAGCTTTTCGGGAAAGTGGTAGGGGCCGTAATTGTTGGAGCAATTGGTCAGAACGACCGGCAGGCCATAGGTCTCGCCCCAGGCGCGCACCAGATGGTCGCTTGCGGCCTTGGAGGCCGAATAGGGGCTGCGCGGGTCATAAGGCGTGTCTTCGGTAAACTTGCCGGTTGGGCCCAGCGATCCGAACACCTCATCGGTGGAGATGTGGTGAAAACGGAACGCATCGGGGCGGCCCTGCGCCACCCAATAGGCGCGGGCGGCTTCCAGCATCTTGTAGGTGCCGGTCACATTGGTTTCGATAAAGGCCCCCGGCCCGTCGATGCTGCGATCGACATGCGATTCTGCGGCCAGATGCATCACCGCATCGGGGCGGTGGGTGGCAAAGATGCGGTCCAGCGCGGCACGGTCGCGGATATCGGCCTGCTCAAAGGAGTAAAGGTTCGATCCGGCGACGCTGGCGACATTGTCGAGACAGGCGGCATAGGTCAGCGCATCAAGGTTCACCACCTCATGCCCGCGCGTCACGGCAAGCCGCACTACGGCCGAGCCGATGAAGCCGGCGCCTCCGGTGACAAGGATCTTCATTCGACGCCCTCCCAGATGAAGGGGCTGTCGAACCCGGCGAAGAGTGGGGCGGCGGCATCCTTGGCTGAAAGGGTGGGGGCCAAGGTCAGGCCCCAATTGATGCCGATGGTGGGGTCGTCCCAGCGGATCGCGCCGTCACAGTCGGGGGCGTAAAGATCGGTGCATTTGTATTGCACTTCGGTGTCGGGCAGGCGGGTGACAAAGCCGTGCAAGAACCCCTTGGGCACCAGAAGCTGTTTGCCGTTCTGGGCGGTCAGCTCGACACCGACCCATTGGCCATAGGTCGGGCTGCCGCGCCGGATATCCACCGCCACATCGAAAATCGCGCCCCGGGTGCAGCGGACCAGCTTGTCCTGCGCATGCGGCGGGCGTTGGTAATGAAGGCCCCGCAAGGTGCCCACAGCGCCCGACATCGAGTGGTTGTCCTGCACGAAGGCGAGATCCAGCCCCGCCGCCGCCATGCGCGCGGCATTCCAGGTCTCGGAAAACCAGCCCCGGTCGTCGCCGAAACGCTTTGGGGTCAAAATCACCACCCCGGGCAGGGCGGTCTGTTCAATATGCATGAATGAATATCCCTCTTTGGGGATCTGCTGAAATCAGATTAACGCAAGTCTTTGACTCAACTCGGGCAAAAATAGGGCTTTGTCAAATTCTAGACAACGAACAAAGCCTCGTTGACCCACAGGATCAGCGCGGCCAGTGCGGCGGCGAGGGCGAAGAACACCAGATCGTGCAGCCCGTCCCAGGCACGGTTGCGATGCGCCAGCCAGGCGATGGCGGGGTGCAGCGCGATCAGCGCCAGACCCTGTGCCGCAAGCGCGCCCCACAGGCCCGCCAGTTCGATCCCGATCAGGAAGGCCAGCGTCTGGACCGCCGCCTTCAGCGCCATCAGCAGGAAATAGCTGCGCGAATCCCCCGCTGCCAGCGCGGACTGGTCATAGGTCATGCCAATGACGGCGGGCATCTGCACCATGGCCATCACCACCACGATCATCCCTGCCGCCTGATAGCGCGGGTCGTAAAGAAGCCCCACCAAGGGCACACCGACCATGCCCAGAACCGCCAGAAGCCCAAGGGTCCCGCCCGAAAGCGCAAAGCGAAAGCGCCGCAGCTTGCGGGCGTTTAGCGGGTCATCGGCGGGGTGTTGGTCACGATAAAGCGGGATCAGCACCCGGCCCGTGACCGCGCCGGCCAGAAGGATGGGGAAGGAGGCAAGAAACCAGCCGATGTTGTAGATGCCCAGATCGGCCTTTGTCAGATAGGCACCGAAAATCGCCTTGTCGCCTTGTGACAGCAGAAAACCGCAGGCGGTGGAGAGGAAGATCCACTTGCCGAAATGGATCAGGTCACGCGCCGCCGCGGCGTCCCATTGAAAGCGGTTGGGTCGGCCCGGCAGCCAGCGGTGCATGACAAGAAGCTTGGCCAGCGAGCCGACAATCGCCCCAAGGACCAGCGCCCAGACCGATTGCAGCGTCAGGGCCAGCGCAATCATCGCCAAAAGCCCGACCACTTGCGCGGCCAGATCCAGAAGCGTCACCCGGCCCAGAAGAAGGTGGCGGTTTGCGGTGTCGATCCGCGTCGGATTGAAACCCGCGATCAACAGCGTCAGCCCGGCAACCGGCAGAAGCTGCATCAGTTCCGGCGCATCGTAAAGCGCGGCCATCGGCCAGGCCAGCGCGCAGGTCATCAGCCACAGGATCACCCCGCGCGCCACATCCAGCGTAAAGGCAGTGTCCAGAAAGGCCGGATCGTCGCCCCGGCGGTGCTGGCTGATTGCCGGGCCGATGCCCATGTCGGAAAACATCGACAGGCCGACGAGAGCCACCGACACAAGCGCCATCACGCCAAAGGCTTCGGGAAAGAGAAGCCGCGTCAGGATGAGGTTCGAGGCCAGCCGCAGCGCCTGGGTCACCGCATAAGAACCGGCCGTCAGCATCGACCCGGTCAGGGCGCGCCGAAAGAGGTTGGGCGAGGGTTCGGGCGAGGCGGACAACATTTCGGCGCAGCCTATTCCCGGCAAAGGCATGAACAAAAGCGGGAAAGACAGACCAGCTTTCCCCTGAGACTGGTCTGCACCATGGCGCATCTTTCGCATCTTTTCACGGCGAAAAAGCGGATTTGTTAGCGAAATGGCCATAGTCTTGCCGCAAGCTCAGCGTAGTCCGTTCGCAAAACTTCTGGTGCCAAGTGAAGCTTGCCTATCTGGTCAATACCTATCCCCGCGCCTCGCACACCTTCATCCGGCGCGAGATTCAGGCGCTTGAGCGGATTGCCGTGCCAGTGCATCGCTTTGCCATGCGGTCAGATCGCGATGCCCTGGTGGATGCGGGCGATATTGCCGAGGATTTTCGCACCGAACATGTGCTGGAAATGGGGTTGATGCGGCTGATCGGCACGGCGCTTTGGTGGTGGGCGACGCATCCGGCGAAGGCCCTTCTTGCGCTGGCGCGGGCCTGGGCGATGGGCGCGCGGGGGGCAGGCGGGCCGCCGGGCACCGGGGGGCGATTGCGCCACCTGATCTATCTGGTTGAGGCTGCCTATATTTCCCGGCGTTGCCGTGATCTGGGCATAGCGCATCTGCACGCCCATTTCGGCACCAATTCGGCCAGCGTCGCGCTGCTGGCGCGGCTTATGGGCGGGCCGCGCTATAGTTTCACCGTGCATGGCCCCGAAGAGTTTGACGCGCCCTTGGCGCTTTCCCTGCGCGAAAAGGTGGAAGGTGCGGCCTTTGTCGTGGCGATTTCGTCGTTCGGGCGCAGCCAGCTGTGCCGCTGGGTTGCGCCCGCCCATTGGGACAAGATCAAGGTGGTGCATTGCGGGATCGAGCCTGCCCGCTTTCCCGAGCCGATCGCCCTGCCGCAAGGCGGGCCGCATCTGGTGGCGATTGGCCGGTTCTCGGCGCAAAAGGGCTTTGGCCTGTTGATCGAGGCGATGGCAATTGCCGCCCCCGCCCTGCCAAACCTGCACCTGACGCTGGTGGGCGACGGCGAGTTGCGGCGTCAGATCAAGGGGTTGATTGACAAATATGGGCTTGGCCCCCGCATCACCCTAGCCGGCTGGCAGGATGAGGCTGGGGTGCGGGCCGCGCTGGATGCGGCGCAGGCGCTGATCCTTCCCTCGTTTGCCGAAGGGTTGCCGATGGTCTTGATGGAGGCCATGGCCAATGGCCGGCCGGTGATTGCCACCGCCATCGCCGGGGTGCCGGAACTGGTCAACCGCGATGCGGGCTGGACGGTTCCGGCGGGCGATGCCATGGCGCTGGCCACCGCCATTCATGCCCTGTCGCAGATGCCGCCCGCGCGTCTGGCCGAAATGGGTCGCGCCGCCCGCCTCCGGGTGCTGGAACGTCACGACATCGACCATCAGGCCAGCGCGCTTGCCGCCCATTTCTGCGAGGCCGCCGGATGAGCGAGATCGCCCTTGTTTGCGCCAGCCATTCCGAGACGATCCTTGCGGCCAATCTTGGCCGTTCCCCGCTTTTGGACAGCCTGCCCCTGCATGTCGAACGCGACGCCCCCTCGGCCGCGATTGCCTATAACCGGGCTTTGGATGCCACCTTGGCCCCGGTTGTGGTCTTTGCCCATCACGATGTCTATCTCCCCGCCGGATGGGAGCGGCTGCTGGCCGCCCGGCTGGCCGAATTGCCGCCCGATTGGGCGGTGTTTGGCAGCTTTGGCATCGGTCTTGATGGCGCGCCGGTCGGTCCGGTCTGGTCGTCGTCCCTGGGCATGATCGTGGGGCGCGTGCCCATGGCCCCGGTGCCGGTGCAATCTTTTGACGAATTGCTGATCGTCTTGCGCCGCGCCTCGGGCCTGCGTTTTGATGAGGGGCTGCCGGGCTGGCACATGTATGGCACCGATATCGCCCAGACCGCCCGCGCGGCGGGGTTGGGGGCCTATGCCGGGGCGCTGCCCTGCATCCACAATGACCGCTATCATGGCGCACTGGGCGCCGATTTCGATGCCGCCTATCGCTTCATGCAGCGCAAATGGGCGGGCGCACTGCCGTTGCGCACGCCGATCACCAAGATCAGCCGATCCGGCCTGCATCTGATGCGCGACCATTGGCGCAACCGCCGCTCTGCCGGGCTGCGCGCGGCGATGGCGGTCGGCACCGACCATCCGGTCGAAGCGCTGGCCGCGCGCTGCGGCTGGTCACATCTCGGCCCGTAGGGTTTCGGCCACGGCATCGGCCAGCACGGCATGGGTGCCGGGCTCAAGATGCACGCCGTCCTGCGGGCTGACGGCAATCACCTGCCCGGCATCAAGAAAAGCCACCCCGCGCGCCACAGCCAGCGCCTTGTAAAGCGGCGGCAACTCCAGCGACCGTGCGCGCGCGCCAAAGAACTGGTCGGCCAGCGGCCCCTGTTCCAGCACCGGCGGCGGGCAGATCAACAGCACGCGAAAGCCGCCGTGACGCGCCTGCATCTCGGCCGATTGGGCAATGTCGAGAAGGGCGGCAATGCCGCCCGTCACCTGCGCGGCGCTGGCCCCAAATCGGGCCTTCACATCATTGGTGCCCAACATGATCACCAGCCAGTCGATCGGCCCATGGCTGGCCAGCGCGATCTTCAACCCCTCGCAGCCATCCATATGGGCGCCCATCACCGGGTCGGGAAAATGCGCGGTGCGACCGGGCAGGCCCTCTTCAACCACCTCGCACGCCAGGGCCTGCGCCAGGCGGCGGGGCCAGCGCGTGGTGGCGTCAAAGCGGGCATAGTCCCCCGCCGCCCGCATCGGCGGTGTGCCATGGGTGTTGCTGTCGCCAAAACACAGGATCAGGGTCATTCGGGCCTCCGGGGGTTTGCGCAGGCTAAGCGGCTCTGAGCCCAAGGTAAAGCGCCTGCGCGGTGTTGATCCTGTCGTGGCAAAGCATGGGCGACCCCTTCAAATCCCTCGCCAAGCGGCGCATATAGGACGGAAGAGACTTCCCGAGAGGACGGACATGTTCGGCACCCCTGATTCCCAAGCGACCGTTGATCTTACCAAGGACGGTTCGGAACAAAGCTTCATGCAAGACGTGATCGAACCGTCGCGCACGGTTCCGGTGATCGTGGATTTCTGGGCGCCCTGGTGCGGGCCGTGCAAGACGCTTGGCCCGGCGCTGGAGGCCGCGGTGACCGCGGCCAAGGGCGCGGTGCGCATGGTCAAGATCAATGTCGATGAAAACCAGATGCTGGCGGGTCAGCTGCGGATCCAGTCGATTCCCACGGTTTATGCCTTTTTCAACGGCCAGCCGGTGGACGGGTTTCAAGGCGCGATCCCGGGCTCGGAGATCAAGAAATTCATCGAAGGTCTGGCCAAGTTGAGCGGTGGCAGCACCGATGGCGGGCTGGCCGATGCGCTGGCAGCGGCCGAAGAGATGCTGGCCGAGGGGGCGGCGGCCGATGCGGCCGAGACCTTTGCAGCCATTCTGGAGGAAGATCCGGCGCAGGCTGCTGCCTATGGCGGGCTGATCCGCGCCCATCTGGCGCTGGGCAATCTGGACGAGGCCGAAAGGCTTTTGGCCGATGCCCCGGCCGAGCTGGCCAAGTCGAAAGAGGTCGAGGCCGCCCGCGCCCAGATCGAGCTTGCCCGTCAGGCCGCCAAGGCCGGCCCGCTGGACGAGCTGCGCGCGGCGCTGGCCAAGGATCCGACCAACCGTCAGGTGATGTTCGATCTGGCCACGGCGCTGCATGCCTCAGGCGATGTCGAGGGGGCGGTGAATACGCTTCTGGACCTGTTCAAGCTGGATCGGGAATGGAACGACGGGGCCGCCCGCACCCAGCTTTTCATGATTTTCGACGCGCTGAAGCCGCAGGATCCGGTGGTTCTGACCGGGCGTCGCCGCCTGTCGTCGATGATCTTTGCCTAAGGCAAAACAGCACTATGTTGTGGGCATGACCAGAACCGTTGACCTGCCCGAGATCATTCCGCTGTTCCCCCTGCCCGGTGCGCTTTTGCTGCCCCGGGCGCGCCTGCCGCTGCATATCTTCGAACCGCGCTATCTGGCGATGCTGGAAGATTGCCTGAAAACGCCGTCGCGGCTGATCGGGATGATCCAGCTGCGTGAGGCGCCGGGGGGCGAGAAGCGGCTTTGTGCCATCGGGTGCGCGGGCCGGGTGACGGCCTTTTCAGAGACCGAGGACGGGCGCTACATGATCACGCTGTCCGGGATCAGCCGGTTCCGGCTGCGCGAAGAGGTGCAGGGCTTTACCCCCTATCGCCGCGCCGAGGTGGATTGGTCGGCCTTTGCCCGCGACACCGGCCCGGCCGAGGATGATCCGGCCCTCGATCGCCCGGCACTTCTGGAACGGCTGTCGCGTTATTTCACCCATCAGCGGCTGGGCACCGATTGGGACAGTCTGAAAGAGGCCGAGCCCGAGCTTCTGGTCAATGCGCTGTCGATGCTCTTGCCCTTTTCGCCCGAGGACAAGCAGGCGCTTCTGGAAGCGCCTTCGCTGGTGACACGGCGCGAAACGCTGGTGACGCTTTTGGAATTTGCGCTGCGGTCGGGCAATGGCGATGAGGTCGTGCAATGACCGAAGCCGAGACGGACCGCCGCATGCTTGAGGCGCTGGTCTGCCCGCTGACGCAGGCGGTCTTGAGCTATGATGCCGAGCGGCAGGAGCTGGTGTCGAAGGCGGCCCATCTGGCCTATCCGATCCGCGATGGCATCCCGGTGATGCTGGTCTCGGAGGCACGCAAGATCGACTGACCCTCCTCGTCGTCGGCCTGGTGCGCGTGAGGTGGGGCGTGCGGCCTGGGGGGTTGCCAGCCCGGCCTTTGCGACCACATCGGTCTTGTTGAACCGATGAGGAGACTTTCATGGCTGGCAAAGGGCATCTTGATTTCAGGGCAAGCGCGTGGATCGCCGACTACAAGGGGGATGCCAGCGAGGCCGAATGGCCGGCGCTGCGCCGCATCGCCGTTGAGCAGTTCAGGGCAGATCTCCGCATCGCGGACATGCACGAGGAAAAGCGCCAGTTCGCCCGGGCCTGTCTTGAGCTCTTGGCCGCAGATTGACGCGACCCCCGACGAGGGGCGCAGCCCAACGAGGAGGGGGGGTCAGATTGCCCGGCCGGTCAAGAGGCGTGGCACCTCGCCCTGCAGGCCTGCGGCCTGCCGCATGAAGCGCCGCCGCAGGCCGGGCAGGGCGTTTACAAGGCTAAGACCCAGATCCCGCCCGGCGCGCAAGATCGGATTGTCGTTTGAAAACAGCCGATTGACGCTGTCCATACCCAGGGCCAGCGTCGTGCTGTCGAACCGGCGCCAGCGCTCATACCGTTCAAGCACATCGACCGCGCCGATGTCCTCACCCCGCCGGGCGGCCAGGATCAGCACCTCGGCCAGCGCGCCCACGTCGCGAAAGCCCAGGTTCAGGCCCTGACCGGCAATCGGATGCACGCCATGCGCCGCATCGCCCACCAGCGCAAGCCGGGGTTTGACAAAGGCATCGGCAAGGGTCAGCGACAGCGGATAGGTGAACCGTGCGCCGGCAAGCGCGATCTCGCCCAGAAAATCGCCAAAGCGTGGGCGCAGGGCCGCCAGATAGCCCGCATCATCCAGCGCCTGGATTTCGGCCGCCACGGCGTCTGTCTCGCTCCAGACGATCGAGGCGTGATGCCCGCCGGGTAGGGGCAGAATGGCCAAAGGCCCCGAAGGCATGAAGAACTGATGCGCGATGCCTTGATGGTCATGCTCATGCCGGACGGCGGTGACAAGGGCGGTCTGCCCATAGCCCCAGCCCTGACGCCGGATCCCGGCCCGCTCGGCGGTGCCCGAGGTGCGGCCATCGCAGCCCACCAGAACCCGGCCACGCAGCACCCGGCCCGAGGCAAGGCGCACCGTCACCCCTTGTGCGTCGATCTCTTGCGCCACCACGCTTTCGCCGGACATCAGCGCAAGCCCCGGCGTTTCGGCCATGGCGGCAAGGAAGGCCGCGTAAAGCCGCCGGTCTTCGACCATGAAGCCCATGGGCCCCTCTTCCAGCTCGGCTGCGTCGAAGGTCAGGACAAACGGTGCCGGGCCCTGGCCGGCGCGGCCATCGCTGGCCTTGATCTGCAGGATTGGCTGCACCTCTGCCGCAAGCCGGGGCCAGACGCCGATTGCCGACAACAGCCGTTTGGAGGCAATCGCCAGCGCATAGGCGCGGCCGTCAAACCCGGTTTCGGCGCGGGCCGGGGCGGGGCGGGCGTCAATCACCGTCACCCGCAGGCCGCCTTGGGCCAAGGCCAACCCCAGGGCCGGGCCATTCAGCCCGCCCCCCACGATCAGGATATCCGCATCATGTTCCATGCCCCCCAATATGGCCTTGCACGCGGGATTGTCCATGCGCCGCCTTGCCGCTAGCGTGGGCCGCAAACGGAGGCACCGATGTCGAAAACCTGGACCAACATGACCGCAGCCGAGTTGGGGCGCGCCATCGACAAAGGCACCATCAACCCGGTGGAACTGTGCGAGTTCTTTCTTGACAAGATCGCGGGCCATCCGTTGTCGCCGCGCATCTATGCGCGCACCACCCCGGCGCGGGCGCGGGGCGAGGCGATGGGGGCGGCCAGCCGCGCCAAGACCGGCCAGCGCAAGGGGTTGCTTGACGGGGTGCCGATCAGCTGGAAGGACCTGTTCGACACCGTGGGCGTGGAGACCGAGGCGGGCTCGGCGCTGCTCAAGGGGCGGGTGCCGCAGGCCGATGCCGCCGTCCTGACGGCGGCCACCCGCGAGGGGCTGGTCTGTCTGGGCAAGACCCATATGTCAGAGCTGGCCTTTTCAGGGCTGGGGCTGAACCCGGTGACGGCCACAAGCCCTTGTATCAATGATGAAAAGGCGGTCTCGGGCGGGTCGTCCTCGGGGGCGGCGGCCTCGGTCGCCTTTGGCCTTGCCCCGGCGGCGATCGGTTCGGACACCGGCGGGTCGGTGCGAATTCCGGCGGCCTGGAATGACCTCGTGGGGCTGAAAACCACGGCGGGCCGTCTGCCTCTGACCGGGGTCGTGCCCCTGTGCGAGACCTTCGACACCGTCGGCCCCCTTGCCCATTCGGTCGAGGATTGCGCCCATCTTCTGGCCGCGATGGAAAACCGCCGCGCCCCGGATCTGGAGGGCACAAGCCTGTCGGGGGCCCGGCTGATGGTGCTGGAGAGCGTTGCGCTTGACGATCTGCGCGACCGCCCGGCGCGGGGGTTTGACGATGCGCTGGCGCGGCTGGCGCGGGCGGGGGCGCAGATCTCGCGCGGGGGGCTGCCGGAATTGGCCGAGGCGATGAGCCTGACCACGATCCTTGTCACTGCCGAAGCCTATGGCATCTGGGGCCCGACGGTGGAAACCGCGCCGGAAAAGATGTTCCCGCGGATTCTGGAGCGCGTGCGTTCGGGCGCCGATATCAAGGCGGCCGACTATGTCGCGGCCTGGCGGCGGTTGCGGGTGGTGCGTGCGCTTTGGGCCGATCTGACCGCCGGTTATGACGCGGTGATCTTGCCCACCTCGGCGATCCTGCCACCCGATGCCCAGCGGCTGATGACCGATTTCGACTATTATGTCGGCGAGAATATCCTGTCCCTGCGCAATACCCGGATCGGCAATCTGATGGGGCTTTGCGCGCTGACCCTGCCGACAGCAGAACCTTCTTGCGGCATCAGCTTTATGGCCGGGCCGATGCAGGAGGATCGGCTGTTGCGGTTGGGCATGGCGGCAGAACGCGCGCTGGCCTGAGGCTTGCGGGCAGGGGCGGGCTGCCGCCCTGCCGCAAAACGGGACGAAAAAGCAACAGCTTGTGGCCTGCGCGACCGAAAACCACAGGGTTTTTCTGGACCGGGGCGGGCTTGCTCGCTAATCTTGCTGCAAACGGGGCGACATGACCCCGAAGATTGAGGCACGAATGGCGTTTCCTGAGCGGTTTTCGAACCTGCCGGATTATGCGTTTCCGCGTCTGCGGAAGCTTCTGGATGCGCATGCCCCCGGCTGCGAACCCATTGCCATGACCATTGGCGAGCCGCGCCATCCGATGCCCGATTTTGTAGGTCCCATTCTGGCTGCGCATCTGGCGGGCTTTGGCGTTTATCCGCCGAATGACGGCACGCCCGAACTGCTTGCGGCCATTGCCGGCTGGATCGGACGGCGCTATGGCGCGCGGCTGAGCGCAGATCAGGTGATGGTGCTGAACGGCACGCGCGAGGGGTTGTTCAACGCCTGCATCGCCCTTTGCCCGGAAAAGAAGGGCGGCAAGACGCCGGTCGTGCTGATGCCGAACCCCTTCTATCAGGTCTATGCCGTGGCCGCGCTGACCGTGGGGGCGGAACCGGTTTATGTTCCGGCCACGGCCGCAGGCGGCTTTCTGCCCGATTATGCCAGCCTGCCGCCCGAGGTTCTGGACCGGGTGGCGGTGG